>Ga0182016_10008716_pt1 | contig 10198 bp, 9 predicted proteins | sample 712S2MmetaG_FD_120491 | JGI IMG/M metagenome (GOLD analysis project Ga0182016, IMG submission 120491) | Permafrost microbial communities from Stordalen Mire, Sweden - 712S2M metaG | ecosystem: Environmental > Terrestrial > Soil > Wetlands > Permafrost | place: Sweden: Stordalen | collected... | reverse complement strand
TCGGCGACCGAGGTGGAGGCCTGGGTCGAGAGGATCATCAGATGGTCGCCCACTTTCGCCGCCCGCGCCACGCCCTCTTCGCCATCCGGATGGTAAGCTTTATGCCCGCCGGTCGGATCGATGATGATCGGGGTTGCGTATTTCTGGCCGAGGATTTCCGTCGTCATGTCGATCTTGCTGACATTGACCAGACGGCGCGGCCGCAGCTGGAATTTCAGAAAGCCGTCGCGATTGGCGCGCAGCGATACGTCGTCGTCGACACCCGACGCCATATAGCCGAAATGCGCCGGCGGCACGTTCTTGTGCATCACCGGTTCGAAATCGAACACGTCGAGCGCCTCGCTCGGGCTCGCGATCAGGTGGTCGTAATCGCGCGGCGCCCACACGTAGGGATCGGATGGCCGCTGCGGCTGCGCGGTATTCTGCGCGAGCGCCGCAATGCTGGTTCCGGCGAAGAGCGGGCTCGCCGCCAGAAATTTGATGAAGCGGCGGCGGCTGGCAGCTTGATCGACGATAGGCGTCATAACGGTCCTCTCCTGAACGATCGGCGTTTGCCGTTTTCTATTGGACCGCATCCTAACGAGCGTTCGGCCGGATGAGAACCGTCGTCCGGGCACGGCGTTACTCCATTGCAAAACGCGCACCGGACCTGCCATGATCCGCGCCGGAAATCGTGAGGAACGTGCGGCAATGCCAAACGGGAAACCGGTCATAACCTTCATCGGCTTCGGCGAAGCGGGCCAGGCGATCGCCGCAGGCCTCCGCGAGACTGGCGTCGAGCGCATGGCGGCCTGGGATATCCTGTTTCCGATCGCCAAGGGCGACGGGCTGCGGCAGGCCGGAGAGGCAAGCGGCGTGCCTTGCGCTCTTTCTGCTGCGGATGCTGTCCAGGGCGCCGACCTCATCATCTCCGCGGTGACGGCGGCGTCGAGCGTCGAGGCCGCGCAGTCGGTCAAACCCCATCTCTCTGGCAAGCCGTATTTCCTCGACATCAATTCGGTATCGCCGGGCCGCAAGCAGGAAACCGCGAAGCTTTTGGGCGATGTGGCCCGCTATGTCGACGTCGCCGTGCTGGCGCCGATCCATCCGGCGCGGCACCAGACGCCGATGCTGCTCGCGGGCGCCCATGCCGAAACAGTGGCGCCGGTGCTTGCCGGGCTCGGCATGCGCGCCACTATCGCCGGCGCGGAGATCGGCGCGGCGGCGGCGATCAAGATGGTGCGCAGCGTGATGATCAAGGGTATCGAGGCGCTGACGCTCGAATGCTTTCTGGCGGCGGCGCGCGCCGGCGTCGTCGACGAAGTCGCCGGTTCGATGAAGAACAATTATCCGGGTCTCGATTGGAGCAAGATCGTTCCCTACAATCTCGAACGCATGGCAAGTCACGGCGAGCGGCGCGCCGCCGAGATGGAAGAAGTCGCCGACACTTTACGCGAGCTCGGCGTCGAGCCGCTGATGACCTCGGCGACCGTCAAACGTCAGCGCGAAATGGGTCAGATCGGCACGCAGCAGTTGGTGCGCGGCGCGCTCAAGAAAGACCGCGCGGCTATGCTCAACGCCATCAGCGCGGCGGCACGCGACCGTCACTAATCACAGGCGCGTTTATTCTTGTTTATTCTCCCACCGCTTGTGTTAGCGTTCCTCTGGGATGCTTGAGCATTCCGATAAAAAATGGGGGGACGACCAATGAGAACGATAGGAGTTTGCCTGTCCGGCCTTGCACTATCGGCCGCAGTCGCTGTGTCGGCCATTGCCGGCTCGACCGGCAGTAGCGCCCAGAACTTAAACTGTCCGATGATCTGGCAGCCGGTTTGTGGAATCGGAAAAGACGGCAAGAAACACACCTGGGCCAACGACTGTTGGGCCAACAAGGACGGCGCCAAGAAAGTCCGTCCCGGCGCCTGCAAATAGGCACAGGTCTGCGCTCATCACCGGCCGGCAAGGGCCAGTTCGCGCTTGCGGCCGGTGAAACTATCGAACAGCGGATATGACGAGGTACTGCGTCCGGAGACCTAACGCCTTCGGCCCTTGCGCCTTTCGCGCGGCGTGACGCGCGCCGGCTTCGGCACCGGCCGCCGCGTCGCCTTGACGCCAGTGCGGCGCGGCGGCAGGCCGCCCGCCGCTTCGAGCCGCATGCTCCAATATTCCCACGTTCGGCCGACCACATTGGGCAATTGGCCCAATACGCCGGCGAGTTTAACCTCGCCACGGCGCAACACGTCGGGCTTGCCGAGCGTCAGCGCGCGCAACTGATAGTCGGCGTTCTGGCACATGAAGATCGAGCGCGAGACCAGTTCCTTGGCTCCGCCGCCGACCACGGTGGCGCCATGGCGGTTCATCAGCACCGCGTTATGCCCCCCAAGCGCGCGCGCCAGCGAGTGGCCTTCCTCTTGCTTGACGACCAACAGATTGGTGTCGCCGAACTCGTCGTACTGATCCCAGAACGGCATGTCCTCGCCCATGGTCGCGCCGAGATGGAAGACGGGCACGATCGGCTTGCCGGCGATGGCGAAGGGCATGACGGCGGGCGCGTGGTGGTGGCACACCGCCATGACATCGCTGCGCGCCTGGTAGATGCAGCCGTGAATGACCCGCTCGGCGTAGAGATGCGCCTTGGCGGGGCGCACCGGCTCGGAATCGAGCGTATATTCGAGGATGTCGTCCGGCTCGATCAGGAGCGGCGAGCGCGAGCGCGACAATAGATAACGGCCCGGATCGGTCGGATGGCGCACGCTGACATGGCCGAAGGCATCGAGCACGCCCTCATGTGCCAGAATGCGGTTGGCGAGCGCCAATTCCTCCATGACTTCGGTCATCTTATCGCGCACGATTTCCCCCCGTTTTGACGATTCTGCGAGCAGAGCCGCTCTTTTATGTTTTTGTCTCGGGCTTGCCTATAGTGATGCCGCATGCGGCCGGAGCAAAGCCCGCGGCACGATTAATCCATCGCGATACGCACGCCGGTTTGGCCATTCAACAGCCGCTTGAGATGAAAGCTCGCCAGTTGGTCTTGCGTCTGTTGGCCCACATAGGAAGCGAAGGCCGCAATGGCGCCGGCATCGTTGGATTCCAGTTTGGCGAAGGCGTCGATGTAAGCCTTGGTGGCGGGATCTGCATATTGCCCGGCGCGCAGCGGCTCGAAGGCCCGCAGCGCTTCGGTCCTGCCCCGCAGCACAAGATCGCCGACGGGCCGGCCGCGAAAACCCTCGACCTTGCCGGCCAGCGCCGCGCTGACGCAGATGCGGGTGCCGAGCTGTTTGTTGGCGGCTTCGAGACGCGCCGCGACATTGATGGTGTCGCCATAGGCCGTGTAGTCGAAGAAGCGATCGCCGCCGAAATTGCCGACGATTGCCGAGCCGGCATGGACGCCGATCCGGGTGACGCCGAGCGGGATGCCTTTGTCCTGCCAGCGGACGCGAAAACCTTGGGCGTATTCGTCCAAATCGAGCGCGCAGGCGACGGCGCGGGCGGCGTGATCCGGCTGCTCGCCCGGCGCCCCGAACAACACATGCAAGGCATCGCCGACGATCTTGGCGACGGTACCGTCATGGGCAAAGACGATATCGGTCATGCCCGACAGATACTCGTTGAGCAGCAGGCCGAGCACGCTCGGCTCCAATGTCTCCACCAGCGCGGTGAAGCTCGCAATGTCTGTGAATAAAGTTGCGATCTCGCGGCGCTGGCCGGCGAGTTCCGCCGCCGCAGCAGCACTGGCCAGACGCAGCGCCAGATTGGGCGAGAAATAGCGCGACAGCGAGGCATGCGCCCGTTCCGCCTCGGCCTGGCGCTCGCGCGCATTGCGCATGAATTCAACGTAACGGATCGTCTTGGCGATCGTGGTTTCCAGATCGCCGAAATCGATCGGCTTGGTGACGAAATCAAACGCGCCGCGATTCATCGCGATGCGGATATTGGCCATGTCGCCATAGGCCGATACCACGATCGCCGACTTCCTCTCTTCGCTTTCCTGCAGCTTCTGCAGCAGCGACAGACCGTCCATCCTCGGCATATTGATGTCGGTGACGACCAGATCGATGTCGTCGTTTTCCTTCAGCGCCGCGAGCGCTTCGACGCCGTCATGCGCGAACAAAAAGCTCATAGTCCCGTCGCGCAGCTGGCGGCGGAATTTCTGGGTGACCAGCGCCTCCAGGTCCGGCTCGTCGTCGACAAATAGGACGCGCGCGGTCATGCGGCCTTTTCGACCCGGGTTTCGATCTCGCTGCGCAAAAGCCCGAAATCGATCGGCTTGGTCAGGAGCGCTTCGGCGCCGCCTTCGAGCGCCTTGCGGTTCGTCTCCGCGTCGCCATAGGCGGTAATCATGATGATCGGCACGTCGGGCCGCGCCGCCTTCGCCTTGGGGAGGAGTTCGAGACCGCTCATTCCGGGCATGTTGATGTCGGACAGGATCAAGATCAGCGAGGCATCGGCCGCCACGCCCATCGTCTCGAGCGCCGCCGCGGCGGACTGCGCGAATGCCATGGTGAAGCGGCCGGCGCGGAGATCGCGCCGGAACTGCTGGCGAAACAAAAGTTCAACATCGGGCTCGTCGTCAACCACGAGAATAAGAAGACTCACGCATGTCCTCCTGACTTGTTGAATGTCGCGGCGCTACGCGGCAGCACAATCTTAAATTCGGTGAACTGGTCGGGCTCGGTCTCGACCGAGATCGAACCGGAATGTTGTTTCACGATGATGTCATGACTGATGGAGAGCCCGAGCCCGGTGCCTTCGCCGGCCGGTTTGGTGGTGAAGAACGGGTTGAACATCTTGGCTTTTACATCGGGCGGAATGCCGGTGCCATTGTCGCGGATCCTGATTTCGACGTGATCGCCGAGATTTTTCGTCGTCGCCGCGAGAACCGGCTCGAACCCCTCGCTACCAGGCTGCGCTTTGCGTTTGGTGGCGGCATAGAAGCCGTTGGAAATCAGATTGAGCAACACGCGGGTGATCTCCTGCGGAAACAGATCGACCTCGCCGGCAGCCGGATCGAACGAGCGCTCCAGCGTGATATTGAAGCCCTGTTTCTCCGCCCGCGCGCCGTGATAGGCGAGATTGAGGCTTTCTTCGACGATGGCATTGATGTCGACGGGCCGATGCTCGCCCGATCCTTCGCGCGAATGCAGCAGCATGTTCTTGACGATCGAATCCGCGCGCTTGCCATGCTGAACGATCTTTTCGAGATTGCCGCGCAGCGTGTCGGCAAGGTCAGCGATATCTTCGCGGGTCTTTTCGTCCGTCGCCACGCCGCCCAAAATCTCACCCAATTCGTCGATCAGCTCAACCGAGACGCTGGAGAAATTATTGACGAAATTGAGTGGGTTCTTGATCTCGTGGGCGATGCCGGCGGTCAATTGACCAAGGGATGCGAGCTTCTCGGTCTGCACCAAGCGGTCCTGCGCGGTGCGCAGTTCGTCGAGCGATTTGGTGAGGTCGGCGGTGCGTTGGTGCAATTCGGAAAGCAGCCGCGCATTCTCGATCGCGATCACCGCCTGCGCGGCGAAGTTCGTCAGAAGTTCCACCTGCTTGTCGGTGAACGGACGGACTTCCTGACGATAGATGGCCGACGTGCCGATGAGTTCGCCTTCCTTCAACAGCGGCACAAGAATGAGACTGCGCGCGCCCGTCGTCCTGGCGAAGTCGCGGATCAACGGATCGTCGGTGCCATACGCAGCAAGGTCCGGCACCTGAATCGCCTGCTTGGTGGTGGCCGCCTGCGCCGCGATACGGCCCATCTGTCCGGTCGGAATCCAGGTCGGCTCGCGCCGCCGCAGCTCGGCATAGGCCGGGGGCGCATTGTGCATCGCCACCACGCGCAAAGCGGCGCCTTCGCGTAACGACAGAACCCCGAACTTCGCCTGGCAGATTCGGGTCGCGTTCTCCAGCATAGCGCGGAACACCGGTTCGAGGTCGCCCGGCGAGGAGCTTATGACGCGGAGCACTTCCGAGGTCGCCGTTTGTTGCTCGAGCGACTCGGTCAATTCCCTGGTGCGGTCTTCGACCTTCTGCTCGAGGCCGGCGTAGGATTCCTCCAGCCTGCCCGCCATGTCGTTGAACTGATCGGCGAGCGCCTCGACCTCGTCGCCGGTCTTGATCCTGATGCGCTGGGAAAGATCGCCGGAGCCGAGCCGCGCGGCGCCGGCACGTAAGGCCTGGATCGGCACCACCATGCGGCCGGCGAGAAACATCCCGGCGACGAAGGCGAGCGCCAGCGCGCCCAGCAGCACGTAGCCGGTGCGCTGGATCGAGGAATAAAGCGGCGCATAGGCTTCCTCGATCGGCGTCTCGACGAAAACGAACCAGCCGAGCGGATTAACCGGTGCGTAGGCGGTAAGTACCTCGTGACCGGTAATGTCCGCGGCCTCCTGTACGGCTTCTGACGCCGAGCCGGCGCGGGCGCTTTTCACTTGGGCAAGCCGGGACATGTCGGTATTGCGCAGCACCAGGCTGATATCCGGATGGGCGATCAGGCGGCCGCCCGAATCGACCACATAAGCGCGGCCGTGCTTGCCCACCGCGATCTTCGTCACCACGTCCCAGATCAGCTTGAGATTGACCTGCGCGATGCTGACGCCGGTATCGCGGCGCGTGCCGGCGAGCGACAGCGTCATATAGGGCTCGGATTCGCGCCGGAAATAGACCGGCCCGTAATAGACCTTGTGCGCCACCGCATCGGCGAATTCCGGCTTGCCGTTGTAATCGATGCCGCTGCCGACGACGTCCATGGTGAGCCGCGATACTTTAAGCTGCTCGTGGCCCGAGGCGTCGATCTGCGCCAGTTCGGTAATGGCCGGCACCTGCCGCAGCAACCGTAACGCGTCGAAGCGCCGCTGCTCGAGCGTATTGTCGGACCACGGCAGCTGCGTGGTCCAGCCGAGCTGACTTTCGATCTGGGTGATGAACTCCTCGATCTTGTCGGCAGCCGCCGTCGCCTGCTCGCGCTGCACGTTGATCAGCGCCGCTTTCTGTTCCTCGTAGGAAAACCAGACCTCGAAGGCGCCATTGGCGACCAGCGCCAGAACCACCACGGTGACGAGGAGGGCCACATATTTGACGAACAGCCGGCTGCGCACGATCGAGGCGCCAGACGCCGAAACGGATCGGACCTTGGGCTTGCTCAGGCCCGCGGACACTCCCCCGATCGTATCGTCCACATCGGCTTTCATCGGCTCATCTTAGCATTAGTTCCACCGATTCCCGCAGCCGCATCGAGGCACCGGATGCGGCCATTTCGCCGTTTCATTCGATGACATCGTCGGCGCGGATGACGAGCGACTGCGGCAGCGTCAGACCGATCGCGGTCGCGGCCTTGAGATTGACGGTGAGGGTGAATTTGGCCGGCTCTTGCACCGGAAGATCGCCGGGTCTCGCGCCTCGCAGGATGCGGTCGACGTAGGAGGCGGCGCGGCGGAAAATGTCGGGATAATCGGCCGCATAGGCCATGAGCCCGCCGCTTTGGGCAATGGCGCTGGCGCCGTAAACGGCGGGCAGCCGGTGCCGCGTTGCGAACTCGACCAGGAGATCCCGATGCTCGGTGAGAAAAGTGTCGATGATGGCGATGATGCCGCCGCCCGGCTGGCGCGCCGTCTCGGCAAATGCGCTTTCGATGTCGGCGGGACTGCTGCACGGGGCCGCGCCCACCGCCGTGCCAAGCGATTGCGCCGCCGTTTGTGCCGCATGCAGAAATCCCTCGGCGAAGGGCGCGGTTTGCGGATTAAACAGCATCGCGGCGTGCGAAACTCCCGGGGCCGCCTCTTTCAGAAGCTCAAGCCATTTGCCGCCGACCGAGGCCTCGAAATTCGAAAAGCCGGTGACATTGCCGCCGGGATGCCCCAGATTTTGCACATAGCCCGACCGGATCGGATCGGCCACCAGCAGGAACACGGTCGGCAGTCCGGCGCCCATCATCGCGGTCGTTGCCGGCGTGGTGCGGCTGACAACCAGATCGGGATGACTCGCGACGATCTCGCTCGCAGCGGCCCGCACCGCATCGAGCTCGGCGCCGGGCCAGCGATAGGCAAGTTCGATCGTGCCGCCAGGCTTCCAGCCCAGTTGCTGCAGGCCGTCCTCGAAGGCGCCGACTTCCGCCTTGCCGGCAGCATCGCCGGACGCAAGGCCGCCCATCAGCACCGCGACGCGGCGTTGTTGCGCGTGTTGCGCGCGCGCCGAGAGAGGCCACGTGGCCGCCCCACCCAACAGCCCGATGAATTGCCGTCGCCTCATTCGATCACCTCGTCGGCGGTGGCTAACAGCGTCGACGGTATTGCGAGCCCCAGTGCCTTCGCGCTCTTGAGATTGACGACCAGCTCGAATTTGGTCGACGATTGCACCGGCAGATCGGCCGGCTTCGCGCCTTTCAAGATACGGTCGACATAGCCGGCGGCCCCGCGATATTCCTCGACGATATCGGGGCCATAGGACAACAGACCGCCGCCCGTGACAAACAAGCGCAGCGGATAGACCGCCGGCAGCCGGAAGCGTTCCGCGGCAGCAATGATCGGCTCGCGCGCCGCGATATCCTCGGACGTTCTGATGACAATGAGGCCGCCATTCGGCACGCGTGCGAACTCGGCCACGTCACGGTCGATCGTCGCAGCGGCACTGACGCCGATGAGACTCATGTCCACCTTCAACGAAGACGCCGCGGCCTGAATGGGGACCACTTGTCTCGTCGCACCCGGATTGCTCGAGTCTGCAAACACTGCCACGCGCTTCAGACCCGGAGCGATCTCCGCCAAGAGTTCCAGCCATTTGGCGCCCATATCGTACTCGGCTGGAGAAAAGCCGGTGAGATTGCCGCCCGGCCGCGCCAGGCTCTCGATGACACCAAGCGCGACCGGATCCGTGACCGCCGCAAAAACCACCGGCACCGACTGCGTCAATTGCCGGACCGCGACGACGCTCGGCGGCGCATTGGCGACGATCGCGTCGGGGGCGAGCGCAACCAATTGAGCAGCATTTTCTTTGACACTTTGCACGTCGACACCCCAGCGATAGTCGACGTGAATATTTTTCCCCTCGCTCCAGCCCAATTCGCCGAGCGTCTTGAGAAACGCCGCAATGCGCCGTTTGGCTTCCGCATCGCCCTCGGCAAGATTCATCAGCAGGCCGATGCGCCGCAGCGGCGCTGGCTGCTGCGCGCGTGCCGTCAACGGCCAAGCGGCGGCGCCTCCAATCGCGGCAATGAATTGCCGCCGCTTCACTCGATCACCTCGTCGGCGAGCGCCAGCAGATTGTTCGGCACCGTGAGATTCATTGCCTTGGCGGTTTTCAAATTGATCACGAATAGGTAGCGCGTCGGCAATTCGAACGGTAGGTCGGCGGGCTTGGCGCCTTGGAATATTTGAGCGCACAGCGCCGCGGCGCGATCGAAGGATTCTTTCGCGTCGGAACCGTAAGACATCAAGCCGCCATCGTGCGCCATGTAGTCTTGCTCATAGATTGCGGGCAGCTTGTGCTCGGCCGCGTAATCGAACACGCGCTTGCGATTGAGCAGTGTGAGCACGTCGGTGACCATCAAAATGGCGTCCGGCGGGTCGCGGTTCATCGCCTCGAAGGCCTCGTTGAAATCGTCGGGCTGACGTACGCCTAGCGGCAGCACCGTGACGCCGAGCGTCTGCGCCGCTGCCGCCGATGCGTCGTAGCGCTGCGTCATGCCGAGGTCGTCCTTGTTCCACAGCATGGCCACCTTGCGAAGCTGCGGCAACAAGGCCTTCAGATAGCCAAGGCGTTTGGTGGAAAGGGCGGCTGCGTCATCGGCAATTCCAGTCACGTTGCCGCCGGGCCGCGCCAGGCTTGCCACGAGCCCCGTCTTGACCGGGTCGCCCGAGCCGGATGCGACCACCGTCGGCACGCCCGATGCCTTGGCGGCCGCCGCGGCCGGGTAGCTGACGGTCACGACCACGTCGACATTGGCAGCCTTCAATTCGGCCATCAGATTCGCTATCCGGCTCACATTGCCAGACGCGCCGCGCGGTTCGTAGGCGAGGTTTTGCCCGAGCGTGTAGCCGCGCTTCGCCAGGCCCCCGATCAGCATCGCCCCCGCGCCGGCATCGGGCGGGATCGGGGGCCCGACGGTCAGCGTTCCGAGGCGGTAGACCTTTGTCGGCGTCTGCGCGGCGGCGCCGTATGGCACCGCAATGGCCGTGCCGGCAAGCAGCTGTAAGACATCGCGGCGCTTCATGACTGGTCTCCCTGCTTG
>Ga0182016_10008713_pt1 | contig 10201 bp, 9 predicted proteins | sample 712S2MmetaG_FD_120491 | JGI IMG/M metagenome (GOLD analysis project Ga0182016, IMG submission 120491) | Permafrost microbial communities from Stordalen Mire, Sweden - 712S2M metaG | ecosystem: Environmental > Terrestrial > Soil > Wetlands > Permafrost | place: Sweden: Stordalen | collected... | reverse complement strand
TCTCGATAATCGGGCTGGCGATCTCGCGCTGGCAGCCCATGGCGTCGACAGTCACCACGGCGCCTGCCGACTCAAGCGCGTTCAACAGCTTGAGAACGGCCGTAATCTCGTTGGATTTTTCATCGACACTGCGCTGGGCAAGCACCAGGTTGTTGGTACTGGCCCAGGCTGAAACCACGTGGACCAGGGCCTTCGTGCCCGCCTCGCGCGTGCCGCACAATGTCTTACCATCGATAGCCACAACTTCGCCCGCAGTCAAATTGGCAATCGACGAAACCCACGCCACGAAGCCTCGTTCCATCTGTTCAGGGTCCAGTGCCGCGAACACCCGGTTAAACGTATCGTGGGACGGAATGCCCGAGGGAAGCGTCAAGAACGTTTTCAACCACTCCCGCTTGTCCTGGCCGTAATCGGCAATGTCGTTCCAGCTTTCGGCTCCGCTCAGCACCGCCGCTATGGCGATCAGAAGAATCTCTTCCAGCAGATGTTCCCGGTTCCGTTCAATGCGAGGATCGCGTAACTGAGCGAAATACTTCAGGGGATTGTCCATCTCCCCTTCTTACCTATTTCCTTCTCCATGCATATAGCAAGCTATGGACATTTATATGCGTCGGCCCTGGTCGTCCCCACGACACATTCTTCGATCACTGGCAGACTGTGCAATAATTTCATAGCGGAAATCCGTGAAAGCTGGCCAATTTCCCGGCCGGTTCCGTTCCTGCTCTCCATCGCAATCGAACAATCGCTTGCGTCAACTATTTAGCATTGATGGAGGCGTATGCTCCCTTCCCGCTGCACTTCCCGCTCAAAAGGGCGTCGTTTTGTTATGCTTTTCGGGATGGTGAGCGTCCTCTTCGCTGGGTGTCATTCGACCACTTTTTCTTCCAAGCCGACGGTGCAAATCACGCAAGTCCCGGCGGCCAATCCGGGCGGTCCAGTGCAAATGGACTTTATCGAGGGACGTACAACCAACGCCAAAGCCGGTCAACAGATCGTCCTTTATGCGCGCAGCGGAATATGGTGGATTCAGCCATTTGCCAGTCAGCCATATACAAAGATCCAGCCCGATTCGACATGGAGGAACTCCACCCATCTGGGTACGGAATACGCGGCGATCCTGGTGGAACCGGGTTTTCATGCCGCAACCAAGACCGCGACCTTACCTGCTGAAGGCAATGGTGTGATTTCAGTCGCAACGGCGACGGGCAAGCCCGTTGCGCCCGTTGCACCCGTTGTTGCAAAAGTCATCCACTTTAGTGGGTATGACTGGACAGTGCGTACGGCGGCGAGCGATCGAGGAGGGCAGTCGAACTCTTACGATCCCGCGAATGCCTGGACCGACAAAAACGGCTTTCTGCACCTTCGAATGGAGGAGCATAACGGGGAATGGACTTGTGCCGAGGTGAGCTTGACCCGCAGCCTGGGCTATGGTTCCTATACATTCGTAGTTCAGGATATTAGCCACATGGGCCCATCCGCCGTGCTTGGTTTGTACACAGTCAACGACTTTCGAACGGACAACGTTCGCAGCGAACTCGATGTCGAATTGAGCCGCTGGGGTCTTGCAGACAGCAAGAACGCGCAATATGTTGTTCAGCCGTTCTATGTTCCCGAAAATATCTCTCGATTCACGGTCCCAGGAGGAGTGCTAACCCACGTGATACATTGGGAAGCCGGTCGCGCTTCCTTCAAAACTGTTCGCGGTGCGGTGGTTAGCCCCGGGGCGTCGACTGTAAGCGAACATGTTTTCACCTCCGGCGTTCCGACTCCTGCAAAAGAAACGGCTCACGTGGGCTTGTACAGCTATATGCGTTCGAAGGGTTCGCCACAGCAACCGGTCGAGGTTGTGATTGAAAAATTCGAATTCCTGCCATGATCGATTCAGCCGAACCCACCAGCTTTGCAGGGCGCTGGCAACCGGGATAGTGCTCATGTGCCTTGTGAGCGCTGCTCTTGCGCTTGATCCAACGCGGAGGGTTTCACAATACGTCCACGACAAATGGGGATACGATCGAGGCTTCGTCGGGGGATCGATCTACGCTATCCGGCAGTCGGCCGATGGCTATCTATGGATAGGTACCGAACGCGGCCTGGTCCGTTTCGATGGATTCTCATTCACACTGATTCAGACCCCGATGCCGGACGGGCTTTCGATTGGTCCCGTACGGGGCCTTGTTTCCGATTCACGAGGGAATCTTTGGATTCGCCTTGAAGGACCTCGCATTATTTTTTATCACGACGGGCAATTCGAGGATTCATATAGCAGTCTAGATCTTCAAGGCATCACGTTCACAGCAACTGCCACTGACTACGATGGAGGGGTATTTCTCTCGGGACTCGGAGATAAGACGCTCAGGTACAAGGGGGGGCGCCTTGAAGCTATTGTGAGCGCGGAAGAGAATCCCGGCACCGTCATCTCAATGGCTGCGACACAAGACGAAAGCGTTTGGCTCGGTACACAGGATAACGGTCTCTTTCGCGTACGCCAGGGGCGCATTTCCAGAGTCGCCCAAGAACTCAAGGATCTGAAAATCAACTGCCTTTTGCCCGCTGATACAGGCGGCTTGTGGATTGGAACAGACCATGGAATCCATTTATGGGAAGGTGGAGCACTGGTGACGGTCGCCTTGCCTTCATCGCTCGGACAACTCCAGATTCTTACGATGGTCAGGGACCGCGATGCAAACGTCTGGATTGGAACGAACCATGGAATTGTGCGTATGACTCGATCCGGTTCCGTTTCGCTCGAGCAACTCAGTTCGAAGCCGGGCTCTGAGGTAACCGCGATTTATGAAGACTCCGACGGCGATATCTGGTTCGGCGGTTCGCGTGGTGTGGAGCGCCTGCGAAATGGCATGTTTACAACCTTTTCGACCACTGACGGACTTCCCTCAGGCGGTTACGGTGCAATCTACGCGGATTCGACGGGACGCACCTGGATTGCGCCACTCTCCGGCGGGCTCTACTGGGTGAGGAATGGGGAAGTTGGCCATATCACACTCGATGGGATTGAACACGACGTCGTGTATTCGATCAGTGGCGGTGAACGCGAAATCTGGGTGGGAAGGCAACGTGGCGGCCTTACAGTGCTGTCCGGAGAGGGAGATAAATTCACAGCGCACACTTACACTCAAGCGGACGGTCTGGTACAGAACAGCGTCTATTCCGTGAACCGCGATCGCGGCGGCAGGATATGGGCGGGCACGATCAGTGGTGGTGTCAGTAGATTGAACGACGGCAGGTTCACCAACTATTCGACCGCGAATGGACTTGTCTCAGATTCTGTCAATGCAATTGTCGAGGGTTTCGATGGGACAACATGGTTCGCAACGTCAGGTGGGCTGGCCGCGTTCTCGAATGGACGGTGGACGAGCTACACAATTCGTGACGGCCTGCCATCCCTGACGGTCAGAACAATCTTCCAGGACACAAAGCATGTGCTTTGGATTGCAACTGCCGGCGGTTTGGCCTACTTATCATCGGGGCAAATCAAAGTACCGCCTGGCCTGCCGAACCCGCTGCGAGAACAGGTCTTTGGAGTTGCAGAAGATGGGATGGGTACGCTCTGGTTTACTACTTCCGATCATGTACTGAGAGTAAACCGAGACCGGCTTCTGAGCGGCTCGCTCGCTGACACAGACGTTCAAAGCTACGGAATTGAAGACGGTCTGCCAGGGGTGGAGGGCGTGGCTCGCGATCGCACTGTAGTCGCGGATCGCATGGGCCGTATCTGGCTTTCTCTTGCGTCCAGCTTGTGTTTGGCTGATCCGATCGTTGCTTCAAGAAATGCGATACCGGCCACGGTTCGAATCGAGTCAATTCTCGTGGGTGGGCACGAAGTAAGCTCGCAGAAACCCGTAAAGGTTCCCGCGGGCGTTCGAAGCATTGGCTTCACCTTTGGGGCAACGAATCTAGCCGTACCCACGCGCATTCGTTTTCGCTATAAGCTCGACGGTTCTGCTCAGGACTGGAGCAATATTGTAGCGACAAAGCAGGTTGTCTTCTCAAACCTCGGCCCCGGCAACTACGAATTCCGCATCGTTGCATCGAACAGTGTTGGTCTTTGGAATGGGCCAGAGACTTCCGTCCGCTTTGTCATCGAGCCTTCATTCTGGCAGACCTGGTGGTTTCGAATTGGTTGCGTGACAGCCTGTTGTCTTCTAATCATGGCGTTTTATCGTCTGCGCATGTCTCAGGTGACTCGGCAATTAAACGTACGCTTTCAGGATCGGCTCGCCGAACGGACGCGGATTGCGCAGGAACTGCACGACACACTCCTGCAAGGTGTTTTTAGCGCCTCAATGCAACTCGATGTGGTGGAAGATCAGACGCCTCACGACTCTCCCACCAAGCCCCTTCTGCGACGAGTTCTTCAATTAATGAACCAGGTCACCGAGGAGGGTAGAAATGCGCTCCGCGGATTGCGCGTTCCAGCGGGTGAGAGTCTCAGCCTCGAAACGGCGCTGTCCCGAATCCGCGAGGAATTTGCGTTCGATCAAGTGGCAGCGTATCGGGTCGTAGTTCATGGAGACGCCCTGCCCTTAAACCCGATCATCCGCGATGAAGCATATCGGATTGGCCGCGAGGCAGTGGTCAATGCTTTCCTGCACGCCCAGGCAAACAACATCGAGGTGAAAGTAGAATATGTACACAGGTATTTCCGAATCCTTGTGAGCGATGATGGCCGCGGCATGGACCCGCATGTGCTCGAGACCGGTCGTGAAGGGCATTGGGGGCTACCTGGAATGCGCGAACGCTCCGAAAACATCAGCGCCCGTCTCAGGCTTCGAAGCCGCATCGGCGCCGGCACCGAAGTTGAACTGACGATCCCGAGCGCGATTGCCTTTGAAAGCCAACCTCGCGGGTGGTTATCTCGATGGGTTCCTTGGCTCACTCGGGGGAGATTCGATACGCATTCCAAGGGCATTCAGAAAGGAGAGAAGAGATGAGCAATCCAGTTCAGATTCGCATTTTCTGTGTCGACGATCATCCTCTCATTCGAGAAGGAATCGCGGCCGTGGTACGAAATGAACCCGACATGTTGCTTGTCGCCGAGGCTTCAACAGGCCGCGAAGCAATTCAGGGATTCCGAGAGCACCGGCCGGACATTACACTCATGGACCTCAGGATGCCAGATATCAGCGGCATCGATGCATTGATCGCGATTCGCACTGAGTTCGCAGATGCGCGTGTCATCATGCTTACAACTTTTGAAGGAGATGCGGAGATCCAGCGAGCATTGGAGGCTGGCGCGCAAGGCTACATGCTCAAAAGCATGCCGCGGAAACAGCTTGTGGAAATGATTCGACGGGTGCACTCCGGCAAGAAGCACATTCCTCCCGAAGTGGCAGCTCAACTTGTCGAGCATCTTGGTTTTGAAGCCCTGAGCAGCCGTGAAATTGAGGTTCTTCAAAAGATAGCTGGAGGAAACCGAAACAGCGACATCGCTACACTTCTCTTCATCTCAGAGGAAACCGTGAAGGGGCACGTGAAGCACATCATGGCGAAGCTCGGTGCGAGCGATCGGACTGAAGCTGTGGCGATTGGAGTGCGACGGGGAATCATACAACTCTAGATCGGGCGGATTTGTCTTCAGCGCAGCGATCAGCGAGTTTTTCGAACAAAAGCACACTATCTAGGGGTTGAATTCCTTTTCAATTCGCCTAGTCTCTTCGGAGATGCGCTCTGCTTACCCGAGGAGGCACAGGCTGCAAAAGTTCTTCTCCACCTTTCCGGATGGGTGGCCTGGCGCCGGCCTTGTCATCCTGCGGATGGCTGCCGCCGTGAACGCGATTGCTCAGGGCATTCGCATGCTCACGGGATCGAGCGGGGCGGTTTCGACTTTCTCGGCGCTGGGACTCATCGCAATCATCGCGGGCCTTGTGTTCCTGGTCGGATTCATGACGCCCATCGTCGGTTCCATCCTTGCGCTCGGCTACCTCACCGAGAGCGTTTCGCTGTATTTCAGCAGCGAGGCGAGCAAACATGCTACCGCGTTCACGGCTCTTTATCTGGCCTTGATATCCCTGGCTCTTGCCTTGCTTGGACCGGGCGCGTTTTCGGTAGACGCGCGCCTGTTTGGCCGCCTCGAAATCATCATTCCGGACCGCCGGCCTCCTCCTCGGTGAAGGCTGGTGCATAGGTTTCCCGCTCATTTGAGCGCTGATGCGCGGCCACCCCCCACTTTTTTCGTAGACTCCTACGACAAGACCCGTTCTAGCGGGGCCTTGTCGTAGAGGATCTGGTTACGCGGCTCTATTGTTCCGGGTTAATGCTTAGAGGGCCGAGGCGCCCGCTTCCGCTACGGCGTGATCCTGCTCGCCGCTGCCTCCGGAGACTCCGATACCGCCGACGACCTTCCCGTCCTTTTTGAGGGGAATGCCGCCCGCAAAGATCATGACTTTGCCGTTGTTGGAGGCGTGAATGCCGAAGAACTGGTCCCCAGACTGGGAGTTTGCGCCGAGATCTTTCGTGGTGATGTCGAAGGCTCGGGAGGTCCAGGCCTTTTTCTGCGCGATGTCGATGGAACCGAGCCAGGCGTTCGCCATCCGTTCGAAGGCGATGAGGTTGCCGCCCTCATCGACGACTGCGACATTCATGGGCTGGCCGATCTCTTCTGCTTTTTTCTCGGCTGCGGCGATGATACGCCGCGCATCCGCAAGCTGAATCATGATTTCCATTTCCTCTCTGTGCGCGGGGAATTCGCACACACCGCATTGGATGCTTTTAGCGAGGTGTTCGATGCACTGCGGATTGATTGCGGACCGATCAGAGAATCCGGCCATCCCGCATGCGAATCGAGCGCCCAGCGTAGCAAGCAGCTTCCTGGTCATGCGTGATCATGAGGATGGTTTGGCCGAGCCGCTGGTTCAGATCGGCCAGCAATCCAAGGACAGCCTTGGAGTTCTGACTATCGAGGTTCCCGGTAGGCTCATCGGCGAGCAGGATCGCGGGCCGATTCACAAGTGCCCGCGCAATTGCAACGCGCTGTTGCTGGCCACCGGAGAGCGCACGGGGTTTGTGCTTCATTCGATCTGCAATTCCCAGGATATTCAAGATCTCCTGAAACTCAGGTGTGAACTGCGTAGTTCCGTCCCCTATGAATTGCACGATCCGTATGTTGTCTTCCGCGGTCAGCGTCGGCAAGAGATTGTATTTCTGGAATACGAATCCGACCGTGTTCCGGCGTAGCTTCGTCCGTTCCGCGTTGGAAAGGTCGTTAAGATCCTTCCCATCGATTCTGACGGTCCCCGAAGTTGGCGCGGTCAGCGCCCCGAGGATGTTGAACAGGGTCGATTTGCCGGATCCCGAGGCGCCAACGATGGACACGAATTCGCCTTTGGCAACGTCTAGGTTTGCCCCCTGCAAGGCGTGCACGTCGACATCTCCTGCGCGATAGGTCTTGTAGAGGCCTCGAACCTGAATCATCGGCACGTCACTCATAAGTGAGCGCCTCGGTAGCATCCTGTCGGACGGCTTTAACGACCGGGACAATGACCCCAAGCAAAGCCCCGAGGATCGCAATCCCGCCGGCGATGGGCCACCATATGTACACCGTCTCCTGGGTCAGACTGGCCGGAACCGCGTGCTGCATGAGCCATTGTGTCCCGTAGGTCAGCAGGATGCCTGCAAGCGAACCAAGGATCGAGAGCAACAGGGTCTCCCGGAACAACAAATCCAAAATGAAGCCGGACGAAGCTCCAACCGCTTTCAGGATGCCGATCTCTCTTGTCCGCTCCAACACTGCGGTATACATCGCCATGAACACCACGATGAAGCCGACGACGACCGCTACGCCGATGACAACGCCGATGAAATTCCTCAGCAAACCAACGCTGTTGATGGAAAGAAGGGAAGTGAACTCTTCCATTGTGTAGATCGGGTAGCCGGGCATCTTTGCGCGCAGTTCACCAAGCACTTCCTGAATGTGATCCGGGCTGTCCGCCTTGACGTAAATCTGGCTAAGATGGTGTTCATTCCCCATCAACCCCTGAAGGACGGGAAGACGCACGCAGATTCGGGCCAGCTTGCCGGACTCAAATATCCCGGCTACCCGCCATTCATGACTCATCAACTGGACCCTGTCGCCTACGTGCAGTCGCTTTTCCCTTGCGTAGTATTCGTCGACAAGCATGTCCTGGTCGTTCGTGAACGGTCCGCCTTCCAGAAAGTGGAACCCGCCGCTCATCTTCGAGAACCGATCGAGGTCAAGCCCGGTAATCGAGTCGAACCCCGACAGCGGTTCGATTGCGGTTCCGGTGGCAAGTGCAACATGTGGCTGCATGGTGAGGAAGCTCAAGAGCTTATCCGACATCGGCGCTGTGCTCAGCCCGATAATCGACGATCCCGGAGGCCGGATCATTATATCGGCGCCAACTCCGCGAGCGCGTCGAGCGGTCCCGTCCAGCGTGCCATAGCTAACGCCAACGAGCGTGAGAATCATCGAGACCTCAACCGCGATTGCGAGCACGCTTAAGATCGTGCGCACGGGTCGATGAGCGAGATTCGAGAGAACAAGCTTATTTATCAAGGGGCTGCTTTGGAAGAAGCCGAATTGAGCTGAAAAGAATCTCTCAAAGTCTATCGCACTTTTCTCGACGGGATTCTTGCCGAAGCGCCAGGCGCTCCGCGATGCGCTACGAACAGCGTGATTCGCTGGGGTACATTCCTTTACCGGCAGGACCCGTGGCCTGCCGTGCTTGTACCCCCTTAGCCCGCGCCGGCCAGTTTCAAGTAATCCGGCTCATCGGCTATCGTCCGATGGCGAAAGACGCGCACAATCTTCCGCTCCTTCAGAAAGAACACGCCCGGCATCTGATCCGCATCTTCCCGAATCATGCCAATTCCATACTTGAACATCGCACCCTTGAGCCAGCCCTTCCAGACCGTCGGATTCAAAAAGTGCGAAAAAGGGTTGGTGCGCGACAAGGCAAAGACGGGAAGCTGATAGAGCGTCGCCTCCGGATTGCTGATCCTCTCCACATCTGAGAGGTTGTAGTAGTCGAAGTAGGGTTTCGCACGTTCCGGGGAGCCCAGATGAACAAAGACCGGCCGCACCCCCTTCGCCTCAATCCGCGACCGCACCTGCGCAACGCGGTCCAGTGTCTGTGCACAAAAAGCGCATGCAAAGTGGCGAAGAAAAATGAGCAGAACCGGCGATTCATCCACCAGATCGAGCAGAGACCGGCCCGTCTCCGTATGAAACTCGCTCACGGAGTCCGCGAGATTCGATTGCTCGGTTGACTGGCGCATTCCCGTAGCCTCTCAATCCACTCCATTCCCGTGGGAATGTCGATTATAGACGTAATCCGATGGATACCGGGATCTGCTGCGATTCAACCCGGTGCCCAGGATTCCGCTCAGGGGGCGGTTTGGGGATCTTCGGAGTAGTGGACATGAACCAAGCGCCAGTTCCCAGATTCTTTGCGGTAGATCTGGGTTTCGATGCCGTGAGTGGTTACGGCTGATTCGTCTTTGCGCATCTTCGCGTGAAAAACCCACCGGAATTCCGACCACGCTGCATCTCCGTCAACGTGGATTGTCACTCCATGGGTCTCAAGATCGCGAGCCGAGAACATGCCGCCCATTACGTTCTGAAAGACATGCTGCTCGATGGCGTCGAGGCCCTGCTCCTCGCCCAGGGGATAGATAAACGAGACCTCAGGCGAGTGAGACCAGATTTGAGAGAGTAGTTTCAGATCAACCGTATCGACAGCTTTGGTGTACTGCTCTATGAGCCTGTGGATAGCCGCGACATCGGTCGCAGGGCCAGTGTCAGTCTGCGCGACGGCACAAACGGGAATGAGGCAGAGAAAAGCGGCGAACAGATTGCGCGCCAGCATGGGATGCTCCCTTTCTATCTGAACGATTCCTGGATTTGGGGGGCGCCCTTGGCAGTGAGCTGTTGAGCGGACAACCGGCGCGAATAGGACGATTCGAGCGAAATGTCTCTTAAGGAACCTCTGAGTAACTAATATAAGAAAATCTTCCTGTCGGCAGCAAACATTCCCTCAGGGGCTAAACAGGCTGCGGAAAAACTCCGAAAGTTAGGTGAAATACGCGGAAAACATAGCGCATGGGCTAAGAACTTATCCGTAAATAGTGATTCTGTAGGTTCCTTCGGATGAATCTGCTGCGCGGGTTGAGCCGAAGTGGGTGATCATGGGCTCAATATGGCGCAGATCAAGTCGTGGACGGTTTC
>Ga0182016_10008708_pt1 | contig 10204 bp, 11 predicted proteins | sample 712S2MmetaG_FD_120491 | JGI IMG/M metagenome (GOLD analysis project Ga0182016, IMG submission 120491) | Permafrost microbial communities from Stordalen Mire, Sweden - 712S2M metaG | ecosystem: Environmental > Terrestrial > Soil > Wetlands > Permafrost | place: Sweden: Stordalen | collected... | reverse complement strand
GGTAGCCGTCCGGCGCGACCGGCTCACCGAGCGCCAGCGCGCGCACCGACTCGCCGAGCTTGGTCACCTGGCTGCCGTAGTCGTTGATGTAGTACTCGCGGGTCACCGCGTAGCCGCGGTAGGCGAGGATCCGCGACAGCGCGTCTCCGTAGGCCGCCTGGCGCGCATGGCCGACGTGCAACGGGCCGGTCGGGTTGGCGGAGACGAATTCCACATCGATCGCGAGCGGAGCCGCAAGCGTCATCGCGCCGTAGCGCTCCCCCGCCGCGAGCACCGACTCGAGCGCCCCGGCGTACCAGCCGTCGCGCAGGTGCAGGTTGAGAAAGCCCGGTCCCGCGACCTCGGCGCGCTCGAGCGCTTCGCCGAGGCTCGCTGCGAGCTCGCCGGCCAGCCGCGCCGCCACCTCGCGCGGCGGCGCACCCAGGCGCGGGGCGAGCAGCAGAGGAGCGTTGGTCGAGTAGTCGCCGAGATCGGCGCGCGGGGGGATCTCGAGCTTGACGGCCTCGAGCCCCACCCCCGCCTCGCCGGCCACCGCGACGGCGGCCGCGCGGATCGCGTCGTGCAGTGTTTCCAGCGGCGTCACCCGCGAGAGCCTACGTCGTGGCGGCCGCCGCCCGCGTGGACCCTCAGTAGTGGTAGGGCTCCCCGGCGATGATCCGGTGGGCGCGAAACAGCGCCTCGAGCAGCACGACGCGCGCCAGCTGGTGGGGAAGCGTCATCGGACCGAGCGAGAGGCGGTGCTCGGCCGCGGGCAGCTCGAGCCCGTGCGCGCCGCCGATCACGAACACCAGATCGCGGCCGGAGTCCCGCCGCTGCTCGATGAACCGGGCGAAGGCGAGGCTGTCAAAGCGCTCGCCGTCCGCGGCCAAAAGCGACGTGAAGGCGCTGCGCGGCAGCCTGGCGGTGAGGCGCTCGACGCCCCCGTCGCGCCCCGGCGGATCGCGCAGCTCGACCTGCGACAGGCGGGTGTAGTGACCCAGCAGCTTTGCGTAGTGCTCGACGTCGTCGACGTAGGGCGCGCGCAGGCGCCCGACCGAGATCACCACGACCTGCACGGCTGCGATACTAATCCGCAATGACCCTGAGCCCCGGACGCCGAGCGTTCACGTGAGCACCGAACCGGGCGGCAGCGACCGCCACATCAACATCCAGGTCTCGCCCGAGATGATGGCCGGCGTCTACGCGAACTTCGCCAACGTCAGCCACTCCGACTACGAGTTCACGATCACCTTCGCGCGCGTCGACCACGAGGTCGAGGCCAGCGAGGTCCCCGGCATCATCGTCTCCCGCGTGAGCCTGTCGCCGCGCTTCATGAAGGAGCTGATGACTGCGCTCGCGGACAACTTCTCGCGCTGGCAGGCCCGCGAGGGGATCAGGAATCTGCCGGAGTCCGAAGGCTCCTCCGGCGACCTGGACGAGTAGGGCGCGCGCCGGCGCGGAAGGCGTCCGCGATCCCGATCCGCTCGACGATCGGCGGGTGCGTGCCGATCAGCGCCGACAGCCAGCGCGGCGGCGCCGGGTCCGCGAGGTTTTGCGCCGTGATCCGCCGCTCGAACGACACGAACGCGTCCGCATCCCCCGTCAGGGCGAGCGCGAAGGCGTCCGCGCGGCGCTCGATCGCCCGCGACAGCTGGCGCGTGACGACACCGAGCGCCCCCGACACGACCGCGCCGGACAGCGCGAGCGCGGGCAGGCTCGGAGCACTCGAGCGCTCCATCCGCTCCGCGAGACGGGCCACCGCGCGGGTCCCCGCCGGCGCGACCGCCGCCAGGTAGACGAGCAGGCGCGGCACGTCGCGGTAGCGCACGTGCGCCAACTCGTGCGCGACTACGGAACGCGCCTCGGGCGCCGTGAAGCTCGAGAGCAACGTGTCGTAGAGGACAACGCGCCGGCTCGCGCCCAGGCCGTTCACATACGCGTTGGCCGCGCTTGTGCGCCGGCTCGCATCGACCTCGAAGACCTCGCCCACACTCACGCCGGCACGCTGCGCGAGTTCCAGCACCTCGCGGCGCAACTCACCGTCGGGCAGCGCCACGAAGTCGTTGAAGATCGGATCGAGGACGACCGGCGCAGCGACCGTCACGACGACCGCCACGGCGACGCTGCCGGCCGAGGCAGCCTTCCACCAGTCCTCGCCGTAGCGGCGCATCAGCGCTGCGACGATCACCGCTCCCGCGGCCGCGAAGCCCGCGCCGAGCGCCGCGGTGCGCGCGATGTCGCCGCCCCAGCCGCGCCAGGACTGGGTCGCGAGACCGGCGCGCAGCGCCCGCACGCGCATCCAGGCGCCAAACGGCAGTGGCGCCACCAGCAGCGCGAGCGAGAGCGCGGCCCCGTTCGCGGCGACCGCCCGGAGCGGTGCCGCGTCGCCGCTGCGGCCGCGTTCGCGCCGCACGAGCCACACCAGCAGCGTCGTCTCCGCCGCAGCGCCGGCGCCGGCGAGCGCCAGCTGGCCGGCGCCGTAGCGGCGTGCCCGGGCGATGTCGCGGGCGTCGAAGTGGGCGAGCGGATCGACCGGGACAGCGGCGATCACGCCGTGGCGCGGGCGCAGCGCGAGCACGGCCAGCTCGGCCGCGCCGAGCGCCGTCGCGAGCGCCGCGAGCCAGCCGCGGCCGTCCTGCACACGATTGCGCTCGTGGGCCACCTCCGGCACGCTATTCGGTCTGCGCCCGCGCGGCGCAGGATCGCATCCAGCGCCTCGCGCGAGCGCGTCGGCTGCAAGACTGCGTGTTGCTTCCAGCGCCGTGGGCTCCTCCACAGCAACAAATGAAGGTCGCAATCATCTCCGACATACATGGCAACCGCCAAGCCTTCGAGGCGGTTCTCAGAGACATAGTTGACGCGTCGGTCGCGCAGGTGTGGTGCCTCGGCGACCTCGTCGGCTACGGGGCCGACCCGGACGCCTGCGTCGACCTCGCGCGCGAGCACACCGACGTGTGCCTGGCCGGCAACCATGACCTCGCCGTCGCCGGCAAGATCCCTCTGGACGACTTCTCGCGCGGCGCGGCGATCGCGGTGCGCTGGACGCAGGACGTGATCACGGCGCCCAACCGCGAGTTCCTCGCCGCGCTACGCCCGTCCGCGGTGCGCGAGGACATCGGGCTCTACCACGCCAGTCCGCGCGATGAGGTCTGGGAGTACGTGCTCTCCGCCCTCCTCGCCGAGCTGTGCTTCGACGCAACGAGCCACCGTCTCAACCTGCTCGGCCATTCGCACGTGGCGCTGTCGTTCGAGCGGCTCGAGGGGCGCCCGGCTACGGGCGAGACGCGCCGGGCCGGCGTCCTGCTCGACCTGCGCGAGGGCGAGTGGCTGCTGAACCCGGGCAGCGTCGGCCAGCCCCGCGACGGCGATCCCCGCGCCGCCTGGCTGCTGCTCGACACGGGCGCCCTGACCGCCACCTACGTACGCTGCGAGTACGACATTCCCGGCGCGGCCGGCGCGATCCGTGCCGCTCGCCTGCCGGACTCGCTCGCGCAGCGGCTGGAGCACGGTCAGTGAGAGCACTGCGGCTCATCGGCGGCGCGCTCGCGGCGGCCGCGCTGCTCAGCGCCTGCGGCTCTGGCGTCGGGCTGATCCCGGCCGACAGTGCGGCCACGCTGCACGACGACCTCGCGAACATCCAGCTCGCCTTCTCAACCCCGGACTGCACGCTCGCGACCGCCTACGTCGCCAAGGCCAACGACGACTTCGACAACCTGCCCCAGAGCATCAGCCGGAAGCTGCTCACACAGCTGCAGACCGCGATGAACGCCGTTGCTGCCGACGAACAGCGCCAATGCCACAACGCGACGACCGGCCCGACGAGCGGCTCGAGCAGCCCGACCGGACCGACCGGCTCGACCGGATCCTCGAGCACGACGAGCAGCACGACGACGAGCACCACCACGTCGAGCAGCACGTCGTCGAGCTCCACGTCGACCTCCACGAGCCAGACCGGGACGACCGGCGTCACCGGCTCGACCTGCACCACGACCACCGGCGTCGGCGGCGGCACGCCGGCCTGCGACGGCACGACATCCTCGAGCGGCATCGGCGGGGGCGGCACCGGCACCGGCGGCACCGGCAGCGACACCGGCGCCGCGAGCGTGGGCAACTGATGGCGCGCGAGAACACCGTCGCCGGGCGCTACCGGATCGAGAGCCGACTCGGGTCGGGCGGCATGTCGACGGTGCATCTGGCGTTCGATGAGCGCCTGGAGCGCTACGTCGCGGTGAAGCTGCTCGCCGAGCACCTCGCCGCGGATCCGGCTTTCGTGTCGCGCTTTCAGCGTGAGGCGCTCGCCGCGGCGCGGCTGATCCATCCGAACATCGTGCAGGTATTCGACTCGGGTCTCGACGAACGCCGCGACCAGCACTACATCGTGATGGAGTACATCGACGGCCAGTCCTGCGCGGAGATCCTGCGCGACCGGGGCTGGCTGACCGTCGAGGAGACGCTGCCGATCGTGCTCGGGGCCTGCGCCGGGCTCGACTACGCCCACCGCAAGGGGGTCGTGCACCGCGACGTCAAGCCGGGCAACCTGCTGCTCGGCACAGACCGGGTCGTCAAGCTCGCCGACTTCGGCATCGCCAAGGCGACCGAGCAGTCGAGCATCACCCAGATCGGATCGGTGCTCGGCACCGCCGCCTACCTCGCCCCCGAGCAGGGGCGCGGCGAGGAGGCCGGGCCGCCCGCCGACATCTACGCGCTCGGCGTCGTCACCTACCAGCTGCTGGCGGGCCGGCTGCCGTTCGAGGGATCCTCGCTGACCGAGCTGGCGATCAAGCAGCAGCGTGAGCCGCCGCCAAGCCTCGACGACCTCGTCGCCGCGGTTTCACCGGAACTGGCGGAAGCGGTCGATGTCGCGCTGCGGATCGATCCGCGTCAGCGCTACCCGACCGCGGCCGAGATGTCGCGCGCACTCCAGGAGGGCGCGCGCGGCATCGCACCGGGGGCGGGTACGGCGATCGTCCCGCCCGCAGGCGCGACCGCGCAGACCGTCGTCGCCCACGACCCGCGCACGCGGGTCACTCCACGCCAGCCCCGCCAGGGCCAGCCGCGGCGCGAGCCGGAGCCCGAACCGGAGCGGACACCGCTAAACCGCCGCCGCATCGCCGCGGGGCTGATCGCCGGCCTTTTGATCGCGGTCGTGATCGTGGTGGTGGTGCTCTCGCTGCAATCCAACGGCACCGTCCAGCTGCAGCATCCGGATCGCTTCTCCCGCGATTTCCCGACCGCGCTGCAGCAGCTGACGAACCTGATCAACAACAACACGGCATAGCGCTGTTCGGCGGGTGCATGCACCCGCCGACGGGAAGGCTCATGAGCCTTCCCGCGGGTCGGCGCATGCGCCGACCCCGAACGGCGATTCGCCCTCGCGAAGGGCGCCCGCGACCGCCGGCAGGCGCCCGTCGATGATCGCGGCGCGCAGGCATGACATCAGCGTGGCGATGAAGGTCAGGTTGTGCAGTGTCAGCAGGTGCCCGCCCGTCTGCTCGCCCGTGCGGGCGAGGTGGTGCAGGTAGGCGCGGGAGAGCCCGCCGGCGCAGGCCGGGCACGGGCAGTCCGCCGCCAGCGGCGCGAGGTCCGCCGCGAACGCCGGACGGTCGACCGCGAGCCTGAAGCGGGAGGCCGGGTCCGCGACCAGCGCCGTGCCGTGACGGGCGAGGCGGGTCGGCATCGCGCAGTCGAAGGTGTCGATCCCCAGTTCGACGCCGCGGATCAGGTCGTCGACCTCGCCGATGCCCAGCAGATGACGCGGGCGCTCCGCCGCGAGGCGCTCGAGCTCGCGTGTGCTCCAGTCGATCACCTCATACATCTGCGCCTTGTCGGCGCCCAGCGAACCGCCGACGGCGATCCCCTCGGCGCCGCTCGCGACGCTCGCCGCCGTCGAGGCGACACGCAGGTCCTCGTACACCCCGCCCTGGACGATCGCGTAGAAGAGCGAGTCCGGGCCTGGGTTCTCGGCCCGCCAGCGCACACAGCGCGCAAGCCAGCGGTGTGTGCGCTCGGTCGAGCGGGCGGTGTAGTCGCGATCGACGTGGAACGGGGTGCACTCGTCGAACGCGAGCACGATGTCGGAGTGCAGCTGCGCCTGGACCGCCATCGAGATCTCCGGGCTGATGAAGCGCTCGGATCCGTCGACGTAGGAGCGGAAGCGGACGCCGTCCTCCTCGATCGCGAGGATCGCCCCGCCGCTGCCATTGCCGCGGCGGCCCTTGATCTCGTCGGCGACCGTGCCGTGCCCCATCGAGAACACCTGGAAGCCGCCGGAGTCGGTGATGATCGCCCGCTCCCACCCCATGAAGCGATGCAGCCCCCCCGCGCGGTCGATCAGCTCGCCGCCCGGACGCAGAAAGAGGTGGAAGGTGTTGCCGAGCACGATGTCGTAGCCGAGCGCGGCAACCTCGCCGGCGGTCAGTCCGCGCACGGCGCCTGCGGTCGCGAGCGGCACGAACGCGGGTGTGCGGATCTCCCCGTGCGCGGTCGCGAGCACACCGGCGCGCGCGCGCGACGAGCGGTCGCGGGCGATAATGCGCAGCGCGGGCATCGCGGCCATCCTAGAGAGCGCCGCGCCCGCCCACGACACCGTGCTGGCAAGCTTCCTCAGCGTCACGACCAACCTCGGCCTGCCGGTCATCGGGCTGGTCGTCGCGATCGAGGCGCTGGGCGTCCCGCTGCCCGGCGAGACGGCCGTGATCCTCGGCGGACTGGCGGCCAATCAGGGTCGCCTTTCGATCGTCGCCGTGATCGTCGTCGCCGCCGCCGCCGCGATCGTCGGCGACAACATCGGCTTCATGATCGGGCGCCGGGGCGGGCGGGCGCTGCTCGAGCGCCCGGGACGCTTCTTCGAGGAGCGCCAGCGAATGCTCGCGATCGGCGATCCGTTCTTCGAACGCCACGGACCCAAGGCGGTGTTCCTCGGGCGCTGGATCACCGGCCTGCGCGTGTGGACGTCGTGGCTCGCCGGCGCGAGCGACATGCGCTGGCCCACCTTCCTGGTCTGGAACGCGCTGGGCGGGACGGCCTGGGCGGTGAGCGTCGCGCTGGCCGCCTATTACGGCGGCAAGAGCGTCGAAACGGTGTTCAGCAAGGTTGGCCTCTACGGCGGGATCGCCGCGGGCGTGCTGATCGTGATCGGCGTGGCCTACGTGTGGCGGCGGCGCCGTCGCGCTCGCGCCGCGTGATCGCCCGCGCGCGGGGACGGGAGATCGCTGAGCGCCACGCGTTGGCCGCCGTCCTGCGGCTCCGCGGCCGGCGCGCACCACACGCTCGCCCTGGCGGTCACGGGCCGGCGTAGATGACGCCGTGGCAGTTCCACGACCCTGAGAACACGCCTCCGAGCAGGCTCGCGAAGGTGCCCTTCGCCAACAGGGTCGCGCCCGGCACGATGACCGAGTCGCCGAACAGCTGCCGGCCGCCCGTGTCGGCCTCGAAGGCCTCACTCTCGGACGGGCTGCGCGCGATCAGCAGACTGACGAACGGCTCCCCGGCGTTGCCCTTGGCTCCCGCCACGAGTGTGCCAACGTTGAGCTCGAGGCCGCCGACGCTCGCACTGCGGTCGCAAAGGCCGTCGCGGAAGCGGTAGGTGCGCGCGCCGATCGTGATCACGACCGTCGCCGGACCGCAGTAGTAGATCGCTCGCGGCCCGTTGATCGCGGTCACTCGCGGCTTGCAGGGCGGCGCGGAGGCGGCGCCCGCAACGGGGGCGCCCGAAAGGCCGCCGGTGAGGGCTAGACCGCCGAGCAGGGCCATCACTGCGAAGCGTGCGGGCACGGACGCCGCATGCTACTCGCTGGCTCCCCGTGGCCCGGCCCGGTCCCACAGCCAACCGCAGTCCCCCCGCAGGGCGGGCGGATCGTCCACCCCGGCCGGCGGCGGCGGCCCTCAGGCGGCGGTGAGCGAGCGGCCCGTCATCGCCTCGGGCGCTGCGATGCCGAGCAGCTCGAGGGCGGTCGGCGCCACGTCGGCCAGGACGCCCTCGCGCTCGAGGCGCACCGCCTGGGTCGTGACGATCAGCGGCACCGGGTTCAGCGAATGGGCGGTCTGCGGCGTGCCGTCGGGGTTGAGCATCTCGTCGCTGTTGCCATGGTCGGCGGTCACGATGCAGACGCCACCGCTGCGGTGTACCGCGCCGACCACCTCGGCCAGGCACTGATCGACGACCTCCACCGCCTCCACGGCGGCCGGGATGACGCCGGTGTGGCCGACCATGTCGGAGTTGGCGAAGTTGATGATCGCGAACCGCGGGCTGTCCTGCTCCCAGGCCGCCACGAACGCCGCGGCCGCCTCGCGCGCCGCCATTTGCGGCTTCAGATCGTAGGTCGCGATGTCGCGCGGCGACGGGACGAGCTCGCGACGCTCGCCGGGCTCGGGCTGCTCCTCGCCGCCGTTGAAGAAGTAGGTGACGTGGGGGTACTTCTCGGTCTCGGCGACATGCAGCTGGCGAGCGCCGGTCGCGGCGACCACCGCGGAAAGAGTCGTGCTCGGGTGCTCGGGCGCGAACGCGACCGGGTAGGGGAAGTCCTCCTCGTACTGGGTCATGCAGCTCAGCCGCTCGACCGTGGCGATGCCGCCGCGGTCGATCTCGCTGAACCCCGGGTCGGCCAGCGCGCGCACGATCTCGCGCATCCGGTCGGGGCGGAAGTTGAAGCAGAAGACGCGGTCCCCGGCAGCGATCGGGGCGGGCGTCCCCACCAGCGTCGGCTCGAGGAACTCGTCGGTCTCGCCGCGTTCGTAGGCCGCGGCGACCGCCTCGGCGCCGGTGGCGGCGGTGTAGGGCGCACGGGCGGCGACGAGCAGGTCGTAGGCGCGCTGGACGCGGTCCCAGCGCTTGTCGCGGTCCATCGCCCAGTAGCGCCCGACCACCGAACCAACCCGCGCGCCGCCGTGGCGTTCGACCCGCCCGACGGCCTCCAGCCCGGCGTCCGGCGCGGTGTCGCGCCCGTCGGTGAAACAGTGCACGACGACCTCGCCGGCGTCCAGGTCGTTCGCGAGGTCGATCAGCGCCAGCAGGTGGTGCTCGGAGGAGTGCACACCGCCGTCGGACACCAGTCCGATCAGGTGCACGCGGCCGGGTCCGGCGAGCGCCGCTCGGATCACCGGGTTGCTCCCGAGCGTGCCGTCGTTCATCGCGTCGTCGAGCCGCGTCAGGTCCTGGCGCAGCACGGCGCCCGCGCCGAGGTTCAGATGCCCGACCTCGGAGTTGCCCATCTGGCCATCGGGCAGCCCGACCGCGCGCCCGCAGGCGATCAGCTGCGTGTGCGGGTAGCTCGCCCAGAGCTCGTCGAAAACGGGCGTGTCGGCGAGCGCGACGGCGTTGCCGGGCCCCGCCGGCGCGATTCCCCAGCCGTCGAGGACGATCAGGCAGAGGCTTGGCACCGGGACGCTGCGCGGGCCGGGCGGGATGCTCATCGCCGTGCGCTCATGCCGCGCCGTCGCGTGCAGCCGCGGCGATCGCCGCAAACGACTCGGCGTCAAGCGACGCTCCGCCGACCAGCGCCCCGTCCACATCGGGGAGCGCAAGCAGCTCGGCGGCGTTGGCGGGATTGACCGAACCGCCGTAGAGCACGCTGACACGCTCGTCCATGCCCTTGTGGAGCGCTCCGACCAATGCGCGCACGAAGCTCGCGGCGTCCTGCGCCTGCTCCGCCGTGGCGACGCGACCGGTGCCGATCGCCCAGATCGGCTCGTAGGCGATCGCGACCTCCGCCACACGCTCCGCCGGCACATGCTCGAGGCCCTCCTGCACCTGGTGGCGAAGCTTGCGCTCGGTGTCGCCCGCCACGCGCTCATCCTCGGTCTCCCCCACACAGAGGATCGGTCGCAGCCCGGCGTCGAGCGCGGCGCGAAGCTTCAGCGCGACCGCACGATCGGTCTCGCCGAAATACTGGCGGCGCTCGCTGTGCCCGACCACGACGCCGGCGACGTCCAGCTCCACGAGCATCGGTGCCGAGACCTCGCCGGTGAAGGCCCCCTCAGCCGCCTCGTGCATGTTCTGCGCATACACCCCGACGCGCGTCCCACGCGTGCTGTCAACCATCGCGCCGAGAGCGGTGAACGGCGCGCAGAGCGCGATCTCGACCCCCTCCAGGCTCGCGACCCGCGGCAGCAGCGCCTGGATGTAGCGCTCGGCCTCGGCGACGGTCTTGTACATCTTCCAGTTGCCGGCGATCAGCGGCGTGCGGCTCATTGACCTACCGCGGCGAGTTCGAGCGCCTCCACCCCG
>Ga0182016_10008705_pt1 | contig 10205 bp, 11 predicted proteins | sample 712S2MmetaG_FD_120491 | JGI IMG/M metagenome (GOLD analysis project Ga0182016, IMG submission 120491) | Permafrost microbial communities from Stordalen Mire, Sweden - 712S2M metaG | ecosystem: Environmental > Terrestrial > Soil > Wetlands > Permafrost | place: Sweden: Stordalen | collected... | reverse complement strand
GATATGATTTCCTTGACAAATCAACACGCACCCAGCGTGTCCCACTCCTCAGTAGCTCAATGGCAGAGCATCCGGCTGTTAACCGGAGGGTTGTAGGTTCGAGTCCTACCTGAGGAGCCATTTTATTACCCGCATAAAACCTACGTAACATTGACTTCCTGTCCGATTTGTCCCTACGATTGTCCTAAACTCCTCGGATAGGAGAACCATGACATTCACAGTCTTTCGGCGTCACAACAGGGAAACCTGCGACAGCAAGAACCGCTATGATCCGCGATGCGGGTGCCCATTGCATGTGCAATTCGTGTGGAAAAACGGAAGTGCGGTGTTCGAGGGCAAGAAACTCACTTACCAAAACAAGTGGTCTTTGGGCACCCGAAGCTGGTCTGAGGCGCAGTCCAAGACCAAGGAATTGGAGAAGCGGCTGAAGGATTTCGCCGAAGGAAAAGTAGTGCCCAAAGGCATGACCGTCGAAGCAGCAGTGCAGGAGTGGTACGAATTCCGTGACCAGAACGGCTTGGAGAATACGAAGGCAAAACTGATGGGCGGCAAGCTCGTGAAGTGGTGCGAGAAAAACAACATTCTGCTCCTGACCGCTCTCTCCACCGACAAGGTCATCAAATGGCGTTTGACGCTGCCGTTCCGTAGCGGGGACAGCAGCAGCTTGAGTGTCCACTGGTCTGTGATTAGTGGTTTTCTTTCGTGGGCGGCGGGGATGGGCTACATCGAGAAGTCTCCAATCCCGAACCCCAAGACGAATCCACAGTTTCGCATCCGCTACGATAAGGCGGAAGTTAAGCCGCCAACCAAGAAGCAGGTCGAGAAGATTCTGGCGACCGCCACGGGACAAGTCCGGCTCCTGTGCCAGTTGATGCGTGAGACAGCGATTGCGCTGGTCGATGCCATAAAGTTCGGGATGTCACAGCAGGACGCCGAGAAATACGGGCTGTCGAAGCCGGAGCGTGGTCCGGTGATTCAGAGCAGGGTCATTCGTGGCAATCGCACCAAGACCAACGAACGCTACCGGGTGCTCATCAGCGAGTCATTAGCGAAGCAGCTTGAGGTTCTGGGCGAACCTGGGTTCCCCGGCACATATCCGCAGTGGCGTGAGCGGGTCAACAAAGTCATAAAGGATGCAGGCGTCAAGACCACTCCGCATGGCTTTAGGCATTACAGAATCACTGAGTGGCTTTCGGCTGGTGTGCATGTTGACGATGTGGCAGACATGGTGGGCACGTCGTCCAAGGAAATCCGCAAGACGTACCGTCACTGGATTAAGGAAGCTGAAGATCGCTTGGACGAAGTACAGCGTGAGGCGTGGTTGAAGATGGGGCTGGACGAGAACGGGAACCAGAAGAAACAACCAGTCCAGTAATTCTCCAACGCACGAACTCCGCGAACACTGCCTACGTCTGCCGTTCACACTGGCAGAAATTCAATCCCGCTTGGAAATGCTCACCACCTACCGCAGTGATATTTTCGTTGCCGATCCGAAGGGGAACATCCCGCTATGGGGGAAGGATGTCGGGTACAGCCCGGTTGGGCTCGATTACCTGATCGAGAGGAGCAAACAGGATCACGACCGACGCCAACAGAATCGCACCTTGAAAAAGGGCGACCGTGTGGCGATCCTCGGGCGCGGCATCGCCGTGGTCGAGCAGGTTGACAGCAAATGGATTTTCGCGGCGGTTTGGAACAAATGCGAATTAAGGATCGCCCGCAAGGACATTGTTTGGGACGAGGGCAACATGCGGTGGGAGACGGACGCCAACGCATGTGTCGAGACAAACGCAAAAGCCTGAGCGCACTCATTGCAGCTTCAGCTACTTCTTGACATCCGTTTATCAAAATCGGTTTCGCCAGCCCTGCATGCGTTGTGAGGTACTCGCACGACTGTCGATGAGGTTGTTACCATGACACCGTGCCAACGCCAAAGCTGCTTCTCTTGATAGCAGTCTTTTTTCTGACGAGCGTAATCAGCGTCGTCACAGGCAGTACCTCGCTTATCACTGTACCCGTGATGATCCAATTCGGCATTGAGCCCCATGCAGCCATCGCGACGAACATGATGGCTCTAGTCTTCATGAGCCTTGGGGGCTCTGTGCCTTTCGTGCGTAAGGGCATTCTCCACCGCCGTCACCTACCGACCTCAATCGTCGTCACTATCATCGGGTCTGCTCTGGGCGCTCTGCTCCTGCTGCAAGTCCCAATGAGAGCATTACAACTCATCATTGCTCTAGCCATGATTGTTGTTGCGGTGTTTTCCATTGCGAAGCGAGACGGTGCAGAGCGAGAGATTCCTGTCTCCCGAAAAAGAGAAATCTCGGGTTATGGAGCGACTTTTCTGCTGGCGGTTTACGGGGGATTCTTCAGCGGCGGTTATGTGACCTTGTTGACGGCTGCATTCGTCTTCCTCTTCGGAATGACCCTTCTGCAATCTGTGGCGACAACCAAAATCATCAATGTATTTTCTTCCGCAGTTGCCACTGCGGTCTTCATGAGTCGCGGCGTGGTTGACTACAAGCTCGGCTCGATTCTCGGGGTCACGATGTTCGTGGGTGCGATGGTCGGCGGGCACACGGCAATGAAGCTCAGTCACGTCTGGCTTAGGCGGATATTCGTTACTGCCGTTCTGGTCCTTGCAATCAAGATGCTGGTGAGCTTTGTGCATCATTAATTCCAAGAATTGGCTTGACTCTGGAACCGATTCGGGGGTGTAACCTCAATTCGTGATGGTGAAGCAGCCATGCAATCAGGTGAATTAGCAAATCTCGCAGGGGTAAGCACTGACACGCTCAGACACTACGAACGATTGGGTCTTTTGGCGAGACCACAGCGTACTGAGAGCGGTTATCGGCGATACACTCCGCAGTCGCTAGAAAGGGTTCGGTTGATTCGCCGCGCCTTGAGCGTTGGCTTTTCCTTGCCTGAACTGACTGCGATCCTCAAGATGCGGGATATCCGGGAAGCACAGCGGCGGCCAACGTATTGTCGTTCAACATCAAGGGCAAGGATCCCATTAGCGGCACGACGATTCCAGCGTTCTCGGTCGTCAACGTGGGAGCTGCCCCTCTTGTGTTCATCATCGAGCGCGACAAGGGACAACTCACGAATTTGTCCAATGCAACCCCCTCGCAACTGCAGCAAGCCTTCTCAGGGACGAATTGCGATGCCAGTGCCTTCGGTCTACCAGCGGGCGCGATTAACATTTTTCTGAACGAGGCCATCTCGGCAAGGAAACGTGGCCGAGGCTACCGTTTTCCGGGGTCCGACTATTTATACGGGTAGCGGGACTGGAGGAGTCATCGGTCTGAGCCAGGAGTCGAATGTCGGCGCCAATAACCCGTTGGCGGGGCAGTCTGGAACTTGTTTGAACGGTGCCGGTGCACGCTATCGCGCCATCGGCTCCAGCGAGGAGACGAAGTCCGTCCAAAACTCCGGTGCTAAGTTCGGCGGCTTCGACGGTATCGGCTACGGGGTATTCAGCTATGGAAACTTCTCTTCCATTGCAAACAACGCCGCCTATGGCTACATCACGCTGAATAACGTTGACCCGCTTTTTGCGAGTTACGGTCCGCAGCGTTCGACCGGACTTGGTTATGATCCCGGCCAACCAGCCAGTGGTGGCACTCTGCCAGGGGCGGCCAACCTACCGGCTGCATGTGCTGGAGCTTTCCCTTGCGCGGAAAATCAAATCTGGGCTGGAGGACTCTCTTTTCCGAACCTGCGCAATGGAACGTACCCGGCATGGTCGCTGTTGCGGCTAGTGAGCAACGGAACCGCGCTGACGGCCTCCAAGGCGCTCACCAAAACCGCCCAGGCATTCGCGGTTACGTCGGTGCCCGACTTTGTTCCCTTCGCCAAGACGGTAGCGGGCGGTATCACGGATCCCGGTTTGTTGATCGTGCGCTCGCACTATCAACAGTACGACGGAGCCGGCGTTTTGATCGGTGCGGCCCCGGTTAACAGTGGTGCTTCGGAGGCGGGAGGCGATATCGGCGGGCAAATCTTGTCATGCGCGACGGCACCTACCTGTTCGAAGGTGATACAGCAGGTTCAGGGCGATCAGGGTCTCCAGGTCAGGCCCTAGCTGCTGCTGAATCAAGTTCGTGACTAAAGCGGAGAAGAAGGCGGGTCGTCCTCATCGACTCGCCTTCTTTTCATTGCGTTGAAACGGACTGGAACACAAAATACATTGGGATACGAACTTCATAACGTAGAGTTCCGCGGTACCGAATTCGCTATCGTTCAAACTGACGATGCTTGCTCTCGCAGGCTCGTTACTCATTGGGACATGCGCTTGCAATGCCCAATCGATCGCAGCGTCTCCAAACACCATGAATCCTACCGACCCGCGTTTTCAAGGTATGCGGGAAGACTGGACTTCGCCTGCATTGGGGAGCGGGCAATTGAAGGCGGTTCAGCCTCTCGCCGGATTTGTTGACGACCACCCGCGTTACACCGTGGAACTCTTGCAGGTCCAGTGGCGTGCTTCCGATCCCATCGACCTCTACGTGATGAAACCGAAGGGAGTCTCCAAGCCTCCCGTGATTTTGTATCTCTACGGCTATCCTACGGACACCGATATCTTCAAAAACGATGATTGCGACGCTCTGGTGACACGAGATGGCTTTGCTGCCGTGGGCTTTGTTTCCGCGCTCACCGGCCACCGTTATCGCAATCGACCGATGAAAGAATGGTTTCTGAGTGAACTTCAAGAAAGTGTCGCCACCTCTGCGCATGACGTGCAGATGGTGCTGAACTATCTCGCTTCGCGAGGCGATCTGGACATGAATCGCGTGGGCATGTTTGCCCAAGGTTCTGGCGCCAGCATTGCGATTCTTGCGACGGCGGTCGATCCGCGCATTAAGGTTCTGGAGGCGCTCGATCCCTGGGGCGATTGGCCGGCGTAGTTGGCAACTTCTCCGTTTGTTCCAGAAGACGAACGCCAGAACTATGTGACACCGGAGTTTTTGAAAAAAACAGCCCCGATCGACCCTCTTGTTTGGCTGCCGAAGCTTCAGGCCCGGAAGTTCCGGCTCGACCAGCAGCTCTTCGACACCAATACTCCCACTCCAGTCAAAGAAAAACTGCGCGCCGCAATTCCAGCAGCCGCGACGACTGTGATGCTCTACAAGAACATCGAAGAGTTCAAGACAGAATTCCAGGACGGCAAGAACTTGCGGTGGATTCAGCAGCAGCTTGAGTCAATCCCAACGGAAGGTAAATAGTCGCCAACGGACCGCGGAATCGGCAGTTGGCCGACACCATGCAGTAAGGTGACCACAACAATGGTCCCCAATGTATCAGCGAGCCATGTCAGTTTGCCGCATCGGCATCGTTAAGGGCTAGAGTCCCCGAGGGGAGCGTCCTGCCTGAATGCGCAGCAGGGCCGCGACGAGTGTGTCAATTTCTTCGCAGGTGTTGTAGAAGGCTAGCGAAGGGCGCACCGTACTCTCGACTCCGAACCGGCGCAGAATCGGTTGCGCGCAGTGGTGGCCGGAACGGACCGCGATGCCTTCCTGGTTGAGTGCAGCGCCCACGTCCTCGGTACGAATGTCGTCTAGAACGAACGACAGGACGCCCGCTTTCTCATGCGCCGTACCAATCAGCTTCAGGCCGGGCACGGTGAGCAGGCCGACGGTGGCATAGTTCATAAGCTCGTGTTCATAGGCGGCAATACTCTCCATGCCGATTTCTTCGACATAGTCGAGAGCGGCACCGAGTCCAACCGCATCTGCGATATTGCCAGTGCCTGCTTCGAATCGGGCTGGAGCCGCTTGGTAGACGGTCTTTTCGAAAGTGACCTCCACGATCATGTTGCCGCCACCTTGCCATGGCGGCGTGTTTTCGAGAACCTCGGCTTTTCCGTAGACCACGCCGATTCCAGTGGGACCAAAAACCTTGTGTCCGGAGAAAACGTAGAAGTCGCAGTCGAGGGCCTGCACGTCGGTCCGCATGTGGGAGACGGATTGCGCACCATCGACCAGCACTCGTGCTCCGTGACGGTGGGCCATCTCAACCATCTCCCGCGCCGGAGTGATGGTTCCGAGAGCGTTCGACACCTGGCTGAAGGAGACGATTTTCGTGCGCGGACTGAGGAGCTTCTCGTACTCTTCGAGAATAATTTCGCCGCGATCGTTTACTGGAGCGACGCGCAGGCGGGCACCGTTCTCCGAACACAGTTGCTGCCACGGAACAATGTTGGCGTGATGTTCGAGCCATGTGATGACGATCTCGTCATCCTTCTCGACATTGCGCTGGCCCCAACTCTTGGCGACAAGATTGATGCCTTCGGTCGTGCCACGGACGAAGACGATCTCACGCGTCGAGGAAGCATTCATAAAGCGGCGCGTTTTTTCGCGTGCGCTCTCATAGGCATCGGTAGCTCGCGCCGCTAGGGTGTGGGCGGCGCGGTGGATGTTCGAATTCTCATGCCGATAAAAATACGACAGGCGATCAATGACCGCATTCGGCTTCTGCGTCGTCGCAGCATTATCGAGCCAGATCAACTGCCGGCCATGCACACGCTCCTGCAGAATCGGGAAATCCTGGCGGATCAAACGTGGATCGAGGGGACGTTTCGCGACTCCTAGTTCCACCGGCTCCAGATCCGGGCGGAACTCGAACGACTCAACGCCTGAGGGCAGCCCATCGGCTGGGGGCACAGCTTTTTCAGGGACCGGGGTTGCACCTGAGACCTGCACTCCGGGAACCTGTAGCGCGGTTGGCGAAGGAAGTTCGGTTGGGATCGACGACGGCAGCACGGGGACACCGGGAGCGGATTGCGCTCCTGGAACGCCAGGAAAAGAAAATAGTTCGCTGATGGACGGAAAATTCGGCGGCGCGGAGTACTGGGTCGCGGATTTACCAGCAGACGAATCGTTGACGGATTCAGGCGTCGCAAACGAGGGAAGGGAATTCGAAAGAACGGGAACCGAGTCCGGAGCACTGGCCGTTGGCAGCGAAGGATGCGCGGCGGGGATCGTTCCGAGTACAGGCTCGGACGCGGGTAAAGTCGGCTGCGATACGGCGGCTTCCGGAACGCCAGGGACGGATGCTCCGGGAACACGCGGAAAAGAGAAGACGTCGTTCAGACCGGCAAAGTGGGGATCTTCGGCCCAAGGGTCGGTTCTACCTGCGCTCGAAGGAACGCTGGGTGCGCCAACTGCGGATGATGGTGCCGAAGCCAGATCCGACCCGCTGGGCGGAGCGGTTGGCGGTGAGGCGGGTGCGGCCGGGACGCCGGGAAAAGAATACATCTCGGCGGCCGGTGGAATCTGGGGAGAAGCGGACCACGGCCCGCCTTTTTGTGCCTCGACTGACGATGACGAAACGCCGGGCAGCGTCGGTGAGGCTGCGGTAGCAGAAGGAGGCACGAGAGCGGTCGTCCCTGAAAGCGAAGCGGCGATGGCGCGGAAATCGGCCTCGCTCAACGCGCTGGTGGGCGGCGGTGAAGGCTGTAACGAAACGCCGGAAACTGCCGGCGGGTTGGGTGCAGCCGGAAACGAAAACATCTCCCGCGGAAAATCCGGCACGGATCGTGGTGCGGCAGGAATCGCTCCCGACTCAGTCGAAGGAGATGAAGGCGATGATGCAGGCGCATTCGCAGGCGACGCCGTTGCCGGCAGCGCGGCGAAAAACTCGTTGGCGAGTTTCGCAATCGCTGCCGGATCGGGGACTGCCGACATCAGGGCAGAAACACCTTGCTGCCTCTGCCCCCTCTCGGGACTGGTTGACGACGTCGGCGAGTCGGTCGCTATACGATCACTTGTACTCGTGGTATTGATCGACATTGACGCCCTCCAACACACCAATTGCGTCTTCCGTGAGAACAGCAATCGAGCAATAGAGCGAAATCAGGTAAGAAGCGATCGCCTTATGGTTGATCCCCATGAAGCGAACGGACAGGCTGGGCGTAACTTCTCCGGGTAGCCCCGGCTGGAACAGGCCGATTACGCCTTGCTTCTTCTCGCCCGTGCGAATCAACAGGATGTTCGACTTCTCCCCCTTGATGGCCAGTTTGTCGGAAGGTACAAGAGGGATGCCACGCCAGGTCAGAAACTGCGAGCCATAGAGGTTCACCGTCGGCGGCGGAACACCACGGCGAGTGCATTCGCGGCCGAAGGCAGCGATGGCACGCGGATGCGCCAGGAAAAAGCCCGGCTCTTTCCAGACTCTCGAAATAAGCTCGTCCAAGTCATCCGGCGTCGGTGCACCTTTCCTGGTCTTGACGCGGAATTCGGACGCGACGTTGTTAAGCAAGCCATACTCGGCGTTGTTGACCAGTTCGTTTTCCTGACGTTCTTTCACCTTTTCGATCATCAGGCGAAGCTGTTCGCGAATCTGCTCGTGCGGGCTCCGATACAGATCTGAAATGCGGGTCTGCACATCGAGCACGGTTGTGACCGCGTTCAGCGTATACTCGCGCGGCTTCTCGTCATAGTCCACGTAGATCTCGGGGAGGTCGATTTCTTCATCGGGACTGCACTCGATGGTCCGCGTACCAGGATGCGTGGGCTTCACTTTGTTGACGCGGAAGGTGCCGGCTTCAACGGGGACCCACGACAGGAAAGTCACGAGCCAGCGCGGAGTGATAGTCTCCATCATGGGGACGGTTTTGGTGACGTTTGCTAGCTGGCGCGCCTGCTGCTCGCTCAGCGTATGACGAACTTCTGCTTTTTCAGCCATGCGAATTGCTCCTCAGTAGATAAGGAAGAAATTGTTAGTACGGAATCTGAAACGATGGGTGAGCGACGCTTGCAAGAGCCTTCACTTTCCTTTTACCAGCAGCTCGTAAACACAAATCGTGAACCGGTCTGTGACGTGGTTCACAGGGCAAAGTTTGCTTTGCGCTGCAGAATCCGTCGCCACGCACACAAATCCTAGTGTCTACAAATTATTCCAAGAATGAAAAGAAGTGACCCAAAAGGTTTATCTTGCTCAGGCGGGCTGTGTCAAGCGAAACTTCCTGTTGTAGATGGACATACTTCGAAATGGCCGCTCAGCGGCCTCTTTGCCCGGTGCCAATTTACTACGCGCCGGCGGATGCAGCATGCGCCTTGTAAAACTTCTTCTTCGCACGGTAACGGAGCTCGTCGAGTTCCGCATGCAGCCTCCGGATCTCGGCGTCCAGTTCGATAAAGCTTAGACATGGCATGCTAATCAGGTTGCGCGCCTCGATTCCAGCGTAGTCTGCTTTGCCGGCTGATTTTAAGTACAAGCAGGCCGAGGGCTGCTTGGTACGTGGATCAGATTCCATATACACGAAATCAATGCTTGTGGTGTCCATGGTGTGGCGATTATGCCACGAGCTCCCGGGAAGAAGTCTAGTTCTTTCTATGCTCGGGAACCTTTCGTCACAGCCCCGAAACTTGCAAACACTTTCATTCGCTTCGCGCCGGGGTAGTGGGGCGAGAGAGACAACCGAGGTAGAGTCAATCACTTCCGCCAGTATACGTGGCCTGAGGGAACGGCCCTTGGCGTGCGGACGGATAGAAGAACGTCTATAGTACTAGTAGACAATGCCTGAGGTCTCCCCCAAGTGAGCGAGTTACAATTTGATGTTCTGATCGCGGGTGGCGGTTTCAGCGGCACGATGCTGGCGGTACACCTACTGCGTTGTTCTCCGTCCTTGTCGGTTGGGATCGTCGATCGAGGAGCGTTTCCCGGGCGAGGACTCGCTTACAGCAGCCCGCATCGATTTCACTTGCTGAACGTACCTGCGGGCGAGATGAGCGCGTGGCCCGCGGAGCCCGACGATTTCCTTCGCTGGGCGAGAATTCACTACGATGCTGCAGTTCAACCCCGGAGTTTCCCTCCACGCGCGGTCTACGGATCTTACGTTGGCAGCTTGCTGGAAGCCACCCTGACCGACTATGGCCGGAAACGCTTTCGGTGGATTGAGAACGAAGCGCTTTCTCTCCATCGCCAAAAAGGAAAATTTGCGGTCCAAACAAAGCAGGGCCCCGAACTACTGGCGCGGGAGGTAGTGCTGGCAACTGGAAATTTTCCGCCAGCCAATCCGAAGATCCCTGGGCTCGCCAACTCGACCTCGTCCTATGTGCAGTTTCCGTGGGCCAGCGACGCGCTGGAGACCTTCCTCCATCTGGCAGCGTGTTACTGGTCGGCTCGGGACTCACGAGCGTCGACCTAGTCATGGCCTTAAGGTCAAAGGGGTTTCGGGGAGTGGTTCACGTCATTTC
>Ga0182016_10008704_pt1 | contig 10205 bp, 11 predicted proteins | sample 712S2MmetaG_FD_120491 | JGI IMG/M metagenome (GOLD analysis project Ga0182016, IMG submission 120491) | Permafrost microbial communities from Stordalen Mire, Sweden - 712S2M metaG | ecosystem: Environmental > Terrestrial > Soil > Wetlands > Permafrost | place: Sweden: Stordalen | collected... | reverse complement strand
GTCGATCGACCGCTGCACCTCGGCCGGCAGCGCCGCATAGGCCATCGCCATGTTGGCGAATTGCGTCTCGCCGCCGAGCCCCGGCAGTTCCACCGCATGCAGCATGGTCAGCAGCGACGGCACTGCGTGGTACGACTTATCGGTATGCCAGAAGTAGTTGCCCCGTTCCTCCAGCCGGGCCGACGGATTGCCGGCCCTATCGAGGTTGGAGACGGTGTGCACCGCGGCATAGCGCTTGCTGTCCACCAGGCGGTTGACGTGCTGGTCCTCGATCTCGCCGAAATTCAGGGTGAAGGCGTATTGCTGCTCCTTGGACAGATGCTGGCCGCGAAACACCAGGATCGGATGGGAGCGGAAGCTCTGCACGATCCAGTCGCGGCGCTCGTCCGACAAATTCTGTGCGAGGTCGATCCCGGCGATCTCCACGCCGCCGACCTCGGCCAGCGGCGCGGTCTCGGCCGGGGACGGGCCGCATGCCGCAATGACGCCGCCGGACGCATCCTCGCTCAACCCCGCGGCGCCGCTTGTCGCGACTGCGCTGCTCATCGGTCCAGTCCCTTGCCCGCAAGTGCCGCTGTGGCGCGGCTGCGGGACTGTTTCAGTGCCGGCCCCATCGTGTCAAACCATCCGTTGCGCGCCGGCCCGCGGCGAGCCTCAGAGTCCGAGTCGAATCTCAAGCCTATCGAGCCAGCCGCCTGTTGCGCAGCATGAGGCAAGCGGCGTGGGGCAAGCGGCGTGGAGGAAAGCCGGGGTGAAGCCGATGACGGCCGCGTCCAGCGCAATGCCCGGCACGAGCGCCGTATGCCAGCCTGTCCCGAGCATCGCGCAGGTGGCCGGCTCGAGCCCGGCCATGACGGAGGCCTGCGCCACGGCACAAGGCCAAATTGCCGCGCGGCCACATCCCCTTGAAGCCTCCCGCTACAGTCTCGAGACGGCCTCTCAGGCTCAGGCGCCGAACTCCGCGCGGATCGCGGCCGAATCCTCTCCTATCGCCGGAACCGGTCCGAGCGTGCGTGGGCCGTCGCTGAACAGCACCGGCGGGGCGGCGAGCGACACCTTGCCGTTCGGCGTGTCCACCACCGCCCGGCGCAGGGCCGGATGGCGGGAAAACGCCGCCACGTCGTTGACGAAGCCATACGCGGTGTTGGCCGCGCGCAGCTTCGCCGCCGCGGCATCGCGGGTCAGTCGGGCGAACATCGCTCCGACATGGGCATCGACCACGGGGCGGTTGGCGACGCGGATGGTGTTGGTCTGGAAGCCCTCGCGCTGCGGCAGGTCCGGCTCGTCGAGAAACTTTGCGCAGAATTCCACCCATTCACGCTCGTTCTGGATGGAGATCAGCACCAGGGCGCCGTCCGCAGTGGGAAACGCGCCGTACGGACAGATCGAGGGATGCGCGAGGCCGAGCCGTTCCGGCGCCTTGCCGGTGCCTTCGTAGAAGAGCAGGGGAACGTTCATCCAGTCGGCCATGCCGTCGAACAGGCTGACCTTCAGGCCTTTCCCCTGGCCGGTGATGCCACGCTCGATCAACGCCTCCAGCACGCCGGCATGCGCCGCCATGCCGCAGGCGATATCGCAAGCCGAGACGCCGACGCGGCCGGGTCCGGCAGGATGGCCGGTGATCATCGCCAGTCCGGATTCGGCCTGCACCAGCAGGTCATAGGCTTTCATGTTGGCGTATTCCCCGGTGTCGCCATAGCCGGAAATATCGACGGTGATCAGGCGGTTGTATCGCTTGCGCAATTCGTCAGAGCCGAAGCCGGAACGCGCCGCCGCGCCGGGGGCGAGGTTCTGGATGAACACGTCTGCCTTGGCGAGGATGCGGTGCAGCAGCGCGGCGTCGGCCGGGTTCTTGATGTCGGCGACCAGACTTTGCTTGCCCCGGTTCAGCCAGACGAAATAGCTGGACAGGCCGGCGGCGGCCTTGTCGTAGCCGCGCGCGAAGTCGCCCTCGGGGCGCTCGATCTTGATGACGCGGGCGCCGGCATCGGCGAGGCGGGAGCTGCAATACGGCGCGGCGACCGCCTGTTCGAGCGAGACGACGAGGAGGTTGGCGAGGGGACGACCAGAAACAAACGGCATGGCGGCACACCAGATTGTGGTCCGGAGATCAATAGAGCGGCTCGACCGGCATTACCCCGTGATCATCCGCAATACGGTGATCCCATCAGATCCGGCAAGTCCGCACGACTATCATCGCCGCAGGGACCACCCAATACAACCTGACCGTCGCTAAACCCCGGGGACCGCTCCGGGTCACCAAAAGCGGAACGACTGGTTACGATGATCCCGTGGCCTCCGCCTGCATCAGCCCTCCGATGTCAGCCGGGTAGCCAGCGGCTGCAAACAGCCTGCGTTTCGCAGCGAAATATGCCTGCACCCAGGCGAACCGATCGCCATCCTTGGGAAGCCCGACGCTTCCCGCGATCGCGTTCAGGCTGATTGTCCGACCCGCGGCACCCCAGTTGCCTTCTGCCACCTCATCGATGATCACCAGCACGCTTGCACCGGCGTTCGGCTCTTCGGCACCACCCAGGACCGTCGTGATCGTGGCATTGACCCAGGTATGCACCTCGCTCTTGTGCTGCGCGTTCATGTAGCCTTCCGGGACGGTGACATGGACCAGGAAACGCCCCGGCGGATTGACGAAATGGTTGTCAGTCCGCCCGCCGACCCACCAATCCCCCGCCTTGACTGGCGAGAACAGTACCCACGCGAACGCTCGGCCGGCCGATGTATTGGCCCCTCCTTCCATGGCGATCAGGACGTCTGTCAGGCGCTGCGCAAGCTGCTCCTTGGCGGCGGCGTCGAGCGCATCCTCGACGTGGTACACCTGCATAATTGGCATATCCGTTGCTCCTGTTACCAAGCCGGGACCGCCCTTGCAGAAGCGGGCGGTCCCGGGCGGCGGTTCACATGATGGTTTCGACGAACAGGACGTCGGTGTCCCCGCGGCCCGTTTCGCAGACGATCTCCTCGGCACCCCAGACACCCTTGCTGTCCCGGCGCTTGAGGAGGGTGCCGTCGCAGCGCAGCGTACCGTCGATGACGAAGGCATAGACGCCGTGCCCCGTCGAACGCGGCCGGTAGCGGAACACACCGGGCTCATCGCTCAGCAGCCGCGATACCCGCGCGTCCTGCGATATCGGCACGGCACCAGCGTCACTACCAACCAGGGTGGTGATCCTGTTCAGGCCAGCAGCAGCGTCGAAGTGGCCGCGCGTGTAAGAGGGTGGCAGGAGGAGGTGGTCCGGCAGCAACCAAAGATAGACGGCCCGCATCGGCTCGGCATACCGGTTGAGCTCTTCATGCAGCCCGCCGGAACCGGCACAGAATGCATAGTAGTCGCCCGGGCCTAGATCTTCGAGACCACCCAGCGTGTTGATGTGCGTGAGTTTTCCCTCCAGCACGAACGCGCAGATGATGAAGTTGTGGTGCGGATGCATGCTGTAGCTGCAACCCGCGTGGTGGAAGCCTTCGTCGCCGAACACCCGGATCCGGCCGAAGCCCGGCCGCCCATCCTGATACTCGCCGAAGTTGAAGCTGGAGAAGCGGGTGATGAACGCATCGGGATGCCCGCCGACATAGGACGCGGTGGCGCCCGTCGAGAGGATCTTGTTATAGCCGCGCTCATCGGCGCGCAGGACAAAAGAGTTGGACATAGTGGCGTACTCCGTCGTTGGGCTTTGTCAGGCGGCGAGGGGGGCGGCCGGCTGCCCCTCGGCGTAGGGGATTTCGACCATTTCGAAGCGGGACTTCGGCGTGCCGCAGTCAGGGCAGACCCAGTCTTGGGGCACGTCCCGCCAGCGTGTGCCGGGCGGCAGGCCATGCTGTGGCAGACCCGTGGCTTCGTCGTACGAGAAGCCGCATCCGAGGCAGATCCAGCTCTTCAGGGCATCGTCAGTCATTGGAACCTCCAGGTGGGTGGTGAAGCGGGATAGTAGCGCGTGACACGTTGCGTTCTTCAGTAGCGCGCTACTACCGCGCGTGACACATCGAGTCAAGCAGCTTATTCTGCCGCCGGTGAAAATCGCCCAACCGAAAGGAGACCTGCCTTGGACCTGTCACCGAGCCGGGAGTCCCCCGCCAATCTGCGCGACATGGTGCTGCGGCGCGTGCGGGCCGACATCGTGTCGGGCCACGCCGGCCCCGGCACGATGTATTCCGTTCCCACCCTGGCCGAGGAAATCGGCGTGTCGACCACGCCCGTCCGCGAGGCGCTGCTGGAGCTGAGCCGTGACGGGCTGATCACCCCGGTGCGCAACCGGGGCTTCCGGGTTGAGGCGACCACCCTGGAAGACCTCAAGAGCGGGTTCGCCCTACGCGAACTGCTGGAGCGGTTCGCAATGGTGAGCCTGGCCGAGAAGCGGTTGACCAACACGGAGCCACTGCGCAAGCTGGCAGACGAAATCGCCGCAGCCGTGAAGCGCAAGGACAGCAGTGGATATATCGAGGGCGATCGTGCCTTCCACCTTGAATTGGTGTCGCGCGCCAACAATCCGATGCTGACCAAGTTCGTTATGGAACTGCGTGACGGCATGCGCCTCTACGGCATGGACTCGCCAGCCGGACGGCAGCGCCAGATTGTATCCGTCAAGGAGCACTATCAGTTGATCGATATGGCGTCGGCCGGCGAGATCGATTCAATCGCACGACTGATCACCCAGCACATCCGATGCTGGGAGCCTGTCTTCACGGCGGGCTTGTCAGAGCGGTTGGAGCGGCCCCTGCAAAGCCGGGCACGTTGATCTGAGTAATGACATGCCGTGCGGGGGGAAGCAGTGCCGGAATACTGCCGCTGCGCTCATATCATAGCGCCGCGCCTGGGCGAAATGCGGCGGACGCCAAGCGTTGAGCTCAGGAACCTCGCTGTGGCCGATATTTCGATAATATCATCAGTAACTCCGCGGCAGCCCCAGCACATGCTCCGCGATATAAGAGAGAATGAGGTTCGTGCTGATCGGCGCCACCTGGTACAGCCGCGTCTCGCGGAACTTGCGCTCGATGTCGTATTCCTCGGCGAAGCCGAAGCCGCCATGCGTCTGGATGCACGCCTCGCCGGCCGCCCAGGACGCTTCGGCCGCGAGCATCTTCGCCATGTTGGCTTCCTCGCCGGGCGTCTGCCCCGCCTCGAACCTCGCGGAGCCCTCGCGCACCATCAACTCGGCGGCGCGCATCTGGGCATAGGCCTTGGCGAGCGGGAACTGGATACCCTGGTTCTGCCCGATCGGCCGGCCAAACACTTTTCGTTCCCGCGCGTAGTCCGTCGCCTTCTTCAAAAACCACTTGGCGTCGCCAATGCATTCCGCGGCGATCAGCAGCCGCTCTGCGTTCATGCCGTCGAGGATATAGCGGAAGCCGCGGCCCTCCTCGCCCACCAAATTTTCCGCCGGCACGATCAGGTTGTCGAAGAACACCTCCGTCGAGTTGTGGTTCATCATGGTGCGGATCGGTCGGATCGTCAGGCCTTTCCCCAGGCTCGCCTGCATATCGACGAGCAACGTGGACAGGCCCTCGGTCCGCTTCTTGGTTTGCTCGCGTGGCGTGGTCCGCGCCAGCAGCAGCATCAGGTCGGAGTGTTCCGCGCGACTGGTCCACACCTTCTGGCCGTTCACCACATAGTGGTCACCCTCACGCTTGGCGAAGGTGCGCAAGGACGTGGTGTCAGTGCCGCTGGTCGGCTCGGTGACGCCGAACGCCTGGAGGCGCAACTCGCCGGTGGCGATCTTCGGCAGGTATTGCTGCTTCTGCCGGTCCGATCCATGCCGCAGGATGGTGCCCATGATGTACATCTGCGCGTGGCAAGCGGCGCCGTTGCAGCCCTCGGCCTGCACCGTCTCCAGGATCGCCGCCGCGGCGGACAGCGTTAGGCCGGCGCCGCCGTATTCCTCGGGAATCAAAGCGGCGAGGTAACCGGCCTCGGTCAACGCGCGCACGAACTCGGTGGGATAGGCGCGCTGCTGGTCCAGCTTGCGCCAGTATTCCCCCGGGAAACGGGCGCAGAGCTTCGCCACCTCCTGGCGGATTTCGGCGTGCGGGTCGGTCAGATTGGTCCAGTCCACCCTTACCTCCTGGCATCTGCAAGCTTGGGGAAGCACGATCACCCGTTGGTATATGATTTGAGTCGCTCAGGATGGATGTGAACCGTCATTAATGAATGGCTCAAGGGCGGCCTTGATCTGTGCCTCATCCAGATGTGTTTCTCGGAGCGAACCTTCATAGTTCTTAATGACTGATTCTTGATTCGGGTGAGTGCGTCCTGTGTTCTGTTGGAATCTATTTAGAATTTGTAGCGCACGCTGCGTCAAGGCTTGTGCCTCTCCTAGGTTTCCCATTTCGCGATGCAACATTGCGAGGTTGTTGAGATCCACTGCCACGCGCACGTGATCTCCACCGAAACTAGCTTCGTGAATTGCAAGTGCACGTTGAAGGAGTTCTTCAGCCTCTCCGAGTCGTCTCGTGTCATGAAGCACCGCAGCAAGATTAGTGAGGTCATTCGCCACCTCGGGATGATCCTTGCCAAAGCTTGCCTCATCAATTGCGAGCGCCCGTCGAAGAAGCGGCTCCGCCTCGTTGAGCCTATTCGTAGTACGTAACACCACTGCGAGGTTGTTGAGGCGGGTCGCTACGGACGGATGATCTCGGCCCAAGTTCGATTCGTCGATGGCGAGTGCACGACGAACAAGCGGTTCAGCCTCGCCGAACCGACCCATTTTCTGTAGCAGTAGAGAAAGAGAGTCTAGAGCGTTCGCAACTTCGAGGCTTTGTTCTCCAGCCACCTTTTCTACGATGGCGAGGCTGCGCTGCAGCAGAGGCTCGGCCTCATGGATGCGGCCGGTCTCTGTGAGTAGCTGGCCTAGGTTGTTGAGGGCAGCGGCAAAGTTAGTCGAATCACCACCAACACGGTGTTCGTATATGTTGAGCGCTCGGCGCAGCAGAAGCTCTCCCTCAGCGAAGCGTCCCGTGTCTCTCAAGATCAGCGCCAGAGCCATAAGTCGGTTCGCAACCACAGGGTCGTCCGGTCCACGCAACCTCTCGTCTATGGCAAGTGCACGACGAACCAATGGCTCTGCCTCTGTATAACGCGCTGTACGGCGAAGGATGCGAGAGATATCTGTGAGTGCGTCTGCTAGTTCGGAACTATCCTCTCCATAAGTTCGAGCAAGACGACCGAGCTCCTGGTGCAATGCTGCCGGGTCATCTGCCAACGATAGCAATCGGAGGTCAGATTCTTGAGTAAAGCCGGCTCGATATTTTGGCGCTTCATAAGCCGGATCCACAACTCGGCCCGCATCGGCTAGCCGGGATGCGAGTAGGCGAGCCAGCATGTCGAACGCCAAGCCAGGCAAAGCAGGGTCGCTTAGGCTGTGTGTCAGAACTGGCAAGGGTTCTCCGAAAGTGAACCGCGCAACGTGTGGCACTCGAAGTCGTTCCAGAAACTGTCGCGGAGAGAAGCCCCTCGGCAACCAGGATGCGACCACAGGCGCAAGATCAACGTCGAACCGTTTCATCCAGCGCTCGGCGATATCGGTTTCCTCATCGCCGCACCACCTTGACAACAACGGGACGACTGAGAGCAAACCGCGGTCATAGCCGTAGTCTCGGCGAGCCTTTTGTGCGGCTCTGACGGTTCGGAGGCCTCCCTCGAAGGATTGATCATTCGCTGCAAACACCAACACAAGCGTATCAGGCATTTGGATGGTGCATATTCCGCCACTATCCGTAAGGCCGGTGCGAGAATCGATCAAAACGAAGTCATACTCCTCTACCCACTGCTTGCGTGCCGCCTCCAACCATTCACCCCCGCGTCGTTCTGAGAAAAACGCGCGCCACGAGAATGAGCTCAAATCCTCCGCGTAACTGGGATGCATGTCTCCCGCCGACAATAAATCCAGACGGCCCGGGGTCGGCGGGTAGGGTGCGCTGAAAGTAGGTTCGGCGCCGGGGACGCTTATCCTGGCGGCCGTGCGTCGCCACGCGGCGGGCTGAAAATAGCCGTCACCTCGCTTGTTCGCTTCCAATAGCAGCGCAAGAAGGCCGCCGGGTATCTCTGGTGATACCACTCCGAGGGACCTAGCTTCCAGGTCGCCGGGATGAAGGAAGTACCGATCGAGGCCCGGGGCTTCAAGGTCCCAGTCGATCATCAGCACGCTATGACCTGCACGTGAGAGTTGGACGGCGGTGTTGGCGAGGGCCAGGGTGCGCCCAACCCCTCCTTTCCAAGAGTAGAAGGTGATAACGCTGCCGATACCGGAGGAGAGGGACATTTTGCGACCGATCTCAGGGGATCAACTGGGGCAAGCTCGTGAACAGTGCTGTAGGCGGAGTGACAAATTGTGTCGGCGCGAGCGTACGTCCAGCCTGCTGCTCCATATACACCTCGCCGAAGCGACGTTTGCAGCCATCGGCCCAGGTCGCGTCGAAAGGTGGTGCGCCCGAGATCGTGCTCGCCAGTGTCGGCGCTAACCGCTTGATCGCGGCTGAAAATTGCTCGTACGTGAGTCCGTCTCGGCTCATATGCGTGAGCCTGTAGTCCTTGAAATCAGCCGACTGGACCCGACCAATCGGAGGCGGCAGATTATCGCAGTCCTGCACGATCACCGGAACGATGAGCGGCCGTGCTCCGAGACTGCGTTCCAGCATCAGGTCAAGTTCATGAAGGCACCACGGGCTCCCAAAGTAGTCTCGTGAAAGGATTGCGACCATTGCCTTGGAGCAAGCTAGGTGCGTGCCAAGCTCATCCACCCAATCCGCCCCTACCTCGATCCGCTCATCGACAAACACGTCCGGGGGAGCACCGAGTTCCTGTTGGAGATATGCGGTTAGCAATACTTTGAAGTGGTCACGCGTCCACGGTGTCCACAGGAGCTGTCGCCGATAGCTAATGAATACATCATGCCGATAGGTCATTTACGCACTATACGCACAATTCGCGTTCGATGAAGCCCGGCTGATGGGGGCCGGAACGCTCGGGCACAGGGGCAGACCTGCGGCGCTCCGGCTTCCAGGCCAGCCGAGTCGCGGCGGCGGACAGGGTCAGGCCGGCGCCGCCGTATTCCTCGGGGATCAGCGCGGCGAGGTAGCCGGCCTCGGTCAGCGCGCGCACAAACTCGGTGGGATAGGCGCGCTGCTGGTCCAGCTTGCGCCAGTATTTCCCCGGGAAACGGGCGCAGAGCTTCGCCACCTCCTGGCGGATTTCGGCATGCGGGTCGGCGGGGATTTGCTGGTCCATGCTGGGTCTCCGTGGGCCGGTGCCCGAGGCTTAGGCTGCGTCCGAACGGGGCGCAACCAGACATGAGGCCGCCTCGGACATGCGGGACAGTCGCCGCCCCAGTGCTATGTTGCGGGCATGGTTGCCCTTCGCAAGCACGGACCCGCCCGCATGACGTTGGACGAGTTCCTGTCGTGGGATCCGCACGATCGATCCGGCCGGACGTGGCAGTTGATCGATGGCGAGCCCGTTGCTATGGCGCCGGGCAACGACACGCATGGCTCGTTGCAGGCCGAGATCGGCGCTTTGCTGGGCAACCACCTGCTGGCGCAGGGCAGTGCCTGCCGCGTGGTGATCAAGCCCGGGATCGTTCCCCGCGTCCGTGCCAACCGAAACTATCGCGTGCCGGATCTGGGCGTGACCTGTGCTCCCCCGTCGCGCGATTCGATGCTGCCGGAGCCCGTGCTACTGCTCGAGATTTTGTCCGCCAGCAACGAAGCGGAAAGCTGGGCCAATATCTGGACCTACATCTCCATTCCAAGTGTGACCGAAATCCTCGCAGTCAACAGCACACGGATCGAGGCAGAGCTGCTGCGCCGCCAAGCCGACGGAAGCTGGCCGAGAGAGCCGGAGCTCATTGGTCCCGACGGAACCCTGACGCTGCACGGTATTGGCTATTCGGTGCCGCTTGCCGCGCTGTACCGCACGACGACACTGGCCGCGCGTTGAGCTTCGCCTGCAACCTGATCGCGAACACCAACGCCCCGCTTTCGCACTGGAATGGCGTTGCCACAGACCGAAGCTGACGGTCCGCCCATATAGCCGCGCCGCCTGATCTGCGCCACGCTGCCGCCCAACATCCGCAAGCGGGAGGATCACGATGGACGCAGGCTTTCTCGGCGTCGGCAACATGGGCCAACCCATGGCCGGCAAGCTGCTCGATGGCGGCCACCGCCTGCTGATCCACGACCTCAACGCCGCCGCGATGCAGCCG
>Ga0182016_10008703_pt1 | contig 10206 bp, 6 predicted proteins | sample 712S2MmetaG_FD_120491 | JGI IMG/M metagenome (GOLD analysis project Ga0182016, IMG submission 120491) | Permafrost microbial communities from Stordalen Mire, Sweden - 712S2M metaG | ecosystem: Environmental > Terrestrial > Soil > Wetlands > Permafrost | place: Sweden: Stordalen | collected... | reverse complement strand
TAGCGGGTTGGGCTTGCTCATCGGCTGGCTGCTCGGGCGCGGGCGCTCGGCGGCTCCGGCCGATTCCCGTTTGGAAAATGAATTACGCCAGCAGCTCACGCAGCGCGAGGCGGAACTTGGCCAAACCCGTGAGCAGCTTTCGCAAAGCAAATCTTCCCTCGCCACCGCGCAGGCAAATCAGGCGGCGGCGGAAAAAATTCTCGCCGAGCAAAAATCGCTACACGAACAGACCTTGCGCGACGCCAAGCTCGCGCAGGAAAAAGCCATCACGGACTTGCGCGAGGCTTTCAAAGCGATGAGCGCTGACGCGTTGAAACAATCCGCACCGGAATTTTTGCGGCTGGCGGAACAGTCGTTCGGCAAATTTCAGGAGACGGCCAAGGGTGATCTCGCACAACGGCAAGAAGCCATCAAAGGCTTGGTCGAACCGCTGAAGCAGCAGCTCGAAACTTACCAGAAAAATTTGCAGCAGAGTTCCGCTGCGCAATCGTCGGCGCTGGGCGAGGTGAAAAAACACTTGGAAACATTGGCGCAATCCAACCAGTCGCTCGCGGCGGAAACGCAGCAGTTCCGGCTGGTGCTGCACTCGAATCAGGCGCGCGGCAAATGGGGCGAGGAAACGTTGCGGCGCGTCGTCGAGGCGGCGGGCATGAGCGCGCATTGCGATTTCACGGAGCAGACGACTTCGGGCGAAAATCGCCCCGACCTCGTCGTGAAGCTGCCGGGCGACCGATTCATCATCGTGGACGCGAAGGTGCCGGACTTTGATTTTCTCAACGCGCTGGAATCCGCCGAGCCGGTAAAGCGCGCCGAGGCGCTGGCGGCGCACGCGGCGAAATTGAAAGGCACCATCAAAGCGCTGGCCGACCGCGATTATCCGCGCCAGTTTCCGAATGCGCTGGATTATGTCGTGCTGTTCGTGCCGGCGGAATCGCTGTTCAGCGCGGCGCTGGAAGGCGACCACGATTTGATCGTGTGGGCGGCGGAGAAAAGAATTTTGCTCGCCACGCCCGCTTCGCTCATCGCGCTGTTGCGTTCGGTGAGCGTGAGCTGGCAGCAGCACGCGCAGACGGAGAATGCGCAGAAAATTGCCGAAGCGGCGTCGGAACTGTTTGTGCGCGTCGTGACATTCACGGAGCATCTGGAAAAAATCCGGGGCGGACTGGACACGGCGAACCGGGCGTTCAACCAGGCTGTGGGCAGCTACGAATCGCGCATCAAGCCGTCCGGGGAAAAATTGCAAAAGCTCGGCGGCGCCACGGGCGGAAAAGATTTGGCCGAATTGCCGCCACTCAATGCCACGCTGCGGTTGCCGCCGGGCATTTAAGAATTTCTCTGGACAAACTTTCGGCATGGAAATACTAGTCGGGAGATTAATCCATAAAAGGAGTTGGAAATTATGACATCAAAAAATTTTAACTGGAAGCGACTGGTTCTATTGGCCTGCCTGCTCGCGCAGGTGGCGGGCGCGGCGACGGGAGTCAATGTGCTGACGTATCACAACGACAACGCGCGCACCGGCCAAAACCTCAAAGAAACGATTTTGACGCCAACGAATGTGAGTTCGGCGAGCTTCGGCAAAATGTTCACCTATGCGGTGGACGGCTATGTTTATGCCCAGCCGCTGGTGGTGACGCGCGTCAGCATTCCCGGCAAGGGCGTGCATGACGTGGTGTTTGTGGCCACGGAACACGACAGCGTTTATGCGTTCGATGCGAACAGCAATACGGCTCCGTTATGGCAGGTGAGTTTCATCAATCCGGCGGCGGGCATTACGACGGTGAGCAGCGCTGATGTGGACTGCTATGACCTCGTGCCGGAAGTCGGCATCACCAGCACGCCGGTGATTGACCCGAGCAGCCACACGATTTATGTGTCGGCCAAGACCAAGGAAGTCACCACCAACGGCACGGCGTATTATCATCGGCTGCACGCGCTGGACTTGGCGACCGGCGCGGAGAAATTCGGCGGCCCGACGACCATCCAGGCGACTGTGACCGGCACCGGCGATGGCAATGACGGCGCCGGCCAGGTGCCGTTTGATCCGCTGACGCAGTTCAATCGCGCCGCGCTGTTGTTGAACAAAGGCGTGGTCTATGTGGGTTCCGCCGCGCATTGCGACAACGGCCCATATCACGGCTGGCTGATCGGCTGCTCGGCGAAGACGATGAAAATCGGCGCTTTTTTTAACACGACACCCAACGGCGGTCTGGGCGGCATCTGGCAGGCGGGCGGCGGCCCGGCCACCGATTCCAGCGGAAATATTTTTGTGGTAACGGGCAACGGGACGTTTGATCCGGCGGCGAATGATTACGGCGACAGTTTTATAAAACTGTCCACGAGAAAGGGTCTTGAGGTGGCCGATTATTTCACGCCTTACAACCAGCAGGTTTTGAGCGACGAAGATCTTGACCTCGGCTCGGGCGGGACGCTGTTGCTGCCGAATGAAGCGGGCGGCCGCAAATCAAACCAGCACCTGCTGGTCGGTGCCGGCAAGGAGGGAACCATCTATCTGGTCAACCGCGACAACTTCGGACACTACAATCCGACGAACAACAATGAGATTGTGCAATCGCTCACGAGCATCATCGGTGGCGGCTTCGACACACCGGCATACTTCAACAGGCAAATCTACTACCTCGGTGCCGACGATGTCTTGAAAGCCTTTTCCATCAGCAACGCTTTCATCAACCCGACACCGGTGTCACAGGGCGATACTTTTTTCGGATTTCCGGGCGCGACGCCGAGCATCTCAGCCAACGGAACGAAAAACGCCATCGTGTGGGCGTTGCAAACCGATGCCTATGACAGCAGCGGCCCGGCGGTGCTGCACGCCTACAACGCCACCAATGTCGCGCAGGAACTTTACAGCAGCGCGAACATTGCCGACCGCGATTATGCCGGCGGCGCGGTGAAATTTTCCGTGCCAACGATCGCCAATGGCAAAGTCTATGTCGGAGCGGAATACGCCGTGTCGGTCTATGGCCTCGGCACATTTCTTCCGTCGCCGAACATTTCGCCCGTGAGCCAGACATTCACCAATTCAATTTTTGTGACCATCACGGACGCGGTTCCGGATGCAAAAATCTTCTACACGCTGGACGGCAGCACGCCGACCACGAATTCAATTTTCTACACCGGCACTTTTCCGCTCACAAATTCCGCTGGCGTGCAGGCGAAGGCGTTCAAGCCGGGCGCGTTTGCCAGCGCCAGCGTAGCCGCCACGGTTTTGAGCAGCGCGGACATCGGCAGCGGAACCGGCTTGGACGGCGCGTATTATTCCAACCAATTCCAGACCTTCACCAATCCGCCAACGCTCGAACGCACCGACGCCACGGTAAATTTCGACTGGGGCAGCGGTTCGCCCGATCCGAGCATCAGCGTGGACGATTTCACCGTCAGGTGGACGGGCGCGGTGCAGCCACAGTTCAGCCAGACCTACACCTTTTACACGAAGACCGACGACGGCGTGCGGCTCTGGGTCAACGGCCAGTTGCTCATCGACGAATGGGTGGATCAGTTCGCGACCGAATGGAGCGGAACCATCTCGCTCAATGCCGGTCAAAAATATTCCGTCACGATGGAGTATTACGAGGACAGCGGTGCGGCTTCCGCGCAACTGGCGTGGAGCAGCCCGTCACTCACGAAATCTGTCATTCCGCAAAGCCAGCTTTATTCCAGCTTCACGCCCAATCTTCGGATCAACCCAAACGCTTCCGCCCCGAACATCACTAAATTAAAACCAACTGGCGAAAATGGTTTCCAGATGCAGGTCACGGGGCTGATTGGGATAACTTACATTCTACAGGCAAGCACCAATATGATTGACTGGGTTTCACTGGAGACCAATTCAGCCGCCACCAGTGAATTCAATTTCACCGACCCGGCCACCGCCAATTTTCCGAGCCGGTTTTACCGCGTCATTCAGCGCTGATTTTCAGGCGGCGATTTTTAGGTGCGTGAGGCGGAAGATTGCGCCGCGCGGCTCGTTCGGCAGACAAACAATTTCCCAGCCGTGCGCCAAAACGATTTGCGAGACGACGGCGAGGCCGAGGCCAGTTCCCTTTTGATGCGTGGTGAAATACGGCTTGAAAATTTCCTGACGGTTTTCAGACGCGACGCCGTGGCCGTCATCGCGGACCTCCAAAATCGCCTCGGTGGCGCTGGCGCGGCGCACTTCAATTTTTATCTGTCCGCCTTCTTCCACCGCTTGCGTGGCGTTGATGAGCAGATTGAACAAAACTTGTCGTAGTAATTGTTCATCCGCCTCGACCGCCAGCGGGTCGCCGCCGACTTCCACGCGCAGTTTCTTTTCCCCGATGTCATAGCCGAGCGTGCGGACGATTTCCGAACACGCGGCGGTGAGCGCGATTTTCGTGCGGCGCACCTCGCGCGGGCGCGAGTAGTTGATGAACTCGGTCAGTTGCGCCGTCACTTTGTCAGTCTCATCCACGATGATCTTGGATTTGTCGCGCACGTCTGGCGAGGCGTCGGGCAGGCGCGCAATCATCTGCGCCTGGCCGCGGATGAGGTTGAGCGGGTTGCGCGTCTCGTGCGCGAGGCCGGCGGCGGCGAGGTTCATTTCTTTGAGATGCGAATTCAGTTCGCTCGCGCGCACGAGGCGGATCTGCAAATCCGAGGTGCGGCGCAAATTGCGCCACGCCAGGCCGGCGCCGAGCGCGGAGATGCCGGCGAAAAACACGATGACGCCGCGCAGCCAGAGGTCGCGGATGCACAGCGCGCGGTAATTGTCGGTGGACATGGCGAGGACGAGGCCGTGCAACTCGCGCTTGGCGGCGAGCGCCTTGAAATCGGCGTCGGACATTCCGCGCATCCATGGCGGACGGCGGTTGCCGCCGCGCGGACGGTCGCCGCCATCGGGCGGATGCCGGCCGTCGTTCGGCGGCGGCTCAACCTGGCCGGCGGCATTCGTGGGCGGCGGCGGGAAATCCGTGGACGGATTTTCAAGGGCGTTGGTGCCGTCAGCGCGATGTTCGCGCCGGGGAAAATCGCGGTTGCGCGCCGCGCCGTTGGTCAGGTCGCGAAAGGCCGGCAGCACGACGGTGGGATTGTTGGTCACGCCCTCGGGGCTGACGCTCGCGCCTTCGACGGGCAGGATGAAGGTGACGTAACTGTCCGACCAAAGTTCGCCGCTGGCGGAAATCTCGCGGGAAAACAGATTGGTGTCGCCGGCGGCCACGACCGGTTCACCGTCGGTGTTCAGCAGGCCGACGTAAATCAATTTGACGAGCGCGTTGGCGCGGTGGTTGACGAGTTCCTTGAGAACCGGATCAAGGCGTTCCTGAAAAACCGCGCCGCGAAAACTCAGCGCGCGCGTGACGGCGCTCAGTGTGCCGGCAATCTCGTGCGAGCGGCTGCGGAGGTCGGACTGCGCGGCCGCGACGACGCTCAAATGTTCCTGCACCTGCCAGCTGACGACCAGCAGCCACGCGCCGGCGAGCAAGCCGGCGGCGAGTTTCTGGCGGCGTTTCAGTTCCATTGGCGGCATCAGTCTGGCGCGGCGGCGGCGAAAAATAAATTTCTATTTCTTCACCGGCAGCCGGTCGAGGTAGCGGTCCAGCTCCTGTTCGGAAACGGAATTGGTGATGAGCTGCGACTGTTTGGTCTCGTTGACGGCCATGGCGGGCAACTGGCCGGGCTCACGGACGATGTGCGGCGTCAGGAAAATCAGCAGCTCGCTCTTCGTGCTGGATTTGGCGCTGAAGCGGAACAATTGGCCGAGCAGCGGAATGTCGCCGAGCAGCGGAATTTTGCTGTCGTTGGAGGACTTGTCGCTGCCGATGAGGCCGCCGATGACGACCGGCTGGCCGTCCGGTGTCACCACCACGGTGTTGGCGGAACGCTTGTTGATATTAGGCGCATACACGGCGGATGAAACGATGCTACCGCCCTCGATGACCTGGCCGGGCGTCGAGTTGTCAATCGAAGTAATCTGCGGCTCCAAAATCATTTGCACGAGGCTGTTCGCGCCGATGAACGGCGTGACGTCGAGCTGGATGCCGACGTTCTGGTAGCTGCCGTTGATGGTCGGCACGGTGGAGGCGCTGCCGCCAACGGAGGTGTAGCTGACGCCGCTCGGCAGATAGATGCTCTGGCCGACGACAATCTCCGCCTGCTGCCCGTCGCGCGCCAGGATGGATGGGCGCGACAGCACCTGCGCCTTGCCGGCGGTGGCGAGCGCCTGGATGGTCGCCGTGAAATCGTTGCCCATGAGCTGATACATCCCGCCGTTCCCGGTCGCGCCCGACAACGTCTGCGGCAGGCCAAAATTATTACCCGCATTCACGCTCGAATAGACCGGCTGGATACTGGTGGGGACGATGGTATTGGCCGCATTGTTTCCGCCGGGAACCACCGCGTAATTGGTCACATAACCGGTAAGCTGCGAAAAGTTGTGATTGAAGCCGGTGTAATCGCCCTGCACGCCAATGGCGGACGCCTTGTTGTCGTCCACCTCGACGAAGACCACCTTGATGAGCACCTGCGGCTCCGGCACGTCGAGGTTGGCGATGACGTTGCTAATCTGCATGCTCGTCACATCATCGGCGATGACCACGATGTTATGCGTCACCGGATCCACGGAGATGACCGCGTTGCCGACCGTGCCGTTGTTGTTGTATTGGCCGGAAGTGGAACTGCTGCCGCGCGTGCCGCCACCACCGCCACCGCCAAAACCACCGAATCCGCCAAAGCCCCCAAAGCCGCCACCACCGCCGCCGCGCTGCTGCGCTTGAACTGTCAGCGCCGCGCACAGCCAGAACGCCAGCGCGATGCCGTAATTATTTTTGAAATGTTGTGTCTTCATAATTTTATCTCCGGTTAAACGGCCAAATTAAAATTGCGGGCTGCCACCGGCGCGGCTGCCGCCACCCGCGCTGCCGGTCGTGCCCGAAGTGGTGGATGAGCTGGTCGCCGTGGTGTTGTTCTGCGCCCGCGTCATCAATGCGCTGGACGTTGACGAGCTGCTGCCGCTGCTCCGCGAGCCGCTGGTCTGGAACATATTTTGCAGCACCTGCACCGCCTGCTGCGGATCGCCATTATCCATGTGGAACACATAAACTTTCTGATCGCGCGTCGAGGGCACGTCGAGGTCGCTCATCATGTTCGCGATCTGCTCCATCAAATCCTTCGGCGCGGTCACGATGACCGCCTGGATGCGCGAGTCCGCCACTGCGTTCACCGCCGTCGCCTTCTTGATGCGATCCGTGGAGCTGCTGCCGCCGGCAGCTCCGCCGCCGCCGCCGCCCATCATGCGCGCAAAAAATCCGCCCGGCCCGCCGCCACCGCCGCCGGCAAAACGCGTCGGCGACTGCGTGCCGGAGCCGGAACCGCTGCTCGGAAAAATTTCACCCAGCTCCACCGCCACGTCCGCCGGGCTGGCGTAGTGCAGGCGGAACACGCGGATGACCGTCTCCGCCTCCGCGCTGTCGTCAATCGCCTTGATGATTTCCGTCAAGTGCCGGATGTTCGACTGCGTGTCCGTGATGACAATGGAATTGCCCTCCTCATTCGCCACCACCGTCGCCTGCGGCGAAACGAACGACGTCAAATCCGAGACGAGTTGCCGCGCCTCGACAAACCGGATCGGGATGATCTGCGTCACGATTTCCGCGTTGTTTGGAATCTGATCCGGGAGGTTGCCGGTCTTCACCGGGATGTCGCGCGTCTTCGCGTCGTTCTTGTCCAGGATGGTCAGCGTGCGCCCGTTGCGGATGGCCGCGTAGCCGTTCTTGTTCAGCTCAAAATTGAGGAGATCCACCGCCTCGTCACGCGTCATCGGATGGCTGCTGATGACGCTGACGTTACCGTTCACCCGCGCGTCCAGCACAATGATGAAGCCCGCCGCGTCGCTCAAATAGTTCAGCACCATCTCCAGCGGCGCGTTGCGGAAATTCAGCCGCAGCTCGTCCGGGTTGTTCGTGCCGCTCGCCTCGGCCGGCGGCGTGAAATTGGAATCCAAATTGTCGGCGGCCACGGCATTGTTCGTCCCCGGCACGATCACCACCGGCTCCGTCACCGTTTTTTCCGCCGGCGCAGCGCTGTCCACTGGCGCTTCGGCGGCGGCTTCCGGCGGCGGGTTGCCGGTATCCGGCATGGTCGCCGGCGCGGCGGCGTCGCCGGGCGGCGGCATAGTTTGATCGGCCGATGGTGGCGGCGGCGGATTGTTGCCGTTGTTGGCGTCTGGCGCCGGCTGGGCGCCGGCCGACACCAGCCAGCCCGCCGCACCGGCGGCCATGAGGTTCAAAATAATTTTTTTCATTGGTTTTCCTTTGCGCGTAATTCCATCAGTCGTTTCAAAACATCGTTCTGTCCCAGCGCCGGCGAAGGTGCCGGCGCATTGTCACCGCCCGGCGAACTGGCCGGTGCCGTCCCGCCCGTGCCAGCGGGCAGTTCGCCCGAATCAGACAACGCCCACTTGCCGTTTTCCTGGCGCAGCACGTCGCCGACCTTCAGTTCCAGCTTCTCCGCCGGGTTCGTGGTTTCGAGCAGCGCGCGGCCTTGGGCAATCCGCGTGACCGTGTAGCCGGCGATTTTTCCGGAGACCGGCAGCACGCGTTTCAGCTCGTCATCGTTCCCGCTGAAAAAGGCAAAATAGCCTTTTTGATAGCTCATCGTGCCGACCAGCGAAAACGCCGGCGCCGACGACGCCGTCCGCGTGTGCGTAATCCGCGTCCGCAAGCGCGGCGTGTAAACGGTGTGCGGCACGCGGTTGGGATCAAAAATGTTCCGGTCCGTCACGAACCCACTGAACGCCGGATAATCCGTCGCGCCCGGCACGCGATTCGACTGCGCGCGAGCGACAAAGCCACCCGTCAGCGCGAGCGCCGCCAGCAAAATAATTTTTACGCGGTTAAGTTTCATTTTTTATCCGGTTGAAGGAGCGCCAGCCCGTTGATTTCCGTGCTCAAGGTCATCTGCTGCCCGTCCTTGTCATGCGCGCCCAGCTCCAGCGAATCCAGCCGCAGCGCCATCGGCCCGCGCTCGAGGTCGTAGAGAAATTTGCTCAACGCGCCGAGGTCGCCGGAGGTTTCCACTCGGCACGTCAGCGTCAGATAATTCGTGGACTCATTTTTCCATTGCGGCATCAGGCTCGTCACCTCCGCGCCACTGCTACGCGACCAGTCGTCCACCGCCGTCAGCAGTTTTTGCTCCGCGAGCGACGTGTTCACCGGCAGCGCGTTCGCCGTCATGTCCGCCCAACGGCCGCGGATGCCGGACTCGCGCCGGATGAGCTGCTGGCCCTCGGTGACCTCCGTGCGCAATTCCTTGATCTGCGCCTGCCGCGCCGACCACCAGCCGCCGAGCGGCTCGAGAATAAAATTCACGCCCACCAAAAGCGCGAACGCCGCGATAGTCAGCACCACGAGAAATTCCTGGCGATTCTTAATTTTCACTGCCGCCTCCGTTGTTAAAGGTGAAGCTTAACACAAATTGCATCGGCGCCTTGCCACGGCTTTGTTCATGATGCACGCCGGAAATGCCCGGCAACGCACCGAGCCGCGACTCCACCGCCAGCACAGCCGAACTGTCGCGCGCCGTGCCGGAACAGGTCACCGTGCGGCCGTCGCGCACCTCGATGTTTTTTGCCGTCACCGAGCCGTCCTCCGGAAACGCCAGCGACAACAGCCGCAGGATGGCGAGGTTCTTGAACGAGCCGTCATACCACGAGCGATACTGGCGGATGTTGTCCTGGATCGCCGACAACTCACCGACCTTCACCGCCATGCGCGACCACTGCGCGCGGTAATGCCAGAGTTGAACCTGCTGGAATAAAAACGCCGCGAGAAAAATTGCGACAGCACCCGCCGCCACCGCACCCGTCGTCCGCAAACGGCCGGAAGAATATTTCGTGACGAACAGCTCGACAAAGTTCGGCTTCGGCGGCAGAAATTCAAACGCCAGTTTCTGGCCGGCCAAAAATCTCGCCGCCAGGCTGAACGCCGGCGACAGCGCAGCCTCCACCGGCAGCGTCACGCCGAATTCATCCGGCGCGTAGGCTGAAACCCATTCCGCCTTCAAGCCCGCCGGCTCAAAGCGCAGTTCCAACTCGTCCGCCAGCGGCTGGGCCAGCTCGCGCGGGCCAAAAATGCGGATGCGCTTCACCGCGTCGCGCAGCCCGCCCGGCAATTGGCCGAGTGTGATGCGCACCTCGCGCGCCACCACGTCCACGTGCAGCGTGCGTCG
>Ga0182016_10008701_pt1 | contig 10207 bp, 7 predicted proteins | sample 712S2MmetaG_FD_120491 | JGI IMG/M metagenome (GOLD analysis project Ga0182016, IMG submission 120491) | Permafrost microbial communities from Stordalen Mire, Sweden - 712S2M metaG | ecosystem: Environmental > Terrestrial > Soil > Wetlands > Permafrost | place: Sweden: Stordalen | collected... | reverse complement strand
GTTCAAGCAGTAGCTCTAGCAGTACCGGCAGCACTGGGAAATCCGAAATCCAAAAGCTATTGGATCAGCTTGACAAGGATCTCAAGAAGGGTGACACAACTTCGGCTAAGGAAAGGTCATCTAAGACATTGATTTGACACATCACGGCACCCGCGCCATGGCACAGTCTGCGGCACACCTGATGTGAGACTGACTACCTTTAGCGAACGGTTTTCACGCCTGCCGGTGAAAAATCAGGCGCAGAGCCGGTCGCGAGATAAATGTTTATCTGCGAGAGCTCGGCAGCAACTGCGTGCAATATCGCATTCCGACCGGCGCAGAGGTGATCCTGATTTGGCAACGTAGCGAGTAATAACGTCCTTATCATGCGCTGGAATCCGGGTAATGATTCCAATGCCCCAACACGAGCACCCACCACCCGCCGCATTTCGGCCCGAGATATCTGTGACAAAGGGCGTCTGAAAACCCGCTCTGCAAAACCCAATTAAAATAGGAGTCTGGAAGAATATACAATTTTTGGAAACAGGCAACAGCTTGCCGTTTGGCAAAGTTTTGGTTGTTTTGGCAAAAATCGGTTCCTTAAGAAGGCACAATGCGGATTGGGATTACGTGTTACCCCACCTACGGCGGGTCGGGCGTCGTGGCAACGGAGCTGGGCATTGAACTGGCGGCGCTGGGGCACGAGGTGCATTTCATCTCCTATTCGCAGCCCTTTCGTCTCACCGGGCGCAACGAGGGAATCTTTTATCACGAGGTTCCGGTCTCGAATTATCCGCTGTTCGAGTTTCCGCCCTACGACCTGGCGCTGGCATCGCGCATGGCGGAGGTGGCCGAGTTTTGCGAGCTCGACCTGCTGCACGTGCACTATGCCATTCCCCACTCGGTAAGCGCGTTGCTGGCGCGGCAGATTCTGGCCAGCAAGGGACGGCGGCTGCCGTTTGTGACCACGTTGCACGGCACCGACATTACGCTCGTGGGGCTTGACCGCAGCTACCTGCCGATTACCAAATACGCCATCCAGGAAAGCGATGGGGTTACCTGCATCTCCGCTTACCTGAAAGAAAAGACGGTGGAGAGCTTCGGCATCACAAGGCCCATCGAAGTGGTAACGAATTTTGTCAACTGCGATGTCTATGCACCTATCCAGGACGAGCAAAAGAAGGCGGAGGAGCGCGCGCGCTTTGCTGCGCCAGATGAGCCGATCCTGATGCACCTTTCGAACTTCAGGCCGGTGAAGCGCGTCGTGGACGTGGTCAAGGTGTTTGCGCAGGTCGCAGAGCAGATGCCGGCACAACTGGTGATGGTGGGCGACGGCCCGGACCGTTCGGCGGCTGAGTGGCTTGCGCACGACAAGGGGATTCAGTCGCGCGTGCACTTCCTCGGCAAGCAGGAGCGCGTCAACGAGCTGCTGCCGCTCGCCGACCTCATGCTGATGCCGAGCGAGATGGAATCGTTCGGACTCGCCGCGCTGGAAGCGATGGCTTGCAAGGTGCCGGCGATCGCAACGCGCGTGGGCGGAGTTCCGGAACTGATTGACGACGGTGAAACTGGACTGTTGTATCCGGTAGGCGACGTGGACGCGATGGCAAAGGGAGCGCTAGACCTGCTGAGCGACCGGACCAGGCTCGAAGCGATGCGGGAAGCGGCGCGGAAGATGGCGCAGAAGCGGTTCTGCGCATCGTTGGTAGTCCCGCGCTATGTGCGGTACTACGAAGAAGTGCTTGAAGGCAGGGATTAGGTCCCTGTTTCCATCTCCTCTGCCACCGAACCACCTAACCACTTAACCATCGAACCACCGAACTACCTAACCACCTAACCACCTAACCACCTAATAACCTAATCCCTGTTCCTTCACCCTTCCTGCTCGAAACTGGGGTTCAAACTCAGCTTCAGCCAGAAGTCGCGCACCAGGCTGATGGTCTCGGCCGTCGTGCGGGCTGTGGTGCGCAGCAGAATCTGCCCGGTGCCGCCGGAGGACAACGCGCGCGCCTCGGCAACGATCGCGATGCACTTTTCAGGGCGATAGGTGCAGTTGGCCAGGTCGCCGATGGAAAGACGCGTGGTGGGCGTGGCGAAGACGGTGTGGGGCGGGGCCATGCGGTCCAGAAGCCAGAGAATCTCCAGCTTCGATTCGAGTTCGTCGGGGACACAATCGATCACAAGGTCGGCCGAGCGAACGGCATCTTCAATAGTGGAGACGAAAGCGACGCTGGGCAGGGCTTCGGGGCCGAGTGCGGCACGAAGCGCTTCCTCGGCGTGGTGCAGGTTCGAGGGCATGACGTCTTCAAGCAGGACGGAGAAGCCCGCGCGGGCGGCCTCGAGAGCGAGCCAGCGGCCAAGAGGGCCGGCGCCGATGATGGCTACAGTGGGCATGAATTCTTCTTATTCTAGCGGCCAGCGGGTTGAAGTGCTTCTTGCGTCCGAAATTGAGGTCCGCCTGAGCCCTCAGCCGGATGATTGTGAAGGCCGGTCGTAAACTTCGTCGATCAGTTACCAAAACCGCTGCTCGACGTTACCCAAAAGAGTTATTGTTCATTACCTTAATAACCTTTAAATCTTATAGGCAGTGAGGGTTAAGCCGGGGTTCTTATGTAAGTCGGCCCTAAAAGAGTCCTCGGTATTCTATTTATGCGTTTTCTAGGGCGGCGCGTTCAAATCGGATGGTTGGCCATGAGCCTCATGGCCGTTTCTGGACTGATTCTCGGTGCGGCCCTTGGTTGCGCATTGGTCATGATCCAAGCCAGAATCTTGCTCAAGTCCTATGCAAATCTGGCGGCGGCGCAAGCCGACTCTTCCATCTCTGAAGCACACAAAATTCTGACAAATCTGAAGTCGTCGCCCTACGGCGTCTGCTCTGACGAGGAGATCGCCTACCTGCGCGGCCTGGTGTTCCAGTCCCAGTTCGTAAAGGACGCGGGCCGGATGGAGGGCGGAAGGGTTCAGTGCTCCGCCACAGGAGGACCGGTCGCGAGCTTCTCCGGACTTGGACGTTCGGCCATTCGGCTCCAGGACGGAACCAAATCAGCGAGCGCGAGTATCGCACATGCGCAGGTCGCCGCAGACAAGACGCTGCTCGAACTGGACGGCGACTATGTTATGTATGCATCCGCGTTGCCTGTTGCCCCCGGTCCCCTCCTCATGCATGGGTCCACAACCTTGAAGGGCGCGGAGACTACGGCACAGTTCCGCGCGGGCGATCTGAAGACCATTAACCGCTTCACTGACGCTTCAGGGCGCCTGGGCCAGACGCTCTATGCAACCCGCTGCGCGGCACAGGGATCCAGCTGCTCAACGGTGTTTACTTCATTGCGCGCGGCATTCCTCAACCAGTTGGACACGATTGCATCGAGCGCATTTGCAGGAGGCCTGGCAGGCATCCTGATCGGACTTGCTTTCTCTTTCCGGTACCAGCGCACCCGGGAGCTGAAGCAACAACTTCGGCGCGCTGCGGAAGGCGATGAACTGTCGGTGGCCTATCAGCCGATCGTCGATCTTGAGACGCGGCAGATTGTGGGGGCCGAAGCGCTGGCGCGCTGGAAGGACGAAGAAGGCAACGAGGTCAAGCCGGACATCTTCATAAAGATCGCCGAGGAATTCGGATTTGTAGGCGCCATTACCAGGACAGTTTTGAAGCGCACCCTGCAGGACTTTGCCGCGACGCTGCGCGAGCGGCCGGATTTCAGGATTAGCATCAATGTTGCCGGCGCGGACCTTTCCGACCCCGAGTTTGTGCCCATGCTTCAGGACTCGCTGAAGCGGGCAAGGGTGAAGCCCAGGAATATTGCCATTGAGTTGACAGAGCGGTCGGCCGCCGACAACGAGGCAGCCATTGAAACCATCCGCACGCTGCGCGATCTGGGCCACAGCATTCATATCGACGACTTTGGCACCGGGTATTCCAACCTGGACAAGCTGCTCTGCCTGTTTGCCGACACAATCAAGATCGACAAGGCCTTTACCGGTGGCATCGGAACCGAGTCAGCAAGCGCCGCCATCCTTCCGCAGATTCTGGCCATGGCCGAATCACTCAACCTTGAAGTGGTGGTGGAAGGCGTCGAGACCTTTCGCCAGGCCGATTACTTCAATCCGGGCCATCAGAAAATCTACGCCCAGGGATGGCTCTATGGCAGGCCGGTCACTGCGATGGAGTTTCTCGCGCTGCTTGCCGATGAGCAGACGGTCCTCACCAGCTCCGAAGAAGTTGGCGCCTTTACCACACGGCCGGGCGCGCTGCGGATCGTGAGCCAACAGACCGCCTGAGGCGCAGCCTGGTCAACTTCTCAATTCCTGAGGGATAAATCCGCGTGAACTTCGAGGCCGCGCGTCTTGGCTGTCCCCTGGCCGCGAGAATCTGCCGCGTTACTCGGGAAACGCGAAGCCTTGGTTGCGGAACACATGAATGCAGGCGTCGACGACGGCCGCATCGTAGAGCACGTTGCTGTTGGCCTGGATTTCTTCTAGGGCGGCGTCAATGCCGCGCGACGGCCGGTAGGGGCGATGCGAACTCATGGCCTCAACCACGTCAGCGACAGCAAGGATGCGCGACTCCATCAGAATATGTTCGGCGGTGGTTCCGTTGGGGTAGCCGGAACCGTCCAGTCGCTCGTGGTGCTGAAGGATGATGGTCGCAATTGGCCACGGGAATTTGACGTCCTTGATGATGTCGTAGCCGAACTGCACATGTTCCTTGAGGAGGTTGAACTGGCTGGGCGTCAGGCGGCCGGGCCAGGAAAGAATCTCAGAGGGGATGCCGATTTTACCCAGGTCGTGAATGGCGGCGGCAAGGCTCAGGCCATGGATTCTGTCGTCGCTCATGCCGAGCTGCGCGGCAATGCGGACGCAGAGATCGGCAACGCGGCGCTGATGGCCGGCGGTATAGGGATCGCGGCGGTCGACGGTCTCGGCAATCACTTGAATCGTTTGCTCGAGGCTGGCGCGCAGGCTCTCCTGCGATTCAGCCCTGGAGACCGCTGTACGCAGCGTGGTGATGCCGAAGCCGAGATCAGACGCGATTTGTTCCAGGAGCCTCTGCTCAGATTGCGTCCAGGCGCAGGGAGCTTCACCATACGCGGTGAGCACGGCCATGCTTCCTTCAGTGTGGCGAAACGGAAGAGCGATGGACGATCTGAATCCGTGCCTGAGAGCATGTTCGCGCCAGGGAGTCATGTGGGGATCGTTGAGAATCTCGTCCGCAACCTCCACTTTCCCTGATTTGATGCACCGGCCGGTTGGACCTTTACCGCGCGGCGAATCGTCCCAGCAGATATCGATCGATTCAAGATAGCCATCACTGTCGCCAAAGGACGCGACGGGGACGACGTGCTTGCCGGGTCCGTCTTCAGCAAAACCGACCCAGGCCATGCGATAACCGCCAGTCTCAACCATCACGCGGCAGTACTCCCTGAGAAGGCCTTCCTCGGTGGCGGCGTGCAGCAGCGCGTTGTTCATTTCGCTCAGCAGTTGCAGCTCGCGGATGGTCGCTTTCAGGGCGGCTTCAAGCTTCTTTCGTTCGGTCAGGTCTTCAATAAAGCCCTGGTAGAAGAGCGTCTTGCCATCTGGGCCCGCGATGCGGCGGGCGGTGACTGAGACCCAGATGGGCGATCCATCGGCGCGCTTGAACTGGCAGGGGTAGTACCTGACTTCGCCGTGCTCTTCGATCAAGGCAGCGTAGCGTTCGCGGTCCTCTGGTACTAGCCACGCCTGGCGGGGGGAGTCAGTAATGGCGGCCACGGCCTCGGCCGATGACTCATAGCCCAGCATGCGCGCGCCGGCCGTGTTCACGGCCATCGCCTTGCCTTCCGCGCTGGTCTGGAAGATTCCTTCCGGCGCGTGTTCGAAAATCTCGCGGTATTTCTGTTCGGCGCTTTCGATGGCCTGCTTGGCGGCCCGGGCTTCAGAGATGTCGCGGCCCACGCTCAGCACGCAAGCCGTGCCATCGATGTCGATGATGGAGGAGGAAAAGAGCGCCCAGAAGGTCTCTCCGCCCTTTCTCCGCATTTGGAATTCGATATTGCGGCATTCGCCGTGAAGGGTGAGCAGGTCCCGCGTGCGCTTCCTATCCTCGCGGTCGACAAAGATGTTGAGCTCATCCGCGGTGCGCCCGATGAATTCTTCCCGAGTAAATCCAAAGCCGTTCAGCGCAGCCTCATTCACGTCGAGGTAGACGCCGTCGCTGAAGCGCGTGATGCTCATGGCATCCATGCTCGTTTGGAAGGCGATGCGGTAACGGCTCTCACTGGCGCGCAGCACTTCAAGTGTCGAAGACAGGCGCTCAAGAGCAGCCTTTTGCTCGGTGATATCTCTGCCCAGGATCGAAATGCCCACCACGCTTCCGTTTTGCCTGATGGGAACGAAAGACAGGTCGAGAAAGCGGCCGTCGTTGAGCGGATAATGCGCGCGGCACGGGCCCTTGTCCAGGACGAGCTGGTACATGGGAGGCCAGAGTGCGGCCGCTTCCGGCGGCAACGTTTCGTGGCTCAACATGCCCGGAGCGATAATCACTCCGCGGTTGTTTTTGAAGTGGAGGGCGAATGCCTTGTTATAGGTGACCAGGGCAAAATTGAGGTCTACGGACCAGATGAGGTCCTGGGAGCTGTCGATGGAGGCCTGCATGTGCGCAACGTCGCACATGGACGAAGTGACTTCTCGCGAAACCGCTTCAAGCGTTCTTGCGGCTGGCACCAGGTTCCCTCTTTCGACACCCATTCCACCAAATCTTAACTTTCCCCAGAGTTAACGAAAATGACACTTTTGGGGTCGTCGTATGGTACGGGCGGGTGTGAAGAGGGGGGCTTCCGGGTGGGTTTTCGTCGAAAAAGGCCAAAAATCAGGCCGCTGGGCTTGGGCCCTTATGCGGATACGGGATGCGGATACGGGATGCGGCTGCGGAGGCTTGCCGAGGTTACTTGGCGTTCAGTGCTTCAGCCACGTCTGCGGCGTTGGGCCGGGCCGCGAGCAGATGCTCCGCCACGCGGGCGCGTTCCTCGGCGCTGAGCGCGGGGATGGTAGCCAGCACGCGGCGCAGCGTCACGGCGACATCGTCGATGTAGTTCATGAGGCGAATGGCTTCTCCGGAGAGCGGCATGGCGAACTTGTCCTCGATCAATCGTGTTGAAGAATGCGGTTATGCCTCATGCAGCAGGCGAGCCCGAGAGACCTCACTTGGCCGGGGTGCTGATGGGAGCGGTGCCGGAACCCGACAGGACGGAGTGCACGCTGCTGGCGCGGTTATACAGAACAACCAGGCCGATCGAGGTGCACATGAAGATGATGGCCGACCAGGTGGTGAGGCGCGTGAGCACGTTGGCGGCCGCGCGCGGACCGAAGGCAGTCTGAGAGCCCTGACCGCCAAATGCGCCGGCAAGATCGGCCGAGCGGCCCTGCTGGATGAGGACAACACCGATCAGGAAGAAACACACGATCAGGTGGAGGACGATGAACACATAGAAGAGAATCTGCATTGCTGAATCGATTTCCAAATCTGCCCGGGCTGGCCGGAGCTGAATTTTCGCTGGAGCCTTCAAAAAAGGCTCAAAACCGCGTTTCATTGGTGCGGAGGAGGGGACTTGAACCCCTATGCCTTGTGGGCGCTAGCACCTCAAGCTAGTGCGTCTGCCAATTTCGCCACCCCCGCCCGGGATGAACCAATCAAGTATAGCAAAAGAGAGGGCCTGAAAGCTCGGAGCGGGCCTTGGGCAAGACTGAGGGGCTAGTCTCCCGTCTCTGAAGTTCGTTCGAGAAAAATTCGTTCGTTTTGTGTCAGCGCACGACTTTAGTAGTGCCGCAAATGCCGCAATTTGAGCGAGGGCTTTAGCCCCTGCGGGTCGTTTTTCCAGCCACTTTGATCCGTCCTATTGCTCAACGAACTTCAGAAACACCAGGCTGGGTATAAACTCCTATGCAAGCTTATGGGCATCTGCGACGGAAACTCCCGAATTTTGATGGCTGCGGCGACGGTGCTTGCGTCAGTCGGAGCGGTGGCGATGGCGGCAGGATCAGGACCGGCGGCGCATGCCCAGGCGGCAACGAAGCCGGCACAGACGATGGCAAAAAAAACGAGCACGGCAACCGGCCAAAACGCCGCACAGGTCCACGCCTCGGCGATTGTGATCGATACGCATGCGGATACGCCGCAGCGGTTCCTCGATGAGCAGTTCGACCTGGGCGATCCTCTCAAAGGCGGGCAGCTCAACCTGGATTCGGCGAAAAAGGGAAACCTGGGAGCGGAGTTCTTCTCCATCTGGGTGGAACCGGAGGCGAACAAGGGACACTATGCGCGGCGCACGCTGGAGCTGATTGACTCTGTCAAGCAGCAGGCGGCCAGGCATCCCGGCCAGATGGAGCTGGTGACCTCGGCCGCGGGCATTGAGCAGGCGCATCGGGACCACAAGCTGGCGGCGCTGATGGGCATCGAGGGAGGGCACTCCATCGAGGACTCGCTGGCTTTGCTGCGGCAGTATTATGCGCTCGGCGTGCGCTACATGACGCTCACCTGGGCCAATTCAAACGGATGGGCCGACAGCTCGGGCGATGCCGACGACACCACCGTGTCGCACACCAAAGAAGGACTCACCGAGTTCGGCAAAGACGTTGTCTACGAGATGAACCGGCTGGGCATGATGGTGGACGTGTCGCACGTCTCCGACAAAACGTTCTTCAGGACGCTCATCATTACCCGCGCGCCGATCATCGCATCGCACTCGGGAGCGCGCGCGCTGTGCGACGCGCCGCGCAACATGACAGACGACATGCTCCGGGCCATTGCCAACTCCGGAGGGCCAGAGTCAAAGGGCGGCGTGGTGCAGGTGAACTTCTATTCGGGCTTTGTTTCGCAGCAGTACCGCAACGCGCAAAAGGCAATAGAGCCGGAGGTGAAAGCCGCCGTGCTGGCGCTCAAGGACAAGGCGCGCGCGGACGGCAAAGAGGCGAGCCAGGCCGACATCGAAAAGCTGCAGCGCAGCTATGCCGACAAAATTCCGCGGCCGCCATTCTCCGAGTTGATTGACCAGATCGACCACATTGCCAAGGTGGCCGGCGTGGACCACGTGGGACTGGGCTCAGACTTTGACGGCATCAGCGGACAACTTCCCCAGGGCATCGATTCGGCGGCAGATCTGCCGAAGATTACTGCGGCGCTGATGGAGCGCGGCTACTCGGCCGAGGATTGCCGCAAGATTCTCGGTGGCAACCTGCTGCGGGTGTTTCGCGAGGTTGAAGCTGTCTCAAAACAGCTGCAGGCGCAAGACCGGCCAAGGATCACGGTGAAACAACCCTTCGACAAGCCGCAAAAGTAAGCAGGCATGCGCTCCTCGGCCCGGGCCGGGGAGCGCATGGGGGACTTGATTTCCGCAACAAGTGGTTCAAGCCGCACCCTATACTGATGCAGGCAACAAGTCCCCCCTTTACTCATGCAGGTAACACGCAAAATCCAAACTTCTGAGAGGTCAATGATGTTCTTTGCACGAATCCTTGCCACAGCTGCGCTCACCGCGTCCCTGGTCGCTTTGCCCGCCTGCCTGGCCGCTGACGACAAACCGGATGCCAAGACATCCGCCGATAAATCCGCCGATAAGTCCGCCGACAAAAGCACTGAGAAGCCCGCGCCGGCTGAAGTCACCACGCAAGGCGACGTGGTTGTCGGCGGACAGCACATCGCCTACACGGCGATTGCCGGCACGTTGACGGTGGGCTCCACAGATGCGCAGGACGCGCAACTGGGTCTCGACGGTAAGCCGCAGGCCGACAGCCAGCTCTCGCTCGATGCGCCCAAGGATGCCAAGGATGCGCCGCCGACCGCGCGCATGTTCTACGTGGCCTACCTCAAAAAAGATTCCAAAGCTGAAGACCGGCCCATCACCTTCCTCTATAACGGTGGCCCTGGAGCGGCGACCGTGTGGCTGCACATGGGTTCGGTAGGCCCCAAGCACGTTGTCACCGATACTGACACCCACATGCCGGCCGCGCCCTACAAAATGGTGGACAATTCCAATTCCCTGCTCGATGTCACCGACCTTGTGTTCATTGACATGCCGGGCACAGGGTTCGGAAGGCTCACAGGCAAGGACGCTGGCAAGGCCTTCTGGGGCATCGATGAAGATGGAAACGCGTTTGCGCGGTTTATTGCACGCTTCATCACCAAGTACGAGCGCTGGAATTCGCCCAAGTTCCTCTTTGGCGAGAGCTACGGAACCACGCGCTCGGCGGTCCT
>Ga0182016_10008700_pt1 | contig 10207 bp, 6 predicted proteins | sample 712S2MmetaG_FD_120491 | JGI IMG/M metagenome (GOLD analysis project Ga0182016, IMG submission 120491) | Permafrost microbial communities from Stordalen Mire, Sweden - 712S2M metaG | ecosystem: Environmental > Terrestrial > Soil > Wetlands > Permafrost | place: Sweden: Stordalen | collected... | reverse complement strand
AACGCCGTCAGCAGCGCCAACAAATCTGAGCCCACATTGGCGAATCTCAGTGGACCAAATGTGCTACGGTGAGACGAGATTTGGACGTCAGAAAGTGCCGGTGAACAGGAAATATGGGCATGATATGCAAGGGGTCAGGGAGTCAAGTCACGAATCGCGCGAGTCGTAGATGTCCAGCTGAACTCGTTCAACTGGGTTAAAGCGCTGCCGCCACCTTGCAAGGGTGGAGCGCACAAATAAGGTCAAAAGATGACTTCACTGAAGGGAACACGTTTGCAGCGTCCCACTTTTGAAGTCATTGGAAACTGGGCATTGAGTGGGCATTAGCGATCAGGGCGGTATTCGAAGTCGAAGGCGAAGACGAATCATGCCATGGTTCGCTAGCGCCAAGGGACTAATCGCCGTCGCTCCGATTGATGAGCAAGTGTTCGATCAGCAATTCTGCCGTTGACGTAGTTATGAATCGTCACAGGTTTGCTGGAGACCAAATCGTTTCATAGAAAATGGCGTGACTGTCTTCCGATGAGGCAGCGCATCATTAGCGGGCTCCACGAGTCAACTCGCCGACTAACTTTCTGCGCGTCTGATAGCCTAAAAATTAAAAATGAACCGTCGCAACAATGGATCGGCCCGAGATTCAACTTGGTCATTGAGGGCGTCGCAGCGTTCTCTCAAAGGAGAAAATCGGCCAAAGTGAAGATCACACACGTCGACAAGTGGCAAGTTCTCGTTCCGATTCGAGACGGTATTCTCGAATCACGGGGCCGCTTCGCCCCGCAGAGTCCGTCCGACTTTACTGCTCCGAAATGGATCGTCCGTGTTTACAGCGACGATGGATGGGAAGGTCTCGGTGAAAGTTGGAGAGGCGAGAGCGAAAAGGCAATCGACGCGGGTATATCGGCTTTACTCGGTCAGGATCCTCGGAAGCTTCCAATGGCAGATTTGCAACTTCTATCTCGATCGGCTTATACAACCTTCGAAATGGCTCTGTTCGATCTCTTAGGTCACTATTGGGGCGTACCCGCGTACCAGTTGCTCGGTGGCACTGTGCACAAGGAAATAGCGATCTCGGCATGGGCGTATCGACACAGTCCCGAGACCTTCGCTGAAGTCGCTGGCAATGCTCGAGAGAGTGGCTTTCAGAGCATCAAATTTAAGACGACGTTCGCCGATCCACCGTCACTCATTACACGGGAACATACCGCTGAGGTTCTCATCGACGATCCGGTCGTCGAGTCAGCGCACGCTATAGCGGCGGCCTGCGGGCACGACTTCAGCATGACAATCGATGCGAACGGCCGTCTCTATGAACTTGAGAGAGCAATCGAGGTTGCTCGCGCTCTCGAGGGCTTGAACGTCGTGCTCGAGGATCCCATCTCGTGGGAACAAAATCTCGGTGATTATGCTGTCCTTCGTGACGCGTCTCCCGTTCCTATAGCGGTACACATCGCCTCCAAGGAGGCGATGTCGGCAAACGTTGCGGGCGGTGCGCTCGGTTATCCAGTTCACTCTTCATCGTCAGCACTACTTCTCGACGTGATCAAATCGGGAGCCGCAGATTGCGTGAACCTAGGTGGCTCGATGGCCGATTTCGTCCGGCTCGCGTGGCTAGCGGGAGAAGCGGGTCTCGCCTGCTGGCACGAGAGTGGACTCGATCTGGGTATCCGCGACGCAAGCTACGTACATGCAAGCTTCGCTGCCCCAAATTGCACAATCGCGGGCGACATGATCGGGAACGTACTTCGGGCCGACGATCTCATCAAAGATCCGATCTTGATCGTAGGTGGCGCCGTCAATCGACCGAATGCCCCAGGGTTAGGGGTGTCGCTGGACGACGAAGCTCTCGCGAGGTTCAGGATTGACCAACAGAGCCAGTTGTAACCGGCCACGCATGGCCTCCTGTCGCTTAGGGCAGCGGATTCCTATCTTTGCGCCAAATGTCTGCTGCATTGGGGGTCAATGTTCCCGTCAGTTCCGAATGCGCATTGACTATCACTCGGTCCGCCTTTCTTCGTGGCCACGCTCTTCAGAATTGTGATGAACCGAATGCATGACGACGACTCTCGCTACGTCTGTACTCCCCATGCCTCCGATTGCGAACAGCCGTGGCACTTGACCCTCTCGGGGTCGGCTGACTAGCATTCGCGTTCACCGCCTCAGTAATGCTCATCGAACTTAGAAGGGCAGCCTGATTACGGGGTCGTGATTGGGATGGCTTACTTGAGGCGCTACGCGGGAATTCCCGAATCGCTGAGCCATCTCGTCAGGGGCAACTGACGAAAGGTTGATTGGACCATGGCAGTCTACAAATGGGCGGAATTAACACGCGAGGAGATCGCCAAGCTTTGCCCGAGCGCCATCACAATTCTGCCAGTTGCGTCGATCGAGCAGCACGGCCTCCATATGGCCACGAGCACCGACACCGTACTCGTCGATGAAGTCATTGCTCGGGCGTGCGTAACCGTCAGCGACGAAATCGACATCCTTCTCGCCCCCACCCAAACCTATGGCTCCTCGGATCACCATCTTCCCTTTGGCGGCACCCTGTCTCTCACGAGCTCGACGTTCTATGCCGTTCTGCGCGATTTGCTTCGTTCTCTTGCCAAGGCTGGTTGTGGTCGCTCTCTTCTGCTTAACGGACATGGCGGGAATGCAGCGATCTGCCGAGTTGCCGCCGATGATGCTTCACGCGAAGAGAATATGATGATCGTCAGCGCCTCTTACTGGGAGTTGATCGAACCTCCAAACGATGTGGCTGACTTTCCGGGCCACGCCGGCAAGTTCGAGACATCATTGATGCTCTCTGCACGTCCGGAACTCGTCCACATGGAACGAGCCCAACCATCTCCGGGCAACGAGCCGCCTCGAAACCGAGGACTTCAGATCAGCGCTCCCGACCTCTGGAGTCGGATCAATGGGTTCACCGATGATCCTCGATCCGCCGAAGTTGAGATCGGCGAAGAACTTCTCGATCGCTGCGCTCAGGCAGTGGCGCAGGCTTTGCGCGGAATCGCCGCACTCTAGCGTCACGCCTTAGTTCACCTAACTCAAGGCGGGGCAGGTCGAATAGATCGAGATCTCTCGATGGAGTGCGCCGAGAGAATGACTCAAAACGCTAACGGCATCGAGTTCCAACGCTTAGAGTGGCTCGCGGTTACTGGTTGAGGCGTTGCTTAGGGGAAGGTCGATCAATCACTTGAAATCGTCCGCCTGAAGCGGTTGCTGAGATTCCGACTCACAAACGGTCACTCGGCAAAGGCCGAACTACATGAGCAATGGAATTGACTCACAGATTTGGGAATCAAACTGCCTCTAGGCTTGATTGGGTTTCCTCAACCCCAGACATTTCCCGATGTATTGATGTTGAACTGCCTCTTGCGGGAAAACGCTCCAAGATTGATCGTGTTGCCCGTGTGTTCGCCTACGTAATGCAAGGGCTCTTCGTCGTGATCGTGTCCTGCTTCGACACTTTCAACCAGCCTGGCTAGAAACCTTCCCACAAGCGGTGCATTTTTGAACTGGTTCCCACTCGTGCCCATGGCAACGTAAAAGCCCGCGAGATCCGTACGGTCGTAGATCGGCTGCCAGTCGTCGGACACGTCATAGACGCCGGCGACGCCCTTGGGCGTAATCGGCACTCCGAGCGTCGAAAGGCGCCGCGCCGCTCGCACGACCTGTCGCTCGAAGCAGGATGCCGTGACGCTCGGATCGGAGTCGTCAGGATTTTCGATCCATTCCAGCGCGTCGCACTCCGGCTCCGTTCCCCCGACCATGATCTTGTCACCCGCAGCGGCCCGGATATAGGTACCTAAGTCCGAGTCGGCAATGCTCGGGCCAAGGGCGCCATCGACATTGAAGCCGGAGGGTGCCTGAACGTAATGCACCTCTTGTCGCAGCGGGCGTACGCCGATGGTGAACTCCGCTCCGACTCCGGCCAGGCGATTGATTTGACCGGACCACGGTCCGGCGGCATTGATCACCACCGGCGATTCGATTACTTCTCCATTGCTGAATCTCACGCCAGCAACTCGTTCATTGCGTTGGATAATCTCGGTGACGGTGTGGTTGAGCAGAAGAGTGGTACCTAAATCCTGCGCGGCAGTTACCAAGTTTTGGGCCGCGAGCTGAGGGTCGTTGACAAAACCGGCGTCGGGCATGAAGAGTCCGCCGATTTCGTGGTCGGCGTCGAGGAAGAAAGCGTCATCGTCGATCCGTTTGGGTGGCCAGAACGCACTCGCGTCGATTCCTGGAATACGCGCTCGCAGCGAAGTTGCGTCCCACTCTTCATATGTCACTCCAACCTGTTCAAAAAGTGCGATGACCCGCTCACGAGGAGCAATCGGAGTGTCGAGCACGATCATCCCCGTTCGTTGAAACGATGCCAGTCCGTGCTCGTCCATTCCTCCCAGGTGGTCGGACCAGGTTTCCCAGCAGTGTTTGGCTTCCCAGGAGGTGGCAACTCCGTCAAGGGTCGAGTAGTTGAAGCGGATAATGGCACTCGACGCGCTGGTGGACCCATGGCCGGCGGCACCACCTTTTTCGACTACCACAACGTCAAAACCGAGCTTCGCGAGTTCAAACGCGATGGAGCCGCCGATAACGCCTGCTCCTATAACGATGGCATCTGCAGTGACGGGCATTCAACCTCCTAAAAGTAACTTGCTGCGATGAAACTGTGAGGTATTGCTGAATGCGCTTTAGATCCGTGGAATGACGACATTCAAGCTCTTTCACGCAGCGGTCCAAACGCGCCGAGTGCCGCTGGCTGGTTGCCAGTGATGATCCGTTCGGCCAGGAGCTTGCCGGTGACCGGGCCGAGCGTCATGCCCCACATACCGTGACCGCCAGCTATGAAGACACCGGGAACCTTCGTCTGGCCAATGAGTGGAAGGCTATCTGCGGACACCGGACGAGAACCAACCCAGACATCCCGTATCGACTCCCAGTCAACGCCTCTGAGGACCGGCTTCGCCGACTCGACGATTGCGGCGACTCGACGTGAATCGATTGGCGCGTCCGCGGATCGAAACTCCATGCTTCCACCGACACGCAATCCACCCCGATACGGCGTACAGGCCACTCGAGTGGCGGGAATGTAGATGGGAGCAGGCACTGGCTGGTTTGTCGAGACAGAGAATGAGTAGCCACGTCCGGGCTGCACGCGCATGCGTACTCCGAGCGTCGAAGCTAATTCGTTAAGCCACGAACCAGTTGCAACAACCATGGCGTCGCCCCTGACATGGTCGCCCCCCTTGAGCGCAACCGTGATGCCACTCGAGTCCCGGCTTATTGAGTGGGCGCTCTCTCCCGGACGAATTGTTCCGCCTCTAGCCACGACTGCATCGGCCAGAGAGTTCACGTACTCACCGGGGTCCAAGTAACGCTGACCTTTTACTTGCAGCACGAGTTCTACATGATCAGAGATATGAGGTGCCTCTGCACCGACATCAGTCCCCGAGAGTTCGACCACGTCGACGTGCTGTCCTGCTTGGCCCATGAGCTTCAACTCGTGACGCAGTGCGCCAGCTTGTCGGGCGTATTCGAAGGCAACCATGATCGGTGCGTTGATGGTGGTTGAGGACACGCCACCATTGCCCAGTTCGTCGAAGGCGTCAAGCGCGAGACGGTTGACCTCGAGGTAGGCGCCCATGGCGCGCTTCCACTGTTTCATTGTGCACCGCAATGCAAAGCGTGCCAGGAATCGCCACAGTCCAGGGTCGAACGTGAGTGGGACATAGAGTGCAGCAGTTGGATCGAAGAGAGACTTGAGCCCGTAACGCAGCACGCTTGGCTCCGCGAGGGGAGTAACCAGCCCGGGACACAACCATCCTGCATTTCCCCACGACGCCCCGGCTGCAACACCATCACGGTCAACCACGGTGACTTCAACACCATATTCTTGAAGGAACCATGCGGTGGCTAATCCCACCATGCCGGCGCCAACAATCACGACGTGGCGTGGCGCGGGAGAGTCGGGCGAGCGCGACGGTGTACTTGACATAACTTCCTTTCCTAGCGAGTCATGACGGAACCAGCGTTCATCGGACGCATTGTTCGGTCTGCAAAAGTTCGGCGAGTAGTTCCGCCGTTGACGTCGTTGGCAGTTTTGCAAGTTCATCTGCCTGGAGCTGACAACTAAATCCATCTAGGATCACGGGCCCGTCGAGCGCACTGCGAACGATGCCGGGCAGGAAACGGTCTTGGGCGATCTGGCGTGACAGGGCGTCGTGGTCTTTTTGAAAACCGAACGAACCAGCGAGCCCGCAGCAACCAAGGTCGAGCACCTCGACGTCGAAACCCGCGCTCGAGAGCACTCGCTCGTCCGAAGACGTTGTCCGCACCGCGCGCTGGTGACAGTGGGGATGGATGCTCACGTGCTGATTGGACGCTGCGTTCGGCGCGACCCAGCCAATGACTTCGAGGTGCTCGCTCAGGCTTCGACTGAGTGAAGCCAGTTTGGCGGCCCGAGGATCATCCGGACAGAGTTTGGGCATCTCGTCTCGAAAGACCGCTAGACAACTCGGTTCGGGCACCACGATGGGAATCCCCGCCGTGAGAAATTCGTCGAGGGCGTCGAGGGCCTTGCGGGCCGTCGAAGCGGCGAGACCGAGCATCCCCGAGTCGTAGAGTGGTCGTCCGCAACAAGCCCACTTTTTCGGTAGCGCTACGCGCTCGCCCGCGTGTTCGAGAACGTGAACCGTGGCTTCGCCCCTCACCGGCAGGTAGATGTCGGTGAACGTGTCGGGCCAAAGCACGACGGTGGGCCGCGTCTCCTCTCGCAAGCGAGTTGCGAGGACTCCGTGGCGGAAGCTCGGCATGGCGAACACCGGGACCTCACGTCGTTGGCTAATGCCAGCGAGACGTTTCAATAGCGCACCCGAGAACCGGTTCTGCAGCAGTCTGTTCGCCGTTCTGGGAACCGTTGAGGCGATCCGTCCCGACCACGGGATTAGTCCGAGCGCGTATGCGGACCGGGGCCTTAGGCGCTTGGCGTAGTAGTGGAAAAGGAACTCGGACTTGTAGGTCGCCATGTCGACGTGCGTCGGACAGTCGACCGCGCATCCCTTGCACGACAGGCAAAGATCCAGCGCCTCAAAGACCTCCTCGTTTCTCCAAGACTCGGGCGTCGTCTCACCCTGGAACATCTCACCTAGAAGTTTTGCTCGACCCCTGGTCGAGTGTTTCTCGTCGTGTGTTACCCGGTACGAGGGACACATCACCGCGGTCGTTTCGCTACGACAGCGCCCGACTCCGATGCAGCGTTCTGCGGCCCGTTGTAGAGAACTGTCATCGTCCGCGAATGTGAAGCCCTTGGGAACCAGCGTGGACGTGCGATAGCGAGGTCCGTAGCGAATATTGGTGTCGAGAGGAAAGGCGTCGATCAACTTGCCAGGATTCATCCTTCCTCTCGGATCCCACGCGGACTTGAAGCGACGGAACGCTTCCATGAGTTCAGGTCCGTACATTCGTGCAAGCAACTCACCGCGACTCTGGCCGTCGCCGTGTTCGCCCGAAATCGAGCCGCCCAAGGAAACACAAAGGTCGGCCGCTCGCTCTACGAAGGCACGGTACTGACGCAATCCCTCAATACTCGACAGGTCGAAGTTGTTGCGGGTGTGCACGCAGCCCTGGCCGAAGTGTCCGTACCAGGCGCCGGAGTAACCGAACTCCACCCACAAATCTCGAATGCCGCGCAAGTAAAGACCCAAGTTCTCGGGAGCCACCGCGGCGTCTTCCCATCCTTCGTAGTTCACCGCCTGACCCACGGGACGTGCAGTAGCGCCAAGACCCGATTCGCGAACGCGCCAGACCTGGTCTTGGTCGACCTGATCGCGCAGGATCACTGCACGCACCTGCTCCGGCAAGCTCTGCACGAGTTCTTGAACCGCCAGCTCAGCCTTAGCCGCGTCCTCGGCGCCAATTTCTGCCAAAAGCCAACCCTCGCCTTCAGGCAAGAGACGAAGATTCTCGACATTGAGGTCGGCGCGTCGCATTTGTTCCACGAGACGTCCGTCGAAACCCTCTAGTCCGATGAGGTTGAAGCGCAAGAGTTCGGGCACATGGTCAGCAGCTTCGTAGATATTGTCGTAGCCCAACACCACTAAGACCCGGTGGCGAGGCCAGGGCGAGAGCGACACGGTGATCTCAGTGACAAGTGCGCACGTTGACTCGGTGCCCACCATGGCCCGCGCGAGGTGAAAGCCGTTCTCGGGCAATAGTTGGTCGAGGTTGTAACCCGAGACCCTTCGAGAGATCGAAGGGTAACCTGATTTGATGTCATTGGCGAACTCGCGACGCAGCGTGCGCAGTTCGCGAATGATCCTCCCGGCGTCTCCGTCATTACTCGCGAGGTCCAGGTACTCGTCGTCGTCGCAGCGCCCCAGTACCATTCGCTGACCCTCGTAAGTAATGACAACGAGTTCTTCGACGTTGTCAACAGTCTTGCCGGCATAAAGACCGTGGGTGCCGCACGAGTTATTGCCCACCATGCCGCCAATCGTGCACCACGCGTGCGTGGCGGGGTCTGGTCCGAACGTGAGGTCAAGGGCCCGTGCTTGGGTGTTGAGATCGTCTAGGACCACCCCCGGTTGAACCTTGGCGGTGCGTTTCTCAGCGTCAATCTCGAGTATTCGATTCATGTGGCGACTCACGTCCACCACAACCGCGACATTGCAGGCCTGACCCGCCAGACTGGTACCAGCACCTCGACCGAGAATCGGTGCGTCATAACGCCGACAGACTTCGACGATACTTTGCAGATCTCTCTCATCCAATGGGAAGGTGACGCCCAATGGCACTTGTCGATAGTTGGACGAGTCCGTTGCGTAGATCCCGCGCGTGGCCCCGTCAAACTCGACTTGCCCACGAACTACTTCGGTCAGATCACGCATCAAGGCACGGCGAGTCGCTTCGTCGATCCCCGACCTGTCAACGTCGTCACCCGTTTTAGGAGTCACCGCTCAATGTCTTTCAGCCGGGGCAATATTTTTTTCGCGCGGACATCAAGACGATGCACGGTCTACGCCTGGCCGATCACGCTTCGTTGGGAGCCGAGGCCATCGATGAATAACTCCACGACATCCCCCTCACCAAGAAACGGGACGTCATCGTGACCCAATGAGACCCCGGCGGGGGTGCCCGTGTTGATGAGATCCCCAGGTTCCAAGACCATGAACTGGCTGAGATACCAGACGATGTAGTTGACGTCAAAGAGCATGTCGCTCGTCGAGCCGTCTTGTCGAGCGACGCCGTTCACGCTGAGGCGCAGACCGAGATTCTGGGGGTCATCGATCTCGTCGGCAGTGACGAGCCACGGACCGAGCGGGTTGAACGTCTCACAACACTTGCCCTTGTCCCACTGTCCGCCGCGCTCGAGTTGGAACTCCCGCTCAGAGACGTCGTGGGACAAGCAGTATCCCGCGATGACTTCACGGGCTTCGTCGGGCGAGTCGAGATAGCGAGACTGTTTTCCAATGACGACGCCAAGTTCGATCTCCCAGTCAGTCTTGGTCGACCCTCGCGGCACGAGTATCTGATCATTGGGTCCAATTACGCAATTCGGTGCCTTCATGAACACGATTGGTTCTTCGGGAAGGGTGCTTCCCGTTTCGTCGGCGTGATCACGATAATTGAGACCAATGCAGATCACTTTCTCAGGCTTCGAAATGGGGGGGCCAAATCGTACTTGTTCGTCAATATGGTCATTGAGTGCATTGGCTTGCAACAGGTCGTTTAGCTCTTCTCGGTGACCTTGACGCCAAAAAGTGCCATCGATATCGCCAAACGAATCGGGAATCCGAAGGATCTCATTCTGAAGTCCCAGAATTGCAGCCCGCTCACTTCCAGCTTCTCCAACACGAACCAGTTTCATCGAACTCCAATAGACCGAATCAAAATGCCGCAGCGGGCCAAAGCAGTCGAGAGCATCGCTTCGACCAGATGACCTCTTTGGCTGCTTCGACAGCTGAGGTGGCGATCTGTTGGAAGGTCGAAAGGTTCTCGATGGACGAAACCGCGCAATGGAGCTGGAGTTCCCGTCCCGGTCGCATGGTCGCGGCAGTTGAGACCGATGCAAATGAACTCGTCCGACTCGGGTCATTGTGCTTGACGGCGCCAAGTTCGGAGCCGCAAATGGCGGCGGCGCTGATCAGGATGATCACTTCGTTGGCGGACGGTTTTGGGGCGGGCTCCTCGCGTATCACCATTT
>Ga0182016_10008697_pt1 | contig 10209 bp, 6 predicted proteins | sample 712S2MmetaG_FD_120491 | JGI IMG/M metagenome (GOLD analysis project Ga0182016, IMG submission 120491) | Permafrost microbial communities from Stordalen Mire, Sweden - 712S2M metaG | ecosystem: Environmental > Terrestrial > Soil > Wetlands > Permafrost | place: Sweden: Stordalen | collected... | reverse complement strand
GACACCCCCTGCAATCTGCACACGACCGCGAACCGGAACTACGCTTCTACGTGAGATGGCTTCTTCCACCGCCTAATCCAGCCTGGCCATGAATTTGCATTGGCATGGTCATACTGGCGGCGAAGATCTAAATAGGTCGGCCAGTGCATACCTCTGGGTTTGTTTGGGAACGGCTCATACATACTTGCGGTTCCACCCATGCGCTCGCGGATTGCCTGGGCCTGCGCCAAAGCACGTTCCCAGGGTTGAATCCTCTGGCTGGCATATCCAAGCTGGTGGCAGTGCCGGCACGCGAAGGTGCCCCTGAGATAGAGAATCGCGACTCGCCGCCCGCAATCCGATGTGGGACAGCGGAACCATGCGCGCCTCCCCCCGTAGTTGCAAGAAACCCATTCGAGCATGACTGGATACCGCCCTTCCCGATCACCTTGATTGAGCTGCCCATCGGAATGGCGAGAATGATCTGGACGGGCTCCGGAAAGTGGGGTCCGTAAACAGTCACGTTTTGCTTGAGATCTTCAGGGAGCATTAAGTTTCAGATCGCTCTGGCCAAACTGATGTCGGGAGGTCGTTGCGGATTCTATCAGAGCTGGTGATTCTGAATCCTCGTCGGGCTGGGCAATTCCCAAAACTGGATTGAACCATCCATTGGCGGGGCCAGCGGCTCTGTTTCCTTCCGGAATGCCTTGTTTCGCGATGCTGACAACCCCGCCTTGCTGGATTGGCCGAAACGTACGCTCCATCACCGCGGAGATTTACCGAAGCAGGTTAGAGTCAAATCCCGAGTTGCGATCCAGTCCAGAGGACCGTTTTGCAATACCTCCAGAGAGGTACTATCGACTGTTCAGATCTCAATGGAGAGTGCAATAGAATGGCTACTCTTACCCGTGAACAAATCAGGAGGAACGCAGGCTATCTTCTTCGAGGAGCTGATCCCAGTGGAAAGGATCTGCGCAAGGAGTCTGCAGAATCCCGATCCCCCTTCCGCGCAACGATGCCAAGGGAACTGAACCTGAGGATCCCGCTGGCGCGCGTCGTACCAGGATTCCCTTGTCTCTTCTGTCAGTGGAGCTACGCCCGTTAGAAGTCTATATAGATAACCCAGCGCTAACTGAAAATGGCGCCGCCGCGTTTCTCGGTCTCACTTCCGATTGTCTGAAGAAGTGGCGGCAGCGCGGTCGGGGGCCGTACGATCAAGGTGGACCAGTCCGGTACGAGCTGAGCGCGCTGCAAGCCTACAAGGCGGCACACAGAGTGCATGTCAGCTCCAAGAAATGATTGATTCCAACTCGCCCATCGAGGATCTGCGCGCCCGGTGGCACACCCTTCACGATCTCGACCGGGCGCGAGAGATTTACGCGATACATCAAGCTGGTGTGAGCCTGCGGGAAATCGCAAGACACCTGAACTGTTCCCTGTCTCTTTTGGTTCGACTGCTGTTGGCAGCGAATGCTGCTGCGGAGGATCTTGCCTTGGCTCGCCAGATTCCAATAAGCACACGGGCGCTTGCACGCAGAGCCAGAGCTGGTGGGATTCGCGGCATTGCCCGTCATCCTGAGTATCTTGACTCGCGAACGCGAGTTACAGCTAAAATGACCGGAAAAGTGCTTATGATTCCATTGGGTTTACACGCCGGTCATCAGGAGCGAAAGGGGCCCCGAGCGTTTTTCCGCTCGGGGTGGTAAGTCGAAGGATCTGCTTCTGCATTTAGGACCCATCGCCGCAAACTTTGCCGGCAAGTACCCTAAAAAACTCCGGCCATATACACTTCGGCCGGACGCCGCTTTTCCCCATGCGAGCCGCACTCGGCCAGCACCACTGGCGATAGCGTGATCACCGGGCAATGCGAATGGGCCAGCACCTTGTACACCACCCCATGACGAGTGATGGCGGCGAAGGCCGATGCGCCCTGAGCCCCCAGAACAATGAGGTCGGCCTGCTGCGCCCTCGCCTGGTAAAGCAGTTCTTCGGTCGGATCGCCGGGTACCACAATCGTTTGAACGGAAAGGTTGTCCTGCAACTCCGCCGGAACAAGCGAGAGCAGATCCGCCTCAACCTGGTCAATGCTTCGTCCGGCCAGTTCCTCAGCGCGATCCTGCGGCCGAATTACATGCTGGAGCACCAACCGGGCCTGGTGATGGACGGCAAGTTCCGCGGCAAAGTCGGCCACCATATAGCTGGCTTCCTGCATGCTGACCGCGCAGAGAATGGTGTGGATTGCAAAGTTGCGGTACGTGCCATCCACCACATCCGGCCCCACAATGTACACCGGAACCTTCGCGGTGCGCAGCACTGCTTCGGCCACGGAACCGACCAGAAGCTTCCCGATAGGGCCTGGAGAATGCGTGCCCATTACCACCCGGTCAATCTCCCGCTCGCGCAGAAAACTTAGGATCTGGTCGGCCGGCAGTCCGGGCCGAACCACCACTTCGCAGGAAATGCCGGATTCCCGGACGCGTTGGGCCAGCGGTTCCAGTTGCTTCATTTCGGCGCGCGCGGCGGCCGCGTAGTCGTAATACCGGATTCCCGAGGTCTCCGACGCGGCAACCACCAGCGTGTCATAGGCGTGAAAGAGAATGAGATTGGCGCCAAACTCCGCAGCTTGCGCAAGAGCGAAAGCGAATGCCTTCTCGTTGGCGGGAATCTCGGAGGCGAAAAGGATGGTGGAGGGTTTGCTCCAGCCAGGCTTGATACCTGCAGCCATGGGAACCTCCTTGAGGTGCGGAAATACTTTGCCAGATTCGCCGTGCGCTTTACAGTGCCCGGCGGCACACCGGAATGTGATCAAAATCACGCCGCTCGGTTGCGGAAAGTCAGGCTCAAGCGACCAGAAAGCCGGGCTCTGCCAATAAAGACGCGGACCCCAGGGTCAGCGTTCATTGGATGTTGAATTGTGCTCCCTTTCCAAAAAACTGTCCAGCCCAATCCGGCATAGAGAGTGAATTGAGAGAGATCAAGTGATCCCAATCACAGCGCGGACCTCCCAGGAGTGGTGTTCTTGAGTGGAATCAAGGCGTTCCCCCCCCGCAGCACACTCCTTTTGCCACGGCCGCCGGGAATTCTTCAGGAGGCGATATGCAACCGATGCACAACATCCCCGCTCGCGGCGGATTGAACTACGACGAAGCACCATTTCTGGCTATCTGGGAAGTTACTCAGTCCTGTGACCTGGCGTGCAAGCACTGCCGCGCTGCAGCCCAGCCCATCGCCCATCCCGACGAATTGACGAACGCGGAGGGCAAGGCTCTCATCGATCAGATCGCCGACATGCATATTCCCATCTTTGTCTTTACCGGCGGCGACCCCATGAAGCGGAAAGACGTCTTCGAGCTCATCCGCTACGGCGCGGAAAAGGGGGTACAGGTGGCGCTTACGCCCAGCGCAACGCCCCTCCTCACCAGGGACGCGATCTTCAAACTCAAGGAAGCCGGACTCGTGCGTCTGGGAATTTCCCTGGACGGTTCGACTCCGGAGATTCACGACGCCTTCCGCGGATTGCCTGGCGCCTGGGCGCGCACTATCCAGGCCATTGAATGGGCCGGCGAGGCAGGACTGCCCATCCAGGTCCACACCACCATCAGCCGCCACAACGCACACGATCTCGACAGTTTATGTTCACTATTCGAGAAGCTCGCCATCGTCATGTGGAACGTCTTCTTCCTCGTCCCCGTGGGCCGCGGCCAGCTCGGCGATCTGCTCTCCGGTGAGGAATTTGAGCATGTATTCGGCAAGATTTACGAGCTCTCGCACAAAGTCAGTTTCCAGATCAAGACCACCGAGGCCATGCACTACCGCCGCTACCTCCTGCAGCACAACCTTGAAGAACGGCGCATGAGCCACGGCCACGGCCATCCGGGCAGTCTGAAAATGGGCGCCGCGCAGGCCTATGAGCCAGGCGCGCCCACGGCCGATGCACCAACCCGCACTGCAAGCTGGGCAACCCGCCGGGTCAACGATGGCAAGGGCTTCATGTTCATCTCCCACGTCGGCAACGTTTATCCCAGCGGATTCCTCCCCATCCACGCCGGCAACATTCGCGAAACTCCGTTGGCCGACATCTACCGCAACGCGCCAATCTTCAAATCGTTGCGCGACACCAGCAAGCTCGAAGGCAAATGCGGCGCCTGCGAGTACAAGGAGATCTGCGGCGGTTCCAGGGCACGCGCCTATGCCGTCACCGGCGACCCGCTCGCACAGGAACCCTGCTGCATTTATCAGCCCAAAAACTGGGATCCGGAACTGGAGAATCATGCTGAAGCTTTCGCTTCGTCGATGCATGTACCAGACCCGGCGGAAGAAGAAATGGCTGCCCCGTTGGTCGCAATCTCAGGCTCCCGGGCATAAAATCATCCAGCCCTTTCCGCAATCGTCTGAGGCCTTCCGGTTGGCAAAACGGAAGGCCTCGCCCATCTCGACATGAAAGGCCGCCGGGGGAGAAATACCGCGCCATGTTCCACTCCACTACTTCATCGGCAGACAGCATCCACACCGTTTGTTACGCCGGTCACGACCAATGGCATTCTGTGTCACTTATGTTCGCGCACAGTTGTGCTACGATTTTTCGTTCAGGAGGGTGGATTCGGGTTGTGTTTTTCAATCTCCTTCCTCCCGATTACAGGAGCAGATTCATGCTGGGAAATATTTCGAGGATCAGCCTCCTCATCGCCTGTCTTTCGTGCGCTTCGGTCTTCGCAACCGCACAACAAGTGGTTCACGCCCTCATTGGTACTGTGAACGTCATCAACCCCAATGCCAAAACCATTATCGTGACCACCGATGACGGCACCCCGGGCAGCTTTGAAGATTTGACAGACCCCAAAGCGCACATCGCGATCGACAAGGCCCTTCGCGCGGACGCAACACCAGCCCAATCCTTCACCACCAAAGGCGCCAGCGCCATCGTCCTCTTCTTTGGCGAGGGCGCCGATCGAACCGCTGTCGCGCTGCGCAACCTCGGCGTCGGTCCATTCACCAAGAGCACGGGAACCGTCGTCAAGTTCAGCGGCAAGGATCATTCGTTCTCGGTAAAGGACGATGCCGGCAATGTGGAAGCCTTCAAGGTCACCCCGGAAACCGTGGCTGAAACCCGGTCGGGCGCCGTCGACGGCAAAAAGTTTGAGCCCGGCAAAGGGGATCAGGTGCGAGTCACTTCCAGTCTGGTCAACGGCAGCCCCACCGCCCTGTTCGTCTACGCCAACTGACGCCGCGTCGTCGCGCTGGCGTTCCGCAGTCTCGTACTGCGTGGCAGCGGCATGTGTGTCCTGCGCTCCGCTGCTGCGATTTCACAGAAACCGCAACAGCGAATCCGGATGTCTCTTCTTAACGCCGGCAAACCACGCACACGGCCAATAGAGCAGCACAACTACGCCAGCCCACATTGCGCACACCACGCCAAGCCCGTGCCCATAGGGCTCTCCGTCGGGCGGGTAATTCAAGAAGAATCCACCGTGGAAGAGCCAGCTCACCGGCTGATGACTCAGATATCCCAGAAGCCCCGCGGCAAGATGAATCACAAACAAATGCAGGATGTAAAAGAACAGCGGGACCCGTCCGTATGTCACCAGGATCGGCCCGAACAAGCCCCAGAATTTCGCACCTCCAATGGCCAGCAGAATCAGAATCACGCCCAATGTCATTAAAAGATACTGAAGCGAAGGCGGATACTTCTCCACGTCCAGAAACAGAATGATCGACTTAGATAATGTGGGCATCACATGCCAGTCGCCCGGAGTCGAGTGCGCCACCTCCGCGCCGGGATTGCCGTATGCATTCGTGGCCCGAAGCAAACTGAAAACCAGCAACGCGCCTGCCCCCGTAGCAAGCAGAATCCGGCGACTCCGCGCGGAACCGTTCTCAAACAGTGAGCCCATACTGAAGCCAAGCAGCGTCACGGCGCACCACGGAATCAGCGGGAACAAGACGAAAAGCGAAACCTCCCCGATATGCGCTCGCCCCGAGCGATGCAGCACAAACAACAGCCATTGGCCTGCGTGGAGAGCGGCCGGCTTCAAGCCGTCGAACAAGTCGTGCGTCGCAATGACGATGATAGCCACCGCCATGACCACGAAGCGCGGCAAATGCACGAATGCCGCCAGAAGAATCATCGACAACCCCAGGCAGCAGATGACGCCGAACATCCCCCACCCTGGATGGAACGTCCAGGCAAAGCCAATCACTGTGAACTCAAGCACCACCAGCCAGATGCCGCGCGTCACCAGGAACTTCGTCAGCTCCGCCCGCGAATGCTTCTGCCCGTAAAGATACGCCCCCACCCCCGCCAGAAGAAAGAACGCCGGCGCGCAAAAGTGCGTAACCCACCGAACCAGGAAGTAGAACATCCAGGTTTTGCTGATGTCTTCCGGCTCAAACGGAATATTGCACATGAAATCGCGCGTATGGTCCAGCGCCATCACCACTATGGCAAGGCCGCGGACAAAATCGATCGAGTCTATCCGTCGATAGCTCCGTTCCACACTCTTCAGGCTGGGGTTTTGAATGGGAGTCTCCACCTTCCGGCAGGATTCCCTCGAATTCTATCGTTCCTGGATCGCGTTTTTGAAGCGGATTCGCATATGTCGCCGCAAGCCAATTCCGACGATGCTCTCAGCTCTAGCCAAGCCTCGGTCAGTGCCCGACGGAAGCCAGGTCCACCTTGCCGCGGAACTTGCTGTAGACAAACACCATATATCCAACCGCCAGCGCCATCCCAAAACCCCACCACGCCAGACCCACGGCCAGCGTATGCGGGCCGGAGATCGCCCGCGCCAGCGTAATGTCGCGCTCCGCCCCGGTCGTGGCCGGCAGCAGCGTTGGATAAAGCCCCCAGCACGCCCCGGCCAGCATGAAGAACAAATACCCGCAGGAAGACAGGAACCCCCTCACCGGCTGCGCCTTGCGATTGAAAAACCAGATGCCGCTCAGCGAAGCAATCACGCCCACCGGCACCACAAATGTGAATGGGTAATTGAAGTAGTTATCCAGGCTCGCCGGCCGCACCGCAATCGTCGCACCCAGGCTAATCACAGTAATTGCAGCCAACTGCAGGCAAAGTGGGTTCACCAAGCGCCGCGCGCGGTCTGCCAGCGCGCCAGAAGTCTTTACCACGAGCCACAGCGCCCCATGCAGCGTCAGAGCAACCAGCGCCACCAGCCCGCCAATCACCGTGTACCAGTCCAGAATGCCCGGATGCGGCCCCGGCTTCCAGTCCGTCCATAGGGGAAGAAAGAAGTAGCCGTCAGCCTGCAGCGGAACGCCGCGCAGAACGTTGGCCAGCGCTGCGCCATAGAAGATGATGAGCGCCGCACTCGCCAGCCCAAATACTCCGTCGAGCAGCGCCCGCCATACGCCCACATCGATGTGATTGCGCAGTTCCAGGCTGATGCCGCGCAGAATCAGCAGCCACAGCACCATCATCAGCGGCAGATAAAACCCGCTGAACGCCGAAGCGTACAGTAGCGGAAACGCAAAGTAGAGCGTTCCGCCCGCTGCCAGCAGCCAAACCTCATTGCCGTCCCACACGGGTCCTATGCTGGCAAGCGTGGTGCGGCGGTCATTCTCCGTGCGGCAAAGAAACAGGTGCAGCACGCCCACGCCCAGGTCGAACCCGTCCAGCACCACGTAGCCCACAATCATCACCGCAACCAGCCAGAACCAGAGAAATCCAATCATCGCCAGTTTCCCCTTCTCTCTCCAACCAAGCTCTGTCAGTCGGCGTGCACAGCTTGTGCTTCTTCCGGGTTCCCCTCGGGCCCAGAACTGATCTCACGATAAATAAGCACGGTAAACAACAGCCCGAGCAGCGTGTAGAGTCCCATGAACCCGATCAGTGTGAACAAGCCATTGCTTGCGGAAACGGTATTCGAATACCCCTCGCTCGTCCGCATCAGCCCGTAGATCAGCCACGGCTGCCGCCCCAGTTCGGCGGTCATCCATCCCGCGGTGTTGGCAATGTACGGAAGCGGAAAACTCAGCAGGAGCGCCCACAGCGCCCAGCGCGCGGTATAAAGCTTTCCGCGCCACAGCAGAAACGCGCACACCAGCATCAGAAGCACAAACCACGTCCCCAGCCCAGCCATGATGTGGTACGCGTAGAACAGCAGCGGCAGCGCCGTCGGCCACTGGTCCTTTGGAATCTGGTCCAGGCCCTTCACCTCGGCCTTGGTCGTCCCGTAGACCAGGAAGCTGAGCATGTCGTTCACCACAATCGGGTTGTCGATTTCGCCCGTCTCTTCGTTCGGCTGTCCCATCAGAACCATGCCTGCGCCCGCCTCACTGTGAAACAGGCCCTCCATCGCGGCAATCGCCGCAGGCTGGTTGCGCGCCACATATTTGCCGGCCATGTCCCCAGTGGGGAAGATAATGGCGACGGATGCGATCACGCCGGCAATCACCCCCACCTTCAGAAAAATATGCGCGTATCGTGCCCGCCGACCCTCCAGCAAGTAGAATGCGCCCACTGCGCTCATCACAAACGAGCCGGTAACCACCGCGCCCACCATGTTGTGCATGTATTGCAGCAGCCCCCATGGGTTCATCAGCAACTGCCAGAAGCTCAGAACCTCAAACTGCCCATTGGGCAGCCGGTCATACGCCACCGGGTGCTGCATCCATGCATCGGTCACGATGATGAAGAACCCCGATATCCACGAGCCCACAAACACCATCACCGCTGAGAACCAGTGCGCCAGCTTCGAGATGCGCTTCTCCCCATAGAGAAACAGCCCTAGAAATGCCGACTCCAGAAAGAAACTGAAAACCCCTTCCATCGCCAGCGGCTGGCCAATCACGCCGCCCGAAACCTGCGAGAACCGCGCCCAGTTCGTCCCGAATTCAAACTCCATTGGAATCCCGGTAACAACGCCGAAAACAAAGTTGATGCCGAAGATATGCCCCCAGAAGCGCGCGGCCCGATCCCATGTTGCGTTGCCGGTCTTCAGCGCAACCGACTTCAGCACCACAATCAGTAGCGCCAGCCCCATGGTGAGTTGCGGAAACAGATAATGGAACGTAATCGTAAACGCGAAATGAAGGCGATGGATCAGCTCGGCGGTCATTCGGGGCCCTCCTGTTTCAGGCAATAATCGGGCGAAAAAAGGGAAGAAGCGCCCTGGAGATTAAGATCGCGGATAACAAACGATTATAGGCGCTGGGAATTGAGCGAGCCACAGCCTCCCATCTCGTCACAGGGCAATCGAATGAATGAATTCTGTCGGTAGGTTGGATTCATCTCCTGGCCAAAATGGACCGGTCTCGCATTTCGTCCCGGAGGGACGGTTCGAAAATAGCCCCGGATGAAGTTCGCCCCTGCGAACGCAATCCGGGGAAAAGGCACAACAACGAATTCCCCCGCCCTGCTTAGGGGCGGAACGAAAAGGCCCGAAGCTTCAACTGACCTTCAGGCGATTCTCTGCATTCAGCCAAATTGCGTGATCTAAATCACCAAAAACTTATGCGTCACGGGTTGATCCTAAGAGTGTAAAGGCGCACTCTCCCGATGTTGCCGCTCAGCCTGCGCGGGGCATCTGAGCTGAACTAAGATGAGGTGGGGTCGATCCATGCGGATAGCAATCATTGGCGGGGGCATTGCGGGGCTCGCCGCTGCCTTTGAACTCGAACAGGCGCGCAAGGCCGGCTCTCAGGTTGAATACACGCTCTTCGAAGCCGGCAACCGCCTCGGCGGCTCTTTAGGCTCGGAGACGGTCAACGGTTCCGTTCTCGAACGCGGCCCGGATTCGTTCCTGTCCGAAAAACCCGCCGCCGCCGAGCTGTGCCGCGAACTCGGCCTCGGCGACCAGCTACTCCCCTCCAACGACGCCGCGCGCAAAACCTACATCGTCGTCAAAAACCGCCTCGTCGCCCTGCCCGACGGCCTCATGTTCCTCATCCCCACCAAGCTCATTCCCACCGCCCTCACGCGCCTCTTCAGCATTCCCACCAAAATCCGCATGGGCCTCGAACTCCTCCATCCCCCTCGCCCCCATGGCGATGCGGACGAGTCCGTCGCGACGCTCGTCGAACGCCACTTCGGCAAAGAGGCCGTCGACCGCCTCGCCGACCCGCTGCTCAGCGGCATCTATGGTGGCGACGCAACCCAGCTCAGCGCCCGGACCGTCCTTCCCAAGCTCGTCGAAATGGAGACCGAATACGGCTCCCTCACCCGCGGCATGCTCGCCGCGCATAAAAAGATGCGCACCAATGCACATGCAGCCG
>Ga0182016_10008696_pt1 | contig 10209 bp, 5 predicted proteins | sample 712S2MmetaG_FD_120491 | JGI IMG/M metagenome (GOLD analysis project Ga0182016, IMG submission 120491) | Permafrost microbial communities from Stordalen Mire, Sweden - 712S2M metaG | ecosystem: Environmental > Terrestrial > Soil > Wetlands > Permafrost | place: Sweden: Stordalen | collected... | reverse complement strand
TCAAAGAAAGGATTCTCCTGGGCATTGCCGAGATCAATGCCGCTCCGGTTGTGCATCGGTGGAAAAAGTTTGACCTTTTAGCTGTCTAATGTGTAAATGTTTTAATGAAACGATATACTAGCCTCCAAAATCAGCTTGGACCGATGTGGCTCTGCTGAGTGCATCTACCTGGAAAGAGCCGCTTGAATGTACAATTCTCCAGTTCGATATCATTCTGCGACAAATTATCCGCGAAGATGTAAATTCCTTGCGCGTGCTCTTCCGTAAGGGACCTTGCTGGCGCGGTTCCTGGATTTGCTTGGGGAAAAATGGTGCGCGCTGCAGGGTTTGAACCTGCAAAATTCGGGCAATTCCTTGGGAAACCCGCATACAGCCTCACAAATAGACTCACAAACTTCCGGCCTTCCTGCCGATTTACGGCATGTCGTTGAAGCTTGGCCCGGCCTGAGCCAACCGCTCAAGGCGGCGGTTCTGGCGATTATCAATACAACGACGAGGAAGGAGGGCCAGTGAAAATGGCCTCGGGCTTTGGCAATGGAGCCAGGGTTTCAGGGCCAGACGACATTCTCCGCCAAGCCTTGGAAGTGGCGCGTGTTGCGGGTGATCAGCTCGTCGGACTTCGCTTTGGCAGAAACCAGGGCGTGCCAGTAGTCATACACTCGCGCGCCTTGGACGCTCAAGCTTTGGGCGTTGTCAAAACCATGGAGCGCTTCTTCCTTGGTCAACTCGGCAAACTGGAGTTTCTCCGCGAATCTTCTCAGCCAGACGGCGCATTCATTTTGGGTGAAGACCATCCGGTCGGTATTTCCTTGCTCGTCGGTGATTTCCACGCCCCGCCCGGTCATGGTGGCAAAGAATTCCGCCAGAAGATGCAAGCGGGCTACGTGGTCTCCGCTTTCGAGGCGGCGAAACACTTCGGGTGATATGGCCGCGTTGATCGCCGCCGACGTGTCCCAATACGTCTTCACGAACGGCTTTCCCGCTCCTCGGCCACTGCCTTGCCGATGGCTTCGGGGTCCAGCGTGTATCCGGTTGGAACCTGGAAAAACAACCCGCCTCCGCGTTTAACCAACCTGGCAACAACCCGCCTCGGTGCGGGCTTCGGAACCACCGGAACGAGTTTTATTGTCCCGTCCGTATTCGGTTCGTATGCGAATACCTGCCCCGGCTTCGCCTTTGGGAGTCGAATCCGTTGCCTGTCATCAACCGTCAATGTCTTCATCCGGGGAAATTCCCACCAGACACGGTTTGTTTCAAGCTATTTCTTACCCGCCGCCCCGAAAACGAAGTTAAACGAGCAGAACCGATGCTTCGAGCCATTAGCTCGTCGGTTCTGCGGTCGAATTTGCGGGAGTCTGGCGTGCCAAATCGTCTTTCAATCATTTTCCCGCCGGTATTCCGCGGTCCGGCCGGTGTCAATGAGCGCGGAGCACATGAGCAGCTTTGCTGGTGGTGTTCATGTCCACAACTGCCAGCGATTAAGGAAAGAGTTATGACAATCAAAGCATTAGTAGTGAGTGACCGCCCGGACGAATACACCGGGAAAAAGGGTCTGGTTAAGCAACAAATCATTACGGTTATGGACGTGAGCGAGACGGGCGAGCGGTTGGCACAGCCAATCGAATATGCTCTGAGCGACGAGGAAAAAGCGGCCTATGCTGGCAAGCTGCAAGACAAGATGATTAACCTGGGAATCCGAGAATTGATTCCGTTCGGTGGTCGTCTGCGGTCGCGCGGAAAAATCGTCGGTCTCGTTGGAAAACAGCAGTGACATGCATAATCCCGAACTCCACGCTTTGGCTGCGGTTGGCTCGCTTGAAGATGAAGTGTGCCAAGATACTTGGGCGCTTGCATTGCTCTATTGAATTGGATGCACCGTAAGAATTGGGTGTCCGACAATCCGCTGCGGTAAGTTCAGAAAGTCGAGACGCGGGGAAAGGAAACCCGGATTCGGCGGGCTTATAGCGATTCAGAAATCGAGCGTTTGTTGGCGGTGGCCGGTCCGCAACGTCCGGTTTACGCGGTGGCACTTCTGACGGGGATTCGTCACAACGAATTGAAGGGGCTGCGATGGGGTGACCTGGATTTGCTGTCGGATGCGCCTTCGGTAACGGTTCGCGCGTCCATCAGCAAGAACCACAAGGCGGCGGTGCTGCCGCTTCATCCTGCTTTGGTGGTCGAAGTGGCGAAATTGAAGCCAGTCGGCGCAACGGCTGGTGACCTGGTCTTTAAAGGGCTTGTGCCGCGCGCCAAACGGTTTAACGCGCATTTGGAGGCGGCGGGGGTCCCGAAGTATATGATGTGCAAGGCCGGGTCGCGGATTTCCACTGTTTGCGCCACACATTTTGCACGAATCTGCATCGCTTCGGCGTGTCGCAACGCGAGGCCATGGAATTGATGCGCAATAGTGACGCGCGCTTGACCAATTCGACGTACACTGATTCAAAGCTTTTGGGATTGCGAGCGGCGTTGGGAAGGCTGCCTTTGCAAGCCTCACAAATAGCCTCACAAGATTTAGTCGCAAGCGGTCATTCCGTGTCAACGCCTGTCACAAATAAAGACCTGCAAATCCCTCATGAAACCCCTTTAAACACAGGGGAAAAGTCGTTTCCTGTCACCAGTGGTCACTTGGGGTCAAAAGTGGGTGAATGGTGCGCGCTGCAGGGTTTGAACCTGCGACCCCTACCGTGTGAAGGTAATGCTCTACCGCTGAGCTAAGCGCGCAAACAGTTTTAAATTAACAATTTAGAAAATCCTAGGCAACCGCAAAAATCTGACTTGCAACAGGATCTTGACTGCTCATCAGTCGATTCTTCCTGGGCCTGCCAAAATCCTGCGACTACCAGAATCACCGTGGAAATATTAATCATTCGTCAAAATAGCGGCAAGCATTTTCACGCTGCCCGAAACATCCACTCATTTCCAAAGCACGCTTGGCGCATCGAGAGCGCTGAAACTTGTTCAGCGCTCCGGGCAGCTATTCCAAAGAGTCTATTGCGAAGGCTCGTTGCCCGCTCCGCCTGAGGTCAGGGGACTGCCTGTGCTGGCGATCAAGCGGAAGAAGGTTCCGCTCGCCTCTCCAGTAGGGACGGTGAATGTGTTGTGGGCGTAATCCACCCCGACAACGGGAGCCCAGGAGGGATTAGCCAAGTCGGTAGTGCTATAAAGCCTGTAGCCATTGAAGGCCGTGTCCCAGGAAAAAACAACATTGCCGCCACTGACAGAGCCGTTGAGAATCGGCACGGCCAGCGGGATTCCGTAAGCGCTCACGCCTCCCAACGCCATCATTTGAGCATCGCTGGCTTTGCCGCTGCTTACTTGAATGCTCTTCACGTAAACCGACAAAGTGTTGTCATCGCCCGTCGTGCCGCCGTCGTTGTCGGCGAACAAAAGGACGTTGGTTTGCCAGGCGCGGCGCGGGGCGTCCAAGCCGTTGGCGGAACTGACCCAGTCCTGCGCCTTCACGCCATCGACCCATTTGGTGATGAGGTTTTGGGCAAGATCAGCCGCCAGTCCAATTCGGTGCCAGCCGTAGCCGACCGGGCCATTGTTCATGGTGTAACCGCCGCCGCCCTGGCCAATATCGCCGTTTTGCAGGAACATGCTGCCGTCGGTGCCCTCGGGCAGGTTGGTATTCTGGCATTCAAACAAACTCATCACGCCCGAGTTGGTAGTGGTGATGAACATGTCGTAAATGATCGTGTACTGATTGACCAGCGTGCCCCCGCCATTGGGGGCGATCTGGGGCGTCATAATGAAGCCGTAGCTGGAGAGAATCGGCGAATTGTCCGGAAAACCGGGGCGATACATGACGGTGGCATCGACCCCATTTATGGGCGGAATGCCGAAGCTGCTGCAGGTTCCGAACGGGCAGGCATTGGCAGTCTCTCCGTTGGCCGCGTTGAAGTATTGCAAATCCGCCCCAACCGTCGCCGTCAGGTTGCTCCAGTTAAAATCCCATTGGCCGGTGACGCTAGTTGCGGGCACGGAATGCGGAATCTTACCTGCGGAAGGCCCCCCCAAGAGAACCATCGCCGCATCTGACATTTTGCCACTGCGGACTTGAATACTGCTGACATAGACCGAGAGGTTATTGTCGTCGCCCGTTGTGCCGCCGTCGTTGTCGGCGAAGAGTAAGACATTGGGCTGCCAGGCTCGCCGAGCGGCGTCCAGGCCATTGGCGGAGCTGACCCAATCCTGGGCTTTGACTCCATCCACCCACTTGGTAATGAGGTTTTGGGACAGATCGACGGCAAAGGCCAAACGATGCCAACCGTAGCCGACGGGGCCGTGGTTCATGTTATAGCCGCCGCCGCCCTGCCCCATGTCGCCGTTTTGCAGGAAGAGGCTGCCATCGGTGCCTTCCGGCATGTTCGTGTTCTGACATTGGAAGAAGGTCAGCACCCCGGAGTTGGTCGTGGTGATGAACAGGTCATAAATAATGGTGTATTGATTCACCTTCGCCCCGCCGCCATTGGGGGAGATTCCTGGCGTCATCACGAAACCATAGCTGGAGAGAATCGGCGAATTGTCGGCAAAACCGGGCCGATACATCACAGTGGTGTCTTGGCCATTGATGAGAGGAATGCCAAAAGAACTGCAGGTGCCAAAGGGACAGGCGTTGGATGTCTCGTTGTTGGCGGCGTTGAAGTACTTCAGATCAGCGCCCACTGTGGCCTTGAGATTGCCATTGAAATCCCATTGGCCGGTGACCGGAGGAACGGTCGCGGCGGAAAGCACGATCGTGAAGGACCAGTTGTTGGTGAAGCTCTTGGCGGGCATTCCGTTGTCGCTATAAATTAACTCGACTTCGTTCGTGATCGTCGTGCGGTTATCATCTGGGTAATAGGTCACGCTGGTAATGCCGTTCTTCTTGACGATGGAATTGGGCGACACTGCGGCGCCATTCAAGAAAAGCTTGATGGAGCCGGAACCGACCTGGAGCTGGTCGTCGCTCAATAAGACGATAATGGGCGCCGCCGCAGGGAAGCCGGCCCCGCCGGGAACCGGGCTGACTTCCGCCACATAGGGTTCCCGCGGAATGCTGCTCTCCCGGTAAGCGGAAATCGTGCCGGAAGGATCATTAATCAAAATCTGATTGCCGGTGGCAGGGTCGATATAATACCAGGCCAAGTCCGCTTCCCCGGTTCCTCCGGCGGCCGGAGCGGGTGCCCAGTGGATGAGCCGGAAAGGATAAACCCCGGAAACTGGGGCAATGAACGAAAAGGTGTTCGTATTAGCGCCAACGGTGAAGTTCTCAGCCGTGCGGACATACTCGCCGACCACCGGCGCAAAAAAGTCATACGGATTCGCGCCGCAGCGCAATTCATAGCCGTTGTCCGGCGGATTGTCCACGCGGCCCGCCCCTGCGGCTACGCCGAAAATGTACGTGCCGGCCTGAAGCGGCACGTAGGCTACGACATCGTCTGAGAAATTATCATAATTGGGGGTGCCATCACTGTCCGCGCCGGGGATTCCCGGAAAGTCGTACGCCGAGAAATTCGGCAAGGTGCTAAATCCGATCGAGTTGCCACTGGTAAAACAGATCGTGCCGTTGTTGCCTTCGTACTGATCCACGTAAAAGATGTCGTTCGTCACATAACCGGTACCGCTCAAAGTGGCCTCATTGGAATAGGCTATGCTGGCGGAATTAAGAAGTGTGCCATCCAAAAGCTGTTGGGCCTGCACCAGATTGCCGGCGATTGATCCCGTGCTGGGTCCCTGCGCGACGCGGTAAATGAAGCCCGGGGTGCTGGCCGTGCCAAGCGCGCCGGCGGCCGAGGCAGGAAGCGCCACATAAGAGCCGACATCAAATACGTACTGGGCCTCCAGACTGCCGCCCGCGGAATCCTGGTACGTCAGCAGAACCGTATTGGAAGACAAGGAAGGCAGCAAGGAAGGCACCTGGTAACTGATGGTCGTGGTCGGGGCCGCATAATTTATGGTCGGCGTGATATTCGCGCCATTGAGTTTTAGGACAATCGTATTGGTGTTGACTGTGGTTGTTCCGTCGTTCAGCACAATTTGCAACAGAGGCTCCGGGGGAATGGTGGAAAGATTAGCGTTGGCCAGGTTGTTCAAAGGCGCCTCAGAGACGATCCAAGGAACCGAGGGTGGCCCGGTGGGAATGCCGGTATCCACGGGAGCGCCGAGAACGGAGAGCAAACCATCCGGCAGTTTCACATCGTTGAACTGCAGGCTGGCGAGGTATCCGCTCCCGGTGTTGGTACTGGGATCATCAAACAAAAAGATGGTCCCGGAGATCGAGAAGCTACCATCCAGCGTGGAGGGTGCGCCCTCCTCCAAAACATTTGTGCCGTCAATGTAAATGGACAACCCGGAGGAATTATTAGTCGCATCCACCCCAATGGCCAGGCGATGCCAGGCGTTGGGCGTCAAATGCCCGCCAGCCCCACCAGAATAACCCACCGCTCCGCTCGACGTAACAAAAAATTCGCCGCCGAAACCGTTGTAATCAGTTCCGAAAAGGGTGAAGGTCTTCCCTGCGGAAGGCAGGTTGGTGATCAAGAGGTCCATGATAACCGTGTATTGATTAACGTTGCCGCCGCCGTCATTACCCGCCGCTCCTACGGGAACGCTGTAGGTGCCATTGGGACCCAAAGCCGCGGGGAATCTCATGACATTGGTGGGCTGTCCGCCAATCGGCGGAATGCCAAAGGTGCTGGTCAACCCGAATTGCGTCCCGGCGACCGCTGCGGGGTCCACTGCTGAAATCGCGCTTCCGATGGTGGCGTTGTCGTTGCCGGCCTTGAAGTCCCACTGGCCGGTGATTGTGGCATTGGCGGAAAAGCTCAAGCCAAGGCACAAACAAAAGAGACTGGCTGGTGTAGTAAAATGAATTTTCATAAGTTAATCAAGACGCGAATAAGACTACCAAAACGGGTGCAAGCTTATGCAACTCGAAGGCAGTGTCAACCCAAACTGGGTCAAAAAAATATAATTTGTAACGGTCATTGAGAATTATTTGTGAAAGTAAAAAAACTCCTTCGGACGGGCCATCCGCAGCCTCGAAGAACCGATTTTATTCGCCTTAAACCAGGACATATTTTCTTGAGTGGCAAACATGAGCGGCGTTTCTGATTTGCAAAACCAGGCGACAATCAGGATACTGCCGCGCGATTCACAACATGATGAAAGCCTTCTCTTCTTTTTTTTCGTTCCCGATATCTGCTCTGGCGTGGCTGGCTGGCGGATTCATTGCGACGGCCGCTGCTCCAGCCAACTCCCCTCACGAGTGGCGACCGGAGCCGGATGAAATTTACCTGCAAGAGGTCGGCCGCAAGATCCCCACCACCCAACCGTTGACGAGCCTGGCCACTCACGCCGGGCGGGTTTTTGCCGGTTCATCTGCGGGATTGCTGGAATTGAAGGACGACAAGTTGGTGGCGGTGGAAAACGTTCGCGCGCCCGTCGAGCGGTTGGTGGAGGCGCAAGGCAGCCTTTGGGTGCTGGCTCAAAATCAAGTGAGCCGGTTGCGCGGCGATGCTTGGGGGAAGATTTCCGAGAAACCAATGACCGACCTCTGCGAGCACCGCGGTGAAATTGTGGCGGCGCAGGGCCAAAAAATTTGGCGCTGGCGCGGAGAGGCATTCGAGCCGTCGCAAGCACCGGAAACCCCCTACTCTATCCTGCGCCTTCTTTCCTTCAATGAAACGCTTTATCTAGTCGGGACCGAAGGGGTCACTCTGCTCGAAAACCCGGCCAGGCCCAATCCGGACGAGGTGGATCATTACCCCCAGCAAGCCTGGGATTGGGGCGATCTCCCCTCCCCGCGCACGCGCGACGCGCTGCCTCTCGGACCCCGTCTTTTTATCGCCACCGACCGGGGATTGGGCGTGTTGCGCGGCATGTCCCTGTCAACTTTGCGGGGTCCGCAAGGGCTGTGTTACGAGGATACTACTTGTCTGGCGCGAGGTTTCACCAACGATCTGTGGATCGGCACGACGCGCGGCGCGATTCGCATGGTTGGCGGGCAATTCCAATACTTCGCCGGCCAGCGCTGGCTGCCGGATGATCGCGTGGCCGCCATCACTTCCAGTGAGCACGCGGTTTACATCGCGACGACCGGGGGCCTGGGGATCGTAGCTTACGAACCCTATACTTTACTGAAAAAGGCGGCCTATTACGAGCGTCACTTGGAGGAATGGGGCCAAATGCGTTGGGGCCTGACTCATAAGCTCGAATGGGATGATGCCCTCGGGCAATACGTCCGCGAAGTCAGCGACAACGATGGGGGCTACAGCGGAAATTATCTGGCGGCGGAGTCCTATCGCTATGCGGTCACGCACGAAGCCCGCGCCCACGAAGAAGCCGTCAACACGTTCAAAACCATGCGCTGGCTGGAAGCGATCACTGGCATCCCCGGCCTGCCCGCGCGGGCCATCTGGCTCAAAGGCGAGCACGCCCACAAATCCTCCGCCACTTCCGCCGGCTATCCCGCCAAATGGAATCAGGCCGCCGATCCACGTTTTGAGTGGAAGGGCGACACCTCGAGCGATGAGCTCTGCTCTCACTTTCATTCCGTCACCATTTTCCATGACCTGGCCGCCGAGGGGGACGAGAAGGCGGAAGCAAAAAAGCATCTGGCCCGCATCGCCACCCATCTCATTGAGCACCATTGGCAACTCATTGACATCGGCGGCAAACCAACCCGTTGGGGCCGTTGGGACCCCGCCTACTTCACCACCGACCAGGGCCGGGCTGACCGCGGGTTGCAGAGCGTGGAACTATTGTCGTTTATAAAATGCGCCGAGACGCTCACCGGCGACCCACGCTTCAAAGAGGCATATCAGAGCCTTGTCGCGCTGGGTTACCCGGATTACACTGTGCGCCTCAGCAACACTTTCCCGCTGGACGACGTTGCCCATTTCGATGACGAACTGGCGTTCTGGGCGTATCCCAATCTCTTGCGCTTTGAACACGACCCGGACTTGCACGCCACCTATCGCCGGAGCTTTGAACGGACCTGGGAATTATTACGCATCGAACATGTCCCCTGGTTCAACTTCGTTTATGGTGCCTTAACCGGCAACGAATGCGAAACTCAACCCGCCGTCGCCCACTTGCGCGAATGGCCGCTGGACCTGGTCATTTATTCCTATCAAAACTCGCAAAGGACGGATTTGCAGACGCCTGCTGGCTACGAAGCCCGCAAAGGCGGCACGCGCACTTTTTCCCCGCGCGAGACCGAACCAATGCGCTGGGACCATTGGCCCATGCAGGCCGACGGAGGAACCGGCGGGCGCGATGTCGTGGAACCTTCCGCTTGGCTCATGGCTTATTGGATGGCCCGTTATTACGGCTTCATCGAAGCACCCACCACCACAGACCGTTCCCTGCTCACCGTAGGTGCCAGCGTCCCGCCGCCTCACGGGGCGCAACCCTATGACGGCCCGGCAAGGCCGGAAAGCTTTTGACCTGACTCTCGTTAATAATTTTTTAACACGAATAATTTCGGATTTTACTTCACCGGCTGCGCACGGTCGTTCACATTGCCCCGCGTGAATTTGGGCACCCCAACAACAACCCATCCGCACTTGCCTGCGGCCACACGCGGCGCTCCGGCGCCCGGAACGCTCCTGGATGGACGCTTTGAGATTCTCGAGGTGGTCAGCCGGGGCGGCATGGCCACGATTTTTAAGGCGCGCGACCGGCAGCGCGGTGGTGAAATCGTTGCCGTGAAAGTGCCGGATGTGAAGCTCGAAATGGACGTGGAGATGTTCGGCCGTTTTCAACGGGAAGAGGAAATTGGCGCTGCCCTGGACCATCCGGCGGTTCTCAAGATTATATCTGTCAAGAATAAGAGCCAGCCCTATTTCGTCATGGAGCTGCTCAGTGGCAAGACCCTCTATCATTACCTGCGGGAACGAGGCAGACGCCTGCCGGAACCGGAGGCCCTGGCCCTGACGGCGCGAATTTGTGACGCCTTGCAATACTTGCACGAGCATAACATTCTCCACCGCGATCTGAAGCCGGAAAACATCATGATGTGCGACGATGGCTCGATTCGCGTGATGGATTTCGGCATCGCCCACTATCCTGGAGCGCGCCGCATGACGTTCATGGGTTTCGCGCCCGGCACGCCTCATTACATGGCCCCGGAACGCATTCGAGGCCGGCGCGGCGACGTGCGCACGGACATTTACAGCCTCGGAGCCATGTTATACGAGATGCTCACAGGGGTCATTG
>Ga0182016_10008694_pt1 | contig 10211 bp, 6 predicted proteins | sample 712S2MmetaG_FD_120491 | JGI IMG/M metagenome (GOLD analysis project Ga0182016, IMG submission 120491) | Permafrost microbial communities from Stordalen Mire, Sweden - 712S2M metaG | ecosystem: Environmental > Terrestrial > Soil > Wetlands > Permafrost | place: Sweden: Stordalen | collected... | reverse complement strand
TCATGACTCCGCATACCAACGTATCATCTCTGCTGCGTCGTCTGAAAGGCTATAGCGCTCGACAGGCCAACCAATTGCTGAGGTGCACTGGACAGCCATTTTGGGAGAACGAAAGTCACGATCGTCTGGTGCGGAACGGGGAAGAGTTCCGGCGGATTGAGAATTATATTCTCACCAATCCCGTAAAGGCCGGATTGGCCGGATCTGTTGAAGAATTTCCGTGGTCCAGCGCAACTCCGTCGGCGGATTGACCGAGCAGAGGCGGGTCTGGAGGCCCGCCGCAGGCGTGGACGCCCGCCCCACAATATGCTGGATACTTGCACCACAGTGTGCTACATCAGCTTACGACTTCCAGGATCAGCTCCCGGTCGTCGGGACGTTGCGCCGAAATGCGGAAAGCGTCCTCCACCATCTCGGCCGCCTCTTCCACGCGGTCTTCCTTGGTGTGGTAGAGGCGACAAAGCACGGAACCCGCCTCCACCTTTTCGCCCACCTTCACTTCCAGGATCACGCCCACCGCCGGATCGACCGCGTCTTCCTTGCGGTCGCGGCCCGCGCCGATCATGTTGGAAGCCGAGCCAATATCCTGCGCGTTAATCACGCTGACATAACCGCCGCGCGGCGACACCACCTCGCGCATGCCAGTGGCGTTGGGCAGCAACTCGAACCGGTCGAGCGCCTGCGCATTGCCGCCCTGCGCGGAGACCGCCTGCTTCAACTTCCGATAGCCGGAGCCATCCACCAGGTTTTTCTCCGCGAGCCGGCGGGCTTCTTCTAGCGAAGGCTCTATCTTGGCGACGAAGATCATGCGCGCCGCCAGTTCGATGCACAGGCGCGTCAGATCCGCCGGGCCGGCGTTCTGCAAGGTCTGCGAGGCCTCCATCACTTCCAAGGCGTTCCCCACCGCGTAGCCCAGCGGTTGGTTCATGTCCGTGATCAGCGCTTGCACGCGTTTGTCCATGCGGCGCCCGATGCCTACCATCACCTGCGCCAGGCGGCGCGCGTCCACCTGCTTCTTCATGAATGCGCCGCTGCCCACCTTGACGTCGAGCACCAGCGCATCCACGCCCTCGGCAAGTTTCTTGGACATGATGGAGGACGCGATGAGCGGAATGGATTCCACCGTTGCGGTCACATCGCGCAGCGAGTAAATCCGGCCATCGGCGGGGGCCAGCTCGGAAGTCTGGCTCAGGAAGCAAAGTCCCACGGTGGCGAGTTGCTCTTTCAGCTCGTCGACGCTGAGATTGGTGCGCATCCCGGGTATGGACTCGAGCTTATCGACAGTGCCGCCCGTATGGCCCAGGCCGCGCCCGCCCATGGTGGGCACGATGACGCCCGCCGCAGCCGCCAGCGGTGCCACGATCAGCGTGGTCTTGTCGCCCACGCCGCCCGTGGAATGTTTGTCCACCTTGACGCCCGGAATCCCCGAAAGATCGAGCATTTCGCCCGAATGCATCATGGATTCGGTTAGCCGGCTCACTTCCCGGTCGGTCATGCCGGCGAAAAAGACGGCCATGAGAAAAGCCGACATCTGGTAGTCGGGTATTTCTCCGCGCGTGTATCCGTCCACGAGGTACGAAATCTCTTCGGGAGACAGTTCGCCACCGTCGCGTTTTCTCTGGATCAAGTCAACTGTACGCATTATGAAGCACTTAGAGTACCATTTTGGGGAACACAAAGTAAAGCCCGCCAGAGGCCTGACGTGGACGCCGGCCGCAGACCTGGAGGTCCGCCCACAAACGAAAAGAGCGCCCCCTGCAAAGGGGACGCTCTTTTGCTTTTCTAAGTTGCCTGCGAACCGCGATCAGAACATGAACTTGACCGCGAGTTGCACCACGCGATTTCCCTGCTTCTCGTAAGCGTACCCGAAATTCGGCGTGCTCAATACGCCATTCGTGAAGCCGAGCGTCAGGTTGTTGCCGTTGAAAGAATACAACGGATGGTTCAGGAAGTTGTAAGCGTTGGCCCGGAACTGCAGCTTCTTCGATTCACCCATCTGGAAGTTCTTGAAAATTCCCAGGTCGGAGTTGAAGAAAGCCGGTCCGTAAATCGGCTTAATGATATTCGGGCCGTTCTGGCCGATTTGGGTCGGTGCCGCGAAACAAGCCGCATTGATGTATTGGTGCGGCTTAAGATTCGCCGTCGGATCGCATGTCTGAACCGGGTTGAGCGTAAGATCGGGCGTGCCCAGCAGCGATTCGTTGCTGATGTTGAAAGTCGTGCCCGGAATGGTCTGCCCGTTCAGGTTCATGCCGAAGTTCTCGCCGCTTGGACCGTTCCCCGACAGATTCTGGCCGCTCTCCACCTGCGTGATGCCGGAGAGTTGCCAGCCATTGATGAATCCGCCCAATATTTTGTCATGGGTCGGGTTCCCCAACTCGATGGAGTAGGCGATGTTGAAGATTTGGGTTCGGTTGGTGGGCAGGACGCCATAGTCGTTGTTCAGGTTGAACTGATCATTGAAGTTGACGATGCCCATCGCCTTGCCAAAGGTGTAGTTCATATTGATGTTGTACCGCCCCTTGGAGCGCACCCAAGTCATCTGGAACGCGTTGTAGTTTGCCCAGGCGATGTTGTCGGCGAGGTTCAAATCGTTGTAGAGCGAATACGGACGGAAGTTTTGTGCAGCCAGGCTGTTGGGATCCTTGCCGCCATTATTCGACGAGAGCATCGCTCCGACCGGAACCTGGTTGATGTCCTGGTTGGAACCGGCGATGGCGCGCGTCTGGTTGCCGACATAGCCGAACTCCACCAGCCCCGACCAAGGTGTCCGCTGAGAGATCGTGAAGTTGTAGCTGTCGGTATGCGGCTGGGTATTATCCGCGCTGCTCACCGCCGACGGAGATCCGGGCTGCTTCGCGAAGTTGAGCGTATCCAACTGGTTGGCGTACAGATGCGTGAGGCCCAAATTGGGTGCATTCAGTCCGACCGTCTGGACGCCCGCGGATACATCCAAGCCACTGGTAAACTGGCCGGAGTGGAAGTAGTACCGGCCCCAGCCTCCGCGGAGAACGGTTTTACCCTGTCCGGTCAAGTCGTAGGCGATACCGAAGCGCGGCTGGTAGAAAAGGGCGCGCGTCGGGAATCCGGGATTCGGGACGCTCGGGTCCTGGGCGTGCCATTCGAATCCGCAGTATGAAAGGAGCGTACAGCTCGAGCTGGACGCGTTGTAGTTGCCTGGGATAAAGATAGAATAACCGTATCCCTCGCGGTCATACCACGGCTGGAAGTGGGTCATACGAAGACCTAAGTTCACGGTCAACCTGCGGGTGACCTTCCAGTCGTCCTGTATCCAAGGTTCGTAGGTGTTGTAGGCGATGTCGTTGATGCGGTTCTTAGAGGATTCTTCGTAATTCTGGCTGATGTTGCCGGTGACCAAGTCCGCATATTCGTTGCCGAAGGTCTGTGCGCTGCCCGACCAGACAGTAAAATCGCCGTTGGTGTCGTCATTGGCGGGCTGGGCATTGCGAATCCATTCCCAGAAGAAGCCGCCTTTGATGGTGTGGGTGCCGACCACTTTGGTGATCGTATCGCTGAGGCTCGGCATGTACTTGTCGGCATAAAGACCTTGGGTAGCGCCACCGGCCTCGAATCCGCCCGGATTAAAGACCAGCGCGGCTTCCTGGTTTGTCCAACCCGTGCCGCCGAACGATGGGATCTGCGCGACGCCATTCTTGTACAGGCCCGTATAGCTATACCCGACCGTGGTGCGGTCCACCTTGGATGGGTCGGAGAAGACGTTCGGGAAACCGATATAGGTGTAGCCGAAGACGAACTCGTTGGTCATCGACGGGCTGAACACGTGAGTCAGGGACGCCGATATCGAGTCCGAAACGTTCTTGCCCAGCACCGGGGTTGGATAGGGCACTTGTTGGTTCTGGCGCCACCAGAGACCCACCGGGAATTGCTGCACCTCGTTCTGCAGGTTGTAGCGCACGAACAGCTTGGTGTTGTCGCTGAGGCTGTAATCGATGCGGGTCATCCACTGCCTGTTGTTCTGGTTAAATGTTTCGGCCTGCACGTAGTTGTAGCCGCCGTCGGCGCTCGCGTTGGCGTTTGGCGTGGGGTACAGCTTCAGCAGGGCGTTCATGTTGGGATCGACGTAAGCGGTTCCGGGGGCTCCGGTCTGGGGAATCTGCCCGCCTGGGAACAACTTCTGTGCCGCGGCGTTGAGTTGGTTGGGAGCGCCGCCGGTAGCGATGGCGGAACCTTCGCCGGCGATCGACGCCGGGGAGAAATTGCCCGTCAGCTCACTAGCCGTGGGCACCGTGGCGCGCAGAAGGCCGGTATCCAGCACTTGATAGAAATACTCAAAGCCGGTGAAGAAAAACAGCTTGTTGCGGTTCTTGTTGAAGTTGGTGCCGGGGATCAGCACCGGACCGCCAATCGTGCCACCGGGGTAGTAGTACTTATTGTGGGGCTGCGACTGGCCGCTATAGTTAAACAGCCAGTCGTTGGCGTTCATCTCATAGTTCCTGGCATAGAAGAACGCTGAGCCGTGGAACTCGCTGCCGCCCGACTTGGCGATGGAACTGATGACAATAGGCCCCTTCTGGTTTTCGGCGCTGAAATTCGAAGCCATCAGCTTGAATTCGGAAACCATGTCGGAGTTCGGATTCACGGGCGTATCGCAGTTGCAGCCCGGATCGGATACGTGCGCGCCATCCGCCGTGATGTCCAGCGAGTTGCTGGGCAACCCGTTATAAGAGTAAGCATTATTTAACGGGCTTTGGCTGCCGGCATCGCCATTGGCATTGATTCCAATGACTTGGCCGTTGTAGTTGGCCTTGTTCGACGTGCCGTTCTGGATGCCGAAACCGGGCATGATCTTGATAAACTCGGCCGCGTTGCTGCCGACTTGCACATAATTTTCCAACTCTTTTGTGGTCAGAGTTTCCGACTTCTCGCCGGAATCCACGGGCACGATCGTATCGGCCACGCCCAGCACTTCGACGGTTTCGGAAGTGTTGCCGACCTTTAAGGCTACGTTGACGTTGCGCTTCTCGCCGCCCAAAAGCTGGATGCCCGGCGCGTCGTAGGTGACGAAACCCTTCGCTTCGACCGTCAATTTGTAGGTTAAATCGCCTACTGCCATACCGGCGAAGGTGTAGTAGCCGTCATTGTTCGTGACGGTGTCGCGAGCGTCGCCAGTTTTTTCGTTAACCAGTTTGACCTTGGCCTGCGGCACAACGGCGCCAGACGGGTCCGATACGACTCCGGTCAGCGTGGCGGAGGTGAACTGCGCCGACAAGTTCACGGCCGACAAGATCAACAGCGCCAATCCGACGAGGAATACGGTGCGGTTCTTCATAGTACCTCTTTGCTCCCTTTCGTTCTGTTTACCGACACACATGGAACTGGAGGATGCTCCAATTCAAGACTCCTGCAAGCATTTGTACGAGACTACCGTAATATATATCCACTAGGCCGACGGCGTAAAGGCTAAAGCTGTTAACTCATATGAAAGGAGTGGTTACTCTGAAAAACCGCTTTATTTTCAAGCGCGTTACTGCTACCATGATGATAGGTTACAGTGGTTTCAAGGGAGTTAACGGCTTGCGGAAAATGCCCGCAAGTCATTCAAAATGCTTAGGGAAGGGCCTCTGCCGACGGTCCCGGATCGGGACCAGTGCAAGGCCGAACTGGCGGCCGTAATAGCGTCGGGAATCTTCGCGAAGGCCCCCAGTCTGGCTCTGCTGCTGGAGTACGTCTGCGCCAAGTACTTCGAAGGCCATGCCAACCAGATCAAGGAATACAACATCGCGGTGGAGGCGTTGGGCCGTCCACCGAGCTTCGAACCCAGACAGGATTCGATCGTTAGGGTGGAGGCCTTCCGGCTGCGGAAGCGGCTGAAACAGTATTACGAAAACGAAGGCGCGGACCGCCATTTGCGCATCGTCATACCGTCCGGGCAATACGTGCCCCAGTTCCTGGAGAATGGCCGGTCCGCCAACAACGGCGAAGCGCCTGAGGCCGACCCCGATTCCGGGCCCGATTCCCCCAATGAAGAGGCCGTAGCGTTAATGTTGGAGGCCGCGCCGCCGCCGGCGCCATTGGCGATAGTGCCGGCCCAGCCGATGGCGGTGCCGTCCCCCGTTGCGCGGCCAAGGCGTTCCTCCCGGTTCGGGTTAGCCGTCTATGCGGGAGTGCCGTTGATAGTCGTGGCTTTGGCGATGGCGATCTGGTACTCCCGGGCGCATTCGCCGGCCACCAAGGCAGGCATATCAAAACCAGCATCCGCGGGCGTCGAGTCTGAGGAAATCCGGATCCGGTCCGGGTCGTCCGCCGCCCGGTACGTGGACCGGACCGGCAACGTCTGGTCCAGCGACCAGTTCTTCCGAGGCGGATCCGTCTTCGCTACGCCCGGCCATGTGATCTCGGGGACGCCCGATCCGGAGTTGTTCCGCTCCAGACGCGAAGGCGATTTCGGTTACGACATCCCTTTGAAGCCCGGCGTTTATGAGCTGCATTTGTACTTTGCCGAGACGCTCTTCGGCGAGTCCAACACGGCCGGAGGCGGCGAATCCAGCCGGGTCTTCCGAGTTTTGATCAACGACAGACCGGGGCTGTGGGTCTTCGACGTGGCCTCCGACGCGGGCGGCAGCAACACGGCAGACGAGAAAGTCTTCAAAGACATCTCCCCGGCCAAAGATGGAATTCTGCACTTGCATTTCGCCGCGTTGTTTAAGGAAACGCCGTTCCTGAACGCCATTGAGATCGTGCCTGGCATCCCGGGACGTATGCATCCGGTGCGCGTCGTGGCGGAGAGCCACAACTATACGGATCGGCGCGGCGTGGTATGGGGCGCCGACCGATATTTCCAGCGCGGTTCCACGGTGACGCGCTCCGAGCCCGTATCCAACACGCCGGATCCGGAGATGTTTGCCGCCGAGCGCTTCGGCAATTTCACTTACACCATTCCAGCGGTGGATGGCCGCTACACTGTGAATCTGAGATTTGCGGAAACCTGGTTCGGCCCCGGAGGTCCCGGCAGTGGAGGAGCGGGAAGCCGCGTTTTCGATGTCTACTGCAACGGAATCGCGCTGTTGCGTAACTTCGATATATTCCGCGCCGCGGGTGGTGCGCAACGCGCCGTAGAGAAAAGCTTTCACGGAATCGTCCCTAACGCCCAAGGCAAGATCGTGCTGTCGTTTGTGCCGGTTGTTAACTACGCTTGCGTCAATGCCATCGAGGTTGTGGACGATACCAAGTGAATCGTGGGGCAGGACTTTAGGCCCCACCACTGCTATAAGATCAGTAGAGACGCATGCTCGCTCTCGCTGTAGCTTTGCTGATGCAGGCCACGCCCGGGAACCCCGCGCCGGCCCACCACCCTGCTGCGCAATCCTTCGAGGTTCTGTCACGGCAAGCCGATGAGGCGCGCGATGCCAAACGGTTTGGGGAGGCGCTGGCTCTTTACCGGAAAGCGCTCAAACTCAGGCCGGGCTGGGCTGACGGTCTGTGGGAGGCCGGTTCCATCGAATACGACCAGGACCAATATAAGGAGTGCTCCGCCGATTTCGAGCGACTGGCTGCCCTGAAACCGGACCAACCGCCCGGGTGGACCATGGCGGGACTCTGCGAATACCATTTCCGGGATTACAATGCGGCGCTGAAGAGCCTGCTCCAGGCGCAGCAGTTGGGATTCAAGGAAGGCACTGAGTTGGCCCGCGCCGGGCGGCTGCACATGGCCCTGGTCCTGATCAAGCTGAACAACTTTGAGAAAGCTATCACCACGCTGATGGAACTAACGCGCATCGACAGGAAGACGCCGGCGATTGTGGTGGCCTCCGGTATCGCCGGACTGCGCCAGCCCTGGACGCCGCCCGAAGTGCCCGAATCGGAACGGGACAAAGTCTTCAAGCTGGGCGACGCGATGGCCGCCGTTATGGAGCAGGATTCGAAGGAAGCTATGGCGAAATTCGATGTGGTGCTGCGGGACTACCCCGACGAGCCAAATGTCCACTTCCGATACGGGGCCTTCCTTGTGACGCGGGACCGCGAACGCGGGATAGAGGAGATGGGCAAGACGCTCGCGCTGGACCCGAACCATATTCCGGCGTTGGTCAGCCTGGCTAGTGTTTACCTCAAGCGCGATCAGGCGCCGGCCGCGCGGCAATACGCCGAGAAGGCGGTAAAGCTGGCGCCGGGCGATTTCGCCACGCATGTAATCCTGGGTAAAGTGCTGCTAGACACCGACGACGGCGCAGGCGCGGTGCGGGAGCTCGAAACCGCCGTGCGCCTCGCGCCGGCCAGTCCCGAGTCGCACTTCAATCTGGCTGCCGCCTACTCCAAGCTGGGCCGTAAGAATGACGCTTTGCGCGAGCGCGAGGAATTCAGAAAGCTGCGGAAGCTCACCGATCCCAATGAGCCGTGAGCGATTCGTATGGCGGTCCTCCAAAAAGAAAAACCGGCGGGTGCTCGGAGGAGCGCGCCCGCCGGCCGGTCCCGCATCCATGGGAGCGGAACCTAACTTGAAAGGGGTCACTTACATCTATTAAGACGTAGAGAATTGCCCAGGAGTTGCAAATCATCTCATGTAGAACAGGCTCAGCCGCGGCAACCCCGCTCTTTCCAACAGGTTGCGCTCCAGGTACTGCTTTTCCAGCATGGCCAGATGTTCGGCGGTCATCTTGGAGCGATACGGCCGGAGTTGCGCATCGAGCTCGCGGCGGGCATCCAACAACTGCTCTTCGGACTGGCGATTGCGGGCGGCGGCGATGGCCTTTTCTTCGAGCACGGTGAGGCGGCGCTCCAGATCTTCCAGGTCCTGGTAGTGCGTCTCGGCTTCCGCGGCGAGGCGCTCCAGCGCGGAGGCTACCTCGTGGTAATCGGCGCCGGCCTGACCCAAAGCAGCGGCATTGCGCGCCAGGTAATCGCGCAAATCGTCCAGCGGAAAGGGCGGCGCGGATTCGTGCGCGGCGGGCCGCTGGGCGGTTCCGGCCATCACCTGCGCTTCCGTCAATACTGCCTGCGCGCAGAACGCGAGCGAATTCACCATCTGCGTTTTCTTCTTGCGGCCACGCCATTTTTCGAACGCGGCATCAATGCCGCGCAGCACCGCTTCGAGCGGCACGTCCGCGTTCTTCCAACTTTCGATCAGCGCCCAATCGAGCGGCGATAACAGAAACAGGCTGGTGCCGCGCACCCGCTGGAAGTGCTCCTCGATCTCGGTGAAATAGTTGAAGTAGTTATAAATCCAATCGTCGTTCACTTGGCGGCATTCCGTTCCCAGATGAGTTGCAGACCGGCGAGCGTCAGGTGTTCGTCGATGTGTTTCAGGTGGCGGGAGCCGCGGGCAATGAGCGCGGCCTGGCCGCCGGTGGCGATCGACTTGGTCCGCGGGCCCAACTCGGCGACGATGCGATCCAGGATTCCGTCGATCATGCCCAATGCGCCATAGTAGAGCCCGGAATGCATGCTGGCCACCGTATTGCTGCCGATGACTTTGGCCGGCTCGCGGAAGTCCACCATCGGCAGGCGTGCGGTCTTGCTGAAGAGAGCTTCGATGGAGATGCCGATGCCGATGGCAATGGCGCCGCCCAGGTACTCGCCGTTGGCGGAGATGCAATCGAAGTTGACTGTGGTGCCGAGGTCCACCACGACGCACGGGCCGCCGTATCTGTGCAGGGCGGCTACGGCATTCGCCAGGCGATCTGCGCCCACCTGATTGGGATCGTCATAGCGGATGGCCATGCCAATGTCGGTTTGAGGCGTCACGAACATGGGCTCAATCTGGAAATAGCGTTGGGCCATGGCGGCCAGGTTGGCGTCGAGCGAGGGGACTACGCTGGCGATGATGATGGCGTCCACACCGGGCGAATCGAGCGATGCGAGGGCAAACAGGTTGCGCAGCAGCACACCCCATTCGTCGGCGGTCTGGCCGTGGACAGTGCGCAGGCGCCATTGACTGACCAGGCGGCGCTGGTCGTATGCGCCGATGGTGATATTGCTGTTGCCGACGTCGAGGGCGAGTAGCATGGTCTTGACTAATCGTACTTTGTGCCGTCCCTGGCGGCAGCCCGCCTGTCCTCCAACAGTTTAAGGGCTTCCAGCATTCGGGGGCGTTTAAACTGATCTTGCTCCGTGCCGACTGCCTTCTGCAACACCGGGACGGAGGCGGCGTCTCCGAATTTGGCCATGACTCGGGCCGCGGCCAGTCTCACTTCAGCCGCTGTGCTGGCAAGACCGCCGGTGGCAATAGCGCGAAT
>Ga0182016_10008693_pt1 | contig 10212 bp, 9 predicted proteins | sample 712S2MmetaG_FD_120491 | JGI IMG/M metagenome (GOLD analysis project Ga0182016, IMG submission 120491) | Permafrost microbial communities from Stordalen Mire, Sweden - 712S2M metaG | ecosystem: Environmental > Terrestrial > Soil > Wetlands > Permafrost | place: Sweden: Stordalen | collected... | reverse complement strand
GCCGGCTGGGCGTATGAGATGAAGTGGGATGGCGTCCGCGCGCTGGCCTTCATCGAGGATGGGCAGCTGCGGCTGGCCTCCCGGACCGGCCGCGACATCACCGTCGCCTACCCGGAGCTGACCGCGCTCGGGCCGGCGGCCGGCACGCAGCTGCTGCTGGACGGGGAGGTCGTCGCGTTCGACGACGGGCGGCCAAGTTTCGCCCAGCTGCAGCAGCGCATGCACGTGACGTCGGCGGTGCAGGCCGCGCGGCTGTCCGGGCAGGTCCCGGCGTGCTACCTGATCTTCGATGTCCTGCACGCGGACGGGCACCCGCTGCTGGACCAGCCGTATGCCCGCAGGCGGGAGCTCCTGGAGGCGCTGGATCTGAACGACGTCAGCTGGCAGATCCCGCCCTCCTTCACCGGGTACGCGGCCGAAGACCTGCTGGTGGTGTCCCGCGAGCAGGGCCTGGAAGGCATCGTGGCCAAACGGCTGGACTCCCCGTACCGGCCAGGGCGGCGGTCAGGGGAGTGGCGGAAGATCAAGAACGTCCTCCGCCAGGAGGTCGTGGTCGGCGGGTGGCGACGCGGCGAGGGGGAAAGGACCGGCCAGATCGGCTCCCTGCTGGTCGGCGTGCAGAGCCCCGCCGGCCTGGTCTACGCGGGGCATGTCGGCACCGGCTTCACCCGGCAGACGCTCCAGTTGCTCGGCGACCGGCTGGCCGCCCGGCAGCAGCCCGCGAGCCCGTTTGCGGGCGAGGTGCCGCGCGAGCACGCCCGGGGAGCGGTGTGGGTCCGGGCGGACCTGGTCATTGACGTGGCCTTCGCGGTGTGGACACCGGAGGGCAGGCTCCGCGCCGCCTCCTATCAAGGGCTGCGCGACGACAAGGATCCCGCCGACGTCATCCGCGAGACCTGAGGGGCCGCTACGGATCCGCGCCGCCACGCCGGGCCTGGGCAGCCGCAGGTCTCGGCCATGGCGCCCATCGTCGCCCGGTTGTCGGCGCATCAGTCCTTGTCTTCACTGGGCAGAATGTCGGCCGGGATTACATCGGTGTCGGGCCGTGTGGCCGAACGACGGCCGCTCGCCTTTTGCCAGTACGTCTCCTTGCCCAGCAACGACTCGCCGAACCGGTCGAACTCGGCGATCACCTTCTGCGTCGCCGCGGTGACGGCCTCACCGGTCCGTTCGCCCAGTTCCTCCAGCTGCCGGGACACCTCCAGCTGGACCTGAGCGGTCACCTCGTCCTTGGCCAGGGCACGCACCTCCTGCCTGGCCTCCCGCACCGCGGCACGAAGATCCTTCGTCGCGGCATGGGCTTCGCGGATCATCTCGCGGCACTCGCTCACCGCCGCTTCGAGTTTGTCCAGGTCACTCACGGCATCCTCCTCGCTCGCCGACGAGCCGCGGGCCATTCCAATCCCACCGGGTAATCCGCCCACGCGCACCACCGTGACGCCGTGGAGTGGCCAGCAGGCCGGCGATGACCTTGCACGGTGCGGCTCAGCTGCGCTTCATGTATCAGCTGCGCTTCATGGATCAGCAAGAAGGCAACCAGACCTCGTTCTGCGCGCCCACCGGGAAGCGAGCGCACCTCGCCAGGTTACTGACCTGAGCGGGGCTGCCTGACCGCCCCCCGGGACTGTGACGTCACCTTCGGCGCCACATCACTGCCCTCGGCCACGTGCACCTCAGGGGCCTACGCATGGCCATGGACAGATGGGGTATGTGCGGTGCAGCGGAGCGCAAAGTGGAGCGCTTGCCCGCCCGGCAGGGCCGGTCGGTGTCAAGGTCTGGGCAGGCGCGCGGGCGGCCCGTACTATCCGAATAGATGTAGATAGCGTCCTGGATGGCGCGGGCGCCTCCTTCGCGTCGGCGGGTTCGCTCTGGGCGGTGGGAGGCGGTCGCGACGAGTTCAGGCACCACCGCGGCGGGTTGCCGGCTGTGACCGCCGAACCAGCGGCTTCCCCGCTTCCCCGCCCGTCGGCGCCGAGAGCAGCATCGGCCCAGGCCCTCGTGACCAAATTCCTCGTACCGGACGTGATCTTCGGCGTTGGCGTCCTTTCCCAGGTCGGCGACATCGTCCGGCGCCTCGGCGGGGTCCGCGTGTTCGTGGTCAGCGACCGGGGGGTAGCCGATGCCGGGTGGACGGCTGAAGCGCTCGGGCACCTGGCGGGCGCGGGTGTCTCCGCCGAGCTGTGGCTAGGCGTGACGCCGAACCCGAAGGACACCGAGGTGGAATCAGGCGGCCAGGCCTACCTGGCCAGCCACTGCGACGTCCTGGTCGCGGTCGGCGGTGGCAGCTGTATCGACGCGGCCAAGGCGATCGCGGTGCTGGCCGCGGGCGGCGGCCGGATCGCTGATTACGTGGGCGTGGGAACGGTGACCGGGCCGCTGCCGCCCACGGTCATGGTCCCGACGACGGGCGGATCTGGCTCTGACGTCTCCCAGTTCTGCGTGGTCACCGACACCAGGCGCAAGACGAAGGTCACGATCGGCGCACGGGCGCTGGTGCCCGACATCTCGGTGACGGACCCGCAGGTCCTGACGACCGTGCCGGCTGACATCACCGCTTACACGGCCCTCGACGTGCTGAGCCACGGCATCGAGTCATACGTATCGAAAGCCGCGAACTTCCTGAGCGACGTCCAGGCCCTGGCCGCCATCCGGGGTGTCACCGAGCACCTCTTCCCGGCCCTCGACCACCCCGGTGATGTACAGGCGCGTGACGGACTGGCCCGCGCCAGCCTGCAAGCCGGCCTGGCCTTCACCACCTCGCTGCTCGGGGCCACGCACGCCATCTCCCACCAGATCGGCGGCCTGACCGATCTTCCGCACGGGCTGCTGAACGCGATCATGCTGCCGCACGTGATGGAGTTCAACGCGCCCGTGGCCACGGAACGGCTGGCGGACGTGGCCGCCGCCATGGGCGTGCACACCGGTCTGATGAGCAAGTGCGAGGCCGCCGACGCGGCGATCCAGACGGTACGCGCGCTGGCCGGCAAGGCCAGCCTTCCGGCCAGCCTCCGCGAGATCGGCGTCCGGATACCGCAGCTCGGCGAGGTAGCCAGGAACGCGCTGGACGACGCCTACATCGTCACGAATCCGCGGCCGGTCCTCGAGGAAGACGCCCGTGCCATCTGCCTGGCTGCCTGGTAGGGCAGGCTGGCCGCCCAGGAGGTGCCGTTCTGGCTGAGGTAGACGAGTCGCAGCTGGAGCAGCTGATCGGCGTCCACTCCTCGAAGACCGGCTACTACGCGCAGTGGCGCGGAACGAGGCGGGACCTTGAACGCGCCCTGGCCGGGCTGCGGGCCATGTCCGAAGCACTGTGCGTCACCGCGCTCGGGCCGGTGGCGCTCTGCGACGCCGTGCTCGACGCGGTGGGCCGGCTCTTCGACGCGGAGTGGGCCAGCCTGGTCCTGACCAGCGGGGACCTGCCCTCCTCGGTCCCATCGCAGGTCAACTGGTACCGGGAGCCGGGCCAGCGGCTGGGCGCCCCCTCGGCGGAGGATTCGGCCGCTCTCGTCGCCCGGGTCACGAATACGCCGCAAGTGATGGCCGTCGGCGACGGTGCGGCGCGGGCGATCGTGCTGGGCGCTCCGATGCGGCTCGATCACCGCCAGGTCGGGTCGCTGCTGGTCGGCACGGAGCATCCGGCCGGCCCGGACGGGATCGGGATGTCGGTCCTGGAGACGGTGGCGAACCAGATCGTGGCGGCGCTGCGGAACGCCTGGCTGTTCGAACACGGCGAGGACCTGCGCCGGCAGGCCGTGGCGGGCCGGGCCGAGGCGGAGCGCCATGCCGAGGAGCTGGCCAGCCGCAATGAGCAGCTCCGCCGGGCCCGGGGACAGCTGGCCCGGGCCCGGCAGGCGGAGCTAGTGAGTGCCGAACGTCACCGGATCGCGCGCGAGCTGCACGACGGCGTCGCGCAATGCCTGGTCGGGATCGGGATGCACCTGGAGTGGTGTCACCGGCACCTTGATCCCGCCTCGGCTTCTTATCAGCGGCTGGTGGCCAGTAAGGAACTGGCTCGTGCGGGCCTGGGCCGGGTTCGCTCGGCGGTCGCCGAGCTGTCCGAGCTGGAGCGCCCGGGCGAGGGCCTGGGGGAGGCGCTGCGAGATCTGGCCGGTAATTTCCGCTCCGCCGGCCCGCTGCGCGTATCGGTGCGCGTCAGCGGCCCTCAGCGCCAGCTCGCGCCCGAAGTAGAGCATGCGCTGTTCCAGATCGCCCAGGAAGGCCTGTGGAATGTGGTCCGCCACGCCGGCGCCGCGCAGGCCTGGCTGAACCTTCAGTACCAGACCGGGCAGACCCGCCTCAGCATCTCCGACAACGGCCATGGCGACCCGGCGGCGGCCCGCCGCCATCTCGTGGGCGCTGCGCCCCGCGGCCGGTTCGGCCTGCGCATCATGGCGGAACGGGCCAGTGAACTCGGCGGCGAAGTCACGGTGCAGCGCCGTCGCCGCGGCGGCCTGCGGATGGAGGCCCGCATCCCGGACCCGGGTACCGGCGCGGCCGGCGGCACCGGCCCCGGTATCGGCCCCGGTATTGGCCCAGTGGCGCCCGCCCCGGGCGGGCTAGCGTGAAGCGGGCCGCAGCGGCTGCTGTCCGGATCCTGATCGTGGACGACCACACCATCGTGCGCCAGGGCCTGCGGTCCATCCTTGACCTGGAGCCGGACTTCACCGTGGTCGGTGAGGCCGCCGACGCCGCGGCTGCGGTGACGGAAACCGCCCGGCTCCGGCCCGACGTGGTGCTCCTCGATCTCAAGCTCAGTGACAGCGCGCCCGCCGAGGGCCTGGACGTGTGCGCCAGGCTGCGGGACGGCCAGCCGCAAGTGAGCATCGTCGTGCTCACGACCTTCCTGGACCAGAAGCTGCTGGTCGGCGCGCTCCAGCGAGGGGCCAGTGGCTACGCGCTCAAGGACGTGGACGCGGTGGAGCTGGCCCGCATCATCCGCACCGTCCACCGTGGGGAGTCCGGGTTCGACGGCCGTAGTGCCCGGCTGGTCGTCCGCTCCTTGACCGGTCAGCCAGCCGCGCCTGCCCGGCTGCTCAGCGAACGCGAGCTGGAGGTGGTCCGGCTGGTGGCCCGGGGCGCCACCAACGTGCAGGCGGCGCGGGACCTGTACGTGAGCGAGAGCACGATCAAGTACCACCTCCGCCTGGCGATGCGCAAGCTCGGCGCGAAGGACCGCACCGAGCTTGTCTACCGGGCCAGCGCCCAGGGCCTGCTGTAGCGGGATTCTGCCCGAGTGGGCCGGGGACCCTGTCCGTACGGTTCATCTTCCTCGCCCGGCTGGTCGTGCATTTCCGCCGGCCGGCGCAGTGACGGGCGGCCGGCACGGACCTAGCGTGAGGCCTGATGCGAACGAATGCAGAAGGAGGCACGCCATGCCAGGAAACCGGGCCGTCGCCTATATCGAGCCGGGGCATGTGGAAGTCGAGACGATCGACTACCCGAAGCTGGAGCTGCAGGACGGGCCGGGCGTCAACCCGGCGAACGTCGGCCGGAAGGTCCCGCACGGAGTGATCCTCAGGGTCGTCGCGACCAACATCTGCGGCAGTGACCAGCACATGGTCCGGGGCCGCACGACCGCCCCCAAGGGCCTGGTGCTCGGCCACGAGATCACCGGCGAGGTCATCGAGGCCGGGCCGGATGTGGAGTTCATCAAGGTCGGTGACCTGGTCAGCACCCCGTTCAACATCGCCTGCGGGCGGTGCCGTAACTGCAAGGAGCGCAAGACCGGCATTTGCCTGAACGTCAATCCCGACCGTCCCGGCTCGGCCTACGGGTACGTGGACATGGGCGGCTGGGTCGGCGGCCAGGCCGAATACGTCATGGTCCCGTACGCGGACTTCAACCTGCTGAAGTTCCCCGACAAGGACCAGGCCATGGCGAAGATCCGCGATCTCACGATGCTGTCGGACATCTTCCCCACCGGCTACCACGGCGCCTACACCGCCGGGGTGACCACCGGGTCGACCGTGTACGTGGCCGGCGCCGGACCGGTGGGCCTGGCCTGTGCCCACGCCGCGCAGCTGCTCGGGGCGGCCGTGGTCATCGTCGGCGACATGAATCCCGAGCGGCTCGCCCAGGCGCGCAGCTTCGGCTGCGAAACCGTCAACGTGGCCGAGGAAGCCTCACTCGCGGATCAGATCGAGCAGGTCCTCGGTGAGCCCGAGGTCGATGCCGCGGTGGACTGTGTCGGCTTCGAGGCCAAGGGGCATGGCGCGGGCGCGGTCGAGGCGCCGGCCACCGTACTCAACGACATCATGACCGTGGCCAGGGCAGGCGCGACACTCGGCATCCCCGGTCTGTACGTGACGGGCGACCCCGGCGGCATCGACGAAGAGGCCAGGGTCGGGTCGCTGCGGGTCCGCCTCGGCCTGGGCTGGGCGAAGTCGCATTCCTTCACGACCGGCCAGTGCCCGGTGATGAGCTATAACCGCCAGCTCATGATGGCGATCCTGCACGACAAGGCGCACATCGCCGACGCGGTGAACGCCACCGTCATCCCGCTGGACAAGGCGCCCGACGGCTACCGTGACTTCGACAGCGGAGTGGCCCAGAAGTTCGTGATCGACCCGCACGGCCTGATTCCGGCCTGACGCCGGGACGCGGAACGCCGGGGAAGTTTCAGCGCACCTCTGCCCGGCGTTCCGCTGCCCGCACGGACGAGGATGATGCCCTGCGGACTGGGCTGCCGTAACCGCGTATCGGGCGCCCGCATTCAGTCCGTCAGCGCCAGCTCGCCCGGTGCGGGCAGGGGAGACGTCGCGGTGCCCGGCGCGGGTTGCATAGTTTTGAGCCGTGCTTGCCCTGCTGGTGATACTCGCGGTCGCTGTCGTCGTGCTGCTGGCCGTCACCCAGCGGCTGGCCCGGCGTGTGCGCGCTGTCGGGGGCGGCGACGACCGGGCGCAGGCCCGGGCACCCACGGTGCGTGCGACGGCCAACGTTGCCGTCGTGACGCTCTACGAAATCTGGATGGGGCGGGCCGAACGAGACAAACTCGGCGCCTGGGACGACAACTGGGCGGAACTTAGCCGTAAACCGCAGTACGAAAGCTGGCGGCGGCTGGCCGAGGCGCGGGGCGCCGGCCAGGATGTGCAGCACTACGTGACCCGCAGCCTGCTGTCGGAGGTCATCTATGCCGCGGGAGGCGTCGAGCGGGAATTCCTGCAACTGCGCAAGGCGCTAGCCGATGTCCGGCAATTGGCCGACGAGGCGGCACCCCCGCATCCGCAGCCAGCGCAGGGACAGCCGGTTTCCGGCCCCTATGTCGCTGCCCGGCCCGTACGGGAGGCGTCGTACTGCTTCGTCAACCTGCTCAGCTGGGCGCGATCCACGGTGGAGCGCACCGACCGCCCCTACAAACCGGGTTCGTCCCAGCGGGCCGGACTGCTCCCTGCCCTCCCGCCGGGTCAGCTCCACGACAGCGTGGCGGCAGCGCTGCAGCATCTCAGGACCGCACTGCGCGATTCCCGGTCCCTCGCCAGTTACGCCTTCCATACCGGTGCGGTCCCCGCCGAAGGGGCGCCCAGGACCGAGATCCTGCCCGACGGGCGCAACCTAACGCGGCTGGCTGATCCGCTTGCCGATCCGGCGCTGGCTGGGGAGGCATTCGAGTTCACCGAAGATCGCGACATGCTGGCCTACGCGACCGAACTGATGGCCGCGATCGAGGTGTTCGTCAACCGGGTGCTCGACGCCTTCGCCGCCAGCCGGCCCGCGAGCCCCGAAACCGGCGGATCGGCACATAACCTGGACTCGTGAAGGCTGGCGCAGCCCTGGTGCTGACCGCGGATCCCGCCGAGGCGGGACGGCGGGCCGCAGGGCTGGCCCGTACGTCGCTGGGGGACAGCCCGCCCGCGTTCGGGGTGCTGTTCGCCTCCGCCCATTTTCATGACTCGGCGGAGGCCCTGCTGGCGGCGGTCACTGAGCAGACCGGCCCGATCCCGCTCATCGGCTGCGTGGCGGAGGCCGTCGCTGGCGGGTCCCGTGAGGTGGAGTCCGAGCCTGCCGTTTCGCTGTGGCTGGCGGCCGAGGTGGGCCCGGTCGAGACGTTCGCGATGGCATTCGTGCGGACGGCCAGCGGGGGCGCCTACGGCGGCTACCAGTTCGGGCCGGACCGGGCCGGCGTATGCCTGATGATCTGCGACCCGTTCACGTTCCCGGCCGAATATCTGCTGGACCACCTGAACTCCCAGGACGCCGGGATGCTCGTGATGGGCGGGATGGCCAGCGGCGGGACGGGCCGGCGGGAGAGCCGGTTGTTCCTGGACGGCCGGGTCCTGTCCGAGGGTGCCGTCGGCGCGTACCTGCCGCAGGCGGAGATCCGCCCCCTGGTGTCCCAGGGATGCCGGCCGATCGGCGATCCGTTCACGGTCACCGCGGCCGAGGGCAATTACGTCGTGGAGCTTGGCGGGCGGCCGGCCATGACGCGCCTGCAGGAACTCGCCGCCTCGCTGAGCGGCCGCGACCTGGAACTGCTCACCGACGGCGTCCTGGTGGGAATCGTCATCAACGAGTACGGGGGCGAGCGGCACCAGGGCGATTTCCTGATCCGCGGCATCCTCGGCGCCACCCCCGAAACCGGCGCCATCGCCGTGGGCGACGAGGTGCAGGTGGGCCAGACGCTTCAGTTCCACGTCCGGGACGCCGAATCGGCGGACCAGGACCTCCAGCGCACCCTGGAACAGGAAGCCGCCGCCCAGGGCGGCCGCCGTCCCGCTGGGGCGCTGCTGTTCACCTGCAACGGCCGCGGATCACGGCTGTTCCCCGGGCCTGATCACGACGCCCGCCTGCTGGCGGAGGTGCTCGGCGACATCCCGGTGGCGGGATTCTTCTGCGCGGGCGAGCTCGGCCCGGTCGGCGGCCAGAACTACCTGCACACCTTCACCGCGTCGATCGCGCTGTTCCCCGGGGCGGCACCCCCAGCATGACGGCTGTGGCCCGCCGCCGCCGGCCGGCAGACGTCCGCGCGCACTCCCGCCTGATCGGCGCGGGACGGAGCCTGACATGACAGCGCCCCCGGGAGCGTGTGCTCACGAGGGCGTGCCGTGACCGGTGCGCAGGTCGCCTCACGGCGAAAGGCGCAACATGGCTCCAGCCGGACGGTATTCCATGAAGGCGGAAATTAGAGCCCGGGGGACACTAACGCACCGACAGGATTTGCAACGCAAGGCCAGCCAGCACTATTCCAGCCGCGCCGAGGTTTCGAGCCGGGGCCGCACACCATCACCCGCCGCTGGGCTGTCTGCGCGGCCAGCGTTGCCACGACCGCCGCCCCGCTCCTCCCTCCAGAATGCCGCGGGTCGGCAGGGGACCAGGTCAGACAGCCGACGCTTGAGCTACGGGTCGGCCGAAGGTGACGGCTTCGCGCACCTCACGGGGCAGCGACTGAGCGAGTTGCGCGTCGGGCTGAGCGCCGAGCGAGTCGTTGATCGTAGAAAACGCCAGGCGAAGGGCCACAAAGGCGGTGATGGCGAAGATCTGCCCGTCATCGAGCCCGGTATCGTGCAGCGCCTGGATGTCGGCCGGCGTCGTCGCGTTCGGGTCCCTGGCGACCTTCCGGGCCCACGCCGCCATGGCCTTCTCCTGGTCCGTCAGCCCGGCGTCGGTGCCATTCAGAACCCCTGCCGCGACCGCGGCGTCCAGCTTCCCGCCCCACGCCAGCGAGCAGTAGGAGTCACCGAGAGCCGAGGCGGCGGCGGTCACCAGGATCCCGCGCTGGCGGAAGGTCAAGCCGCTCGGCGTGAATGCTTCAGACATCAACCCGAACAGCTGCTTCAGGGTGTCCGGCTGGTGCGCCCACAGTCGGGACACGTTCCAGACGTAGCCGCTGTCTGCGAGGTCTTCGTCGTGGAGCGCCTGTACCTGGGCGGACACCGGGGGTTCCGCGAGAAAGCTTCCGGTCATGGGTGCTGCGCTCCTTCGGGTTTGCGGGCCAGGTAGCCCACGACAGGGATGTCGGCCCGCAGCGGCAAGCGGTCCCGTAGCTGCCGCTGAGCCTGCTCGACGGCCGCGCGATGGAACTCAGCCTCGCCGACGTTCTGGATGGCCTCATAAGCTGGCCCGGTAGCGGCCAGTGCACGCGCGTACAGTTCCGGGTCCGCGAACTCCCAGGCGAACGGAACTTCCAGGCGTTCGACATCGAGGAATCCATGCGACGCCAGGAGTTGCTCGCCCGCACCAGGCCGGCCGAGCGACACCATCGCAGCCTGGTTGCCG
>Ga0182016_10008691_pt1 | contig 10212 bp, 8 predicted proteins | sample 712S2MmetaG_FD_120491 | JGI IMG/M metagenome (GOLD analysis project Ga0182016, IMG submission 120491) | Permafrost microbial communities from Stordalen Mire, Sweden - 712S2M metaG | ecosystem: Environmental > Terrestrial > Soil > Wetlands > Permafrost | place: Sweden: Stordalen | collected... | reverse complement strand
GAGACGGCCCAGGGCATGTTCACCAACTTCGCCAACGTGCTGGCGACGAGTCGCAAGAAGCCGCCCTTCGGCATTGCCCAGATCGGCAAGGCGTTCCGCAACGAGATCACGCCGCAGAATTTCATCTTTCGTACCCGCGAGTTCGAACTCATGGAGATGGAGTACTTCGTTCCTCCGGCCGACGCGGATGAGTGGTATCGCTACTGGATCCAGAACCGACTCGACTGGTACATCGATCTCGGTATTCCGGCCGAGCAACTTCGACTGCACGAGCACGAGAAGAAGGACCTCTCGCACTACTCGCGTGGCACGACGGACGTCGAGTTCGCCTACCCCTGGGGGTTCGATGAACTCGAAGGTATTGCCAATCGCGGGGACTACGACCTCACCCAGCACGCCAAGGCGTCGGGAGTGAGTCTCGACTACTTCGATCAGACGACGAACGAGCGCTACACGCCCTACGTGATCGAGCCGGCCGTTGGCGCGACCCGACTGTTGATCGCCTTCTTGCTGTCGGCCTATCACGAGGATGAGATCGAGGGCGAAGTGCGAACGGTGCTCCACCTCGACTGGCGTCTCGCGCCCCACCAGGTGGCCGTGTTGCCGCTGTCGAAGAAGCCCGAACTCGAAGGCGTCTCGCGCGAGGTCCTCGACATCCTCCAGCCCCACTTCATGTGCGATTACGACGTCACCCAGTCCATCGGCCGCCGCTACCGACGTCAGGACGAAGTCGGTACGCCCTTTTGCATCACCGTCGACTTCGACACGCTCGAAGACCGAGCGGTGACGGTGCGCGACCGCGACACCACCGAGCAAGTCCGGGTGAAGATCGACGACCTCCTGGCGACGTTGCGCGAGCGCACGAACCAGCACTAGCCGTGGCCTACGACCAGCGAGGCCTGAAGTTCGGCTCCGTGGCCGAACAGTACGACCAGTTCCGCCCCGGACCACCGGCCAGCGCGGCCGAGTTCTTCGGTGACCTCACTGGCCGTGACGTGCTGGAAGTGGGCGCCGGGACGGGCAAGTGGACCCGTTTCCTCCTCGAACTCGGCGCGGTGGTCACTGTCGTTGAACCGGACGACGACATGCGCGCAGTGCTCGTTCGACGAAGTCCCGACGTCCACGCCATCCAGGGCGCGGCGGAGAGTCTTCCGGTCGGTGACCGATCCTTCGACACGGTGCTCGTCTCGTCAGCGTGGCACTGGTTCGAGCAGCCCGACGCGACCAATGAAATGGCCCGTGTCCTGCGCGACCACGGTCACCTTGTGGTCTTGTGGAACGGCTTCAGTTGTGACGTGCCGTGGATCGCATCGCTCGTTGCGTTACGTGAGCGGGCGGGTGACGAGGGCAAACGACCGAGGGGCTGGTCGGCGGAGTTCTCGACCGAGAGTTCCTTCGACATTGAGCGCCACGTCGAACTGAAGTGGGAGTGGACGCGCACGGTCGAGGAGATGATCGCGCTCTTTGGTACCTATTCGGGCGTCATCATTCAAAGCGACGACGACCGACGGGAACTGCAAGACGAGTTACGACGACGTCTCGAACCGATCGCGGTCAACGGCGTCGTACAAGTACCGATGACCGTGCGGGGCACGATCGCCAAGCGGCGAGCGCGCAGCTAGGGACGAGGCGGTATCGAATAGGTCACTTGGGATTTCGCGACGAGTTCGGCTGAGTCTCGTGAAAACAGTTCGACGTCGACGACCGCCAAACGTTTCCCGAGTTTGAGTATCCGCGCCTTCGCCATGATGTCCGTGAGTTCGGGCTTTCGCAAGAAGTCGATGTGCAAGCTCGTCGTGACGGCCAAGACGACCGGTCCAATCTGCGACATGATCACGACCCATGCCGACGTATCGGCGAGGGTCATCATGACCGGTCCCGAGACGGTGCCGCCCGGTCGACCATGTCGATCGGTGATGGCGTAACTCATGAGAACGAAGTCGTCGTTGACCTCTTCGACGTGGGGCACATCGGCGTCGGGGAAGCCGCCTTGGAGGATGGCTTGTAGCTCGTCGACACCGAGGACGGGCATGACTAGGCCGCTTTGCGGAATCGATTCACGGCGAGTGGCGCCAAGAACGCGATAAGTCCGACCGACCAGGCGAGCGAGATCCACACCGAGTTCCCGTGCGCCTGGCCCAGCATGAGACCCCGCACAGCATAAGTTGCCTGACTGATCGGTTGATTGTTCGCGAAGCCCTGGAGCCACCAAGGCAACGACGACAACTGAACGAAGATCACCGACGCGAACACCAGCGGGAAGATCAAGGGGAAGGTCATGGCCTGCGCGGCCTCGGCACTTGGTGCCGCGAGACCAATGAACGCGAATCCCCACGAAAGGCTGTAGGCGAAAGCCAACATGACCAGACACGCCTCGATGTAGGGGATGAAGCCGCCGTCGGGTCGAAAGCCCACGAGGAAGCCGACGCCAGTGATGATGATGAGCACGACGACGCTGCGCAACATGTCGGCCAAGGTGCGCCCGCCGAGAACGGCCATCCGGGCCATCGGGAGCGCTTTGAATCGCTCGATGAGTCCCTTCTGGAGATCCTCGGCGAGGCCGATGGCGGTGTTCACCGAGCCGAAGATAACCGTTTGCACGAGAATGCCCGGTATGAGGTAGTTGACGTACGTCGTGCCCGTGATGTGGATGGCGCCACCGAATACGTAACGGAACAACAACACGAACATGATCGGCTGGATGATGGCGAAGACCACCAAGGTCGGCGTGCGAAAGAGTGCGATCAGGTTGCGATTGGCGAGCGTGCGCACGTCACTGAAGGTCCAGTACAACGCCGAGCGATGACGGGCCGTCGTCGAGGTCGTCGTGGTCGTCGTGGTCATACCTTCTCCCTTCGCTTCGCGCGTCGACCGGTCGCCGGGGCTTCATCGACGTTGCCGTCGACGTCGTCGGCCTTGTGACCCGTGAGACTCAAGAACACGTCGTCCAGGCTGGGCTCGCGTAACGCGAGCCCCACGAGCGTGATCTGCGCAGCGTCAACGCGACGCAAGGCGTCGGCGGCAGCTGCCGGGCCGTTGCTCACTGTCGCCTCGATGACCGTGCCATCCACGTTCGCCGGCTTCTCGGGTATGCCCGCGATGAGTTCGTTGGCGCGCTTCGCGTCATCGGTCGTCACGAACGTCAGGACCAGGACGGTGTTGCCGAGTTGACTCTTCAATTGAGCCGATGTGCCTTCGGCGATGATCTTTCCGTGGTCGAGTACGACCAGTTGTTTGCAGAGCCGGTCAGCCTCTTCGAGGTACTGCGTGGTCAGCAGAATGGTGGTGCCGCCCTCCACGAGTCGTTCGATGATGGACCAGAGGTCCTGGCGACTCTGGGGATCGAGTCCGGTCGTTGGTTCATCTAAGAAGAGGATCGGGGGATTGGCCACCAGTGCCGCGGCAAGGTCCAGACGACGTCGCATGCCCCCGGAGTAGGTCTTGGCCTGTTTGTTGGCGAAGGCGTCGAGACCGAAGTCCACGAGCAGTTCGTGGGAACGTCGTATTGCGGTGGCCTTCTCCATGTGATTGAGGAAGCTCACCATTCGAAGGTTCTCGAAGCCGGTCAGGTTCTCGTCGACCGCGGCGAACTGTCCCGCGAGTCCGATCACCCTTCGCACGTGTCCAGGGTGCTTCACGACGTCGATGCCGTTCACCATCGCGGTGCCTGACGTCGGAGAAAGAACGGTCGAAAGGATGCGCACCATCGTCGTCTTGCCCGAACCGTTGGGCCCAAGTAGTCCGAAGACCTGTCCAGTGGGCACCCGCAGCGTGACCCCATCGAGGGCGCGAAAGTTGCCGTCGTGGAACGTTCGAACGATATCGGTGGCCTCCACGGCGAATTCGGACATGGGGAGCAGTGTAGGCGGAGATTGCAGAATCCCTGATGCCCTGTCGAGAGAGAACCGGTACCTTCTTCCTATGGCCATTACTGAAAGTGAGATCGCCCAGGTGCGATCGGCGACTGACATCGTGGCGCTCATCAGTGAGGTGGTGGCCCTAAAGAAGACCGGTCGACGATGGACCGGACTGTGCCCGTTTCACGGCGAGAAGACCCCGTCATTCTCGGTCAACGCCGAAGAGGGCCGTTACTACTGCTTCGGGTGTCACGTGTCGGGCGACCAGATAACTTTCGTACGCGAGATCCAACATCTGGACTTCATGGACGCACTTCGACAGTTGGCCGATCGCGCGGGCATCGAACTTCACGAGGACGCGAATGCCGGTCCCGCTCGCAAGGAACGCCAGGAGACACTGGCCGCGATGGAGAAAGCGGTCGAGTGGTACCACGACCGGCTCTTGAACGGGCCCGACGCACGACCGGCCCGTGAATACTTGCGTGCCCGTGGGATCAATGGTGACGTCGCTCGACAGTTCAAGCTCGGCTGGGCGCCCGACGAGTGGGACGCACTGGCCTCGTCGCTCAAATTACCCGAGAAGGTGTTGCTCTCGACGGGACTTGGCTTCGTCAACAAGCGCGACCGCAAACAGGACGCGCTGCGCGCCCGACTCATCTTTCCGATCTTCGATCCCGGTGGCAAGGCAGTCGCGGTCGGTGGTCGAATATTGCCGCCGCCCTACGGACCGAGCGAGCGACCGGACGGCCGCGTCGAGGCGAAGTACAAAAATAGCCCCGAGACGTCGATCTACTCGAAGCGTCGAACGCTGTACGCACTCAACTGGGCGAAGGACGACATCATCAAGTCTGACGAGATCATCGTTTGCGAGGGCTACACCGACGTCATCGCATTCTTCAGTGCCGGTATGCCCCGGGCCGTCGCGACGTGCGGTACCGCACTCGGCGAAGAGCATTTCAAGACAATGCGCAACTTCGCGAAGCGCATCGTCCTCGCCTACGACGCCGACAAGGCGGGACAGAGCGCGGCGGCGTCGGTGTATCAGTGGGAGAAGGCCAACGAGGTGGACGTCTACGTGGCGCACCTCCCCAAGGGCAGTGACCCCGCGGAGTTGGCGCAGAAGGACCCCGAGGCACTTCGAGCGTCGATCACTGACGCCGTCCCTTTCTTGCGGTTTCGACTCGACCGGGTCATCGATGACGCGAACTTCGCCACGGCAGAAGGTCGAGTGCGTGCCGCCGAGCGCGCAATGAGCGTGCTCGCTGAGCACCCGAGCGAACTGGTCCGCGACGAATATCTCATGCAAGTGGCCGACCGGCTGCGTCTCGAGCCGTCACAGCTGCGCCCACGCGTCGCGGAACTTTCTCGCAACCCGACGTCGCGTACGACGAACGAACCGCCTTCGTCCCCTGACGATCGCCGCCTCCGCGTCGAGCGATCGCCGATGCCGCGTCCCGGTCTGGAGGCACTTCGCTTGCGGGTCCACTTTCCGAGCGACGTAAAGGAACGTCTCATCGCTCCCTATTTCGTGAACGACGTGCAACGAGAGATCTTCGAGGGACTCTCAACCGACAAGTCGCTCACCGAGGTGATCGACGACTTACAGCGCCGAGGGGAGGAGGAGGCCTCACAGATCCTCAGTCAACTCGCGGTCGACGAACTCGACCGCGAGTACACGCTCGAGGACGTGACGGCGGTCGTCTCGCAACTGATTCGAAGTGCCGTCAATCTGGAGTTAAAGCATGTCGCACGTGACCTGCGAGATGGGCTTATGACACCTGACGTCGCGGACGTCACCGTGCGTGACGTGAAGGAACGCGTGAATCTCCTCGAGGGACCGTCGAGTGAAGTCGCGGAGAACGATCTGCGCCAATGGCTGATCGAACGAACCTCCACTAGGTCGTCGTGAGCGAGAGGTCCGCAGGCCTCATTGGCGGACTGGAAATGATGGCGCCGCTCAGCGCGGATGACGAGCGCGCCCTCTATCCGATCATTCAACAGGGTCGTCGCGCGGAAGTGGCGTTGCTCACCGGCGCGGTCGCCGACGCCTCTGAACGACGGCGGTTGCTGCGCCAACGGCACTCGGGGCAAGAGGCCGAGGGTCAACTATTGCGCGCCACATTGGGATTGGTGCGCACACGCGTCATGGAGCGCGGTTATCGATTCGGTAACGACGAACTCGAAGCTGCCGGCGTCGAAGCGCTCGTCAATGCACTTCGGCGTTTCGACCCTGAGAAGGGCACGCGGCTTTCAACCTACGCGAACTACTGGATCATGAAACTCGTCAATCAATCGATCCAACAACAGGTTGGACTGAGTGACTCAGAGATGCGTTTGATACTCCAGCTACAGAAACTCATGCGCACCGAGACGAAGAAGGAACTCACGAAGCGCGATGTCGCTCGCTCGCTCAACATCAGTCAGGCGAAGGCGCAAGAGACTATGCAACTCAACCGAGAACTGCAGTCGCGCCGCTTTGCCACGTCAGAGTTGAAAGACGAGAGTGAACTGCACCCACGCGGCGATCAAGCGGACGCGCCACCGTGGGTGATCGACGCGCTGCGACGGATCTGCGGTGACGACTTCGACGCATTCTGGCAGTTCACGTTTCGAACCATGCCTGTGGAAGAGATCGCGAGAACCTACGGAATATCGCGCCAAGGGATGACCAAGCGCATCGAACGATGTCGACGACTCGTGCGCGAGAGCCCCGAGGCGGAGCAGTTGCTGACTTGGTTTGCTCATCAATAGCCCACGAAAGGCGGGTGCTAATGTTGCTCTACCTTCGGGTGCATTCCCAGATAGCTCAATTGGCAGAGCAAGCGACTGTTAATCGCTAGGTTGCAGGTTCGAGTCCTGCTCTGGGAGCTGAAGTACATGTGAGCTGAAGTACATGGGAGCTTAAGTGGCTCATCGGAATCTAGCGGGGTGAGCTTCATCGAACGACAATCGATCCGAGGACCCGCCAGTTCGGTTTCCCGGCGTAAAGCAGAGCGCGTATTCGATAGTTCTGGAAGTTCCGAAAGCCAAATCCGACGCGTTTGATGCGTTTGATCAAGTTGTTGATGGCCTCGGTTGGACCGTTGCTGATTCGAGCGAGGTGGAAGTTGCAGATCTTGTCGAACCAGTTGCGAATCGTGCGGCCCAGCTTTTGGATCTCGGGCGGCATTGACGTTCGCCGACAGTGCTCCTGGAGCTCGTCGAGCATCGCTCTCGCCTCGGTCGCATCGAAGGTTCGATAGAAGTCGCGCAGCCGTTCCTTCACGCGGTAGGCAATCGCCACTTCGGCGTCGGGGTCACCGAGGGCCAAGAGCGACGTCAAACGAGCGGCGGCATGTTGGTCGAGTTTCTCCTCACCCGTTAAGAGCGCCCGTCGCACTCGGTAGAGCGGGTCGTCACGTCGGCCGCGGTGACCGGTCTGTTCGGTCTGGACTCTGCGTCGCACCGCGTCGAGGGCGCGATTGGCCAGTGAGATCACATGGAAGGGATCGACGACCTGGGCCGCCTTGGGCAAGATCACCGAGTAGACCGCGGCGTAGACGTTGGACATGTCGAGGGCCCCGTAGTCGATGCGCGACTTCCAGGCCTCGCTCTGTTGGTCCAAGAAGCCCGCCACGTCAACGAAATTGCGCGTGGGCAGGATGTCGATGATGCGGTGGTGCTCGACGTCGGTGACGGTCGTGGCGTAACTCGTGTGATGGCCGCCCAGTTTCACGAAACTGGTTTCGTCGAGCCCGATGGCGCTGGTCTGATTCAGGCGCCGGCGATCGGCCTCGAGCAGCGCCTCGCCGTAGGTGATGACGGCGTCGTTGACGGTATGCCAGTCACAGTTGAGCTCCTTCGCGACCTCCAAGACGGTTCGCCCCGTGCCGACCTGGACCGTCGCCCACTTGGCCGCCCGAGTCGTCAGCAGGCAGCTCTTGGCCGCGATCCGGTGGTCACGAAGGACCCAGCTGCGCTGCACACAGTCCTCGTTGACACAACGCATCCGGTGTTTCTTCCAGGCCAGTCGCATCGGGGCGCCGTAGACCGGGAGGTCGACGTAGGAAACGACCGGTCGCTCCTTCACCCGAGCGGGCCGATGGCACGCCGGACAACGAACATCCGCGACGACCTGTTCAATGCACAGTTCCACGTCGCTCGCGCGGCGTTCATAGTGCAGGACGCGCACGTCTTTGAGGCCAACGAGCGCCTCGAGGATTTCGGTAGGGTCGTCAAGGACGAAGGTGCTTCGAGTTTTTTGGGTCACACCTTAAGCCTGAAGCACCTTCGTCCTCTAACCGGTGACCCTCAGGGCGTGACCCCGCTGAAATCCGATGAGCCAGAATCACTCATGTGCATCGGGCCAGTTCACTATGTCGCTGCCGTCCTCGACGCCCGAACCAGTGGCGGAGATGCCTCGCAGGATTCGATCGAGGCGTTCCTGATTTTTCCTCTCCGCGGCCTCGGCCTTGGTAGCCGAAAACTCGGCCAGTTCGGGATCGACCACGGCGTCCTCGGTCTTTTCCAGCGTGGCCCCGCAGCGTGCGCATCGCGTCGAACCCGACCTGTTCTCTTCTGAACATGCGGGGCAGGTGACGTTGAACTTCACATCGCTCCCTTGGTCGGCGACACCCACCAGTGTACGGACGTGTCAGTGTCGTGCGACACCGAGCGGAAGGTGGAACCACGGCGGTCCCGTAAGGTCTACGCAACGCAACGATTCGTTGAGGGATTAAATTTGCTGGCGCAAATTCAAGATAACAAGGAGTCGTGTGACGAAAGCGAAGCGTCGTGTCGGCACCGAGTCCTCGCGCGCCAGCGCGCAGGAGTCGGAAAAGCGGAGCGTGTCGCTCTGGCGCACGTACCTACACGCCCTGGGACCAGGTCTGGTCACGGGAGCATCGGACGACGATCCGTCGGGCATCGCCACGTACGCCCAGACGGGGGCCAAGTTCGGCCTTCGCATGCTGTGGGTCGCTCTCATCACCTTTCCCTTGATGGCGGCGGTCCAGGAGATCTGCGACCGAACCGCGCTGGCCAGTGGCAAAGGCCTCGGCGAACTCATCTACATTCGCTTCTCAAAATCGTGGCGCGTCGCCATTGGTCTTCTCATCGCGGTCTTGATCGTCGCGAATGCGCTCAATATCGCGGCCGACCTCGTCGCGGTGGGCGCCGGCATGCAGCTGCTGCACGCCGGCCCCGAGGCTCTGTGGGCGTTCGCCGCCGGCGCGGCGATCATCGTGCTGCTCATCTCGGGATCCTTTCCTCTCCTCGCGAAGGTGCTCAAGCTGTTATGCGCGGCACTCTTGGCCTACGTCCTGGAACTGTTCTTCGTGACGATTCCTTGGGGCAAAGTCCTCTTCAATACCGTCGTGCCGCACTTTCAGTTCAACAAGACCTACGTGGCCATCTTGATCGCGGTGCTCGGCACGACGATCTCGCCGTACCTCTTCTTCTGGCAGAACATGGAACGACTCGAAGATCTGCGCGCCGAGGCGGCCGGCGGCTCCAAGCCGCTTCCGCTGGGGCGACGCACGAAGTCGGCTGCTCGAATGAAGCGGGCCGAGAGCCGCTTCGACGTCTTCTTTGGCATGGGCTTCTCGAACGTCGTGATGTTCGCCATCATCGTCGTCACCTCACTCACTATTGGCAAGCACGGGCACCACGTCGACATCAACTCGCCGGCCCAGGCGGCGCAGTCCCTCAAGCCCGTCGCGGGTCGATTCGCGACGTACCTCTTCGCGCTCGGTTTCATTGGCTCGGGCATGTTGGCGATTCCCGTCCTCGCGGGCGCCGGGTCGGCCGGTATGGCGGGACTGCTCGGACGGGCGACGGGATTCTCGAATTCGCCCCGTAAGGCGCCGGTCTTCTACGGACTCGTGGTCGCGGGCATGATCGGCGGGATGGCCCTCAGTCTCTTCAACATCAATCCGATCACGTTGCTCGTCTTCGTCGCCGTCGTCAACGGCATCGCCGCCGCGCCGTTCCTCGTCGTCACGATGTTGGTGGCGTCGGATCGGGGCATCATGGGCGACTACGCCAACGGCAAACTAGCGTTCGCCCTTGGGTGGTTCACTGTGCTTCTCATGGGATCGGCCGCCGTCGCGCTGTTGATCGTGGGCTGAACGACGGGGTTTGGCTACGCGTCGCGCGTCGCCATCCGCCGCGCCCCGAGTGCGGTCCAGACGACGATCCACGCGACGATCACTACGACGGCCACGGGCCGCGACTCGGGAATCAGATTCGACGCCGCCTGTGGGCCGTTGCCGCCAAAGACCGGTGGGAGGGCGCTCGGTTCCAAGTGCGCCGTCGCGAGCCCCACCATTCCACGTTGCACGTTGATGAGGTGCGCGATGTGTGCCTGAGCGAGCAG
>Ga0182016_10008688_pt1 | contig 10218 bp, 5 predicted proteins | sample 712S2MmetaG_FD_120491 | JGI IMG/M metagenome (GOLD analysis project Ga0182016, IMG submission 120491) | Permafrost microbial communities from Stordalen Mire, Sweden - 712S2M metaG | ecosystem: Environmental > Terrestrial > Soil > Wetlands > Permafrost | place: Sweden: Stordalen | collected... | reverse complement strand
CCCTTTTTTATTGGTCTTATCTGTGTTCATCGGTGTTTATCGGTGGCCAATAATGTCTTTGCCCGGACTCGAAGAGATCACTCTCATTCCACGACCTCAGGAGTCCAGAGTCTCGACCCAGCAGGCAGGAGTGCCTGCGCCACGAAAACGGGCTCTTCCCAAATTCCACGACGTCAGGAGTTCTGACGGTGTGGCATGGGGACGATGTCCTGAGCGAGGCCATAGGCGCCAAAAGCTCGCCACCACGGCCCCCTCCCGTCACAACAAGGACCGCATCCATCCATTTCGATCCCCATCGCCGGCCTGGAAAAACCCGTTCCGGTACATTTCAGGCGCCATCGTCTGGCGCTGCGGAGCCGTCTGGCCTAAAATACTAGAGAATCGGTCGTGCGAGGATTTTATGCCTACTTTTCGCCAAGTAATAATTGTGTTTCTGACAGCCCTGACCCTGGTTTCATGCCGGCGCGATCCCATTGCCGCCAAGAATCACTACCTGGAGAGCGGCAATAAGTACTTTGACAGAGGCCGTTTCACCGAAGCCGGGATCCAGTACCAGAATGCCGTCAAGATCGATCCCAAGTTCGGCCCGGCGCACTACAAGCTCGGCTTGGTGTCCATGAAGGTCACCCCACCCTCGGCTGCCAGAGCCGTGAAAGAGTTTCGGAGAGCGGTCGAGCTCTTGAAGGACAACCAGGCGTATCGCGACGAATACAAGGCGGCTATGATCCGGCTCTCGGAGCTGTACATAGCTCTCGGGTACGGAGATAAGCAGCTCATGGCCGACGCGGCGGGGTATTGCGATCAATTGTTCAAGATGGACCCGAATTCCTTCGACGCAGCCCGGTTGACCGGCGATCTCAACCTGGCTCGCGCCAAGGTAGCTGGCGAAGGGGCCACGGGTAGCGCCGCGGCTGTCGAAAAATCGTTGGTCGACGCCATGGAGTACTACCGCAAGGCGGAAGCCCTCAAGCCCAATGACCCGGCCATCGCCAACCAGATAGGCCAAGTCTTGTGGCACCAGAAGCACTACGCGGAAGCCGAGCCGTACTTCCGGAAGGTGATCGATCACGATAAGACGGCCTTCACCGCTTACCTGAACCTGTACGGCCTTTTCATGGCGGAGGGGAAAACGCCGCAAGCCGAGCAGGTGCTGAAGGAGGGCGCTCAGATCAACCCCAAGAACTCCGCATTCCTGGAAAGGCTGGCGTTTCACTACGCCACGCAAGGCCGCCATGACGAAATGATCGACACGTTGCGCCAGATCAAGACCCACGCCAAAGACTGGGACGGGGTCTATCGCTTTGTGGGTGATTTTTATCTGCGCAGCAACGACACCGAATCCGCGTTGCGCGAATACCGGGAAGCCATCGTGCAGGATCCCAAGCACAAGGCCACCTACCAGCACAGCATCGTCGAGGCGCTGATGCATCAGGGCAAACGGGCCGAAGCTGCCGAGATGAATTCCCAAATACTGAAGGAAAACCCGAAAGACAACGACGCCAAGAGCCTGGCGGCGACTTTCCTGTTGGATCGGGGCGACGTGGCTCGGGCGATTATGGGATTGCAGGCGGTTTTGACCAGTGACCCGAACAATGCCGTCGCGCACTATGAATTGGGCCGGGCGCTTGTGGAAAGCGGAACGGCGGATTCGCGGGAATCGGCCAGGCAGCACTTCGACAAGGCCATTCAACTGCGGCCGGACATGATTCAACCCCGGCTGGAACTGGCCTCTTTGCAGGTGACCAACGGTCAGTACCAGGCTGCCCTGGACTCCGCCGGGGAGGTCTTGAAACGCGACCCGGGCAACGTCAATGCCCGGCTGATCGAATCGCAGGCCCTGCTGGGACAGAAGAAGTTCGGGGAATCGGATACCTTGCTGAGCGCCATGTTGAAAAGCAACCCCGGTTCGTCGGAGGTCTACTATCAAGCCGGCGCGGCAGCCCTCTCCCAGGGCAAGCTGAAGGAAGCCGAGGCGGCCTTCATGCGGTCGTATGAGTTGAATCCGGCGAATCCGCGCGCTCTGTTAGGGGTGGTGCAAACGGATATCCAGGCGGGGCAGCCGGACAAAGCCATGACGGTGCTTCAAAACGACAGCCGGAAGGCGCCCAACCGGATGGACATCCAGATCCTGATGGGCATCACGGCGCGCCAAGAGGGAAAATACGCCGACTCTCTGGCGTATTTCAATCGCGTGCTCAACGGCCTGGACAAGAAATCCAAGACGCGCGCCGACATCTATCTGCAGATCGCCGATACGTATCGCGTTCAGGGCGATCGCGACAACGCCATTGCCAACACCATCAAGGCTCGCGAGATTCTGCCGGAGAATGAGATTTTGTTGCAGGGGCTCGGGATACTGCTCAATGGGGCGGGACGCAAGAGCGAGGCCCGGCAAGCTTACGAAGCCTGCCTCAAGGTGAATCCCAACAACATCGCCGTATTGAACAACCTGGCGTTTCTGATCGCGGAAACCAATGCGGACCTGGACATGGCGCTGAATTACGCCCAGCGAGCCAAGTCGCTCGACCCCAACCAGCCCGACATCACCGATACTTACGGGTGGGTCCTGCTGAAGAAGGGCCTTGCCGATCAGGCCATCCTGGTCTTCAAGGATCTGGTCAACAGAATGCCTGCGGATTCCACGTATCATTACCATCTGGCAATGGCCTACGACAAGAAAGGCGATTCCAAGGGCGCTTCCGACCAATTGCGGGAAGCCATGAAACACAATCCCTCTAAAGACGAGTTGCAAAGGATTCGGGAAATGCTCGGCAAGTTGGGCAGTTGACAGGGGCGGAGCGGTAACCAAGTCCCGTGGAATCGCCGCAGCGTTTTCCGAGCCGCGCGCGCAAGCAAGCGGTAGCTCGTTTCTGGTGCGAAAACTCCGGCTCGTAACGGCAAGACCGCTCCCTGGCGGTCGCGGCTCGGCAACAAGTCTCGTGGAATCATCGCGGCGTTTTCCGAGCCGCGACTGTCAGGGAGCGTTGCCGCTCCTCCCGCAGCATAGTTTCCCGACAAAAACCAAATAGTTCCCGCATGAATTGCAATGAATTGCCCTCCGTTTGGGCAGCTAATCCTGGCCGGGGGGGCTGGCTCCTGAAGGGGACCCCGTACGAAGATTGCCTGGTGATGTATCGTCTCTCCACGACCGGCATGCGGCACAATTCGAGTGGCGGGCAATCCCGCCCGTAACACGACTTATGCCGCATCACGCCTGCGACCGCAATGCCTGGCATTCGGCGAGATGGCCCACGCCACCCATACACCTCCGCCGGGTGGGGCATACAGGCAAGTTGTGCATCGGGGGAGAAGACCGCGCTGAATGGACTCGTTAAGGTGGATCCCCTAAGAGAACGCCTTGGCCAGTACCAGCGACATGCGCGTAGCAGTACTTACTGAGGGGCCAAACTCGATAAATCCAGTTGATTTTCTTAAACTTTGTGAGTAATATCGTAAGGCAAGGTAAAGAGCGACAACCGACCGGAGGAGCGAGCAGGTTGCGTAGAGGTTTTTGGTTGGGTTCGAGCTTGACTTCGCAGGGCAAAGCCCTTAGAACGGATTTCCGATAACTCGGAGAAGGAGAAACGTACAACATGAAAAAATATTTCGGGTTGCTTGCCGGGGGACTTGCGATGATTGCGTTCCAGTCCACCGCCAGCGCGGCCTTTATCGAATGTGGTGGCGTAGGTAGCGGATCGGGTAACACAGTTTTCGGCAGCGGGTCGACGGTCGGCAGCGTCCTTGTGTCCGGTGGCACAGCAACGATCACTTGCCCGAGCTTTACCCTACCGGCCCTAAATTCCCTGGTCTCTGTGGACCTTAACCTCAACGACGATGCTCAGAGCCCGGCCAACAGCACATCGGCGGTTCAATGGACTTGGACCCAAACTTCGGCCACCCCCTCCGGCGTCACCGGGAACGGGGCTATTGAAACATCTACCGCGTCTGGAAGCACCTTTACAGGTTGCGTAACTACGGGCGGGAATCTACCTGTTTGCGACGCCACCGCTACCTTTGCGGACCCCGTTGCTGCCGGCGGCACCGTAGCCAGCATCGTCTTCACCGTGTCCGCTGCTGCAATTAACGGTGGCGTTTCCAGTATTGGTAGCGACAGCGCTTCGCTGTACATCCAATTCGACGAAGCAGCTCCTGCTCCCGAACCAGCCACGTTGACTCTGGTCGGCGGCAGCTTGATCGGGTTGGGCCTGATCGCTCGTAAGCGCCGGAAAAAGGCGTAATCCGCAATCTCTCATCAGTGCAAGGCTCAGGCGTCGGTCGGGAAAGTGAATTTATTTATAAAGGTAGTGCGCTCGGCGCACTACCTTTTTCTTTTGCACCTCAGGGTTTCCCCCGTGCTGCATTGGCGCGCGGCCCGTTGGCAATCATGCCATTCTAGATGATATGGCGCCAGGATGGATTGCGCGAAAGGACCTGCGTGGGCCCGCCATTTTTGGGATCGCACTGGTATTGCTGTGGTGGCTGGCCGGTGACGTCTTCAAGTTCAGCCGCGACGAGGGCATCATTCTCGATGGCGCGCGGCGCATCGCCCAGGGACAGCAGCCCTACCGCGATTTCTTCGTCCTGACCGGTCCATTGACTTTCTGGATCGCCGGGGCTCTGGCGAAACTCGGTGGAAGTCTCCGGATCATACGCCTCCCCATGATTCTGGATGCCGCTTTTCTGGTTTGGGCGGTGTATTGGATCGCCTCACGTTTCGCCGGCCGGAACTTCTCCGCAGCCATTTCCCTGGCATTCCTTGCCTATCAAGCACGGGTTCCAAAGCTGTGGGTCAACCACCGCTGGGACAGCGCCGCGCTAGCTACTGCCGCGGTTCTGACCGCGCTGGCCGCGCACCGGAAGGACAGCCGGGCCCTTTGGGCAGTGTCCGGATTCCTGGCGGCGGCCGCGGCTTGGGCCACCCCGACTCTGCTGCTAACGGCCTTCCCCCTGGCAGTCTGGGCGTGGCGCGGCAATCGCCGGAATGTGCTGGCATTCTTCGGTGGTGGCGCCCTGATCACCGCCGCCACCGCCATCTATTTGCAGTCCGGCCAGGCGCTCGGCCCCATGATCCGGTCCATGCTGTGGACCCACGCCAACTATGGTGCGGCGAACCGCATGACGTACGGCCAATTGGTCTTCCTGGGTGTCACGGGCGAAAATGCTTATGCCATCCCTTTCACCCAAAACCTCCTTGGCTCCTTTTACCTGCTGCTGCCCGCCGTCTTTCCCATCGCGGCGGTTGCCGGTTGGGGGCTCTACCTGTGGCGTGGCAGGAACCGGCCGGATACCACGCCGGATACCAAGGAGATACTCGCCCTGCTGGGCGCGGTAGCCGCCTTGGTCTTCTCCGCATGGCCTCGCTGGACAGCCGATGAACTCTTCTACACCGCGGCGCTGTCCACCGCCCTCTGCGCGGCGTTGCTCTACCGCGTGGTTCCGGCGCGTGTGCGGACCGGCGTCTGCGCGTTCCTGCTGTTCGCGGCTGCCGTCTCCATCGCGAAGAAGGTTGACGTGGCTCTCGATCTTTTCCCCTTCCAGTCGCGTGTCGGTACTATGCGCGGTACGGGGGAAGACCAGGAGTTTCTGCAAGCCTTGGAGCGTCATATCCAACCCGGAGACTCGCTGTTTGCCTTTCCCTATCTGGCGCCTATGTATTACCTGTTGAACGCGCGCAATCCCACGCGCTACAGCTTCATGCAGCCGGGGATGATGACTGTTCAAGATGAATCTTTGGCCCTGGCGCAGCTTTCCGCGGCGCCGCCGCGCTGGGTGATCTTCGAGAACCTGCCGGCGGAAGTGGTCCTCATCCTGTGGCCCGGCAGCGACCGAGCGGCTATCCCCATGACCGCGATCAATACCTATCTGCGGCGGAATTATCGCGACGTAGAGACCGTAAACGGCGCCTGGGGCCGGTTCGTGATCAGGGAACGGGCGGAGCGGTAAAGTGTGGGGCAAGGCTTCAATTGTTACCGAGCCGCGACCGTAAGGGAGCGCGGTTGACTCTCGCCGGCGCCGGCAAGTCCGAGACCTGAGAAGCCTGCCCCACGAACACTATACAATGGAGATTCTACCGTGCCGCCGTCTACCGCTCCGAGCGCCCAGGGCGCAGTCCTCCAAATGGCCCGATACGCGCTCTTGATCGCGTTTCTTTTTCTCTTCATCGCAGTGCCTTCCGCGACCCTGCCCGACGGCCCCGGGCTGGATTCCAGTTGGAGAATCGGGCTCAATCTCGCGCACGCCCAACACCTGACCTTCGGCCGCGACATCATTTTCACTTACGGGCCGCTCGGGTACCTGCTCCTGCCCACGTTTCCGGAAGCCGAGCCGTGGGCGGCATTCGCTCTTGCCTGGGGGATCGCCCTGGTCACCGTGTACGCCTTATGGCGGGTCTGCCGCCATGGCGGGCATTGGACCGCGGTTTGCCTGTACCTCGGCGTCTTCTGGATTTCCAGTGCGTTCCTGTTCGATTTCTCCACCGAGCGTTTGCTCGCCGCCGCCCTCGCGCTATCGCTCGCGATCGTCGTCAGACTCGACGCAAAACCGTGGTTCGACGTGCTCCTCTTGTCTCTCCTCGGCGCCCTGACCCTGCTGGTCAAGTTCAACCTGGGGATCCTGGCCACATCGGCCGCGTTCTACTTTGTGGCGTGGCTCGCATGGCGTTCCCGCCCGGCTGCCCGCACACAATGGACGCCTGCCGCCATGAGTCTGATGGTTTGGTTTCTTGCATTCGCCGGCTTGTACTGGGCTTCGAATGGGACGCCGGCGGGAATACCGGCCTTCCTTCGTAATTCCGCGCAGGTCGCCGGCGGTTACTCCGATGCCATGTCCTGGCCCGGTGAACCCTGGATCTCGGTTACCGCGCTGGCCACCTGCCTGATCCTGCCGATTGCGGTTCCGCTGCTCTCCGGCGAGTGGCGCCGCATGGCGCCCGCTATCCCGCTGTTGGCGGTCATCGTGTTCCTGTGCTTCAAGTCTGCCATGGTCCGGCAGGACTTCGGTCACGCCACGCCGTTTCAATTTGAGATGTCCATGGCCGCGCTGCTATTACTGGGTTTGGCATCCACTCCCCGCAGCCGCATCGTGGTGGGGGCATTCGCCGTAGTGAGCCTGGCGTTAGGTGTCGCCGTGGTCACCCAAATCTGGCCCGCCCACCTGCATCGTAGCTGGAATCGCTTCACCGGCTATGCCGCCCTGCAGAACCTCGATCTCTACCTGCATTGGCCGGATACCGTGGATCTCCTCGCAGCCCAAACCGACGAAACGCTCCTTCCCGACCGGCTGCCGGCCGAGTTCCTGCCCTCGCTCGCCGGCAAAAGAGTCGCGGTGTACCCATGGGAGATCGCTGCCATCCGCGCCAACAACCTGCGATGGCAGCCCCTGCCGGTGTTGCAGGCATATAGTGCCTACACGCCCTCCCTGGAACTTGCCGATGCCGGCGCGCTCGAACGGTCCGATGGGCCTGAAAAGATCTTACTCGAGTGGACGGCCATCGATCGCCGCTACCCTTTCTATGAAGCGCCGCGGAGTTGGCAAGCGCTGGTCGATTGGTACGACATCTCCCTCGAGACGCCGGAAATGCTAATCCTGCAGCGCCGCGCCACGCGACGCTTCGATCTCGCCACCCCGGCTGGGGGAACGGTGGCCCAGTGGGGCGAGACTATTATGCTTCCGTACGCCGCCGGTAACGAGATTCTGATCATGCAAGCCGAAATCCCGGAGAGCCTTTTCGGAATCGTCAGGCACACGTTATTCCGGTCGAATGTCATTGAGGTGGTGGCCGTTCGCGAGTCCGGCCTTACATCGCGCGGCCGGGTGGTGCGAGCGAACCTTCCGGACGGAGTCATCGCCAGCGACAATCCGCGGTTCTGCAGCGACCTCGATTCGATGATGGCCGCCGCACCGGAGCCTTTCCGGGATCGGGTCGTCGCGATTCGCTTTGAGACCGCGGGGCCTGCCGAATACGGACGCGCCATCCGCATCCGATGGTTTCGCCGGCTCCTTCGCCGGTAATTTTGACGCGCCTGCGGCGCTATCCATGGAGCAACTACTCCTCCGGGGATCGACCGGGGATTTCGGGTAGTCGGGGAAATTGACCTGAGCCACTCTCCTGCCATGACGTGGCGCAGACACTCTTGTCTGCGGCGCCGAGACTCTTCTCGGCGCTCCGGGACGGTGGATGCCGCTCTCGAAGTGGGTCGAGATGAGTCTCGACCCAGCAGGCAGGAGTGCCTGCGCCACAAGCGAGCCAAACGCCAACAGCTCAAGGTCTCTTTAATCGAACCACGGTGTAGACCCCGGAGGGAACCGGCCCGAACGCGTACGGCAAGGGTCCCCAGATATCCGAGTAGAAACCGGCGCCCGAGACAAGGCTCATGGTCGTCGCGCCCGTATTTGTGGGGACCGCAAAGGTTTCCTGCGATGCCACCATTTGGGAAGGTATCGGTGTCACGTTGCTGTTGTTCGGCGGGATCACCACCACATCGCCGTCCCTTTCCACCGTGAACTCCCAGAAGTCGACGGGCTTAAACCCGAGGGCTTGCATGTAGTACTGAAAGCCCCAATGGCCGGCAAAACTTACCTGGAGGCCGGACGTGACGAAGTGGTCCCGAACGTAGCGGGCCGCCGTGCGGGCGGCATTCGCCTCAGTAGCGTCCGCGCAAGCTACCCAAAGCGATACCGCCCCGGATAAGACCAACGGTAGGGCGAGAGCCGCCATCGGCAGTCTTCCGGCAAGTCCTCCCATGGCTTCGACGCGCCGTGCCAGCAGGATCCCGACGGCTGGAATCATCGGCAGCACGGAGCGGGCGTTGACGCTCCAGTTCACAAAGGATGCGAACACCAACGTGCCCAGCACCCAGGCGAGCAAGAGCGCGGAATCGGCGTCCTTGTTCCGGCGCCAGTCCGAAACCGCCAGCGCCACTGCGCCAAACCCCCCGGCGATGAACAAGGCCAACGTCACATGCGTGGCCATCGAATAGCTGTGCACCCACACCCAACAACAACTTGCCAGTCCCGCGGCAATTGCCCCAACGACCCGAAACCGGCGCCGCCACAGGACGGGGGCAAAGGTCAAGGCCGGAAGGGCACATCCGCCGGCAAAACTAAGCCCTGCCAGGGCCTTGTACAACCCGGCTAGCAGTTTCGTGGGGGACGCGCTGCCGCCCGCTACGGAATAATCGGCGGCGCTTGCCAGCAGTCCGACGCCGTAAATTGATTTCGTCCAGAGTTCATACCCGGCCATGGCGGCAACCGGCAACAACAGGTACACAAGCCAACTACCCACGCGTCGTTGGCGTAACACCGAGTAGACCAGGAGCAACGGGATCAACGCGATCCCGAAGTACTTAGTCAGGGCACAGATCGCCATCAGCAGCCCGGAAACGGCGAGCAGCGCCGGCCGCTTCCGTTCCAGCCCGTCGCGCCAGCATAGAATCGCCAGGACCCAGAACGCGGCCATCATGGTGTCGCACATCACGCTGGTGCTGGATACCAGAAAGCCGGGAGCCGCCAGCGTGGCCATGGCGGCCAATAGGGGCAGGCGTGTGAGCCCGCTCGCCAGGGAATAGGTTGCGAGGATTGCCGCCAGTGCCGGCAGAAGAAAGGCGGCGTGCAGACCAGCCTCCGACCAACCGAAAAGGGCGCCTGCGCCCGCGATGTAGTATGAAGCGAGAGGCGGGTTCTTGGTCACGTCGAACATGGGCTGGGGCGTGGCGTACCACGTGACGGCGAACCCATAAGGATTCCAGGGGTCATGGGCAATCTGCTTCCCCGTCCAGACGAACAACGGATCGTCGATATGAAACGCTTTTCCGAAGAACGGTACGAGGCAAACCAGGACCAGGACCGTCAGAATCAATCGATCCCGGGTTTTCACTTTGGCCGTTGTCCTTCGCCGTCGTTCATGGTTCATAGTGTGACAGAAAAGGCTTCAGCCTGCCCAACCCCGGGTGCTCACTAACCGCATGTCGGCCGCGGATTTCGGATAGTTGGGGAAATTGACCTGAGCCATGACGTGGCGCAGACACTCGTGTCTGCGGCGCCGAGACTAGACTCTGGACTCCTGATGTCGCCCGCAATTTCGGTTGGCCCGGGGAAATAAGGTGAGCCACTTCGGGCTGCCACTCGCTGGCGAGCGTTTCGAAGGTGGGGCAGACTTCAGTCTTCCCCAGAGGGGACCCCGGGCTTCAGCCCGCCCTCCTGCGAACCATGTGAGACCTG
>Ga0182016_10008685_pt1 | contig 10221 bp, 10 predicted proteins | sample 712S2MmetaG_FD_120491 | JGI IMG/M metagenome (GOLD analysis project Ga0182016, IMG submission 120491) | Permafrost microbial communities from Stordalen Mire, Sweden - 712S2M metaG | ecosystem: Environmental > Terrestrial > Soil > Wetlands > Permafrost | place: Sweden: Stordalen | collected... | reverse complement strand
TTATAGGGTCGCAACGGCGCCGCGCCGATCCAAAGATCCCAGTCGAGGGTCGCGGGAATTTCGTCCGTCCCGGTGGGCCGGCCCAGACCTTGCGGCCAGATCGGACGGTTGGTCCAAATGTGAACTTCATGCACCTGGCCGATGATGCCAGCTTGAATGCATTCCACCGCCCGGCGCAGGCCGTCCGCCGAACTGCCCTGGTTGCCCATTTGCGTCACCACGCCAGTCGATCGTGCCAGGTCGCGAAGATAGCGCGCCTCATATATCGTCTGCACCAGCGGCTTCTGGCAATAGACATGTTTGCCGGATTTCATGGCCAGCGACGCGATGATCGCGTGCATGTGGTCGGGCGTGGAAATGGTCACGGCGTCGATGCTGCCGCCCAGATTGGCAAACAGCTCGCGGTAGTCCCGGTAAAATTTTGCCTCCGGATATTTTGCCCGTTGCGGGGCGCATTGCTCCCCGTCTACGTCACACAAGGCCGCGATGTTTTCGCGGTTGCAATGGTCGGTGTCACTCTGGCCCTTGCCCATGACACCGATGGCCGCAAGGTTGAGCTGGCTGTTCAGGTTGGCGGCGCGCAGCAACCTGGGCACGCCAATGGCCAGCCCCCCGGCCGCGGCCGTGGCGGTCCGAAGAAAACGACGGCGGCTCAATGCGCCGGAACCGGAGGAACGGTGGGATTTCATGGTAAGGATTTTAGGCGTTTTTGTGGACGGCGAAAACTAATTTAAACGGTCGCATTCACCGGCGCACTCCGGCTCCCGCTGCTGGTGCCGGTGGCGTTGTCTGGTTCCCCCTCCCCTGGCTTTTGGACCTTGATTTGGCTTGAACCCCAAGCGCTGTCAGCGGCTTGTGCGAGGCATATTACCATTCCCCTCCCACCGCCCGGTAGCCAACCGCCGGCTCGGTCATGATCAATTTCGGCCGCGCGGCGTCATCTTCCAGTTTTTCACGCAAATGGGCGATGTGGACGCGAAGGTAATGCGTCTGCTCTACCGCGTTTGGCCCCCAGACTTCCGCCAGCAACTGGCGGTGGGTCATGACCTTGCCCGCATGGATGATCAGCAGCCGCAACAACGCGTATTCCGTGGGCGTGAGTTTGACTTCCGCGCCAGCTTTCCGCACCACGCGGCCCGCCAGATCCACCTCGATTTTACCCGCTTGATAAATCGCCCCTGCCGGCTGCGGCTGGCTGCGCCGCAACGTGGTGCGCAGCCGCGCCAGCAGTTCCCCGCTGCTGAACGGCTTGGTCACAAAGTCGTCCGCGCCCGCGTCCAACGCGGCGATTTTTTCCTGCTCGCGGTCGCGCACGCTGAGGATGATCACTGGCACCTGACTCCATTCGCGGATGCGCTGGAGCACCTCCACCCCTTCCAAATCCGGCAAGCCCAGGTCTAGCAGAATGATTTCCGGCCGGCCTTGGGCGGCTTGCACGATGCCGTCCTGGCCGGTGGCGGCGTCAATCACCCCATAGCCGTTGGCCTCCAGCGTCACGCGTAACAGGCGGCGAATTTGCGGCTCGTCATCAATAACCAGGGCGATGGTGGGCGGTTTGGGGATGGCGACATTCATGCAATCTCCGTATTCATGCGCTTGAGAAGGTTCCCTGGACCGGGGGTTTTTCGGTTTGCGGAAGGGTGATGGTGAAGATCGCCCCGCCACCCGGGCGGTTGGCCGCCGAGATCCTGCCGCCGTGGGCTTCCACGAAGCCCTTTACAATGGCCAGCCCCAGACCGCTCCCGCCGGCGGGGGCGTTCGGAGCGCGAAAAAATTTGTCGAAGATGCGCGGCAACAAATCCGGCGGCACACCGGCGCCATGGTCGGCCACGCTCAAGCAGAGCTGGTCAGGCTCCTGGCGGGCCTGAATCATAATGCCCGTGCCGGCGGGGGTGTGGACGGCGGCGTTCAACAGCAGGTTGGACAACGCCTGCTGGACGAGGGTGAAATCCAGCCGCGCCAGCGGCAGGTGCTCCGCGATTTCCATCTTAAGATCACGCCCGGCGAGTTCGCGTTCCAGTGAGCGAACCGTAACGTTTATCAGGTCGCCGACGTCACACCAGTCCAGGTTGGGGCGCACATGGCCCGATCCGAGCCGGGTGACGTCCAACAGATTTCCGACGAGGCGGTTCAAGCGCGCGGCGGCTTCTTGAATCTCGCCGGCCATCTTCCTGCCCACCTCCACATCCCGCGTTTCCAGCAACGTGCCGGTGGCGCTGGTGATCGCGGCCAGGGGCGTGCGCAATTCATGCGAAATGGAGTTGAGTAGCGCATTGCTCAGGCGTTCGGATTCCACCGTGAGCTTGCCCTGTTCGGCGGCCGCGCGCAACGCCACGCGATCCAGCACCAAGGCAGTCTGCCGGGCATAAGCTTCCACCAAATCACGTCGTGCGAGCGGCAGGTTCTTGTCTGGCAACTGGATCGAAAGTACGCCGAGCAGCGCACGCTCGGTGGCCAGCGGCAGGTGCAAATTCTCCGCGCCCGGCAGGCTGTCGGTGAATTTTCCCGCCGTCTGCCGGTTGAGGAAGGCCCACTCGGCTACGCGCAATTCCTTTTCGGTCAATGTCAGAGAACTGTCCGGGTGCGCGGCCAGTCCCTGCTTTCCAGGCAGCACCACCGCCACCGGTGCTTGAAACGCCCGGTTCACCTCGGCGACCAGCTGCCACACCACCTCGTCGCGCGTGCCCGCCTGGGCCAGCTCCCGGGTGAGTTGATACAGGGCGGTGGCACGCTCCTCGCGCTGGCGTTCGGCCAGTTCCTGGGCGCGGATGCGGGCCACCAACTGGCCGAGCACCAGCGCCACCACAAAATAGAGTCCGAACAGGACGCCATCCTCCGTGCTCGTGATGATAAAGGTAAATCTCGGCGGCAGGAAAAAATAATTCCACGCCAGCGCGCTCGCCGCCCCGGCAAAGAGCACCGGACCCCGGCCCAGAAACAGCGCAAGCAAAACCACTGCCAGCAGGAAGACGAATCCCGGCACGCGCGGCCCGGTGAATTGCGCCAGCAGCGCATTCAGCATGCCCACCGCCGTAAGCACCCCGGCAACGGTCGCGTATTGCCGCCAGTTCGTAGCCGGCTGCCAGCGCCACAATGGCCGGCCTTGGGCCGCGCCGGATTTTTCCGCGCGCACCACTTGTAAATCGATGTCGCCGCTTTCGCGCGTCAGCTCGCGCAGCAGCTTTCCAGCGCTAAGCCATTCCAGCAGGCTGCCCGCGGCTGGCTTGCCCACGATAATTTGCGAAACGTTGTATTGCCGCGCGATCCGCAGCAGGCCGCGTGCTAGATTCTCCTCCGCGGTGTCAATAACCTCCGCGCCCAAGGTGCGCGCCAGCGCGAGATTTTTTTCCAGACGCGTCTGCGCGCGCTCATCGAGCGGGCGCGCATTTTCCACATGCACCGCAAGCCAGGGGCATTTCAGGCTGTCCGCCATGCGCCGCGTCCAGCGAATCAGCGATTCGGAAAATGGGCTGGCGCTGACCGCCACCATAAGTCGATGCCCGGTTTTCCAGGGCCCCGCGCCGTTTTGGGCGCGGTGAAATTCCTGTGTTTCGACGCCTACATGGTCGGCCGCCAGCCTTAGTGCCAGTTCTCGCAAAGCGGTCAGGTTGGCTTCGCGGAAAAAATTCTGCGCCGCGCTGGCCGCCCGTTCTGGCAGGTAAACTTTGCCCTGCCGCAGCCGGGCCATCAGTTCCGCCGGGGGCAAATCCACGACTTCAATTTCCGCGCCGTCGAGAATGCTGTCCGAAACTGTTTCGCGAATTTCCGTGCCGGTGATCTGGCGTACCGTGTCCGCGCGGCTTTCCAGATGTTGCACATTTAGCGTGGTGAACACGTTAATGCCGGCATCCAGCAGTTCGTTCACGTCCTGCCAGCGTTTGGGGTGGCGCGAGCCGGGCGCATTGGTGTGCGCAAGTTCATCCACCAAGGCCAGCTGCGGATGGCGCGCCAGCAACGCGTCCAGATCCATTTCCGTAAGCTGGATGCCACGGTATTCCACCTGCTTGCGTGGAACGGTTGCCATCCCCTCGGTAAGTGCCTTGGTTTCCTTGCGCCCATGGGTTTCCACGTAACCGATGACGAGGTCGCGCCCGTTTTTAAATTCACGCTGCCCCGCTTCGAGCATGGCGTAGGTTTTGCCCACGCCGGGGCACATGCCGAGAAAAACCTTGAGCCGTCCCCGCTGGGCGCGAGCGGCCTCCGTTTGCAGGGCCGCCAGCAGGGCGTCGGGATTGGGGCGGTCACCATCGTTCACGAGGCTAGGTTAGCCAGAACCCACGCAAGATAAAACCATGAACATCGCAGGCATCATTTTTTGGTGAGGCGCCCCCCCCTCGAAACACTGGTCGGTGCCTTCGGGGATGAAGCAAAATGAACCACGACGAGCATGACGCTCGGGCTTGAAAGGTGCGGTCCAAACGTTACATACGCCTCAAGTAATGCGCCTTGGCGCCTTTCGCGTTGGCTGCGGCTTGGCTTTTTCGGGGGTGTTCTTCCGGTCGGTTGTGGGCAGGTCCCCGGCCAGCAGCAAATGTTTGGTGGCTTTCAACTGCTGTTCCGCTTCCAGCCAGTATTCCTGATCCCGCCCCAACGGACGGCCATCTCGTTGCCAGTTCAAATAGGCCAGTTGTGCGATTTCATCACGCGGGATGGGGGAAGATTCGTTCACAGTCATTGTTACGTATTCGAGTATGAGTTGCCCTGTTTGGTTTGCCGTTGCCGGTTGTGCCGGCCATCAAATCCTTCGAAAGAACAGGCAGCATGATATTATAAATGTTCCGGTCATGGATCATGGCAGCGCACGTTTTCCGCATCGCAATTTCCATGATGGCAGTGGCCCGCGCGCCCTTGAGCGGAAGTAACCCTGGCGGTCCGGCAGGCCCGGGATGCACCCATTTGCTCCATTTGTCCGGAAAGGTTTCGCCCAGCGCCGGTCCTTTTTCGTCCGGTGGCCAATCGCAATGAGGCACAAGAATCCGATTGGCTCTGGAATCACAACCATGCTAGCTTCAGCCCGTTGTCATCAACTCGAACGCACCCGGCACCCGCGTGGCGGGTAAAGATTTTTAAGCAATGAAAATGCAGTTTAAATCCATCAACGGTTCCATCGTCGCCCCCCTCGGCTTCCTGGCTAGCGGCGTATTTTGCGACATCAAGAAGCTGGGTACCGGCAAGGGCTCAAACAAAGGCCAGAAACGGGATCTCGCGCTCATCGTTTCCGAGGCGCCTGCCACGGTGGCCGGCATGTTCACCACCAATCAGGTTTGTGCGGCCCCGGTGAAAGTCTGCCTGGAACGCGTAAAAAAGGGAACCGCGCAGATGGTGGTGGTGAATTCCGGAAACGCCAACGCCTGCACCGGAAAACAAGGTCTGGCTGACGCGCGCGAAATGGTTTCCTGCGCGGAGCGGACGCTGAATCTTTCCGCTGGTCGCGCCTTGGTGGGCTCCACCGGAAGGATCGGCGTGGCCATGCCCATGGACAATGTCCGCTCTGGCATCCGTGATGCCGCCACCCGGCTGGGCACCTCCGCCGAACACGCGGACCACGCCACGGAAGCCATCATGACCAGCGACACGAAGCCCAAACAGGTGGCCCTTGAGTTTGAGCTCGGCGGTCGCACTGTGCGCATTGGTGGCATGTGCAAGGGCGCGGGCATGATTCAGCCCGGCATGTCGGCGACGGGCGCGCGCCCCGCCGCCCTGCCGCACGCCGGCCTCCATGCAACCATGCTGGGTTTCATTACGACGGATGCCGCGGTGGAGGCCAAAATCTTGAAGACCGCCTTGAACGAAGCTGTGGCCAACAGCTTTAACCGCATCACCGTGGATGGCGATATGAGCACGAACGACACAGTCCTGGTTCTGGCGAATGGGCTGGCGGAAAACCCGAAAATCGCTCCGCGCAGCGCCGAATTAGCCGTTTTTCAGGCGGCGCTCAACCAAGTCTGCCTGGAATTGGCTAAAAAGATCGTTCGCGACGGCGAGGGCGTGCACCGCGTGGTGACCGTTCGCGTCAGCGGTGCGAAAACCATTCAGGATGCCGACGCCGCCGCGCGCGCCGTGGCGAACAGTTCGCTGGTGAAAACCAGCTGGCACGGCGGCGACCCCAATTGGGGCCGTATCATTGACGCCGTGGGCTACTCGCCTGCCACTGTGGTGGAGGCGAAAATTGACATCGGATACAGCGCTCCGGGCAGCAAAAAGATATTGTGGAGCCTTAAGCGCGGCCAGCCGACCAGGGCAACTTTCAAGGAATTATGCGCTGCGGTTGCGCCAACTCAATTCGAACTGCATATCTGTCTAAATCTCGGCCCGGCCGAGGCCGTCATGTATGCTGCGGACCTAACCGAGGAATATGTGGATTTCAATAAGGGTGACGTTACTGATGCCTCAACTTTGGGCGGGTGAGATCGCTTGAATTTCCTGGCCAGCTGCGTCACGCAATTGTGACGGTCCTGTTATTCCCTCACCTTTGACTGGAACTAAGAAGCAGGGCGAATTCGATTCACGTTTTCGGATTGGCTTGTGAATTTCCCGTGAATAACTCGCGCTTGCCCTCTGGCGCAAATGCGCCATTTTATTTCCCATGGCTCGCAAATCTCTGGCATCATCCAACGAGAGAAAAGTCTCTCGCCCGAACTCCACGCATGGAATCCGTTTGACCCTGAGCCAGGCGGAACCTGGTCAAGTGGCAATCGAGGTTGGCATTACCGATTTTATTGCCTATTCCCAGAACCCTGGTTTTACGCGATTGAATCTCAAAGGCGGCAAAGTGCTGGACGTGAAGGAAACCACGGACCAGATTGATCGACTGGTCCGGCTGGCCTCCGGTTCCGCTTCCGGTCATGGCAATCTGTTGGAGTACCAATGATGACCGCCCGATTTCGCCGTGCAAAACACCCCGGCGAGGCCGGAGCCTCGCCGGGGTGTTTGCGCGGTTAAATTACTTGTTGGCCGGAGACGTAGCTGTGGCAGGGGTCACCTTTTCTTCCTTTTCCTTTACCAGAGTGGCACCCTTGCCGACGCGCTTGCGCAGATAGGTGAGCTTGGCGCGGCGCACATCGCCTTCGCGCTCGACTTCGATCTTGTCCACGCGAGGGGAATGCAACGGAAAAATACGTTCCACGCCTTCGCCATAGCTAATGCGCCGGACACTAAAGGTCTCGTTGAGACCCGTACCGCGTTTGCCGATGACGACACCGGTAAATATTTGAATGCGTTCCTTCTCCCCTTCCACAACCTTGGTGTGTACTCGGACGGTGTCACCAACGTTGAACTTCGCGTCGTCTTTGCGAAATTGTTCCGATTCAATTTTTTTCAACAATGCCTGGTTCATAAGTTATTTTTTTATCCGTGATGCGTGATGCGCCAAACCCGTTCACGCATCACAAACCACTGTTAAATTCTACTTCAGCAAGTCTGGCCTAACTGCATTCGTTCTCAATCTGGCCTGTTCGCACCGCCATTTTTCGATTTCGGCATGGTTGCCGGACAGCAAAACTTCCGGCACCTTCATTCCGCGGAATTCCGCAGGCCGGGTGTATTGCGGATATTCCAGCAACCCCTGGCTAAACGATTCGTCCCGCGAACTCTCGTCGTCGCCCAATACCCCGGGTAACAGCCGCGCGACCGCATCAATAATAACCATCGCGGGCAGTGCGCCATTGGTCAGCACATAATCGCCGATGGACAGCTCGTCGTCGGCAAGGTTTTCCCGGACGCGTTCATCAAAGCCCTCATAATGGCCCGTGACGAACAGCAAATCTTTCTGATCGGCCAGTTCGCGTGCGATGGCCTGGCTGAATTTCCGCCCGGAGGGCGTCAGCAAAATCACTTTAGTGCCTTCGCGCCGCAAATTTTCCACCGCGGCAAACAGCGGTTCGGGCTTCATCAGCATTCCTGGCCCGCCGCCGAAGGGCCGGTCGTCCACAGTTTTATGCCGGTCCTGTGTCCAATCACGCAATTGGTGGATTTTCAAGTCCAGCAAGCCGGCCTTCCGCGCCCGCATGATGATGCTTTCATCCAGCGGCCCGACAAACATTGCCGGGAATAGGGTCAGCACGTCGATTTTCACGGCCTCGTCATCCAACTCATCGTTATCTTTAGCCTCAGGCTCTCATGTGGAGCGTGAAGTTGACCCAACCGACGAGTCACTTTTTGTCTTCGACAATCTCGACCGAGCAGCGGACGCCTTTCTTGGCACTGCCGGCTTGGAGCAGGGAACGGATGGCGTTGATTGTGGCGCCTTGGCGCCCAATGATCTTGCCCACATCCGAGGGCTCGAGGCGCAATTCATAAATGGTCGCGCCCGCACGTTCCACCGGCGTGACGTTTACCGCGCCGGGGTGTTGCGCGAGTCCTTTGACAATGTACTCGAGAAACGCCTGCATGGCTTCAATCAGGGAGCGGGGACCGCCTTGGCCGCCTTTTTAATGAAGCTGGCCACCGTATCGCTCGGTTGTGCGCCTTTGCTGACCCAGTATTGGGCGCGGTCAAGCTTGAGCGTGAAATTATCTCCCTGCTTCAGCGGTTGGTAAGTGCCGATCTCTTCAATGCACTTACCGTCGCGCGGACTTCGGCTGTCAGCCACCACAATGCGGAAAACCGGGGTGTTTTTCGTGCCGACCCGTTTCATGCGAATTTTTACAGACATAAATTTATCAAAAGAGCGCAGAGACTATCAGTTGCATGATTTTTTGCAAGCCTTGAATTTTGAAAAATCTCCACAGAATGGCCTCGCCGAATTGAGCCAAAAGTTTTGTTACCCGAGGCGGGGGGGAAGACGGTGGAAAATGATTCGTTGTGCCAGAAGTCAGGTTACCGTGGCCGGAATGGATAATGACATGAATCAAACGACACGGAAACAGGTATTGGAGAAGCTGCGGCGGCGTTATGAAACTGCCGGGGCGGAGCATAAACGGCAGCTACTGGACCAAGCGGTGCAGTTGCTGGGTTATCACCGCAAGGCGGCGATTCGGGCGTTAGGCCGGCGGGCTCAGCCACGGGGTCCAGTCATCCTCACGGGGCGGCCGGTGCAATTTGAGCCGGGACTGTTGGTGCCTTGGCTGCGACCGATCTGGCAGGCCACCGACTATGCCTGCGGCCAGCGCTTGGTGGCGATGTTGCCAGAATGGATTCCGGCCTACGAGCAGCATGAGCGGCGGCTGCCTGGGGAAGTGCGGGAGAAGCTTTTGCTGGCCAGTGGGCGGACGCTGGATCGGTTGCTGGCGCCCTTGCGAATCCAAGGCGCTGGCCGGTCACTGACCCGGCCCGGCACGCTGTTGCGGCAGCAGATTCCCATTCGTGGCAGCGTGTGGGAGGATAACAAGCCCGGTTGGCTGGAGACCGACACCGTGGCCCTGTGTGGCGGCAGCGTGGCCGGCGAATTTGTGTGGATGGTCGACGCGGTGGACTACGCGACGACGTGGGTGGAAGTGCGGCCGATGTGGGGCCGGGGCCAAGCGGGCACGCTGGCGGCCTTGCAGGACATGGAGGCCAGCCTGCCCTTTGCGCTGCTGGGCCTGGACAGTGACAACGGGGGCGAGTTTCTCAACCATCATGTGCTCCAGTGGCTACAAAAGCGTCCGCAGCCGGTGTTCATGACCCGCAGCCGACCGTACAAGAAAGACGATAACGCGCATGTGGAACAGAAAAACTGGACGCATGTCCGGCAGTGCGTTGGCTATGAGCGGTACGACAATCCGGACTTGGTGGAACGGATCAATGTCCTGGTCAAAGGGCCGTATGGGCAGCTGTTAAACTACTTCCACGCCAGTCTCAAACTGAAGAGCAAGCAGCACATCGACGGCAAGCTGCGGCGCGTTTACGGTGCGGCCCAGATGCCGTTGGCACGAGTGCTGGCCAGCGTGGCGGTGACTGCCGCTACCAAAGCCCAGCTGCGGCAGAAGAAGGAGGAGCTCAATCCCTTCGCCTTGAAACTAGCGGTGACCAAGAGCATGAAGGAGATCGAAACGATGCGCCGGCTGCATCCCTAAAATGAGGCAACACATTTTTTTTGCCCCCCCAAGAACCAGCATTGGAAGCCTCACGAACCTCCGACCGCAGGGGGGCGCGAGCAATGGCTCGAAGCTCGCCCCCCTGCTCGTTTTAACTCGCTTCGGAAACCACAAACAGTTAACCAAGAACAAAGGCCAACGGGTAACACCCTTTTGGCACAACGATGCCCAAGCTCGGGTAACAGTTACTTTTGGCAGACGGCGC
>Ga0182016_10008684_pt1 | contig 10223 bp, 8 predicted proteins | sample 712S2MmetaG_FD_120491 | JGI IMG/M metagenome (GOLD analysis project Ga0182016, IMG submission 120491) | Permafrost microbial communities from Stordalen Mire, Sweden - 712S2M metaG | ecosystem: Environmental > Terrestrial > Soil > Wetlands > Permafrost | place: Sweden: Stordalen | collected... | reverse complement strand
GCGGACTCGGCCGGGCATACGGTGAAGCGCTGGCTGCGGCCGGAGCCAACGTTCTGATCAACGATGTCGACGCCGCTGAGGCGAACGCCGCCGCAGAGGGGATCGTCGCCGCGGGTGGCGTCGCACGCGCGCACTCCGGCACGATCGCGACCTGGGATGGTGCCGCCGCTGCGGTAGAGGAGTGCATTTCGGCGTTCGGCGCAATCGATGGTTTGGTCAACAATGCCGGGCTCTTTCACAACGGCCCACCGTGGGAGGAGACCGAGCGAGTGATTCGCGAGCTCGTCGAGGTGAATGTCGTCGGCGCGCTATTCGTCGGCGTGCACGCGATGCGAGCGATGGCCGACGCTGGCGGCGGCGCGATCGTCAACCTGACATCCGAGGCGCACCTCGGGCTACCGACCATGGCGACCTACGCGGCGACGAAGGGGGCGCTCGCCTCGCTCACCTACGCTTGGGCGTGGGACTTGGCGGAGCGCAATATTCGTGTGAACGGAGTCGCGCCGGTCGGCTTCACCCGCATGACCCCCGCGTGGGCGCCACCCGGCTCACGGCCGTCGCCGGCCTCCGTTGCGCCGATCGTCGTGTTCCTGTTGAGCGACCGCGCGGCCGCGATCACGGGCAAGGTGGTGCATTTCAACGGCACGACGCTCACGCCGGTGGTGGCTCCGCACAAGGCCGCAGAAAGTGTTACGAAGGACGTTTGGTCTGTCGACGACATCGCTGAGGCGTGCGCCGGGCCCCTCGCGCCCGCGCTGCTCTCGGCCGAATAGAGCAGGGCAGTCCCGGGCAACCCCGGGTGCGCCGGTCGCCGGGCTACCGCGGGCCGCCGTCAAGCACGATCGCCTGCCCGGTGAGGTTCGGCGATTGGCCCGATGCGAGCAGGCTGGCGACTGCGGCGACCTCTTCGGGGTCGACGAGCCGGCCGCTGGGGGGAAGGATCGCGGCGAGCGCCTCCTGCGGCGTTCGCCCGGTCTTCGACACGATGTTGGCCAGGGTGGCGTCGGTCATCGGTGTCGCCGTGTACGCCGGGCAGACACAGTTGAACGTCACGCCGCTCGTCACGAACTCGGCAGCCAACGACCGTGTGAGCCCGAGAAGTGCGTGCTTTGCCGCCGCGTAGGCGCTGATGTAGGCGGAGCCTTCCTGTGATGCCGTTGAGCCGATCGTGATGACGGATCCGGAGCCTCTCTCGAGCATGTCAGGGAGAGCGGCCCGGATCAGCCAGAAGGCGGCATCCAGGTTGAGCGTCATTGTTGAGCGCCACAGCTCGGTGTCGGTTCGGAGAAAGGCCTGCGACTGCGCACCACCAGCGCAGGCGACCAGGCAGTCGATGCGACCAAAATGCGCCTCGCACAGCGCAACAGCGTCCGCGCACGAGGACTCATCGGTCACGTCGCGCGCGAGCACCAGCGTTTCACCGCGACACTCGGCTGCCACCAGATTGAGGGTCTCCAGAGTGCGCGCGACCAGCGCCACGCTGGCGCCGTCTCGCGCTAAGCGCCTTGCTATGGCTCGGCCGATCCCTTGGCTTGCGCCCGTGACCAGCGCGACCTTGCCATCAAGCGGGCGTGCGCATTCCTTCACCGGCGGGCCCACGTGTCGCCACAACGAGCACGCCGCGCGGCCAGCGGCCGCCGGACGAGGGCCGATCGGTGTGCTCGCCGCGTCATCCGCGGCCCGTGCGTGGCACGCGGCTCAACCAACGCCGTCATTGGGAGGAATCGTGACGATGTGTCATCCTACCGTCGGAGCTATGACGGACGGGCGGCTAAGCGAGGGGGCGGGTATTCAAGAGAGCCCCCCAGAGGCAGTGGGGCGGGAAGCGGTGCCCGCCGGAGCCAGCGGCGGACTGGTCGAGTGTGAGCTCATCGAGGTGGCGGATGGCGTGGTTGCGTCGGTCCTGTGGCTCAACCGACCGGACTCGCTGAACGCTCTCTCCTGGGAACTGGTGCTCGAGCTCGAGCACCAGCTGCTGCTTGCCGATCGGGACCGACGTGTCTGCGCCGTGCTCATCACCGGGCGCGGACGCGGCTTCTGTGCCGGAGGCCATCTGAAGGCTTACGTCGAGCTTCAGGCCAACGCGGCCGAGTTCGACCGGTTCCTGCGCGATCTGCACCGTACGTTCGCCTGCATCCGAACGATGCAAAAGCCAGTGGTGGCCCTGATAAACGGTGTGACAGCTGCCGGAGGACTCGAGCTGCTATTGGCGTGCGACTTCGCCTACGCGGCGGAGTCGGCCCAAATCGGGGATCTTCACCTGAACTACGGCCAGATCGGCGGTGGCGGCTCGCTGGCGCTGCTTCCTCGCGCCGTGGGGCCCGCACGCGCACGCGAGCTCGTGTTCTCGGCTCGGCTGCTCGCTGCGCGAGAGGCCTGTGAGTGGGGGCTCGTTGTTCGCGTCGTACCTGACGGGCAGTTGCTGGAAACCGGGCTCGAGTTGGCCCGCGGCCTGGCCGTCAAGAGCCCCGCTGGCGTTGCGCTCGCCAAGGAGGTTCTCAATCGAGGGTACGCGGAGGGCACCGGTACGGACCAGGCTCTGCGCCTCGAGGCGGACGCTGCGAGCCTCTACAGCGCGTCACTGCCGGATTCGATGGAGGGTCTGCTGGCGTTTGCGGAGCGCCGCGCGCCAAAATTCCCCGGTCGCGGCGGCTGACGCCGCAATGCCGGAAGGTTTGTGCTGGCGACGGGTCACGTGGTCGAAAGGACGAGTGTGCTGACCGACAAGGTTGCGGTGGTGACCGGAGGCGGCGCCGGCATCGGGCGGGAGATCTGTGAGCGGTTGGCGGCCGATGGCGCGGCCGTTGTGGTTGTAGACATCGCTGCCGAGTCGGCTCGGTCCGTGGCTGACTCGATCATGACGGGCGGTGGACAGGCTCTCGCGGTCGAGTGTGACATCGCCTTGGTCGATGAGATCAATCGCGCGATCGGCACCGCGGAGAATGCGTTTGGGCGGATCGACATCCTCGTCAACAACGCCGGCGTGAGACACGTTGCATCCATCCTCGACGAAACACCGGAATCGTGGAGCCGGACGATCGACGTCGATCTCACCGGCGCGTTCTTCAGTCTCCAACGCGTGCTGCCGGCAATGACGCGACAGGGTGGCGGCAAGATTGTGAATATCGGGTCGATTTCGGGGATGCGGGGCTTCGTCAATCGCGCTGCGTATTGTGCGGCGAAGGCCGGTCTACACGGGCTAACACGCCAAGCCGCGGCGGAGCTGGCCCCCCTGAACATCCAGGTCAACGCGGTCGCACCGGGATATATCGAAACGGATCTTGCGACTTATTCCGAGGACGTGGTCGCGGCAATGCTTACGACGAGTCCCACGCAGCGACGCGGGCATGCGGCAGAGGTTGCGGCCATCGTCGCGTTTTTGGTTTCACCGGAAGCTGACCTGATCACGGGAGCGATCATTCCGGTTGATGGTGGAGTCACATCCAGCGTCCTGATCGCTGCCGCCCCGTGGCGGGCGAACCTTGGCACTACGTAGCCGTTCCGGTTATGTATCGTGGTGGCGATGATGGACAGACTCCGTGAACGTGACCCCTCGTTTCTTGGCAAAGCGGCGATCGTTTCTACTGGGTACACGGCTCTCTCAAAGCAATCCGGCACCACGGTCCTGAGCCTCGCGACCGAGGCATGCGGGAATGCGCTCACGATGGCCGGGGTGGATCCTGCCGAGATCGACGGCATCGTGAGCTACAGCCTTTTTGATGATTCCGTCGCGTGTCAGGCCGTGGCCACCGCGATGGCGGTGCCGCAACTGACCTATGCCCTCGACATGAACATGGGCGGAGTTGCGCCTGCGCTGTGTGTGATGCATGCCGCAATGGCCGTCGCCTCAGGAGTGGCGCGGAACGTACTTGTATTCCGCGCGCTGAATGGGCGCAGCGGCGTGCGGATCGGGCAGACAGCATTCAAGGCGCCGACGACCCAGTATCGCTATCCGGTGGGCCTGACGGCCTATCCGCAATACATGGCGCTTCTGGCCCGCCGATACATGGTCGAGACCGGCGCCACTGAGGAAGATCTCGGCGCGGTGGTCGTGGCACAGAGCGAATACGCCGCCGAGAATGAACGTGCGATACGGCACCGGCGCGTAACGCTGGATGAGTATCACGACGCCCGCTACGTGGTTGAGCCGTTTCGCACGCTGGACTGCACCTCAGAGGTCGACGGAGCATGCGCCGTCCTGGTCACCTCGGTGGAGCGGGCGCGTAGCCTCACCGACGCGCCGGTGGTGATCGAGGGGGCGGCCTGGGTTACAGGGCGCGGTTCCGGGTTGGACATAGCGGACCTACTGAGCTGGCCCGACTATTCCCGCATCTGCCAGCACTACCTGTCCGAGCGCCTGTGGACGGGTGCCGGACTGGGACCACAGGACATGGATGTGGCCGAGGTCTACGACTGTTTCAGTGCGATGGCCCTGCTGGGCATCGAGGGACTCGGACTCGCTGAGCGCGGTGGCGCGGGTGAGCTTGTGCGCTCCGGCGAGACCGCGCTGCACGGCCGCATCCCGATCAATACCCATGGAGGACTGCTTTTCGAGGGATATTTGCACGGGATGAACACCCTCGCCGAAGGTGTTCAGCAGTTGCAGGGGCTGGCCGGTTCCCGGCAGGTCTCCGGGGCCGCCAAGTGCGTCGTCAGTTCCGGCGCGATGGGTGACGGATCGGCGTTGGTGCTCGTCCGCGACGGGGCGTGAGGTGGTCGGCGTGACCGAGCACGATCCTGCCGAGATCGACTCCGACAGCAGGGCCTTCTGGGACGGCGTCGCGCGAGGTAGGCTCGTCGTGTCCCACTGCCGGGCCTGTGGGCACCAGCTTTTCCCGCCGATCGCCTCCTGTGCCAACTGTGGATCGCGTGAGTTGGAGCCGCTCGAGGTGAGTGGCGACGGCGAGATCTACAGTTGGGCGAGGGTGCACCTGCCGCTGTCCGACGCGTTCGTGGACGACGTCCCGTACACGGTGGTGGTCGTCGACGTCTTTGGCGGAGGGCGGCTCTTTGGGCGTCTCCTCGACGATGAGCAAGTCACTCCGGTCGCAGGCGCGGCGGTGCGGTATGAGACCTACTGGGTCGGCGGTCGTGCGCTGCCGGGCTTCCGCCTGGCACTGGCATCGAGTGCCGGCACGGAGACGGCGATTTGAGTTCCGCTCACAGCAAGCTCGTCGACATGGTCACCACCACGGCGCGGAGACAGGCCTACCGCGAGCAGGGATTCTGGCGGGATGAGACACTCGCGGAACGCTGCAGGCGGCATGGCGTCGAGCGGGGCTCGCGGATCGCCGTCATCGACCGCGGTGGCGAGCGTCAGCGAACCTACGCGGAGTTGGAACGCGACGCTGAGCGGGTTGCCGGATATCTGCTCAGCATCGGAGTGACGGCCGGCGACGTCGTGGCTGTCCAACTGCCGAATTGGTATGAGACGGTCGCCGTCGATCTCGGCGTGCTCAAGATCGGCGGTGTGCTGAATCCGATGTTGCCGATTTACCGCCACCGCGAGCTGTCCCACATGCTGGCGGTGGGCGCAACGAAGGTGTTGTTCACCCCGACCGAATATCGCGGTTTCGATCATGTCGCGCTTGCGGACGCTCTGAGGGTGGACACGCCGACACTCGCTCGGCACGTCGCGATTGCAGACCCTGATGTCGATGCCGAGGCGAACGAGTTGTGGCTCGCCAGCGCCACGGCGCCCGGCGAGCGCCGGTCACTCGATCCGTCGGCTGTTTCGGAACTCCTCTTCACCTCCGGCACGGAGGCCGACCCGAAGGCTGTGATGCACACCGAGCAGACGGCCAACTTCGCAGCGCGCAACGTCGCGGACTCGCTCGGCTTCGAGGACGAGGACGTCGTGTGGATGCCGTCGCCGATCGGACATTCGACCGGCTTGAACTACGGCGTGCGCGTCGCGCTTTACCACGGTCTGCCGCTCGTGCTGCAGGACCGCTGGGATGCCGGAGCCGCGGTCGAGCTGATCGAACGCTGGCGCTGCAGTTACACGCTTGTCGCCACCACCTTCGTGCGCGATCTCGTGGAGCACGCTCGCGGATCGGGCTCCCGGCTCTCCTCGATGCGCCTGCTCGGCTGCGGCGGGGCGACGGTGCCCCCCGAGCTCGTCGACGAGGCGTCCGGGCTTGGTGCGTGCGTTCTGCGGCTCTACGGTTCGACGGAGGTCCTCGTTGCCACCTGGAACCGCCCGGCCGGCGCTGAACACGTGCGGCGCGAAACCGACGGTCCCGCTCTCGAACACGTGGAGGTCGAGGTGCGCGACGACGACGGGCGGCCACAGGTCGGCGTCGCCGGTGAGATCTTCGTGCGCGGGCCGAACGTGAGCGTCGGGTTCTATGGCGATCCGCAACGTACGTCCGCGACCTACGCGAGCGACGGCTGGCTGCGATCGGGAGACATTGGCGTCCTCGACCGCGACGGAAATCTGACGATCGTTGGGCGCAAGAAGGAGATCATCATCCGCGGTGGTCTGAACATCGCACCGCGCGAGATCGAAGAGCAGCTGCTGGCGCACGCCGCCGTCGAAGAAGTTGCGGTCGTGGGTCTGCCGGATCCGAGACTCGGCGAGGTCGCCTGTGCGTGTGTGGTTGCCCGTGCCGGCGTGTCGGTCGAGCTCGCGGAGCTGGTCTCGTTCCTGCGCGAGCGTGGGCTCGCGACGTTCAAGCTGCCACAGCACTTGATCCTCGTCGATGACCTGCCGAAGACCTCGACTGGAAAGGTCAGGAAAGGCGAGCTTGTGAGGGAAGCGATGAGCAGAGCTGGCGTCGGATGACCGTTGGCACGTCAGGTTCCAGGCCGGCTGCCGAGGGAGCCGCCGGCGACTCACGCGTCGTCGCGGATCTGCAGACGCGCCTTCGGCTGACGGACGCCGACACCGACGTGCTGACACTGGAGCCGTTCGGCGACGGGCATTCTGGATTCACCTACAGGGCTCAGCTCTCGCGAGGCGGTGAGACGTCCTGGGTGGTACTGCGCCTTTCACCGCCCGGTGCCCGATCGGCCGGCCCCGCCGATGTCGGGCGCCAGGGTGCGATCATGAGCGCATTACATGGCGCCGGCGTCGTGGTACCGGCTGTCTTTGACTTCGACAGCGAACCCGTGATCGACGGGCGCTCGTTCGCGCTGATGGAGCTGATCGACGGGGTCGGCTGGTTCGACGCCGCGCAACAGCTGCCGCACCTGTTACTTGCCGAGCGCGCCGTGGAGGCGTTGAAGACGGTGCAGCAGGTGGCACCCGGCCGGGTACTGCCGCACGAGTTGCGACGCTCGGCGTCCGAAGAGCTGCAGCGCTGGGTTGGTCTGTCTGAGCGAGCCGGCGATGAGCTGCGCTCGCCCATCGCCCGGCTGGCGGACGTGTTGCGCCCGAGCGCGCCCGCGCCGACGAGGACGGTAGTCGTACACGGCGACTATCACTACGGCAACCTGATCTTCCGCACCGGTGAGATCGCAGCCATCCTCGACTGGGAAATCGCCACGGTTGGTGAGCCGCTCATCGACCTTGCGGGCCTGGTGGTGGCGTCAATGCGTTCGCGCTACGCGCCAGATCCCAACCCGACCGGAACCATTCAGGTGGCGCTCCGGTCCGTGTGCGACAGCTACGGCGTGGATCCCGAGAGTTTGCGCTGGTGGGTTGCGGAAACCTGTCTCAAGTACGCCGCGATCCTTGGTTACAACCGGATGCTGCACAGGCGAGGCAAACGGATCGACCCGGTTTACGATCAGCTCGATAGGACCATCGCGGGTCTGCTGACGGACGGGCTCGCGGTCGCCGAGCATGGCTACGACGCCGTTGCGAGCTTGGCGGGGGGCTGAAATGCCCTGGAGCTTCGACACCGATGATGAGCTGCAGGCGCGCCTGGATTGGGCGCGCGATTTCGTCCGCGAGGAGGTTTGGAGCCTCGAATCGGTCGAGCAGGAGATGACGGAGGCCGAGTTCCTGGCCGAACTGCGTCGGCTGCAATCGATCGTCAAGGAGCGGGGTATGTGGGCGGCGCACCTACCGTCCGAGCACGGCGGTGCCGGCTGGCCGCTGGTCGATTTGGCCCTTCTGCACGAGGTCATCGGCTCGTCCATCTGGTGGGGGCCGATCGTCTTCGGCAACCAGGCTCCCGACAGCGGGAACGCTGAGCTGCTCGCCTTGTTCGGAACTCCGCAGCAGCGCCACCGGTGGCTGGTGCCGCTCGCCGCCGGCGACATTCGCTCCGCGTTTTCGATGACCGAGTCGCTGACTGCCGGATCGGATCCGACCCTGCTTGCCACCACGGCACGACGCGATGGCGCCGACTGGTTGATCGAAGGCGAGAAGTGGTTCACAACCAACGGGATGATCGCGGACCTGCTGATCGTCATGGCCGTCACAGACCCCGACGCGGAGCCACACCGCCGGGCCTCGATGTTCCTGGTTCCCGCTGGCACGCCGGGTGTAAAGCGGCTCCGCAACGTGGAGTCGCTGGAGCGCCCCGCACCGTTCGGCTATGGACATGCGCAGCTACGCTACGACGGGGTGCGGGTTGGTCCCGAGGCGCTGCTGGGTGAACCAGGCAACGCTTTCGCCATGGCCCAGGCACGCCTGGGTCCCGGGCGGATTCACCACTGCATGCGCTGGCTCGGCCAGTCTCAGCGTGCGTTCGACATTCTCTGCGAGCGGGCACAGCAGCGCCACGCGTTCGGTGGACCGCTTGTCGACCACCAGACCGTGACGAACTGGATCGCTGACTCCGCCGCGGAGATGCACGCCGCGCGCCTGATGACGCTGCACGCAGCATGGGTCGTCGACCGTCACGGTGCGCGCGCCGCGCGCGCGGAGATCTCGATGATCAAGTTCTGGGGCACGCAGGTGATGATCAACGTGATCGACCGTGCGATCCAGGTTTGCGGAGCGCTCGGTTACTCGAGTGACCTGCCGCTCGAGGCGATGTTCAGATGGGCCCGAGCGGCACGGCTCTACGACGGGGTTGACGAGGTGCACCGCAACAGCGTGGCGAAGCTCGTGTTGCGGGCTCATCCGGTGCCTGACGGCCCCTTCCCGAGCGACCACCTGCCGACCCGACGGGCCCAGGCTCGGATCAAGTACGGCCTGCCGGCCGAACCTCACGGTCTCCTGGATCGGTGACGGCAATGCGACGGCATCTTTTTGATGATGAGCATCACCTCTTCAGGGAGTCGGCCGCGACCTTCGTCGCGCGCGAGATCATCCCGATTCAGGAGCAGGCGCGCAGCAGTCGCGCGATTCCCCGGGAGCTCTGGCTGACCGCCGGCGCACAGGGCCTACTCGGGTTGTCGGTTCCCGCCCGCTACGGCGGGTCCGGGGTCTCGGACTTCCGCTTCAACGCGATCCTTCAGGAGGAGCTGGCCAAGGCGGGCATGGCCTACGCCTCCTCGATCGGGATCCATGGCGACACGGTCGCCCCTTACCTCGTGGACCTGGCGACGGAGCAACAGCGCGATGTTTGGCTGCCCCGCTTCGTCAGTGGCGATCTGGTCACGGCGATTGCAATGACCGAGCCGCAGGCCGGCTCCGATCTCGGCGCGATCCGCACCACGGCTCGCCCGGTCGGTGCAGACTGGGTTATCAATGGTTCGAAGACGTTCATCACCAACGGCTTATCAGCCGACCTGGTGGTTGTCGCCGCTCGCACCGGCTCAGGCGGCGCGAGCACCTCGATCACTCTGTTCGCCGTGCTCGCCGATACGCCCGGCTTCGTTCGCGGGCGTAAGTTGGACAAGGTCGGCCAGCCCGAGGCGGACACCTCCGAGCTCTTCTTCGAGGACGTGGTGGTCGCAGGCGAGAACGTGATCGGCGAGCCCGGGCGCGGCTTCGTCCACATGATGGAGCGTTTGCCGCAGGAGCGGCTGAGCGCGGCTTCAGCGAACGTCGGCCATACGCAGATGGCGCTCGACGCAACACTTGCCTACGTGAAGGAGCGGCGGGCGTTTGGCAAGTCGATCGGCTCGTTCCAGCACAGCCGCTTTGTGCTCGCCGAACTGGTCACCGAGCTCGAGGTCACCCAGGCCTACGTCGACAGGTGCCTCGTGGCACAGGTCGCCGGGGAACTCTCGCCGGCCGACGCCGCCAAGGCCAAATGGTGGTCGGCTGATGTGCAGAATCGGGTCATCGACCGCTGCGTGCAGCTGTTCGGCGGTTACGGCTACATGCTCGAATACGACATCGCCCGAGCGTGGGCGGATGCTCGCGTGACAAAGATCTG
>Ga0182016_10008683_pt1 | contig 10224 bp, 10 predicted proteins | sample 712S2MmetaG_FD_120491 | JGI IMG/M metagenome (GOLD analysis project Ga0182016, IMG submission 120491) | Permafrost microbial communities from Stordalen Mire, Sweden - 712S2M metaG | ecosystem: Environmental > Terrestrial > Soil > Wetlands > Permafrost | place: Sweden: Stordalen | collected... | reverse complement strand
CTGCCGTACGGACCGGGGCTCGCGCAACGCGGTTTGCCGTTGGAGTGCGTACTGCTGATCCAGACCCGCAGCCTGCAGGAATCGCTGTGGGCCACCGAGCAGGCGCTGCGCTGTCCGGCGGTCGGCGCGGTGCTGGGCTGGCCGGCCTATATCGTCGACCGCAGTGTGCGCCGCCTGCAGCTGGCGGCCGAGGCCGGCGGCAGCCTCGGCATTCTTTATCGGCCGCCCGAGGCCGCACGCGAATCTTCCCCGGCAGCCTTGCGGCTGCGGTTGCACGCGGCACCCGAGGGGCTTGCGGTCGAGATTCAGAAATCGCGCGGCGGCATCTCGGGCCTGACCCTGCGGGTGGGAGTCGCACCGACGGTCGCGGCATGAGCACCGCGCTGTGGCTGTGCATCCGCTTGCCGCGGCTGGCGCAGGAGGCGCTGGCAGCCAGCGCGCACCAGGCGGCGGACGCCGCCAGCCTCGCCAAGCGCACGGTCGATTCCGCAGCGATCGAGCAGGCGGCCATGGAGCGCCTGGCCGCCTGGGCCTATCAATGGAGCAGCCTGGTCAGCTATCAGCTGCCCGATGGACCGCTGCTGTGGCTGGAACTGGCCGCCAGCCGCAGTCTGTTCGGCGGTCATGCCGCGCTGCTCGCGAACATCGAAGCCGAACTCTCACAGCTGGGCTACAGCCATGCGTGCGCGCTGGCGCCCTCGCCCGCCGCCGCAGCGCTGCTGACCAGGGCCGGGCAGCAGCGCTGCGTGAGCACGCCGGTAGAGTTGCACTCGCGGCTCGAACCGCTGCCACTGGCGCTGCTGGCGCTGCCGGAGGAGGTGCTGGCCGCGCTGCACTCGGCGGGATTGCGCCGCATCGGACAGCTGCTGGGACTGCCGGCGGCGGCGATCGCGCGCCGCTTTGGACCTGCGATCAGTCTCTACCTGCAACGCCTGTGCGGTACGGCGAGTGATCCGCGGCTGGCGTGGCGCATGCCGGCAACCTATAGCGCGCGCTTCGAATTCGACGCCGAAGTGCACGACACGACCGCGCTGCTGTTCCCGCTGCGGCGGCTGTTGCTGGAATTCCAGGGCTACCTGCGCGGCCGCGACTGCGCGGTTCTGCGCTTCACGCTGGCATTCGAGCACTACCGCCAGCCGGCGAGCGGCGTGACCATAGGTATGTCCGCGCCGGCGCGCGATGCGGCGCAGTTCCTGCTACTGGTGCGCGAGCGCCTGCAGAGCCTGGTGCTGCCGGCAGCGGTGAGCGCACTGCGACTGCAGGCGCTCGAGTTCACCGCAGCGAGCGTACTGCAGGCGGATTTCTTCGGCGGCGACGAGCAGCAACTGCAGCAGCTGCAGTTGCTGCTCGATCGGCTGCAGGCCCGTCTTGGCGACGGACAGGTACGCGGCCTGTGCCAGCAAGCCGACCATCGACCGGAACGTAGCTGGTGTTTCATCCCGCCGCAGCAGTCGACGGCACGCCCGGATGCGCAGGCAGCGACGCGGCCCTGCACGCTGCTGCCGCAGCCGCGGCGCATCGAACCGCCGGCGCTGCTGCTGAGTGGACCGGAGCGCATCGAGAGCGGCTGGTGGGACGGCGGCGATGTGACCCGCGATTACTATGTCGCACGCGCCGCGGATGGCGCGCGGCTGTGGGTGTTCCAGGATCTGGCCGCGGGCGGCTGGTATCTGCAGGGACTGTGGACCTGACATGCGCGCCTACGCTGAACTGCACGCGCTGAGCAACTTCAGCTTCCTGCGCGGCGCCTCGCATCCGGCAGAACTGGTCACGCAGGCGCATGCGCTCGGCTATCGAGCGCTGGCGCTGACCGATGAGTGTTCGCTCGCCGGCGCGGTACGCGCCCACGAGGCAGTGCGCGATCTGCGCGATGCGAACTTCAAGCTCATCATCGGCGCCGAGTTCCACGCATCCTGCGGCCTGAAGCTGGTGCTGCTGGCGCCCTCGCAGCGCGCCTATGGACAGATCTGCCAGCTGATAACCCTCGGCCGCCGGCGCTCGAAGAAAGGCAAGTATCGCCTGGGGCGATCGGATTTCGAATCCGGGCTGGACGACTGCCTGGCGCTGTGGATAGCGCCGGGCGATGCCACGCTGAGGCAGGCCACGTGGCTGCGTGAATTCTTCCCGGCGCGCGGCTGGCTGGCGATCGAGCTGCATCGCGCCGCCGATGATGCCGGGCGGCTCGCCGCCGCGCTGGCGCTCGCCCGCGCGAGCGAGCTGCCCGCGGTCGCCAGCGGCGATGTACACATGCATGTCCGCAGCCGGCGCGCATTGCAGGATGTGCTGACCGCGATCCGCCACGGCTGCACCATCGATCAGGCCGGCTGGCGGCTGTATCCGAACGCCGAGCGCCACCTGCGAGCGCTGCAGGAGCTGGCAAACCTGTATCCGCCGGCGCTGCTCGATGAGAGCGCCGCCATCGCCGAGCGCTGCAGCTTTTCACTGTCGCAGCTGCACTATGAATATCCGCCAGAACTGGTGCCCGCCGGCATGAGCGCCGGCGAACATCTGCGCGCGCTGACCGCGGCTGGTATCGCGCGCCGCTGGCCGCAGGGCGTACCGGCCGCAATACGCGACACCATCGAGCGCGAGCTGGCGCTGATCGTGGAGCTGCGCTATGAGCATTTCTTCCTGACCGTGCACGACGTGGTCGAATACGCGCGGCGCGAGAACATCCTGTGCCAGGGCCGCGGCTCGGCCGCCAATTCCGCGGTCTGCTACGCGCTCGGCATCACCGAGATCGATCCGGGACGCATGCAGCTGCTGTTCGAGCGCTTCATCAGCCGCGAGCGCAACGAGCCGCCCGACATCGACGTCGATTTCGAGCACGAGCGGCGCGAAGAGGTGGTGCAGTACATCTACCGCAAGTACGGCCGCGAGCGCGCGGCGCTGGCAGCGACCGTGATCTGCTATCGCACCCGCAGCGCGGTACGCGATGTCGGTCGTGCGCTCGGCGTCGCCGACGCTGATATCGACCGGCTGACACGACTGCACGTATGGTGGGACAAGCCGGGTGAGATCCAGCGAAAATTTGCCGCCGACGAGCTGGGCATCGAACCCATTCGCCTGTCCCGGCTGATGCGCCTGGTGCACGGACTGATCGGCTTCCCGCGCCACCTGTCGCAGCACGTCGGCGGCTTCGTGATCTCCGGCGAATCGCTCAGCACGCTGGTGCCGGTAGAGAACGCCGCCATGCCGGAGCGCACCGTCATCCAGTGGGACAAGGATGACCTGGAGTCGCTCGGACTGCTCAAGGTCGATGTGCTTGCGCTCGGCATGCTGACGGCGATGCATCGCTGCTTCGACCTGATCGAGGGCTATCGCGGCGCGCGACTACGCATGCAGGACATTCCGCCGAAGGATGAGGTTACTTTCGACATGATCTGCCGCGCCGAGACCATAGGAGTGTTCCAGATCGAATCGCGGGCGCAGATGAGCATGCTGCCGCGCCTGCGGCCGCGCAACTTCTATGACCTGGTAATTGAAGTGGCGATCGTGCGTCCTGGTCCGATCCAGGGCGACATGGTGCACCCCTATCTGCAACGACGAGAACAACCGGACAGTGTCAGCTACCCGAGCGCGGCGCTCAAAACCGTGCTGCAGAGAACCCTCGGCGTACCGATCTTCCAGGAGCAGGTAATGCAGATCGCGGTGGTGGCCGCAGATTTCACCCCGGGCGACGCCGATGGGCTGCGCCGGGCAATGGCCGCCTGGAAGCGCCGTGGCGGACTCGAGCCCTACCGCGAACGGCTGCTGTCCGGCATGGCGAGAAATGGCTACAGCAGCGAATTCGCCGAGCAGATCTACAAGCAGATCCTGGGTTTCGGCGAATATGGTTTTCCCGAGTCCCACGCCGCCTCGTTCGCACTGCTGACCTACATCTCCTGCTGGCTCAAGTGCCACGAGCCGGCCGCCTTCGCCGCAGCATTGATCAACAGCCAGCCGATGGGCTTCTATTCTCCGGCGCAGATCACGCAGGATGTGCGCCGCAACGGCGTGCCGGTGCGGTCGGTCGATGTCAGCATCAGCGATTGGGACTGCACCCTCGAACCGGACAGCCGCGTGCCGCAGGCTCAACCCGCGCTGCGGCTGGGAATGCGACTGGTGCGTGGCCTGCCACGCGCCGACGCCGAGCGCATCGTGGCCGAACGTGCACAGCGCAGCTTCGCCAGCATCGATGAACTCGCGGCGCGTGCGCTGCTGTCGCGGCACTCGATCCAGGCGCTGGCCGCCGCCGGCGCGCTCGGCGCCTTGAGCGCGCACCGCCATGACGCCAACTGGCGGGCACTGGGCGTCGAGCGGCTGCCCGGCCTCATCGCCGGGGTTTCAGCCAGTGAAGCGGCGGTGGCATTGCCGGCACCGACCGAGCGCCAGGATATCCTGGCCGACTACCGGCACCTGGGCCTGACTACCGGCCGGCACCCGCTGGCGCTGCTGCGCCCGGCGCTGATGCGCAAGGGATTTCGCAGCAGCAGCGATCTGCAGCAACTCGCCGACGGCAGCAGCGTGCGGGTCGGAGGCCTGGTGACGCACATGCAGCAGCCGGCAACCGCCTCGGGAGTGGTGTTTGCGTCATTGGAGGATGAGACCGGCATCGTCAATATCATCCTGTGGCCTAAGGTATTCGCGGCGCAGCGCCGCTGCGCACTCGAATCGAGCCTGCTGGTGGTCGAAGGCACGCTGCAACGGCGCGACCGCGTCGCGCACGTGATCGCACAGCGGCTGCGCAACGGCTCGGCGTGGCTTGGAGGGATACGCCGGGACTCGAGGGATTTTCATTAAGCCGTGTGTCGCCAAATCGCCTCGATAATGCGCTGCTGCTGATGCGCTGTAATGGCGTTGGCAAGGACTGCCTGACGGCGCATGATCCGACAGCAATCAGCAACTCCCGGACTTACGCCGATGTCAGCCTACCTGTTCGCCAATGTCGAGATCACCGATCCCGAGGCCTATGAAGAGTACCAGCGGTATGTACCTTCGATCATCGCAGCGTATGGCGGGCGCTACCTGGTACGCGGTGGTTCCGTCCAAAGGCTGGAAGGCGATATGCCGGCAAGCCGATTGGTAATTCTAGAATTTCCGGACATGGCGCAGCTGAAAGCGTTTTACAACTCGCCCGAGTACCGTCCCCTGCTGATTACTCGTCAACATGCGGCGAGCTCGAATCTGCTCGCCATCGAAGGCGTGGCTAGTAATCCACTCCCTTGACGTATTGGCTCGGCGGCACTTCCTGGAATCGATTCGGATCGGCCTCGGTCAGGGCATCCGCCAGATTGTCCGATACCAGCCCATGCTCGTTGAAGTCGCGGTCACGTACCACGGTGTTGCCCAGCAACTCGCAGTCGTCGGCCGCAAAACTTCGCTGCTGTGAATCGAAGGCGCGCCTCATCGTGGAAGGCATGAACATTCCGCGATGGAGGCAGCAGGCCAGCGAAGCACAAATTTGACGGGCTGAGCGTCAACCGTAGGTGAAGTCGGGCTTGCTCTGTCCGCTGCTCAGAATGCGACCGCCAAAGACCTTCTCGTAGAAGCGAGCCGAGCGGTTTGAGCCCACGACGGCGCCGCAGATTCACCCGCGCCGGTGCAAGACCTGCCTCCAGGACCACAGGGAGGCAAGGCCGGTGAGGGCCGAGGCAATGCCGAACGCAATGCGCGCAGTTGTGACGCCACCGCTCAAGCTCACGGCGGCACCGCCAACGCCGGCACCCACGCTGAATCCGGACGCCTGGCCAAAGAAAGCCACCCAGCCGAACATGACCCCCATGGAGGTCATCACCAGCCCACCCAGCGCGTGATAGGTGCGGCTGCCTGTCGCGACCCACTGGCCAACGAGCACGCCACTGGCCGCCAGCAGAACACCGACACTGATGCCGAGAACTCCAGCTTCGACGGAGCTATCCGATGCGGATCTAAGCGACTCCAGCCCGACGCACACAAGCACAAGCCCACCACTGGCAAGCACAATGCCGAGGGCCCAGCGTGGACCGCGGCCCGTCGTGCGGCCAGCCTCGTTCGGCAATATTTCGCCCCTGGCGGCGCGTCGCTGCCGGCTCCAGTTCACTAGGACCAACGCGGGAACGATCGAAAACGCGCTGCCAACGACCCCGGTGACGAGCGGCAGAGTCCACAGTGGCGCGAAGGCATCGATGCGTGCGCCATCCGGATGGTCAGGCCGGTAGAGGATTCGCAGATGCTGGCCGAATCGGTACGTGGATTCCGGGCCCGACAAGTCCGACGTCACGACGTACGTCTGCCCATCGCTCGCGGTGAACTGAAGCATTGGCGCGTAAGCAGCAGCGCCGCCCTTCAGGCGCCCCACCTGCTTTTTCGCGACAACGGTACCTTCCGCACGCGATCCGGAGAAAATCAATGTGGCGCGCTGCACCGTCGACCCGACAGCGATGGCCAGCAGTACCAGACTCCCGATCGCGAAAGCCCCGATAAAGCCATAGGCAAATATACGTGCACCCATGTACGGCATCATTCAAACAATGCCAATGATTCGGAACCTGCCGCATCACTCATGGCGAAAGTATACATGCACTTTGAGCGGGATTTTCTTGGCGATGTCAGTTCCGACTCGAGTGTACGGTATCAGTGAACGTCAATGTCCATTCAAATGCGCGATTTGTGAAAAGCCTTCGCGTGGACTGATATGTCATGTGGCCTGATCTCCACATCTCGTGGAGCGGGTCATGCCGGAATACCCCTCTTTCGTGTTGCGCGGCCGTTAAGATGAGGCGTTAGACGGATGAGCACACCTGTTCCCAGAGGGATTAGGGTCCCAATCGGACTCGCACTACTTGGCTATTGTCTATACGAGATCTACACAGGCTATGCCCGCGGCAGCTGGCGCACGTTCGATCGCCGCTACGAGCCCGGGTCTTATTGGAGCATAAGCCTCAAATTTACAATTGCCTGCGGATTCCTGTTTGGACTTACTTGATGGCGCGCCGTCTTACAGCGTCCAGCGGGTGACCGCTTTGTGGCAGCAATTCAGCTGGCTCGACCGACTGAAAGGGGCCGAAAGGATGCAGCGACCGGACGCGCTACCAGGTCAACTGCTGCGTAAACATAAGCCCGGTGTGAGCGGTCATCAGATACAACAGCAGCACACACGTACCCAGCACCGAATGCGCCGGACAAACTCCGGTGCACAGTGCGCCCGATCGCACCATCACACAATTCTCTTTTAAGCAGATGTGGTGCTCGACCTGTCATTGCCCATGGTGCGATGCGTCCACGTAGAACCGCTGGATCTCGATTGGTCGCTCGCCCGAGACCACTGACGAGGCCGCATCAACTCGCAATTGCACATACCCAACCAGTCTATTGCCGGCCTCGGCGATCCACGTCTCGCGGCCCGGTTCACGAATCTCGGCGAGTTGCAGGGACTGGCCGTAACTCGCTGCGCAATGTCGCTGCATATTCTCGACGCTATTCGACTCGGCGAATGCGTCGCGGAAACTACTCTCGGCGAGCACCGAAAGCGCCTGCGCGTCACTCTCCTGCGCTCGCCGAATCCGAATCGCCGGCGAATTAGATTCCGACATGTTCGGCCGCCGCGGCCGCCGCGTAATGCGGCCGGAACAACCGCCAGTGCTCGGCCAGCAGCACGAACAGCAGGCTCGACAGCCCGCAGGCAAACGCGCCGCTGGCCAGGGGCAGCGTGGCGCCGTTGAAGCGCCGCCCGATAAGCGCGCCAACTAGCGCGCCGCCAAAGGTGCTGATGAATCCCTGCAGTGATGCGCCGATGCCCGCGACCGAGCCAACCGGCTCCATCGCCATCGCGCCGAAGTTGGAAGCGGTCAATCCGATGCAGGCCATGGTAGCCGCCTGCAGCAGCACGAACGTCGCAAGGGTTTCCAGGCCGACGGCAGCAATCAGTGCGTGCACCCCGGTGATACTGATGAACACCAGCAATCCCATATGCGAGATGATACGCATCCCGACGCGCTCCACGATCCTGGAATTCAGGAACGCGGTGACGCCCATCGATGCGGCGCACAGCGCGAACATCGCGGGCATCAGGCCCGGGCGGCGAAATACGTCCTCGAAGATCTGCTGAACCATGCCGACGTACGCCAGGATGGATCCGAACATCACCGTCATCGCCAGCGTGTAGCACAGCGAGGTACGGTTGCCGAGCACCAGCGTGCCCGCGCGCACAATGTGATCCGCAGTCAGAGTCAGCCGGTATTCCGGATGCAGCGTCTCCGGCAGCCGCAGCAGCACCCACAGGAACACGAGCGCGGCGAACGCGCCAAAGATCAGGAAGATTGACCTCCACGGCGCCAGCAGCAGTATCAGCTGGCCGAGACTGGGAGCGAGCACCGGCACCATCAGGAACACGATGAAAGTCAGCGACATGACGCGCGCCATATGACGCCCGGAGTATAGATCCCGGATCACCGAACGCGATACCACCATGCTGGCGGCCGCCAGCCCGTGTGCGAACCGCCATGCCAGCAGCGTCACGAAGCTGGTCGACAGGCCGGTCAGCACCGCGGCCAGCACGTACACCGACAGCCCGATCAGCAGCACCAGCCGCCGGCCAAAGCGATCGGACAGCAGTCCCCAGAACAGCTGGCCACAGCCGACGCCCGCAAGGTACGCGGTCACGATCCACTGGCTGCGATTTTCGTTCACCAGGCCGAGCGCTGCGGCGATGGTCGGCAGCGCAGGCAACATGGTGTCGACGGCGATCGCCTGCGTTGCCATCAGGGCGGCAGTCATGGCGACAAATTCGCGAAATCCGATGGCTCTCGCTGCGGCTCCGTAGGACTCAGATTGCATTGTCACGCCATCCTACCTGAATGGCATAACCGGCCGCACCGCTTGCGCCGGCAGGGCGACTGTGCGGCGCTATTGCCCGAGAGCGCTGCGCAGCGCCGTCAGTTCCGCCGCCGATTCGCCGACCAACGCGTGGCAGATATCAGGATCGAGTGCGAGGTGCACGGCGGCCTTGCGATTGGCGAGCCGGGCACGAATCAGCTCCGGCGAATCCTTGCACATCGACAGCATGTCGGCGATTTCCAGTACATCGGCGAGCGCGGCACTGGTGCCGCGCAGCTCGCGCGCGCTGTCCTCGTAGCTGCTGACCGCGTTGACGATCTCCTCGGCCAGGAACCAGCTCTCGAGCAGCGCCTTGGCGATGTTGCCGTGCCAATCGCGCACGATGCGCTGGTACATGATCTGGTCGCCGAACAGAGCCGGGTGGCGCATCGAGTGCGTGAGGATATAGAGCTTGCCGACGCCGTGCACCAGGCCGGTCAGCATCGCCATATCGGGACTCACTTTATTCGAGCGCCGCGCGACCACGAAGCACAGCGATGCCACCAGCACGCTGTGCTGCCACAGCACGTTCAGGTGACGCTCGATGCCGGCGAATGTCCTGGCACGACGCAGCTGTGCCATCGCAAAGCCAACAGCGGCAGCGCGCAGCGCATCAAAGCCGAGCCGGGTCACCGCGGCGCGCAGTTCCGTGACTGGTGTGCCGCCCGGATTCAGTGCGGCGGAATTCGCCATCGACAACACCCGGGCTGCGAGCACCGGTTCGGCGCCCAGCACCCGCACCACGCGCTCCGCGCTCGCACCCTCCTGCGACAGCACTTTCTGCACCCGAAGTGCGACATCCGGAAAGCTTGGTAGCTCGATGGTGCTGGAGGACAATTCGCTCGCCAGCTCGCGCACGAACTCGAACGCATCCATGCTGGCATCGCGCTGCATGGCCTGGTTCGGCATCGGATCAGTGTTCTGCGCGGCGGTCATAATTTCGTCTCATGGGCGGCAATGCTAAAACTCGCTCCAGTCACTACCCGAAGCCGCGCTGCCGGCCGCCGTTGCCGCGGCCCGGGGAGCCGCGGGCTTGGATGCTGCCGGCGCCGGCGCCGGACCCTGCGCCGCCGACCAGGGTCGCGAGGCGCTGCGCCGCTCGCCGGGTGACGCCTGCTGCTGCTTCCTGGCGGCGGCGGCGGCCGCAGGTGTGGCCGCAAGCGTGCCCGGCGCGCTGATGAATTCCGCGCTGCCCGGCACGCCGGTATAGCCATCGCGCAATTTGAAGAACGCGGTGAGCTGCGACAGCCGGGCCGCTTGATCGTTCATTGAGGCGGCCGCCGCGCTTGCCTCCTCCACCATCGCGGCGTTCTGCTGCGTACTTTCATCCATCTGCAGCACGGCGCGGCTTATCTCCTCCGCGCTAGCGGCTTGTTCCTGGCTGGCGTT
>Ga0182016_10008682_pt1 | contig 10224 bp, 8 predicted proteins | sample 712S2MmetaG_FD_120491 | JGI IMG/M metagenome (GOLD analysis project Ga0182016, IMG submission 120491) | Permafrost microbial communities from Stordalen Mire, Sweden - 712S2M metaG | ecosystem: Environmental > Terrestrial > Soil > Wetlands > Permafrost | place: Sweden: Stordalen | collected... | reverse complement strand
GACACCACCCGCGAGATGATCGGCCGCTCGTGCAGGTTCAGCCCAAGGCCGTGGGCGAATTGCAGGCCGAAGGCCGACATTTCGTCCGGGAAGCCGAACTCCTCCGCTTTCGGGAACACCTCGCAGATATGCGCCGTCGAGGCACCGGGCTTGATGCGCTCGATGGCATTGTCGAGCCATTCGCGTGCCATCCTGTAGGCGTCGTGCTGCGCCGGCGTGGCGCGGCAGACATTGAAGGTGCGGTAGTAGCAGGTCCGGTAGCCCATGAAGCTTTGCAGGATGTCGAAGAAGGCCTGGTCGCCGGGGCGGATCATGCGGTCGGTAAAATTATGCGGGTGCGGGCTGCAGCGCTCGCCCGAGATGGCATTGACCGCCTCCACGTCGTCGGAGCCATGGGTGTAGAGGAACTTGTTGACCTCGGCGACGATGTCGTTCTCGCGGATCCCGGGACGCAGCATCTGGTTGACGACGTCGTAGGCGCCATCGACCATGGCGGCGGCGCGGTTGAGGAGCGCGATCTCGTCGGCGGATTTCACCTCGCGCGCGCTCAGCATCACCTGCTGGCCATCCTTGATCTTCAGGCCGGCCTTTTCCAGTTCGAACATCATCGGCGGCTCGATGATGTCGACGCCGATCGGCATTTTGGCGACGCCGGCCTCGCGCAGGATCGCGGCCATTTCGTCGGCGTGGCGCTTCATCAATCCAAACGCCGGATCGACCGTGCCGCGCAGGCCGACGAGGCCTGCTTTGCAGTTCTCCGGCTTGAGCCACGGTGAATAAAGCTTGTGATGCATCGCGGCCGAGCCGAAGTCCCACAGGATGGGTTCGCCGCCGCGCACCAAGAGCGCCCAGCGCGAGAGCTTGTCGCGCGCCCATTCGCCGATCTTGGTCGAGGTGACGTAGCGGATATTGTTGTCGTCGAACAACAACAGCGCGCCGAGGTCGGAGGCTTCAAGCGCCGCTTGCGCGCGGGCGAGCCGGTAACGGTGCATGCGCCGGTAGTCGACGCGCTCCTCGAAATCGACCCCCATGGTGCCGAGCACCGGCAAATGGCGGCCCCAATTATACCGCGGGTTGATGTCCTCGGCGCGGATGATCGTCGGATCGCGGGTGATGTCGTCCATGGCAGGCTCCCTTCCTCTCGTCCGTCATCCCGAAGCGCGATCGAAGCGAGCCTCGAAAGGATAATCGGCTACTGCAATTGTCGCTCGTATTCTAGCTAATCCGCGCGGCGTTTTATACCGGCTCCCGAAGCGTCACGGTATCGGGATAGGCCCCATGTCCTTCGGCACTTTGTAGCCCTTCTGCACCGCCGGCCGGTCGGCGATCGCGAGGTACCAGCGCTTGACGTTCGGGTACTTGTTGAGATCGACGGTCTGCCATTCGTAGCGTGAGATCCACGGCCAGATCGCGATATCGGCGATCGAATAATCGCCGGCCACATAGTCATGGGCGGAAAGCTGCTTGTCGAGCACGCCGTAAAGCCGGTGCGCTTCCTTGAGGTAACGCTCCTCCGCATAGGGCGCCTTGCCCGGATTGTATTTCACGAAGTGATGCACCTGGCCGAGCATCGGGCCCGGACCGCCCATCTGCCACATCAGCCATTCGATGACCTTGTAGCGGCCGTCGCCGGACTTCGGCAGGAGCTTGCCGGTCTTGTCGGCGAGATAGATCAGGATCGCGCCCGACTCCATCAAGCTCAGGCCGTTGTCGCGGTCGACGATCGCCGGGATGCGGTTGTTCGGCGAGATCTTCAAGAATTCCGGCTTGAACTGCTCGTCCTTGCCGATGTCGACCGGATGCACCGTATAGGGCAGCCCCAGTTCTTCGAGCGCGATGGAAGCCTTGCGGCCGTTCGGCGTCGTCCAGGTGTAGAGATCGATCACGGTTGGATTCCTATCTGGTTCTAAGATGAAACTTGTCTGGCGCCTAAGCCGCACTCTGCCCCAAGGCATTGGTGTCGTTCAGACGCAGCGTAGCGAGATGAGCCGCGACGGCATCGCGGATTTTGGGTCCATGCATTCTCATTTCCGCGAACTCCGCCTCTGAAATAAGATCGCTCAGACCGGACTTGAAGTACGGCCATGCCCGCGCATGGTTCCACCAGTTTTGAGCACGCGGGCGTCCGGTCGTCCACAGATCGAGTAGCCCGAGATAGTCGAGCCGCGCGACGAGCGGCATCAGGTTGATGTCGGCGAGGCTCGGCTCAGCGCCTAGGATCCAGGGGCCGTTCTCTGCCAGCGTCTCTTCCAGCATTTTGAACGCACGTTCGTAGGCCGCGATGGCATGCACCACGAACGGCGACTGCGCCCCATGCTCGTAAGTGGACTTGAAACGGTCAGTGCGGCGCGGATCGCCGACATTGCGGAAGCGCGCCTGGCGAATTTCCTCCGGCATATTCTTCATTCGCTCGCGAAACATCGCCGAAAAGCTGATCTCGGTGACGCCCTCAAACAACCCGTCGTCGACCATCTTGCTCCACAGCCGCATCCGGCTTTGCTGCCATGGATCGGCGGGAATAAGCCGCGGCGTCTGTGGGAAGGTTTGATCGATATACTCGCAGATCAAAGTCGACTCGATGACCGGCTTGCCGTCATGAACCAGCGTCGGGACGACGCCTTTTGGATTGAGCTTGCGGTAATGCGGGTCGTATTGCTCGGCCTTGAAGAGGTCGACCCGGATCGCTCGCCACTCCAATTGCTTGGCTCGCAGCGTGATACGGACCTTCTGGCAGCAGACCGAATTGCCGAAATCGTAGAGGATAAGCTCGCTCATGCGGCCTTTTTACCCCAAAGCCTACCCGAAGCGATATCGGCGCCGTCGCGGATCGCCTTGAGCTTGAGCCACACCACGGGCTCAATCACCCATTCGCGCCGGGTGAAGGTGCCGAAGCCGCAATCGCTCGAGGCAATGACGCGCTCGCGGTCGCCAACCACCGACACCGCTTCCTCGATGCGCCGCGCAACGACTTCGGGATGCTCGACGAAATTCGATGTGGTTTCGACCACGCCAGGGATCAGGATCATGTCCTTCGGCAGCGGCACGCGCTTGAGCGCCGAATATTCATGGGCGTGGCGCGGATTGGAAAATTCGATCGACAGCGCGCCGACCTCGGCCTGGTAAAGCGCGGGCAGGATTTTTTCCAGCGCGATGTCGTGGATGTGCGGGCCTTCCCAATTGCCGTAACAGATATGCAGGCGCACGCGGTCGCGCGGAATGCCGTCGATGCCTTTATTGATGGCTTCGACATGGCGTTCGCAGCGCTTGACGAATTCGGCGTCCGTGAGATCGCGGTACATCATGGTGCGGTCCATGGCGAGATCGGGCGCGTCGATCTGCAACACCAGGCCGGCTTTGTGGATGGCCTGGTATTCGTTCTTCATCTCGCGCGCGATGGCGTCCAGATAGGCGTCGTGCGACTCGTAGAAGGCATTCAGCATGGTGGTCGAGATGATGCCGGGGGACGCCGCCGTCATGAAGCGTTCGGAGAACGCGTGCAGCTCGTCGGCGATCCGGTTGAGGCCCGCGGTTTCGTCGCTGATCGGCTTGAGATCGCGGTATTTGATGTCGGCCTGCGCCTCGGGCGCGCCGTGCTGGCTCTTCGGCGGATTGGGAAAGCGCCGCATCAGATAGCTGACAAGGTCGGGGAATTCCTCGAACTCGCGGCCGCGGCGGCGTTTCGATACGCCAGCGAAGCCCGACACCCGCTGCGGCACATAGGTCTGAAAGCCGATGCGGCGCTGCTCGCCGTCATTGCCGACGTCGATGCCGGCCTCCATCTGCTTTTGCACGACATGGCGGACAGCCTTGTCCATTTCGTCGGCCAGCAGTTTTGGGTCGAGGCTCTTGCCCTCCTCCTGCGCGATCAGAAGGTCGCTCAAGACCTCATTGCGCGGCAGGCTGCCGACATGGGTGGTGAGAATGCGGTCACGGCTCAAAATCATCGGGCGGGCTCCACTCGTCATGGCCGGACTTGTTCCGGCCATCCACGTCTTTGCGCGGCCATGTTGTAAAGCCGTGGATGCCCGGCACAAGGCCGGGCATGACGATTCCGGGACCCGGCATCTCGAATAGATTGCGGCCGAATTTCCGCGTCGGCATAATGCTTTGTGGTGGGCATAAGTGGGCGAAGTCCCGCGGCCCGGGAGAACGCCGCCATGAGTAACGTTCCGCCGAGCCCGATCCGGCCGTCGACCGCCGTGCCGCGCGACTACAATTTCGCCGCCGATATCCTCAAACGCAATATCGATGCCGGGCGAGCCGACAAAGTCGCCTTTATCGACGACCGCGGCACCTACACCTATGGCGACCTCGCCGGGCGCGTGGCGCGCTTTGCCAATGTGCTGCGCTCGCTCGGCATGCGCAGCGAGGAGCGCGCGCTGATCTGTCTCACCGACACCATCGACTGGCCGACCGCGTTCCTCGGCGCCATCAAGGCCGGCGTGGTCGCCGTGCCGGTGAACACGCTGATGACGGAAGCCGACTATCGCTTCATGCTCAAGGACAGCCGGGCCCGGCTCCTGATCGTGTCCGAGAGTTTATATTCAAAATTTGCCGATGCGCTCGGCGAGGCTGCCGACCTCGAGCACGTCATCGTCTCGCGTGGCGATGCCCACGCGCATCTGTCGTTCGATCAGTTGCTGGGCAGCGCCAAGAGCGAAGACAGGACAGCGGCGACGACTTGCGACGACATCTGTTTCTGGCTCTACACCTCTGGCTCGACGGGACGGCCGAAGGGCGCGGTGCATACGCATGCCGATCTCAAACTCACCGACGCTCTCTATGCCGGACCGATCCTCGGCATCACCGAGAACGACGTCTGTTATTCGGTGGCGAAATTGTTCTTCGCCTATGGGCTCGGCAATGCGCTGACGTTTCCGATGTCGGCGGGCGCAGCCACCGTGCTGCTGCCGCAGCGGCCGACGCCGGACCTCGTCGCCGATATTCTGAGGCAGCACCAGGTCACCGTGTTCTATGCGGTGCCGACCTTCTATGCGGCGTTTCTCGCCAGTCCCGCGGCGCCGGAGCGACGCGAGTTGCAATTGCGCCGCTGCATCTCCGCGGGCGAAGCGCTGCCGCCCGACATCGGCCGGCGCTGGAGCGAGCGCTACGGCACCGACATTCTCGATGGTCTCGGTTCGACCGAGATGCTGCATATTTTTCTCTCGAACCGGCCCGGCGACGTCAAATACGGCACCACCGGCAAGCCGGTGCCGGGCTACGATATTCGCCTGATCGACGATGATGGCGAGCCGATCAAGAAGCGCGGCGACATGGGCGAGCTGCAGGTACGCGGGCCGACCAGCGCCATCATGTATTGGAACAACCGCGAGCAGTCGCGCTCGACCTTCTTGGGCGAATGGACGCGGTCCGGCGACAAATATGTCGAGGACGACGACGGCTATTTTGTCTACTGCGGCCGCCGCGACGACATGCTGAAGGTCTCCGGCATGTATGTGTCGCCGTTCGAGGTCGAAGGCGTGCTGCAAAGTCATCCCGATGTGCTGGAAGCCGCCGTGGTCGGCTGGCCGGACATCGACAAGCTCATCAAACCCAAGGCTTTCGTGGTGCTCAAAGTGCCCGAAAAGGCGAACGGCGCGTTCGCCGAGATGCTGCAGGACGAATGCCGGACGAAGCTTGCGGTCTACAAATACCCGCGCTGGATCGAGTTCCGCAGCGAACTGCCGAAGACCGCGACCGGGAAGATTCAGCGTTTCAAGCTGAGAGCCGAGGCTGAAGCGAAGTAGTGCCTGCCCCTCGTCACAGCACGCGAGGAAGGTCGGGCCCTATATGTCTTTTGACATGTATGAAAGCGGCCACTTAAAACCGGAAGCTTAACTCGGGAAGTCTGTTATGGTTGACGTCAGGCGAGCCGAGCTATGCGCGCGGTCTGACATTCACCGAAGAGCTGGTTTTTGAAAGCCACGATAGGATCCCGGCATTCGGATATTCCCGATCCGCCGGAAATGGCTGCGTTGGTACGTTCCAAGGATTGGTCCAAGACCGTCTTAGGAGCGGCGGAGAATTGGCCGCAAAGCCTGAAACTCATCGTAAACGTCATGCTGGCTTCGGGCTTTCCCATGTGCGTCCGTTGGGGTCCCGAATTCGCGATGATCTATAATGACGGCTATCGCTCCATCCTCGGCGATAGACATCCGGCGGCTTTTGGCCTGCCGTTTCATGAGGCGTGGCCGGAAGTACAGTCTCAACTACGACCTCTGCATGAGGCCATTCTGACAGGAACGAGCGGCGCATACTTTGCCGAAGACATGCTCATAAAAGTGCAGCGGCGCGGCAGTCCCGAATGGGAAGATGCGCGCTTCACCGTCAGTTACAGCCCCGTTCCAGACGACACCGCCCCAACGGGTGTCGGCGGCGTGCTTGTTACCGTCGTCGAAACGACCGATCGTGTCCGGAACGAGGAGGCTCTGCGCGCCAGCGAGGAGCGTTTCGCCCGCATCTTCGAGCAGACGGGGGTCGGCGTCATTCAATGCGAATTGGATGGTCGCTTCCTCCTGGTCAATAGACGGTTTTGCGAGATCGTCGGTCGCACCGCAGACGAGCTTTTGAAGCTCTGCGTGCCTGACATCACGCATCCCGATGATCGGGAAAACGATACGGGCCTACGGCGGCTCCTGGTTGCTGACGGGGTTCCGTTCTTTGTCGAAAAGCGCTACCTGCGGCCCGATGGATCGGAAGTCTGGGTCAGCGTCAACGTATCACTGATGCGAAGCGCGGATGGGACGCGGCAGCAATTGATCGGTGTGGCGCAGGATATTACCGAGCGCAAAACCGCCGAAGCCAGTTTGCGCAGCAAGGAGGCCGATCTCCGGCTTGTTCTCGATTCGGCAACCGACGGAGTGTATTGCGTCGATACCGACGGCGTCACGACAATGTGCAACGCGGCCTTTCTCAACATGCTCGGCTTCGAGCGGGAGCAAGATGCGGTAGGCCGAAAACTCCATGATGTCATCCATCATACGCATCCCGACGGCTCGCATTATCCTAAAGAAGAATGTCCGATCTACCGGACAGCCAAAGACGGCGGCTCCGCACATGTCGAGTATGAATTATTCTATCGCCTCGACGGCAAGAGCTTCCCGGTAGAATATTGGGTCGGCCCCGTCGTTCGAGATGGAAAGCGCCAAGGTGCGGTCTGCACGTTTATCGACATCACTGAGCGAAGGTTTGCGCACGAGCAGCAGAGTCTATTGGTCCGAGAACTAAGCCACCGGATCAAAAACCTGTTTGCGATAACGAGCGGAATGATATCGCTTAGCGCGCGCTCGGCGGCTACGCCCAAAGAATATGCAACTAACATTCAGGGCAGGTTGCAGGCGCTGGCATCAGCCCACGATCTGGTTCTCCCAGGCGCGAGTAACGACGCGGGCCCAGTCGCCGAACCCACCACTTTGGAGATTTTGCTGCGGAAGATTTTATCCCCCTACGCAGACATGCAGTCGGAAAATCAGAACGCTCGCCTTGTTTTGGATGGGCCTGCCGTGCCGCTGGGTGCGCGCACCGTTACCACCTTCGCTCTCGTTCTGCATGAACTGGCAACAAACGCCGCAAAATATGGAGCGTTGTCGGTAGAGGAAGGAAGCCTTCGAATAACATGGCAGCGCTCCGACAAGATCCTGTTGATGAAGTGGGAGGAGAGCGGCGGTCCCACACTGAGTGGGCCACCTCAATCAGAGGGCTTCGGGACGGTGCTTTCCAATCACAGCGTCCGTGAACATTTCGGGGGCACCATTTCCCGCAAATGGAATGCGAAGGGTCTTGCGGTGGAGGTTACTCTTCCGACGGAACGATTAAGTCATTGAGACAGTTGGCGTTCTGCGCAGAAATGTGAGGCATTTCACTTGCTCGGGTTCGCTCCCATTTTGATCGTCGAAGACGAGCCCTTCATTGCGCTCGAACTCAAGGCGTCAATCGAAGAAGCCGGGGGTAAAGTCGTTGGCCCGGTGGGAAGCGTTCAGGCTGCGCTTGAACTCTTGCAGACAGATGTCGTTGCGGCCGCCGTCCTCGATGTCCAACTAAGCGACGGCAATGTCACACCGGTGGCAGCGGCTCTCGCCGCGCGTGGAATCCCAATGGTCTTTCAAAGTGGCGTCAATCCGCCACCGGACTTGAAACGCCAATGCCCTGATGCGGTCCATTACAAGAAGCCGGTATCCGCCCACTTGCTCTTGGAAAAGATCGCACAACTCCTCAACGGCTAGAGTCCGGGTCTGCTGGGCGGCTTCGCTATCTGCTACGGGACCCCGTAGCGGACATGGCGAGGACACGGTCAATCCAACGGCTCGACCTTGACGATCGAGGCGCCATGATTGCTGCCGACCCACAGCGTGCCGGGGTTCTTGGTATCGTCGACGAAGACGCGGCGGATATTGGTCGGCCGCGGCAGCGGATATTCGGTGTACTGGCCGCTCTTGATATCGAGCCGCGATACACGGTCGGTGTTCATCGACGCCGTCCAGGCATTGCCGTTCTTGTCCTCGACCGTGTCATAGGGCGATGACCACGGCGTCGGCACTTTCCATTCTTGAATTTTGCCGGTCTCGGGATCGAGCATGCCGATGGCATTGCCGAAATATTCGGCGAACCACAGCCGGCCTTCGGCGTCGACGCGCCCGCGCCGAGGATGCGAATTCGGCGTCGGCGTGAGGAACACCGTCGGCTCCTTGGTCTTGGCGTCGAGCCGCACGATATTGCCGGCCGAGAAATCGAGCAGATAGAGGTTGTTCTCCGCGTCCGCATGGATGCCGTAGGTGCCGATGCGCTTGCCGGTGCGCGGATCCTTCGGCACGCCGACGTCCTCGAAGCCGTTCGACTTCAGATCGAGCCGGTAGATGTGACCGCCGGCCGAATTCTTGATCCACACTTTGTCGTCGGTCGGCGTGCCCTCGACCGCCAGATGGCCGAGCTGCCCGGCGTCTGAGTCCCATTCCTTGGGCGTCGACCACATCTCGAACTTGCCGGACTTGCGGTCGAGCTTGGCGATCGCGCTCTGATACATCACGCCGATCCAAGGATTGTCGTCCTTGTCGATCTCGAGATCGAGCGTGCCGAGCGAGTAGCCGGGCTTGGTCACCGGGATCGGGAATTGCGTGACCTGGCCGGTCTTCGGATCCATCTCGCCGATGAACATCTGGCCGAAATCCGAGTACCAGACGTTGCCTTCATGATCGAGCACGACGTCGTGCGGCTCGATCAGCCGGTTCGGCATGTCGTATTCGGTGATGATGACATGGGTCGATTTGCCGGTGAGCCGCGGCAGAGTCTTCAGCGGCCACGACCAGGTATCCTGCCGGCTTAAGTTTACGCTGGCGAGCCATTCCGCGGCGCCGGGCGCTTCCTCGGCTGAGATCAGCCGGCGCGCCGCCTCGCCGACCAGCCTTTGCGGCTTTGACGGCGTGCTGCCCGGGTAATAACCGGCCATGCGCAGGAAGACTTGCTTGAACTCATCGGCATCGTGGGTCGAGCGCACGATGCGTTCCAGCGTGTGGCAGCTGTTGCAGTCGAGCACTAACCGTTTTTGATCGTCGGTGCCGGGCATGCTCATGAGCCACTCGGCATTGGTGAGTTGCGCGCCGAGATTGCGCGTCGGCTTGAGCTTGATATCGAGTTTGTCTTCCTGACCTGCCGCCAGGGTGGCGTCGGCAGGCCCATCGAGATCGTAGCCGGTGGCCCGAATGCCGATCGCATAATGGCCGGCATCAAGGCGCGAGGCCGGAAAGCTGAAGTGGCCTTTGTCGTCGCTGACGACCGAGACGGTAATGGTCGAGCCGTCTTTCCTGGCGCTGACGACGACGCCCTCCATGGGGCCATCTTTGGCGGAGGAGACCTCGCCCGAGAGGGCGGCTGCGTTCTGCGCCGAGGCCGGCATTACGGTGCCGACCGTCAGGCAGGCCACCGAAGCGATCAAAAGCGCTCTTATCCGCATGATTCCTCCCCGGGTCGGATAAAATTCGGGCCTGGCGTCGCGCAGAGGTGCCGGTCCGAGAATTTTTGTATTGGGCGGAGCGTATTACCCGCGACTGGACGGTTCAAGGAGGCTCCACGGCACGGGCTATTGTGGCTGCAACTTGCCTTGCGTTTACGTTTTTCGGGTATTACTAGGACGCCTTCTCTGTGAAGGCTTGCCGCGGTAGCTCAGCTGGTAGAGCACCGCATTCGTAATGCGGGGGTCAGGGGTTCGAATCCCTTCCGCGGCACCAGCCT
>Ga0182016_10008677_pt1 | contig 10231 bp, 8 predicted proteins | sample 712S2MmetaG_FD_120491 | JGI IMG/M metagenome (GOLD analysis project Ga0182016, IMG submission 120491) | Permafrost microbial communities from Stordalen Mire, Sweden - 712S2M metaG | ecosystem: Environmental > Terrestrial > Soil > Wetlands > Permafrost | place: Sweden: Stordalen | collected... | reverse complement strand
CGTCTTCTCAGCACTGGATCGCTGGTCATCTCAATGGCTTCGCGCAGGAATCTGGTGCTGTAAGCGGACCGAGGGAGGCGGATGGCCGGAGCCAACCCGCGAGAGAGCCGGACGAATCGGAACCTCAGGCAGGCGACCACGGATCCCGAACCTGCCTCTGCTGAAATCGACTACCCAAAGGCAACCTACCTTTTGAAGCCGGTCAGGACCGCGGCGGTTCTGCGCAGCTTTGTCACATGCTGCGAACTGGTGAAGATCGATCCGTTTGCCTGGTTCCGCGATGCTCTTAGCCGCATCGCCGACCATCCGGTCAAAAGGCTCGAAGAACTGCTGCCGCATCAATGGGCGATGGCAACCCGGTAATCCAGTTCTCATCCATCCCAATATCTGGCAGTCACGCTCTTATCCGCCAGAGAGGTTCATCGGATGCGTAGGGTACCCACACAATCTCGAAAGCAGCGATGATTCCCCAGCAAGCTGCGTGGAACTACAAGCAGCGGAGCAGTCATTTTTGTAGCTGTTGCTTTCCGTCGGATTCTACAGCCCGCTAAAACCGGCGGCTATAACTTCGGGTTCGCTCGGCCGAGCCATGTTTCGCGCGTTGCTTCCGTTTTGACCGTGCTGACAGTACCCGGTTTTTTAAGCCGTACCTCGTTCACCGCACCTTCTGACTTATTTTTCACTGAAACAAAGGGCTTTATCCAGACACCCGCGTACAGACTCTTCCGCACGGGCAGACAATGTGCAGATGAAGGCTTTGCCCACTCCGCGTTTCTCCGCCCCCGCCCCGTGAGCTGCCGGATCGGGGAAATGCGAAAAAAAATAAAAAGTGTTTTTGCCAAACGAACCTAACGTCGGAAAATTACGGAGCCGGCGGGCGTATCCCCCATCGGCATATTTTTCCGCTCTATCCTCCCCCATCCCATTCCTCCAAAGATGTATACTCTCCTCTGAATCTTCGGGACTAGCCCCATGCCTCAAACCATCACACTCTCCATCAATGGCCAGCGCACTTCGCATGAGGTCGAGCCGCGCCTCCTGCTCATCCACTACCTGCGCGAAGTCGTCGGTCTCACCGGCTCGCACATCGGCTGCGAAACCTCTCTCTGCGGCGCCTGCACCGTCGAGGTCAACGGCAAGGCCGTCAAGAGCTGCACCATGTTCGCCGTCCAGGCCGACGGCGCCCACGTCCTCACCGTCGAAGGACTCGCGGATGCCAGCGGCAAAATGGCCGCCATTCAGGAAGCCTTCTGGAACGAGCACGGACTCCAGTGCGGCTTCTGCACGCCCGGCATGATGATCGCCGCGCGCCAGATCATCGAGCGCAATCCCCATCCGTCGGACCAGGAAATCCGCGAAGGGCTCGACGGCAATCTCTGCCGCTGCACCGGCTATCAACACATCGTCAATGCGGTGCGGGCCGCCGCGAAAGCCGCGGGAGCATAACCATGGCCACCACCATTACGAAACTGGACAAGCTCGTCGGCAAGCGCATCCGTCGCCGCGAAGACCCGCGCCTCATCACCGGCACGGCCACTTACGTGGATGACGTCACCATGCCCGGCATGCACTATGCGGCCATTGTGCGCAGCCCGCACGCCGCCGCCAAAATCCGCTCCATCGATACTTCGAAAGCCATCGGCGCTCCCGGCGTCCTCGCCGTCTACACCGGTAAAGACACCGCTCAGGTTGGTGGGGTCCCCTGCGGCGTCGATCTGCCCGGCCTGCGCAAACCGCATCACAATATCCTCGCCATCGACCGCGTCTACTTCTCCGGTCATCCCGTTGCTGTCGTCGTGGCTCGCGACCGTTATCTCGCCGCCGACGCCGCCGACCGCATCGAGGTCGACTACGACGTTCTGCCCGCCGTGGCCGATCCCGAAAAGGCTCTCGCCCCCGGCGCGCCTCCGGTTCATCCCGAGTGGCCCGACAACGTCGCCTTCACTTTCAGCCAGAGCGGCGGCGACATCGATAAGGCTTTCAAGGAAGCCGACGTCATCGTCAGGCAGCGCATCACCAGCCAGCGTCTCGTTCCCTGCGCGATGGAAACCCGCGGCGTCGTCGCCGAGTGGCGCAAAGCCGACCGCACGCTGAATATCTACACATCCACCCAGATTCCTCACCTCGCGCGCACCATCCTTGCCGCCATGCTGGGGCTCGAAGAAAACCGCGTCCGCCTCATCGCTCCCGAGGTCGGCGGCGGCTTCGGCTCCAAACTCAATGTCTACGCCGAAGAGGCTCTTATGGGCTTCATCGCGATGCGGACCGGGCAGCCCGTTAAGTGGATCGAATCCCGCCGCGAGAATTTCCTCTGCACCATTCATGGCCGCGGTCATGTCGATCACTACGAACTTGCCGCCATGCGCGACGGCACGATTGTCGGCATCAAGCTTAAGATCATTCAGGACCTCGGCGCTTACCTTCAGTTACTAACTCCGGCCATCCCCACTCTTAGTGTCCTGATGATGCCCGGACTCTACAATGCGCGTAACATCCACGCCGATATCGTCGGTGTCTTTACTAACTGTGTCCCGACCGACGCTTATCGCGGCGCAGGCCGGCCCGAAGCCACTCACGGCATCGAGCGCATGGTTGACATTCTGGCCGCGGAACTCAAAATGGACCCCGCCGAAATTCGCCTGAAGAACTTCGTCGGCAAGGACCAGTTGCCCTTCCCCACCGCTACCGGCCTGAACTACGATTCTGGCGACTACGCCGCGACCTTAAATAAGGCGCTGGAAATGATCGACTACAAGGCTCTCCGCAAAGAGCAGGCCGAAGCCCGCGCGCAGGGCCGCCTGATGGGAGTTGGCATTTCCACTTACGGCGAAATCTGCGCCATGGGACCTTCGCCCGCCACGCCCGCTGGTGGCTGGGAAAGCGCTACCGTCAAGATCGAGCCCAGCGGCAAAGTAACCGTTCTGACCGGCGTGTCCCCGCACGGCCAGGGCGAGGAAACCACCTTCGCGCAAATCGCCGGGGATGAGCTCGGCGTCGGCATCGACGACGTCCTTGTGCTCCACGGCGATACCTCCATCGTGCAGTATGGCATCGGGACCTTTGGCAGCCGCGGCACGGCTGTCGGGGGTACCGCCGTATACTACGCGCTGCAGGATCTGAAAGCCAAAGTTACTAAGTTCGGCGCCATGCTGCTCCAGTCCGACGATGTTACTTTTTCGGACGGCCAATGCATCGATAACAAGACAGGGAAAACGGTTTCCCTCCAGCAGATCGCGGCCGCCGCTTACCGCGCCATGACTCTCCCTCCGGATACCGAACCGGGTCTCGTGGCCACGCGCTTCTGGGAACCTCCCAACTTCACTTATCCGTTCGGCGCTCACATCGTCATCAGCGAAGTCGATCGCGAGACCGGCGAAATAACCATCAAGCGTTATCTCGCAGTCGACGATATCGGGAACATTCTCAACCCGCTGATCGTCGACGGGCAGCTGCATGGCGGCGTCGCCCAGGGCCTTGGTCAGGCGCTTTGGGAGCACGGCATTTATGACGATAGCGGTCAGCTCGTCTCCGGTGAGTTCATGGATTACGCGCTTCCCAAAGCTCGCAGCATGCCGTGGATCGAGAGTGCGCATACCACCACGCCTTCGCCCGTCAATCCCCTCGGCGTCAAGGGTGTCGGCGAGGCCGGAACCATCGGGTCGACGCCCGCCATGGTGAACTCTGTCGTCGATGCGCTCGCCCCCCTCGGCGTCCGTCACATCGATATGCCTTTGACTCCGGAAAAAATCTGGAGACTCGTCTCCGGGAGCAACGCATGATTCCCGTTTCATTCGATTACGCCGCGCCCAAAACTCTGCGGGAAGCTCTCGGCCTGATGGCCGCGGGCGCCAAGCCTCTCGCCGGTGGCATGAGCCTCATCCCCATGATGAAGCTGCGTCTGGCCGCACCTGAAAGTCTCGTCGATATCGGACGCCTCGAAGAATTGAGCTATGTTCGCGAGCAGGGCGGTGCCATTCATGTCGGCGCCTCCACCACGCATTACGACGTTCAAAGCTCTCCTCTTCTGCTCGGCAAGTGCCCGTTACTTTCTGAGACTGCCGGCCACATCGGCGATATCCAGGTGCGCAACATGGGTACGATCGGCGGCAGTGTCGCGCATGCGGATCCCGCCGCCGATTACCCTGCCGCGCTTCAGGCGCTCGAGGCGAGCATCGTCCTCAAAAGCTCGTCTTCCGAGCGAACCGTTTCGGCTGCGGACTTTTTCGTCGATGCCTTCACTACCGCGCTGGAGCCGGGCGAGATCGTCTCCGAAATCATCGTCCCCGTCGACGGCGAGAGCATTGGAACCAGCTATCGGAAATGCGTTCATCCGGCCAGCGGATTCGCCGTCGTCGGCATTGCGGCGCGCCTCCGGCGTGTGGGCGGCAAAATCGATTTCGCCCGTATTGGCGTCACGGGCTTCGCGGGCCACTCCTATCGCGCCCTGAAAGCGGAACAGGCGCTCGTCGGCAAAGCCGGTGCCGATGCCGACGTTCGCGCCGCCGCCGCTCTTCTCGCCGATGGCGTCGAAGCCAACTCCGACCTTTTCGCCTCGCCTGCGTATCGCGCGCAGTTGCTCGCCGCTTACGCCGCGCGCGCCTTCGCCGCGGCTATAAAGAGGTCCGCTTGAAGATCGCGGGAGCGCACCGGCTCCCATTTCCCCCGGAGCGCGCCTTCGCTGTGATGCAGGATCCGGACGTGCTCGCCCGCGCCATTCCCGGCTGCGAAAATCTCGAAAAATCCGGTGACGGCGAATATCGCATCAAGATGAAAATGGCGCTGGCCAGCCTCTCCGGCGCTTTCGATGGCAAGGTTCGCCTCACCGATTCCGTTCCGCCCGTCAGTTTCCGCATGATCGTGGAAGGCTCCGGCAAGATCGGATTTATGAAAGGGGAAGGCCTTCTCAGCCTCGCCCCCAAAGACGACGGAACCGAAGTTTCCTTCGATGGCGACGTCCGGATCGGCGGAACCATCGCCGCCGTGGGCCAGCGCCTCATCGACACCACCGCCCGCATGCTCATCAAGCGCTTCTTCGAAAAATTGGCCGCGGAAAGGGATATACTAGAACCCGTCTCGGGTCCAAAGGAGCGGATTATATGAGCAAAACAAGACTTCTTTTCGCGGGCGTCGCTGTCATCGGCCTCGCCATAGTCCTGGTTGCGCAGCAACCCAACAATGCGGGTATCCGCATCAATAACGACTCCATCGGCGGGGTGGTCACCAGCCCGAAAGGGCCCGAAGCCGGCGTCTGGGCCACTGCGGAAACAACCGACCTGCCTACCCGTTACATAAAGGAAGTCGTTACCGACGATCGCGGCCGCTACGTCCTGCCCGATCTTCCCAAAGCCAAATACACCGTCTGGGCCCGGGGCTACGGACTGGTCGATTCTCCCAAAGTCACTTCCGAGCCCGGCAAGATGGTCGATCTCAAACCCACCATCGCGCCCGACGCCAAAACCGCCGCGCAGCTCTATCCCGGGAATTATTGGTATGCGCTGATGAAGGTTCCCGAGAAGAATGAGTTTCCCGGTACCGGGCCCACCGGCAACGGCATTTCAACCAACATAAAAAACCAAGGGCAGTGGATTCATCTGATCAAAACCGACAGCTGCGAATCCTGTCACCAGCTCGGCAATAAATACACCCGCACGATTCCTCCTCAATTCGCCAATCTCGATTCCCCCGCCCAGGCCTGGATGCGTCGCGTGCAATCCGGCCAGGCTGGCAACGCCATGCTCGGTGGCCTGGGCCAGCTCGGCCCCGAACGCGCCACCGCGCTGTTTGGCGATTGGACCACTCGTGTGGCGAAAGGCGAACTGCCGGCGGAAGCGCCGCCGCGTCCTCAGGGTGTCGAGCGCAACGTAGTCATCACCCAATGGGACTGGGCCGACCCCAAATCCTATCTCCACGACGAAATCTCCACCGACAAGCGCAATCCCGCCCTCAACGCCAACGGCCTGATCTATGGATCGCCCGAGGAAAGCCGCGACGTTCTTCCGGTGCTCGATCCCGTTCACAACACCACTTCCACGGTCAAAGTTCCCTACCGCGATCCCGACACGCCGGGGCAACCGAAGCCGCTCAAGGCCTCCACCTTCTGGGACGAGGAATCCATCTGGGACAGCCATACCACCGTTCACAATCCGATGTTCGACGAGAAGGGGCGTTTGTGGTACACCTCCCGCATCCGCGCCGGCAATACCGAACCAGCCTTCTGCAAGCAGGGATCGAGCCTGACTTCCGCCAAACTGACTCCGCTCGCCAACTCGGGCCGCCAGTTAGCCGTCTACGATCCCGCTACGAAGAAGACGGAGATGATCGACACCTGCTATGCCACGCACCACTTACTCTTCGCCGCGGACGCCAACAACACGCTGTGGACCAGCAGCGGCGGCGGTGGCGGAGTGGTGGGCTGGCTCAACACCAAGGTGTGGGACGAGACGCACGATGCGGCGAAGGCGCAGGGCTGGACCGCGCTGGTTCTCGACACCAACGGGAATGGCAAGCGCGACGCCTATTCGGACATCGAGCAGAAAGTCGTTACCGCGCCGAGCGGCGAAAGTCTCGGCACTTCAGCCGCTGTCCCGGCCATCGCCGATTCCGCGCATGACACCCGGCTCAATGCCGCGTTCTATGGTCTCGGCATCGGCCCCGACGGCATGATCTGGGGCAGCGTGCTCGGATTCCCTGGCGGCATCGTGCGCGTGAATCCCGGCTCGAATCCGCCCGAGACCACGCTGGCTGAATATTACGAAGTGCCCTGGAACAATCCCAAGGCTAAGGTGCAGGGCTATTCTCCGCGCGGCATGGATGTCGATGGCAATGGCGTCGTCTGGGTGGCCCTGGGCAGCGGCCATTTGGCCAGCTTCGACCGGCGCAAGTGCAAGGGCCCGCTCAACGGTCCCACGGCCACTGGCCAGCACTGTCCGGAAGGCTGGACCCTTTACCCCAGCCCCGGCCCGAACTTCAAAAACGTGAAAGATTCCGGCAGCGCCGACTCCCATTACTACGACTGGGTGGATCAGTTCGATACCCTCGGCCTCGGCAAAAACACCCCCATCGAAACCGGCAACTCGTCCGATTCTCTTCTCGCTCTCGTCAACGGGAAGTGGGTTGTGATGCGCGTCCCTTACCCGCTCGGGTTCTTCGCGAAAGGGATGGATGGCCGCATCGACGATCCGAAGGCCGGATGGAAAGGCAAAGGTGTCTGGACCACATGGGGCACCCGAACGCCCTTCCACAGCGAGACCGGCAAAGGCACGATGGCGAAGGTCGTCCACTTCCAGGTGCGGCCCGATCCGCTGGCCAACTGAGTGGTACATGCCCAAACGAAATGGTTTCCTGTCCCTGGTTCCGCTCGCGCTTGTTTTCCTGACTGCGGCGGTCCAGGGTCAGCAGCCATCCACTAAGAACGGCGAATGGCCTTACTACACGGCCGATCTGAAGGGCACGAAGTACTCACCGCTGGATCAGATCGACGCGTCCAACTTCAATCGGCTCGAAGTCGCCTGGCGCTTCAGGACGGATAACTTCGGCACCCGCCCCGAATACAAGCTGGAAGGCACGCCCGTCATGGTGAAAGGGGTGCTCTATACGACCGCCGGCACGCGCCGGTCCGTGGTCGCGCTGGACGCCAAAACCGGCGAAGTGATTTGGTCCTGGAGTCTGCGCGAAGGGAATCGCGCAGCTATCGCGCCTCGACAGCTTTCGGGTCGCGGCGTATCTTATTGGACCGATGGCAAGGGCGACGACCGCGTTGTGTTCGTGACCACCGGCTACCGGCTGGTGGTTCTCAATGCCCACACCGGCCAGCCGATCAACGGATTCGGGAAGAACGGAATGGTGGATCTGAAAGAAGGAATGACCACCGGCACAGGCCAGCAGATCGATCTGGAAACCGGAGAGGCTGGCCTGCACGCCACTCCGCTGGTAGTCAAAGATGTGGTGATTGTGGGGTCGTCGTTCAAGGAAGGCATGACGGTCGTGACCCACAACAACACCAAGGGCCTGGTGCGCGCCTACGATGTGCGGACCGGCAAGCTCTTATGGACTTTCCGTACGATTCCCCGGCCGGGCGAGTTTGGGAACGAAACCTGGGAAAACGGTTCCTGGGCCACCAACGGCAACACCGGCGTGTGGACCCAGATGACGGTGGACGAAGATCTGGGTCTGGTCTACCTGCCGGTGGAGTCTCCCACCTCCGATTTCTATGGCGGCGAGCGTCCCGGCGACAATTTGTTTGCCGAGAGCCTGGTTTGCGTGGATTTGAAAACCGGCAAGCGCAGGTGGCATTACCAGGTTGTGCATCACCCGATCTGGGATTACGATTTGTCGTCGGCGCCCATCCTGGCCGATATCACGGTGGACGGGAAGGCGATAAAAGCTGTGGCGTTGCCGAGCAAGGAGGCCTTTTTGTACGTCTTCGATCGGGTGACGGGTCAGCCCGTCTGGCCGATCGAAGAGCGGGCGGTGCCGCAGTCGGATGTGCCCGGCGAAAAGACGGCGCCCACGCAGCCTTTTCCCACCAAGCCTCCGGCTTATGCGCGCAACTTCCTTTCGGTTCCCGACGACCTGATCGACTTCACGCCGGAGATGCGGGCGCAGGCGCTCGACAACATCGCGCGTTACAAGACTGGTCCCATGTTTCTGCCGCCCGTGATCGGCGATCCGAATAAATTTCTCGGCGCCATCGGGCTGGGTACGGCCAGCGGCGGCACCAATTGGCCGGGCGCGGGCTATGATCCGGAGACGCACATCGTATATGCGCAGGCGAATCAATCCGCTGTCTTTCCGGTTTCGCTGCGCACGCCGCCGGAGGGCTTTTCGGATATTCGTTATGTGATGGGCCGCAACGACACCGAATTCCGGGTCTCCGAGGGGCCAGGCTTCGGCTCCGCCGCCGATGCGCCGCAACAGCCCAAGGGTCCGGCCACGCCACCTCCTGCGGCTCCGGTGGTCACGACCGCCCGTGGTGTCGCCCCGGCGCCCGCGGGTGGTCTAAACGTACAGGGTCTATCGATCGTGAAGCCGCCCTATGCGGTCATCTCCGCGATCAATCTGGACCGCGGCGAAATACAATGGCGCGTGCCTTACGGCGAAACACCGGACGCAGTCCGCAATCACCCCGCACTCAAAGGGATGACCATTCCGAATACGGGACAGCCCGGCAGCGTTGGGTTAGTGGTGACCAAAACGCTCGTGATCCTGGGCGACAGTCAGGTCACCACGACATCGGCGCATCCGCGGGGCGCAATGTTGCGGGCTTACGACAAGGCAACGGGCCAGGAGGTTGGCGCCGTGCTGATGCCCGCGCCGCAGAGCGGCTCACCCATGACCTATATGGTGAACGGCAAACAATACATTGTCGCGGCGGTGAGCGGCGGCGCTTACTCGGGTGAATATATTGCCTACAGCCTGCCAACTGAGTAGAACAGCGCTCTGCGCGTTGCTGATCGCGTCGGCTGCCGGTATCGGCCTCATCGCGCAAACCTCACGCTCGGTGTGGGATGGCGTCTACACATCCGAGCAAGCCAGCCGCGGAGCTGCTCTGTATGCGCAGGACTGCGAATCCTGTCACGGGACGGCGCTCACGGGCGGAGAATCCGCGCCCCCGTTAACGGGCGGCGAGTTCTTCTCCAACTGGAACGGCCTGACGGTGGGAGACCTGTTTGACAGAATTCGCATCTCCATGCCCGCCGACCGCCCCGGGCGACTCACCCGCGACCAGGACGCCGACATCCTGGCTTTCATGCTCAGTGTCAGCCAGTTCCCGGCGGGAAAAACGGAACTGGCGCGGCAGACCGAGGTTCTGAAGCAGATTCGCTTCGAATCGGCGCGGCCGGACGATAGTAGAAGATAAAAAGTGAATTACATAATTCGGCGAGCACTTCGCGCGGACACCCGACAGCTGTAAGTGGTATGCGGTACTGGTGGTACAGTACCCCCGGCAGCAAAAAAAGGTACGCAAGGGCACTCTTTATAAATTAGTATTGTCGAAGAGCATACAGAAAAAATGTACAGAGGATATTCCTCGTCGCTGCCGCGGACCCGCAATCATACCGCGATCATGCATCCCCTTGTTGTTCGCGGTCTGGCGATCCTGTCATTGATCGTGCTGACGGCGAATTTCGTCGCCGCACAGAATCCCGCGCCCACTCCCCTCGTTTCCGCAAAGGCGGTCGACAATTACCTGCATCTCCCCCTGGCATTCGAGCGGCGGGGCGTCGGCGCG
>Ga0182016_10008676_pt1 | contig 10232 bp, 8 predicted proteins | sample 712S2MmetaG_FD_120491 | JGI IMG/M metagenome (GOLD analysis project Ga0182016, IMG submission 120491) | Permafrost microbial communities from Stordalen Mire, Sweden - 712S2M metaG | ecosystem: Environmental > Terrestrial > Soil > Wetlands > Permafrost | place: Sweden: Stordalen | collected... | reverse complement strand
CCAGGGCGACAGCAAGATCGGCATCGTGAGCATCGGCAGCTGCGACGGCGCGGTGCGCGAGGCCATCGACGTGCTCGCCCGCCAGAAGATCGCGGTGGACTACATGCGCATCAAGGCCTTTCCCTTCGGGTACGAGGTCGAGTCCTTTCTGAGCCTGCACGCGACGATCTTCGTGGTGGAGCAGAATCGCGATGCGCAGCTGCGCTCGCTGCTGACGCTCGAAACCTCGGTCGACAAGTCGAAGCTCAAATCCATCTTGAGCTACAGCGGATTTCCGATGTCCTGCGATCCCATCGTGGACGGCATCCGTGCGACGCTGCCGGACGCGCCGCGGCTCTCGGCGATCACGGGCAAGAGCGCCCGCTAGGAGAATCCCATGTCTTTCATCAACAAGCCGAAAATTGCGCACCCCTCGCTCCCGACGAATACGCTCGGCATGACCCGCCGTCAGTACGAAGGCAGCATGTCGACCTTGTGCGCGGGCTGCGGTCACGACTCGGTCACCGCTGCGATCATCGAGGCGTGCTGGGGGCTCGACATGCGCCCCGAACAGCTGGTGAAGCTGTCCGGCATCGGTTGCTCGTCCAAAACGACGGCTTATTTCGTCTCAGGCTCGCACGGCTTCAACGCGGTCCACGGACGCATGCCCTCGATCGCGAGCGGCGCGAATGCCGCCAACCGCAGCCTCACCTATGTGGGTATTTCCGGCGACGGCGATTCGCTCTCCATCGGCCTCGGACAGCTGGTGCACGCCATCCGGCGCAACGTCAACATGCTGTACCTGATCGAGAACAACGGGGTCTACGGGCTCACCAAGGGCCAGTTTTCGGCGTCGGCGGACATCGGCACCAAGGCCAAGAGGGGCGACGTCAATCAGAGCCCGCCGATCGATCCGGTGCTGCTCGCCCTGTCCCTCGGCGCGACCTTCGTGGCACGCGGCTTCTCGGGCGACAAGGCGCAACTCGTGCCGCTGATCCAGGCCGGCATGCGGCATAACGGCTTCGCACTCATCGACGTGCTCTCCCCGTGCGTCACCTTCAACGATCACGAAGGCTCGACCAAGAGCTACACGTTCACGCGCGAACACTATCACCCGGCCATGGAGGCCGATTTCGTGCCGCCCGCGCAGGAGATTTCGGTCGACTATCCCCCCGGCGAGGCCATCCCCGTGGAGCTTCACGACGGCAGCCGCGTGGTGTTGCGCAAGCTCGGCGCGAGCTACGATCCGGCCGATCGCAGCGCCGCGTATGCGTTCATCGAGAACAAGCTCAAGCACAATGAATATGTCACCGGCCTGATTCACATCGAGGAGAGCGGCAAGACCGAGTTTCACACCCTCAACCGGTCGAGTCCGACGCCGCTCAACCGCATTCCCTACGAGAAGCTCGCGCCGGGCGGTGCGGCGCTGGAGAAGCTGCTCGGACGGTATCGGTAAGCAGCGGGGCGCCGCTGCAATAATCCGTCTCGCCTCGTTTCAGGGCTCGTCGCGGCCGATCTCGGCCCGGCGCCGTTCGACATAGGCATCGAGCTCTGCGCGAATCGCAGGATCCAGGGCGGGCTCCACGTACTCCTGCAAAGCGGTCTTCCAGATATCGGTGGCACGGCGGGTGGCGTCCTTGCCGCCGGAGATCTGCCAGTTCTCATAGCTCTGCCAGTTCGACACCAGCGGCCTGTAAAACGCATGTTCATAGCGCTCCATGGTGTGCGGCTCGCCGAAAAAATGCCCGCCTGTCGCCACCCCCTTGATGGCCTCGAATCCGAGCTCGGCCTCGTCGACCACGATGGGTTTCAGGAACTCGATCATCATTTGCAGCATCTCCACGTCGAGCACCAGCTTCTCGAACGAAGCGGTGAGTCCTCCTTCCTGCCAGCCGGCCGCGTGGTAGATGAGATTGCCGTGCCCCAGGATCGCCCCCCAGAGCGACATTTGCGTCTCGTAGACGCCCTGGGCGTCGGCGGCGTTCGACGCGCTGGCATTGGAAGTTCGATAGGGCAGACGGTAGCGGCGCGCAAGCTGACCGCCGGCGATGTTCGCCTTGGCGTTCTCGGGTGTTCCGAAGGCAGGAGCTCCCGAGCGCATGTCGACATTCGAGGTGAACGCGCCGTACACGACCGGCGCCCCCGGGCGTACGGCCTGCGCGAGCACCACGCCGAACAAGGCCTCGGCGTTCTGCTGCGCAAGCGCCGCCGCGAGAGTCACGGGGGCCATGGCGCCCATGAGGGTGAATGGCGTGATCACAACCGCCTGCCCGTGCTCGGCGAGCGCCATCAGGCCCTCGCACATCGCCTCGTCGAAGCGACGCGGACTGTTCACGGAAATGATGGTGATGAGACCCGGGCTGTGCGCAAGCTGCTCGAGCGTCAGACCGCGCGCGATCGCCACCATCCGAACGGCATCCAGCGCGCGCCCCGCGCCGATCGCCGAGCAGTGAAATATCCTGTCGGAATAGATGAGGTTTGCGCGGTAGGTATCGAGGTGCCGGGAGTTCGCGGGCATCTCGACGGGTGCGCACACCTGGTTGCCCAGCAGATGAATGGCGTTGAAGTATTGGGCCAGCCGGATGAAATCGCAGTAGTCCTGGAAGTTGCCGGGCCTGCGGCCGCGCTCGCAGTCATGGACGTTCGGCGGGCCCGCCACGAGCCCGAAATTGAGGCGGTTGCCGCCCATCACGATGCGCCGAGCGGCATTCCGAGGCTCCAACACGAAGCAGCGGGGCGCGGTCGCCAGCGCCTCCTCCACGAGACCTCTGTCCAGCCGTACGGTGAGCGAAGCGGGATCGACTTCGGCTCCGGCCGACGCGAGCAAGCCGCGGGCGCGGCTGGACATGACCTCCATGCCGAGCTCCTCCAGGATCCGGATCGACGTGAGATGCACCGCCTCGAGCTGGTCCGCGGTCAGAATCTCCATGGGCGGATAAGGATTGGCGACTTCCGTCCAAGGCAATTGCGGGACGGCGGTTCCTTCGAGCCGCCGTCCCCGGCCTCCGTGGCGGCGGCGGTTGGTATCGATGCGTTGCTCCTGATGTACTTCGGCTCAGCCTCAACGCCGTATAGTCTCAGATTCGTTCGCAGACGCGCGAGCGGCGCAAGCAGGCCGCGGAGCAGCGGCGGGCCGCGCGGCCGGCACGCCTCAACCGGACGGTGTCTGTCGCTGCGCGCCGGCACCGGCGGTCCGGTGGCAAACGGCACAGCCGGACACAGGGCCGTGTTTGTGCAGAGAGGCGGCGGGGTGCCGATGGCAATCGAGGCAGAAGCCGTGGAATCGAGCTTCCACTCCCTCGATCAGGTCGGTGCGTGCACCCCGATGGCATTCGATGCAAGCTTGCATGCCTCGGCCGTCGGCATAGTTGTGATGGCATGTGAGGCAGTTGACCTGCCCGTGTTTGTCGTGCGGGAAATCGAGCGGGAGCACGATCGTGCGCCGAACGACCGGCTCCCGCAGCGTGGCGTCGACCCTGGCGGGCAACAGCGCTGCGATGCCGCCGGCGCACACGACGGCAGCAACCACGATCAAGGTCGAATGCCGGCCGAACACCAATTGACGGCGTACCCGGGGAGCGGCGGCCGCGGGCCTGCGGGCCCGAAGCAACATGAAGATCGCGCCCAGCGCGGCGGCAGCGAACAGCGTGCGCCGTCCCCATCCGCCGAGATAGCGCGAAGTCACGGCGAGGTGTAGGACGATCAAGCAAGTCAAGAGGTAGGCGCACACGACGTGCGTGGCCTGGAAGCCCCGGTGGCTTCGCCAGAGACGGCGGCGCGGCGCCGCAAGCCCGGTCAACACGAGAAACAGGAGCAACGCGGTCGCCGCGATGCCTGCCAATTGGTAGATCGGGGCGGTCGGCTTCAAATATTCGATCACCGTCCGGTCGGCGAGCACGAGGCCGCCCATGTGGAGGGCGACGGCGATCAGGGTGATCCAGCCGAGCAGCGTGTGGAGCCGCAGGGATACGAGCGTCGGCGGCATGGAGGTCCTCGGCCGAAGCGGCGCCCCGGCGAGCATGATGCAGGTCAGTGCAGCGACGTAACCCGCCACCTGTGAGGCCTCCCAGCCGATGCCGGCAAAGCCGGCGAAGGCGGGCAGTACCAGCAACAGCGCGAGAATGGCGAGCCACCCACGGTAGCGGGCGTCGACTCTGGTTTTAGGCATCGAAGGAGACCCTCGGAAAGGATGATATACAGGCCGGGGCGGGGGCGCCCGTCGGTTTGCAACTTTTCCCGCCGAGCCGTGTTATGGGTCCAAACGAACACACGACAGTGCAGACACCATCCACGGAGCCTTCGAGCTCGAGCGAGTTCACGACGTTCATGCGTGCGTACCAAGACATGGTTTTCTCCACCGCCGCACGACTGGCGGGGAACGATGTTCAGGCGCAAGACATCGCGCAAGAGGTGTTCATCAAGGCCTACGAGAATTTCGAGCATCTGCGGATGAGTCCGGCCGCCGGGGGCTGGCTGAAGACAGTGGCCACCAATCTGTCCTTGAATTACCTGACTCGCTACAGACGGCGCTGGCGTTTTTTTTCCGAGGAACCGAGCATGCCTGATGTGCCGATTGCAGACGAGTTCGTGGCGGATCTCAGCGGCGATGAGCGTCGTGCGCTGATCGAGGAGGCTCTGCGACGGCTGCCGCCGCATCAGCGGGTGCCGTTGGTGCTCTATCATTTCGACGACTTTTCCTATCAACAGATCGCGCAACGGTTGGGCGTGTCGCTCGCCAAGGTCAAAACCGACATCGCGCGCGGCCGTGCCGCGTTGTTGCCCGTGCTCAAATCGCATGGTATCGAGGGGGCTGCCCAATGACAGATGAGCTCGAAACCACGGTGAACCGTGCTCTGCGCGAGGTGCCCTTGCGCCGGGCGCCGTCCTCGCTGGAGTCGCGGGTGCTCGCGGAGATCGTCCGCAGGGCGGCTTTGCCTTGGTGGCGCCAAGACTTCGCGCGCTGGCCGCGCCCGGCGCGCGTGGCCTTCGCCGTGATGTGCGGCTCGCTCGCCGCCGCGCTGCTAGCGGCGAGCGGGTTCTTCGCGCCGGGCGGGGCGCTGGCGGGCGCCGGTACGCGGTCGGCCGGGCTGTGGCTGCCGTGGGCCAGATCGGCGCTGACGCTCATCGACGTGGCTCGGGAACTCGATGCGGCGCTCGTGCGTGCGATGCCGCCCGATTGGCTATACGGGGTGTTGGCCGCTGCAGCCCTGTTGTACGCAGCTCTGTTCGGGCTCGGTGCGGCGGCGTATCGCACGCTCTACCTCAATCTTTCGTCTGCAGGTGACTCTCGATCATGAAAACTCTGCGCACTTGCGGAATCGCCTTGTGGGTGGCCTTGTCGATTCTCGGCGCCGGTGCGCTGCCACCGGCCACCGCGGCACAAGCCCCCGCAGTCTCCCAATCCGAATCGCCGGCGGATCCCGCGGATCGCGATGATCACGACGGCTCCGACGACTCGAAGGACCGCGCCGAGCGAGATTCCGACGACGCGCATGACGGGGGGCACGGGCGTTCCCGTGGCGGCGCGCATCGACACGGCCACGACCTCGTGAACATCGGTCATGACTCACATCTGCGCGCGGGCGAGCAGGCCGATTCGGTGGTCTCCGTCATCGGCTCGTCCTTCGCCGAGGGCGACGCCGCCTCCGACGTGGTGTCGGTGCTGGGCAACACGACGGTCACCGGATCAGTGCGGCACAGCGCGGTCGCGGTGCTGGGGAACACGATCATCGACGGTCTGGTCGACGGCGACACGGTTGCAGTGCTCGGGAATGTCGAGCTCGGTCCCCACGCGAACGTCGGGGGTGACGTGGTCGCGGTGGGCGGCAGGGTCGAGCGGGATCCGGCCGCGCAGGTGCGTGGGCGGGTGCAGTCGGTCTTTGGCAGCTTCGATGGTTTCGCGTGGCTGAGGCCTTGGATCGATCACTGCCTGCTCTACGGGCGCCCGTTGGCGCTCGCGGCAGGGTTGGGCTGGGCCTGGACAATTGCGCTGACTCTTCTCGCGCTGTACGTGGGACTCGCATGGCTGTTCCGGGATGGTGTGACGCGATGCGTGCAAACGCTCGAATCGCAGCCGGGGACGAGCCTGGTGGCTGCATTGATCACGGTGCTGCTCACGCCGGTATTGCTGGTCCTCTTGTGCATCACCTTTGTCGGAATCGCGGCCGTCCCGTTCGTAGCGGCCAGCCTTTTCTGCGTGAGTCTGTTTGGAAAAGCGGTCGTGCTCGCGTGGCTCGGTCACCGCGCCCTCGGCGCGCGCGGCGCCGAGCACTGGGGACATCCAGCCTTTGCCGTACTCGTGGGCGGGGCGATCGTGTCGGTGCTGTACCTCGTGCCCGTGTTGGGTTTCATCGTTTACAAGCTGCTCGGCTTATTCGGCCTCGGCGCCGTGGTCTACACGCTCGTGCTGCTTGCGCGCGCGCGGCGCACAAGCCATCCGGGCGTCTCATCGCCCGCGCCCGCGGCGCACAGTCCGCAAGTTGCGCCGAATCCGGCGGTGCCGCCTGGTGTCGCGGTGCCCGCGGATGCGGCCGTCCCGCCAAAGACCGCCGTCCCGCCAAAGGCCGCCGTCCCGCCTGAGACCGGGGTGCCATTCGCTGCGGCTCACGCCTCCGGCGTCGCGCCTCCGGTGGCCTCTGCCGCGGGGCTGCCGCGTGCCGGATTTTGGATCCGGATGGTCGCTCTGCTTCTCGATGCCTTGTTGGTGGGGATTCTGATGCGGGCGTTCCATCATATTTTCGATGCACAACTGCTGGTGCTCGCGATTTACGGCGCGGTGATGTGGAAGCTGCGCGGTTCGACCGTCGGCGGCATCGTCTTCGATCTGCAGGTTGTCCGGCTCGACGACCGCCCCATCGACTGGGAGACGGCGATCATCCGCGCACTCGGGTGCTTTCTATCCCTGGCGGTGATCGGACTCGGCTTCTTCTGGATTGCCTTCGACGCGGGCAAGCAGGCGTGGCACGACAAGATCGCGGGCACTGCGGTGGTGCGCGTGCGCAAGGGCGTGCCGTTGGTATGACGGCCGCCCAGCGAACGCCCGGCCGCGGAGCGCCGTGCCTACGCCCTGCTTGCGGCCGCGCGGGCGGCATGCGTCAGGAGGCGTTTTGCGAATGGAGTGCGGGGGCTGCCGCGGCGAAGAGGTCGCCGCTTCCAAGCCGGCATCCGAGTTCGAGCAACGCTTCGCGCTGGGCGCCATCGTCCACGCCGGTGGCGATCGGCGTCACGCCGAGCGCGATGGCCGCGCTGATGCCGGCACGGCAGACCCGAAGCGCCACCTGGTCCGAGCGCAGTGCGGTGACCCAGGCGCGATCGAGTTGCAGACCCCAGATGGGAGCGCGAGCGAGCCGGTCGAGGGAACCGAATCCGCGGCCCACCTCATCGATCACGATCTGCACACCCAGCTGGTGCAGCGCCTGATAGACGGAAAGACTCATGGCGGCAAACGTGCGCTCGGAGATCCGGATCTCGAGCCGCGAGGCAGGCAGGGATCCCTCCGAAAGCACCCGGGCGATGTCGCCCACGAAGTCATCCTGCAGCAGGTGATGGCGCAATGGCCCGAACGATAGACGCGCATCGGTGGGAATTTCAGGAGCGAGCGCCGCAAAATCCTCGCACAGACCATCGAGCAACGAGCGAGACAGGAGTGCGGCGAGCCCCGTCGTTTCCGCCATGCCCAGGAATTCGGCCGGCGCGAGCTCGCCGCGCAGCGGATGATTCCATCTCAAATAGCCGACCTCGGCGACCAGCCGTCCAGAAGCGAGATCGTGGCGCCCCACGTAGCGCAGCTTTATTTCGCGGCTTGCGATTGCCTCGCGAATCTCGCGCGCTGCATCGAGCCGGGCGAGAGAGCGAAGCTTGAGCGTGTCCGTGAAGAAATGGATCCGATCCGACTCGGCCCGCCGCGCCTCGGCGGCGGCCGACCTTGCCTTATCGAGCAGGCTTCGCGGCGAGGACCCGTCCTGTCCCAGAATGGAAACGCCGGCATAGGTGGTCAGATGGAACGAGGCGTCCCCAATTTGCACGGCCTCGCGCAAGCTCGCGCAAATTCTGGCGACACAACGCTCGATCGTGTCGCGGTCGGAGCTCTCGACCACGATCGCCAACAGCTCGACGCCCAGCTGCCCGAGATACCAGTTGACCTCGCTGCCGCTGCGCTGCGCCACGCCAGGCGCGAGCCGTGCTTCCTCGGGCAGTCGCCGGATCGCACCGCTCAGAACCTGGTCCGAGATTTTGGCATCGACGACGCGGGCGATCTCGGTCAGTCCGTCCATATAGACGAGCGCCAATGCGGCCGGCATCTCCCGGATAGCGGATTGCGACAACGTGTCGTGGAAACGGGCCAGGAATCCGCGCCGGTCAAAGTGCGGGCGGACGATGTCGTCGGAATGGGGTGCGCCGTCGCCCGAAGGGTCCCCCGGGACGCCGGCCGGCGGGCCTGCCGAATGAATTGCCGCAGGGCCCACCACCGCGAGGCGAATCACGCACAGCGCCCGATCCGGCCCCTGCGCGAATGCCCGCAACTCGTACCGTGCGTCTAGGTACTCGAACCGAGTCTCCACGGGCTGACGTTGAGCGATGCAGCGGCGCACGGCCTGCTTGATGCGCATGGCGACGGCTTCCGGCCAGACCGCTTCCAGGCGGCCTGCGGCGGCTTCGGGCGGCGGCACCAGTTCGCTCACGGTGCTGCCCCCGACGTGCGCCAGGATCACACCGTCCCGTCTTATCAGGACGGCGAGATCGGGCAGGCTATCGCTCGATATTTCGGCCATCCTGCATGAAAGCACTAAGCCCGCAGGAATTTCCTAGACCCAGGTCCCGTCCGTGGCACGACCCCGGTCAGCTCTCGAAAAACCCCATTTTGACCCCGGCGAGCTGCACGACGTCGTTGTCGTTGAGCCGTCGGGCCTGGGGACCGATCGCCACGCCATTGACCTGCGGGTAGTCGTTATCCTTGCCGCTGTCGACGTGCACGATGAAGTACCCTTCGGCACGGCGTGTGATCGCCGCCACCTGCACTCCCGGCCTTCCGAGCGTGGTCAGCGCCTTGGTCAACTCCAGCTCGCGGCCGGCGAAGGCGCCGCTCAGGACTTGCAGTTTGGCTTTGGGCAGGAGGGCTGCATTGTCCGGCGTAGGGGCGGAGATGGGGCGCTTGGCAGCGACCGCCTTGGCGGCCTGGTCGACCGCCGCACCCACCCGGCGAATGCGGTCTTCACCCTGTGAGCTCGGCGTGATGACCATGGTCTTCTCGAACTCGTCCTGTTCCGTATCGCCGTCCTGGCTGTCAACGAAACGGAGCTGATGGTGCCCGACGGTGATCACGTCGCCGTGCTGCATCGCATGCTTCTTGATCAGCTTGCCGTTGACGTACGTGCCGTTGGTGCTGTTCAGGTCTTCGAGGAAGGAATCGTTCAGGATATTGATGATGAGCGAGTGGTGGCCGCTCACGGCCGGATTGTCGATACGGATATCGTTATCCGGGAGGCGCCCAATGGTGTAGCGCTCCTTGTTCATGTTGTATTCCGCGAGGATTTGACCATCCAAGCTGAGCATCAGGCGTGCCACAGACTCATCTCCCTAACCGAACCATCCCAGTATTTTGTCAAATATACGCCGTTGTGCGGGGAACGGCTCGGTCACATGCGCCATGATCACCGAGATGTTGTCCCGCCCGCCATTGTCGTTCGAAAGTTGAATCAATTGCTTAGCAACCGTATCAAGATTAGCACTAAAGGTGCTGATTGTTAAATGAATATCCTCGTCTTCGATCATGTCGGACAGGCCGTCGGAACATAGCACGTAGTAGTCGCTCTTCTGCACCGGCTGCTCGTGAATCTCGACCTCGACATTCTGTTCCACCCCGAGCGCCCGGGTAACATAATTCTTGTTAGTGGCCCTCTGCGCCTCCTGCTGGGAATAAAAGCCGCGATCCACCAATTCCTGCAGCAGCGAATGATCCAGGGTCATTTGCTCGAATCTATTGTCCCGCAGCCGATAGAGCCGCGAATCGCCGACGTGTGCGATGGACATCCGGTTGTCGTGAAACAGACAGGCCACCACGGTCGTGCCCATGCCCTCACATTGAGGCTGAGTCTTCGAGGTGTGGTAGATGATTTTATTGGCTCTGTGAATCGCGTCACGCAGAATGATGCTGGGACGCGTGAGCCCGCTTTCGGGGTCGCGCACGGAAAGGTCCTCCCGCGCCACGGCGTCCCGTACCAGGTTGATGATGGTCTTGACCGCGATCCCGCTTG
>Ga0182016_10008673_pt1 | contig 10234 bp, 16 predicted proteins | sample 712S2MmetaG_FD_120491 | JGI IMG/M metagenome (GOLD analysis project Ga0182016, IMG submission 120491) | Permafrost microbial communities from Stordalen Mire, Sweden - 712S2M metaG | ecosystem: Environmental > Terrestrial > Soil > Wetlands > Permafrost | place: Sweden: Stordalen | collected... | reverse complement strand
TTAAAAGGCAGAGAGCTTAACGCTCTTTGCCCTTTTTCTTGGGGGCGCCTCTCGCCGGGCCGCATCCAGGCGCTCAAAGGCGCTAGAAAACAGCCGTCTCATCCTCGAGGCCGCAGCTGCAGCCCATCAGCCGCTTGCCGGCGTGAATGCCTTTGAGCCTCGCCGGCTCGTAACAATAGGGGCACACACCGTGCCCGCCCAACTGTTCCAGCGCATCGGCGATGCGCGCATCGTGGGTCGCGATCCGTTCGCGCTCGTTGGTGAAGTCATAAGGCTTTGGCATCGAAATGGTATTCATTGAAAAAGAATCCTCGCAAACCCAAGCCCCTATAGAAATCCAAAGCGTATGCTTGCGCCAAGCGCAAGCTTGACGCGCGGCCTTGGACGCGCCTAATCGTTGAGGAGAGGTGTTGGGGTAACGGGGCGCTCGAGCGCCTCAATTGGTGCATGGAAGCCCTAGTTGAAAGGGTAGGCCCTCACGCTACGGTGACGAATCATTACCGCAAGAAAATCACCCGGCATAAGCACCATGAAATAAATCGCCGTGCAGATGCACGGCGATTGAATGGCAATCGAAGTCCTTTTAGGCCGCTCGCTCCGGCAGAGTCTTCACCACAGGGCCTGACCCTTGCGCCCAGGCGTCCAATTCACCGACCGTGAACCAGCCGTGATTGAACTGCTTCTGGTCCCGGGGGTTGAGGAAGAAATGCACCGCGGACTTATCCGCATCCGCCCAGGCCGGGGAGAGCGCATACCAGCCTCGTCCCTGACTTTTCAGCCGCTCCTCGATGCCGGTGGCCGCGGCCGCCGCAATGAGTCGCTTATGCTCAATGTCCTGCTCGAGCACCGTTGCGCGGGTCTCCTCGCAGATGAGACTTGCGATGACGAAGGTAAGACCTCGATGCTGGGCGTAGCCTCCCGAGAGTCCCACGCCAAACACGATGTCGAGACTCTCAAAGGCGCGATTGAGCACCGCAAGATTCTCACGATCCTCACCGGTTCTCACCATAACCGCAAAATCCTGACTAGACCAAGCGCAAACGAGGTCTTGTTCCGGACGGTACCACTTATCGAAGGGCTCGCTGTGAAAGCTCAAGTCGCCTCGCGGGGAATTGAGTCGATCGAGAAGCTTGCCATGCTCAACCTCGCCCAACACGGCGCAAGGGTATGCCTTACGTCGCTTATCGGAGGGTTGGTACATGAACTGCGCATACTGAAATGTCGCGGGAAGCCGCTTGATGCGTCGATCCTCGATTCCCTCTGGAAGCGATGTGCCAAGCCCGTATCGCGCCCGAAGGGCGGGCGTGCCAGCTTCATGTTCGGCGCAAAAATCAAAGCCCAAAGCGATACCGAGGAGCTCCTGCTGCTCGCCGCGGATCCACTGGCTCTCATGGGTTGCTCTTCGCATTTTGTATCCTCTTTTAACTTTTAATGACTTACCCAAAGATATAGGCACCGACAGCCGAGCCGCGGGCAGGCGAACACGCCCCACTTGGAGCCTCGCTCCGGCGAAAGGGTAAGCCGCAACCCTTCGAGCTCAAAAAAGAGAAACCCCTCCAATCGCTTTGCGATTGAAGGGGCAAATAATGCGCTACGCGCGTCGATGCAAAAAATCCGACCGCGTGCTTTAAGTCGCCTTGCCCGAGACGCAAAACATGGCACCCAGGCGGTGTGTCGTCCAATCACCGATGGTCGCGGTGACCATCCACTGAAGAAGCACGGTATCGGCCTCCTTGCAGTCCTCCGACATGAAACCTCGAAGGTGGAAGCCTGATAAGTTAATCGGCGAGGTGCCGTCAATCTCAAACATCGACATGCCGCCTTCGGTGTCTTCGCAATAAACGAATCTACGATTTTTCACAGCTACTCTCCATTTATGACCTAACCTGCGTATAGCGCAGGGGCGAGCGTTGACACCTCACCGGCGAGGATATGCCTTTTAAGGGCACGATATCGCTCTAGCATGACGGCTCGCGGACCGGGTGACAGCGCGGGGCCTCAAATGCAAGGGGAGGCGCCTCGCCGCGGCGGACCCCGCGTATCTGGCCGCCACGCTTGAAGCATCGCACAATTGGCTTGCAGAATAGGACAAGTCAACGCGCCACCCCTTCTTGAGGGTGACAGAATCGGTACCCGCTACCGTTACGTTTCATCGAGCCCCTGCTTTGCGGGGTATATTTTTTGAAAGTTTGAGGATGTCGTCCGTGTGCGCTCTCACCAAAGGAGGTCGCGTTGGCCGGTTGTATTGCTATATGCCTTGAGCACACCCAAGGTCACAAGAAAAGAGGATACCCATGAATATGACCCCGATTGAAGCTGCCCTTGAGCGACTCACCGCAGGCGCAAAGCTCGTACTTTGGCGCATGTCATCCCCCTGGAACTGGTACCTGCTCGATGCGGCAGGCAGTCAGTACCCGATTAGCGTCGAGACCGCACGAGTGATCCTGCCGAAGTGCGAAAAAGAATCGGACTCGCCCACTTCTGTTCCCGTCTATCGCATCGGGACGCGCCGCGGCCACGATGCCGGCATGCCCGAAAGCACCCAGTACGTTCTGACGACGTAAATATTCAACGCTCCCTGAAACCTTCAGGGAGCTTTTTTAATGCTCACGCGTTGTCATCAACACGATTCGCTGACAGAGCGAAAAAGAAAGGGTACGGCAGTCACGAGGACTGACGCACCACTTTAAAATGAAATCATTGGACACAGACCGCAAGCACGCTTCGCTCGGTGTTCCAAATATCAGCGACCCCTGAACGATAGCGGTCAAAAGCGCGCGGGTTAATCTCTTTCGGATACTCGCCGGTCAGGTAGAAAACGCCCATGTCAAGGGATACTTCCCGGCGCACGAATCTCATCGATAGACAGTTCTCGATGCGATGGAAGCTCTCCAAATAAAGGCCCGCGACGTGTTCCACATAGGTGACTGTGTCACCTTGCAGTATCGCCTCGGGATTCTCACCTTGCAGCGACACTGTCACCATCGCAGGCCCGAGAGATTGGAACTCTTCGGCACAGCTGAAGGTGCAGGTGGTCTCGCTCGAGCTCGTCTCGCGGTAGTGAATATGATTCAAACCGCGCTGTGCGAACGTAGCCTGCCAGTTCACCCGTCGCTCGGGCTTGTACTTGATGAAGGTTGCGAATCGATGCGCGGGAAATTCGCCGGGAAAATCCCCAAGCGCTGTCCACGTCCCATCGGCCTCATCTTCAGCCACGCGGTAGTGCTTTACGTAATTCTTCACGATAACCTCTCTCACATTTTTAATCCTGCCTCCTATAGGGAATATTCACCCCGGCCGGAAGGAGTTCGCTACACGCCCCAGCTTCCACTACTGGAGGTTTATCCACAGGACTACTCAATGAACCCACGCATTTCTCTGCGCCTCGCCATTGCGAGCGTACTTCTCTCTGCGAGCTCCCTCGCCATGGCGCAAACCTATGTCGCCTCCTCGGTCCCCGGCACGGCAGTCGCCTTGACGCAAAACGGCAGTGTGCTCGGCTACGAGAACAATACCAATGGTACGCAGTCCTTGTACCTGACGGGAGCCAACGGCGGCTCTCCGGTTGTGAGCTTGGGCGGCACCACCGCAGGTCCCTACGGCCCTTACGGCCCCATGAGTTCTTCAGGTCCCTTCGCCACGGGCTATTCGACTCCCGCAGCGGCGGGTACCGCGCGCGTCGCAAGCTCCGCCCCGGGCCTGTCCTTCTCGAGCTCCTTTGCGACCTTGGTCGGAGCCAATGACAGTGGCGCGGTTGCGGCCAATGCGAGCTATTACACCGGTACCTCGGGCGTTGTCTTGAACAGCAACGGATCTTTGACGAGCGTCGGGGGCTTGATTGCCGGCATCAACGCCTCGGGTGCCGTCGTGTTCAGCACCAGCAACACGGCGCTCGGTGGTAAAAATATCGCCCTCACGACGGTTCCCTCTAGCTTACTGCCCGTCGTTGAAAGCGTGCTTACCCCGATTCCCGGTGGCACCTACATGTGGGCGGGCTCTGAAACCATCGGCGCGGGCACAAGCTATGTGCTCGCCGGCGGAAGTCTCACCCCTTCGGCGGTCGCGGACTTGGGCTACGGCTCTCGCGCCAATGCCTTGAATGCGAGCGCGCAGGTCACCGGGGCCATTTACAATGGGCCCATCGCGGCGCGCGCGGACTACATCGAGCAGCTCGTCGGCGGTGTGGACATGGGCAACTGGAGCTATCCCTCCTTTAGCCTCGCCGGAATCAACGGCCAGGCGTTTCGCACCGGAGCAAACGGCGCGGGCGTGACTCTCTTTGGCACGGGCGGCGGTATCGCAAGCGTCGGCACCGCGATTAACGATGCGGGCCAGGTCGGCGGCGACATCACCCTGGCGGGCGGTCAGACCGAAGCTTTCATCACGACGGCCACCGGCTCTTTGATGGTCGGCATCGGTGCGGGCGCCCCGGGGGATAGCACCACGGTCGCTTACTTGAACGATCTCGGCCAGGCGATCATCGAAGACAACACACGCGATTCTTTCTTCCTCTACAGCGACGGAGAGGTGGTCGCACTGACCTCACTCGGCGCGCCGGCGTACGATCAGGTTGTGGGCTTCAACGATGCCGGGCAGATTTTACTTGCCGACCCGGAGCTTCTCTCCCCCGTGACACCGGTCGTGAGCTTGGCGTCCATCGCCGGGGCGTATGCGAATTCCTCGACCGGAGCCTACGCGGCCGTCGCAGGGGCTGAAGGCTATGCGCCGACCGCCTCCTTCGATGCCAATCCGACTCACTCCACCGATGGCGCCTTCGCCCCGTACACCCCAGGCTCGAGCCCGGGCGGCGGCTCACCGGTGCCGGCACCGGGTGTGCTCGGACTTCTGGGCGCGGGATTTGCGATGCTTTTGGGAGCTCGGCGTCGCAAGGGCGTGGTTGGGGTTTAAAGCCCCCTTCATCGCTCGTCAGCGGATGGGGCCCCGGGACACAATGCTCGGGGTCTCATCTTTTGGGCGCCAAGCCCTCAAAAATGCTGGCAAGCTCGGGACTAAACCTTCGGGGCTCGCCGTGCGGGCTTGAAAAAAAGACACCGAAGGATGTGATACACTATCTGTCGGTATTCAGCGACCGAGCCGGTCTGGAGCTGACTTCCAAATTCCTTTTCCAAGGTGCGAGAATTCATGATTGAAAGATACCTGGTGGTTGCGGGCGACGATGGCTTCCAATCGGTGCTTTGCGAATCCCTCGAGGCGGCTCGGGCCGAGTTCATCGAGCTGCATCTGCCGGCCAACGCCGATGAGACAGAAGTTCTGCGCGCGTATTTCGATGATGAGGATAACTGGTCCTTCTTCATCGGCGTGGGGGAGACGAAGGGCTGCCATCGCGAGCGACTGCGCGTCCAATATGAGTGGGACTTCATCGAGGTCACGCGCGTGACGGCGCTGCGCCCGCCCGAAAAAGCGCAGGCTGACGAGAAGCTGCGACCCCCCGAGTAACCTTGGGCCTTCCTTACCGATGCCCCTGGGTTATTGAGGGAGAGGCCGAATCCTCAGTGATGCGAATGCTCGACGAGGTGGCCCCGGCCATCGCGTTGCTCGTTTCCCTGAAAGTGCGCGCGATCCAAGCGATTCGCCCGATCCCACTTCTCGCCGGGATTCGGCACGGGGCCGGTGTAGCCATGCTCCGGGTGAAGCCCATTATTGACATAGCCGTGAAAGTGCCTTGAGCCATGAAACCAGGGTCCCGCTCCGATAAAGGCGCGCCCGTGGAACCATTCAGGTCCGTAGTAGCCGAACGGGGCGCACGCATAGGGAGCGGCGTCGTAGTAGCCGTAGGGACAGGCGGGCGCGAGTCCCAAGCTCACCGATATCTGGGCCTGGGCTTGCGGGGTCCCCGCGATGAGGCAGGCTCCGGTGAGCGCGGCCGCCATCAAAGTGTTGAGTTTGCGCATAGAAATTCACCTCGGCCGATGTGGGGCTGTTGCGAGACAGCAAGTTCGCTTACAGGCATTGCAGCAGCAGTGCTGCGCGCCGTCGGTGCGGCAACGAACTTACCCACCCGTTTTTTTGTGGTCCGCCCGGCCGGGGAGACACTTGGGGGGAGTTACCCCGGGAGAGCTTCCACGCAGACGATGAGCGCATCTTGCCACGCTTTGACATCATCCACGTCGGGACCGAAGGCCGCCCCGTAGGAGAGGCTCACCTCGTGCGCGAGCATGACGTTCATCGCCTGGTTTGCATCAAAGAGAACGAGGGTGCCGTGACTCTCATCGAGCCGCTGCACCTGGGCGATGTATCGCCCATCGAGCACCGTCTGCCAAACGATGCTCTCGGGGAGCTCGGAGGCCCTGTCTCGAGCCTCCTCAAGAGTTGAGAATCCAATGGGCGTCAGCATCGAGGCACTCCGCGCTTGGGGTTTCGCAAGCAGTGCACTATGAAGCGAGCGCTGATTTATCGCTCCCCTTTAGCGAAGGGGAGCCCTTATACCTCGCCCGCCGTTTCTTGCACACGGACTGACCGATAATGGCGAAGGATGCGCGAACGTCGCTCCTCCCCGGAGCCGGGCGAGAGGACACGCGCTCGAGCGGCGGGCGTGAGGTGCAGCCCTTCGACGGCGCTCATTGCGGCAAAGGCGCTGAAGCCCAATACGAAACGTTCTTCAGAGGTCTTATTGTGGAGGTTGCTCATTGTTTTCCGTAACAGCTTAAATCCGGCGGACCCTTAAAGAGTAGCGAATTCGTTGTATGCTTTGCGCGAAGTTTGCGCCTAAAAACACCCCCAAGTACGAGGCCAAGATACAGTCAGAGGTGGTACAATATCGGTCGGTGTTAAAGCTTGGGCTTCGGCCAACAACCTCAGAGAGCTTTTTATATGTCAACGATTGCCCCGAATCTTGTGCCCGCTGCCGACTACGGCGTCTTTCAGGTTCCCGCCTATGACATCAATGAGATTTTTACATCGGGCCACGGGCGCCTCTCGATCAAGGTGAAGGGCTTTTGGTCCTCCGAGCCCGTGTGCATCAAGCTGCGCTCGGAGATGAACGGCTGGTACGTCGATGTGGACCACTCCACCGGCGGCACGCAAGGGGAGGGAGACCCGTTGGACGCGGAGACCCATTTTGGCACGGCCATCATTTTCGCAACCCACCTCGCACGCACCTTGCGTCAGACCCTCAACGGCATGTCGCGATTGCACGTCTTGGCGTAGGACCCCTTCGCGGACGGGCGAACGCCTGCGAGGGGTAATCGAAAGCCTCGTGGGTATACGAGAAGCACTACTGGATAACTTCGAGGCGATTTATGCTCTTTCCTTCTGGCTCAACTATCGCGCAGGCACTCAAAGCCGAGCTCTCGCAAAATCCCTTCACGTTGCAGCGCTTCGAGACGCTCCTCAATGAGCCTGATGCGCGCGCCGAATACTCGCTCGAGGAGCTCTTTGACTCTTTGAAGCCGGAGTCGCTCGGCGATTTCGCTGAATTTTTAGGAACCCTCGTCAAGCGGGGCTTCTTTGCACGCTGCTATCGTGTGGTGACGCCGGGCGCCCTGCTCCAAGAGTACGGCTCTTTGGGCGATGTGCCGACGTCTCTTACGGTTCATGGCGCGATGCGGGCGATGCATGTCGATGACCTGAAGATACTTTACCGAAGACTTCAAGCGTAGGTCATCTGGGGCCCGCGGGCGCTCGAGCGCCACCCGTCGATGGCGCCGGCGCGCTTGCAGGCGTCAGGCGCTCAAAATTTCAATCAATGAACGGAACAAGCGCCCTCTTTAGGTTCCACGCAATCACTTCTGGATGTGCCCCAATTAAGCGCCCGTGAGACGCGCTGACACGCCGAGCGAGGCTGCCGCCTTGGGCGCTGCCTCATCACACCCCCTTCCAGCGAGTGCGCCGAAAGCTCTTCCAGCTGCGGTTGCGATACGCGCTAATCGGTCGATCATCGTAGGCGGTCGGAAGGTTATGGCCGCGGCGCTTGCCGCGAAAGGCGGGCTCGCCCTCCTCTGGGAGCACGGCGGCGCATGCGCGGTGCTCGCCGTGCGTTGCAATGCGCCGAAAGAAGTGCCCGCCGCGCGCGCGGTGCACATAGGGTACGGGGCCGAAGCCGTTCCAGGAGAGAAGTGCGGGGCGCGAGCGCACCCACCAGGGCTCAACGTCAAGGTTCGCGACGGCGCGGCAGTCCTCGAAGGTCAAGACCTCCCCGAATGAGCCCCGGATGATGTAGGGGAAGGTCGTTGTGAGGCGCTCTGCGCCCGCGAGGACTCGGGTTTGGACGTGGTTCGGGCCCACGTAGGCGCCGATCCATTGAAGGCCCAAGGCATCGATAAGGGCGCGAAGTGAGGCATAGCGCCACACCTGCCCGATTTCGGATAAAAGGGCTACGGGTTGCGCGGGGGGCGCAACGGGTCGAACTTGATGCATCGCAGACTCCAGGTTGTAAGAACCTAATGTCTGCGGTGAGCTCCCGAGGAATCGATGCGAAAATTGAGCATGGCAATCTCTTGGAAAAAAGGGCGGCGCGCGTTATTCGCGTGCAGCGGTATTTAAAACTGTACCACCAGTGTAGAGCATCCCACCGTCCGCCTCAAGTGAGACGTTCACGCCTCGAACGAAGGGCGGCATGGCCACCCGCGTTTCAGCGGGGACTGAACATATCGCAAATCATGGCGTAGAAGCTCAAACTCGCAAGCCCGAGAACGAGCGCCCCATACCAGCAGGTGGGCGAGCGCAAAGCCTTGTAGAAAGCGCGCAGGAGTTTGAAAAACATAGCCTACGTGTAGAGCATTGGAAACGGCAATAGCTCGAGTCTCGGCAAAATCGCGAGACTTTCGGTCACGTCCTGACTGTGCAGACGGGTGTGCGGCGCAAAACGGTGCGACCGTGCCGTCCGCTCGACCGTCTAGCTGACCCTCGCTTGGCTACCCAGCCAAAATATAGCGGCAGCGTGCATCTATAATACTCGGTGAGTAGCGGTTATGCTACAATGAGTATCTACCGCCAGACCGCTTTTACCGCCGCGAGAAGTGCGAGAATCCATGAAGTTTGCGCTCGATACTGAATTCATCGATACCCCAGCGTACTCCGAGCTCATCAGCTTGGCGTTGGTTGGTGGAGATGGACGCGCGCTCTACGTCGAGTTCAAGTACCCGACCGAGGCGATTACGCCCTGGCTTGAGAAACACGTGGTGTCGCAGCTGTCGGGAGAATCAGTCTCCTTCCCAACCGCGGCGGCGATGATCCGAGAATTTGTCGGCGGCTCGGCCTATGAGCCGCCGGAGTTTTGGGCCTACTACGGAACCTATGATTGGTACTGGTTTCGCCGCGTCTTTGGCGGCATGATGGAGCTTCCCGATTACTATCCGCGCCTCTCGCAGGAGTTTGCCTTGATTCAGGAAGGGATCCCCAATCTCTACGGTGCCGAGCACCACGCCCTCAATGATGCACGCTCGCTCATGCATGCCATGCGCCTTAAAAATATCACATAAATTGCTCTCATCGGAGAATTGAACATGTCCCAATTCTTGCCCCCGGTGCGCGAAGCACGGAAAATCAGCCGCCTCTGGACGCTCGAGCACGGGCTGTTGAGCGAATACTTGCGGGGAGTTGCGCCCTCGAAGCTTTCGGCAAAGGCGCTCCTTGCGCGAGAGACCCTGCTCACCGAGCGGCTTCTTCGGAAGACCTCCGCGGGGTTTGTGGCGACCAAGAACGCAGCGACCCTCTTGGACGCCGATGCGCGCTGCCCCTTGTGCAGCAAGCTCACCTGCCGAGAGCATCCGTTGCGCTTTAGCATGGAGGCCATGCGCCATACCCGGGCGGTCGTCGCCGAGGTTCGAAAGTCCCGGCGTGCCGCGTAAGATACGCTCTTCTCGACGGTTGCCCATTCGAGCGCACAGCGCCCGCGGTGAAGCGCTCTTCAATCGCATTGCCTACACCGGAGAGGTCAATAACGAGGAGAGCTTTTATGGATAATCGAATTCAGCGAGTGTTCGTTTTCGTAGGTAGCGACACTTTACCCGGCAGTGGACTTCGGGATCTTACGGCGATGTACGATGCTCCGCCGACGGAGGATGTTCTCACCGAGTTGGTTCGCCAAAAAACTCTGGAGCTGCCGAAACGCAAGTGGTTCTCACGGGCGCACCGAATCGACTGGGTGAGCGAAGCCTTGAGCCCGGCCCGAAGGTTCCCTATACCAATATTAAGGTCAAGTAGTTGGAGTGATATGCCATGACGGATAGCAACGCCCTTAAGGGACAGGAATTCGAGTACGTATGCTTGCACG
>Ga0182016_10008671_pt1 | contig 10234 bp, 6 predicted proteins | sample 712S2MmetaG_FD_120491 | JGI IMG/M metagenome (GOLD analysis project Ga0182016, IMG submission 120491) | Permafrost microbial communities from Stordalen Mire, Sweden - 712S2M metaG | ecosystem: Environmental > Terrestrial > Soil > Wetlands > Permafrost | place: Sweden: Stordalen | collected... | reverse complement strand
GGCTTCAGGTCAAAACGAAGCAGCAGGCTGTCCGCATAGGCCTGGTCCCAGCGCGGATAGATGGGCCGGAGGAAAGCCATGTGCCATGCAAGGGTCGCAGCGCCATAGAGCCGCATGTCTTCGGAAACAAATCCGATGTCGAGCTTGGCAGCCGCCTGGTCCGCCGGCATGGGATGGCCGAGCACTTGCACTGCGCCTTCGTCCTGATGAACCAGCCCCATCAGAATGCGGATGGTTGTCGACTTGCCGGCGCCATTTGCCCCGATAAATCCCATCACTGCCCCGGTGGCCAACTGAAGGTCGATGCTTTCGAGGGAAAAGTGCTTGTATCTCTTGCTCACTCCATCAAATTGAACGCAGAGGTCGTTCATGCTATCTCCTTTGCAAGCCGGGACTCGGTTAGTCGGCTTGTTGCTTCCTTCGTGCGGCGCGCAATCTCTTCCTCGCTCAGGCCAAGCAGATTGCCGAGTCGCGCCACCTCATCCAGGTGTTCCGATAATTCCTCGTGATAAAGCCGCGGACCCAGATTGGGATCGGGTGTGACAATCGATCCCTTGCCCTGCTGGGTCAGGATGACGCCCTCCCGCTCAAGCTCAAGGTAAGCGCGCTTCACAGTAATCACGCTGACACGCAGAGCCACCGCCAACTGCCGGATGGATGGAATCTCTTCCCCCGCAGCCCAATCCCCAACGGCAACCCGCTGTTTCACCTGCTCCATGATCTGCAGGTACATCGGCCGGCTGTCAGTCTGCGAAATGACGATGTCACTGTGCATGTCAATATACTGAGTATACACAGTTAATATACCCAGTCAAGCCTTTTTGTAACTAATCTCAAATATCTTCCCGAAGTTTGCAGTCTAATTCGCCAAAACGCGCACAATGGATTCATGGTACCCAGAGCGCCCAAAAATCCCGATCTCCATCAACCTGTCAGGGATGTCCCCGGTCCGTACCCCGGCGATGATTTACCCCACCCCTCCCCCCGTTCGTTCCATATATATGAAAATAATTAAGTTACGTCGAAAAAACCCAATTTGACCTGCGAAAACAAACAACTTAGTCGCAGAGCCTATCGGAGTTCAATCACTTTGCGCCAGGAATGCGGCACTTCTTGAGCGCCACAGACAACTGACCACTGACAACTGCTACTTCGGCAACTGCGAAGCATCCCAACCGCCGCCAAGAGACCGAATCAGGCCCACGCTATCCACGAACTGCCGAGTCTGGAGGTCGACGGCGGTGCGCTGATCCTGAATCAGAGTCGCCTCGGCCGTAAGCACCTCAAGATAGCTGGTTACCCCGCCCTTGTAGCGCTGATCGGAGATGTCGTAAGAGTGTTGCGCCGAATCCACGGCTTTCTGCTCAGCGACGGTTTCCTCCTCCAGAATCCGCAATCCTGAAAGCTGGTCCTCAACGTCTTCGAATGCCAGGAAGATGACGCCCTTGTAGCCGGAAACCTGCGCCTCGTACAGGTGCTTGGCCTGCTCGGTGAGCGCTCGCCGCTGCCCGGCGTCAAAGAGCAATTCCGTCGCCTGCGCACCCAATGACCACAGCGCGCTCGGTCCCTGAATCCAGTTTCCGCCGTGGGTGCTTTCAAATCCACCTTGCCCGGTCAGGGTGATGGTCGGGTAGAAGGCGCTCACTGCAATTCCAATCTGCGCGTTGGCCGCCGCGGTCCGGCGCTCTGCCGCGGCAATGTCCGGCCGCCGCTCGAGCAGTTGCGATGGGATTCCGAGAGGAATTTTCGGGAGTTGCAAGTCGAGCGGAGAGTAGGGAATGCTGAAGCTGGACAATTTGTAGTCTGCAATGGTGCCCACGGCATGCTCAAACTGCGCCCGCGCGACCCCTAGATCGACAAGTTGCGCCCGCGTTGTTTCAAGCAGCGTTTGAGCCTGGGCTACATCCGCTTCGGTTGCGACTCCACCCTTGAGACGCCGCTCGGTCAGATCGAGTTGGCTCTCCAGGTCCGCAATCGTGGCTTGCGTCAATTTGATCTGAGCATCCACGCCGCGGAGTTGGAAGTAGTCCGCGGCCATGGTTGCCTGAAAGCTCAGGTCGACGTTGGCCATGTCCGCGGCGCTGGCCTGTGCGTTCTCGTGGGCTGCCTCGACGGTCCGGCGGATGCGGCCCCAGAAGTCCGGTTCCCAGCTCCCATCGCCTGCGAGGATCAGGTCGTTGTAGTTGGTGGCTGTGCTGGGAGTAACCAGCGGCCGGTGCTGCGATTCCTTGTCGTGCGTGACAGAAGGGCCGGCCGATAACGTCGGATACAGCGCCGACCGCGCCGCTTTCGCCTGGTCCTGAGCAGCCAGATATGTATTGAGAGCCTGGCGCAGGCCCTGGTTATAGCCGGCTATGCGCTCCTCCAACTGATTCAGCTGCGGGTCCTGGTAAACCTCCCACCATTTCCCCTTGAGCATGCCGTCGGAGGGAGTCGCAGGCTGCCAGCCGCCTCCGTTGGGATTGGGTGGAGGCGTCAACGGGACCTGCACAGAGGATGCGCCGGTTTCCTTGTAGGTTGGGGGAGCGGTATACGTGGGGCGCGAGTAGTTGGGGCCTACGGGCTTGCAGCCGGAGAGTGGGATCAGGATGAGCAGCGCGGCAGCGAAGATGAAGAGCTTGTTGCGGAGAATTCCCTCAGGGGCTAAAGCCCGCGTCGATTCTGAGGCGTTTGCGGCGCGAATAAAGTCGTGCCCCTTTAAAGCTGAGGAGTTCTCCGGAGTGTGGGGGGCCCGCATCTCTACTTGCCTCCCGCATTGGGCTGGCTGCCGGGGCTTTCCACGTACACCTTCTCGCCCTCAATCAGCGAGTCGGGCGGATCCTGGATCACCTTGTCGCCGCCATTGATTCCACCAATGATCTGCACACTCGCGCCATCGTCCTCACCGATCACCACCGGGACCAGATGTGCCTTGTTTCCATCGACCACGAGGCCGAGACGCAAGCCCTCCCTGCGGAAGATCAGCGCACCCGCCGGAACAATGTATGTTGGCCCGATTGAGGGCGTCTTGAAGTGAACCTGCGCCAGTGAACCCGGAAGCAACTCGCCAGCGCGGTTATCGACGTCAATCTCCACAAGCAGAGTGCGGCTGGCCGGATCGATCGCGTCCGCTGTCCGCACCAGGGTGCCCTGGTAGATCTTTTCCGCGTGCTCGGCAAAGGTGATGTCGATCTTCGATCCGCGCTTCACGTTTGCGGAGTAAATCTGCGGCAAGTTGGCATACACGCGCAGCGTTTGAATGGCCTGGAGGTGAAAGAGCTCTTTGGCCGCGCCGGCGTCGATCAACTGTCCAGTATCGATGCTGCGTGCAGTCACCACGCCGTCAAAGGGTGCGTACACCTTTTCATACGACTGCAGCTCCTTCAGCCGCTGAACATTGGCCTGCGCTGACTTCACCGCGGCCGCCGTCCCCGCGGCCTGATTCACAAATGTGTCGGTGTCCTGACGAGAAACCGCATTTGTTTTCACCAAGTCTGAGTAGCGGTCGGACTGGATGCGTGCGTTGTTCGCATTGGCTTCCGCGGTATTCAGGTCGGCCGCGGCTTGCGCCAGTTGCTGGTCCACTTCGGGCGTGGCAATCTCCGCCAGCAGCGCGCCCTGTTTCACCCGGGCGCCGATATCGAAGTACCACTTGGTCAGGTAGCCTGACGTCCGCGCGTAGATGGGCGAATCGGTGTAGGCGGTCACGTTGCCGGGCAGCACAAAGCTGTCCAGCGGCGCGCCCTGCTTGGGGGCCACGGCAATTACCGAAGGGGCAGCAAGATCAGTGGTGCGCTCGGCCAGCACGGTGTTGGCATGCCTGCGGCTCAGAATGCCCCAGCCTCCAAACCCCAGGGCCACCAGCAGAAGAATCGCTACGCCCACCAGCGCCCAGCCACCGGAAATCGGCTTCTGCTCCGGTGCTGAAAATTCACTGTGATGGCCGCCCTCGGCCTGTTCATGCGTATTCGGTTTGGTTTCGTTGGTCATATTGAAAGCTACTCCGAAAGCTCGTCAAACTCGTCGATCGTTCCGGCCCGTGGCGCGCCGTGCGCGGTCCTGCGCCGGCTCTCAAGCCAGCCATGGACGACAGAAAATGATGCAGGAACAAAAAACAGCGTGGCCACCGTGGCCAGCAGCAGCCCACCAATCACGGCCCGGCCCAGAGGCGCGTTCTGCTCGCCACCGTCGCCCAGGCCCAGAGACATGGGAATCATGCCGATGATCATTGCCAATGCGGTCATTACCACCGGGCGCAGGCGAACGAAACCCGCATTCAGTGCTGCCCGGCGCGCATCGCCAACCAATGTCTCCAACTGCTCACGGGCAAACGTGACTACGAGAATGGAATTCGATGTGGCCACGCCCATGCACATGATGGCGCCCGTCAGCGCCGGCACGCTGAGGCGTGTGTTGGTAAGGAACAGGAACCATGCGATTCCCGCCAAAGCTGCCGGCAAACCGGCAATAATCAGGAACGGATCAAGCCAGGATTGAAAGTTCACCACGATCAGCAAGTACACGAGCAGGATTGAAAACGCCAGCCCGCCCAGTAGGCCAACGTAGGACTTTCTCATGGTTTCGCTTTGACCGCGCAAGATGAAATGCGAGCCGCGCGGCAGATCGTGTTGATGCCGCGCGATGATGGACTCCATCGCCCTGGTGACCGTGCCCAGGTCTGTGCCGTCTACGTTGGTATAGATATCCAGCACCGGCTGCACGTTGTAGTGGCTCACAGTGCCGAGTTCCGTGCCCGGCGCAATAGACGCAACATTGCCCAGCACGTCTACTGTGGCCGGAACTCCCGGAACGGCGGTCGCCGCCGAACCCGCAGTCGCCGCGTTCACCGCCTGTTGGGCCGCCTGGCCCGAACCGGTGATCGGCAAACTCTTCAGCCCGGCAAGCGAGTCCAACAGGTATTGCGGAGACTGGACGGCTACGTTGTAGGTAACTCCGCTCTTGGGGTCGAGATAGAAGTTAGGCGTGGTCTGAAAGCTGCCGCTCAAGGACACCAGCACACTTTGCGCCACATTTGCCTGCGTCAGGCCGATGCTCTGGGCGCGCGTCCGGTCAACATTCACAGTCATGTTGGGATAATCGAACGGCTGTTGAATGCGCGCGTCGGCTGCGCCCGGAACATAGCGCACCTCATTCAGCATCTTCTCTGCCAGCGCCCTGTTTCCGTATAGATCGGGCCCCACAATCTGGATATCGATGGGAGCGGACAGGCCGAAGTTCAGGATCTGCGTCACGATGTCCACCGGCAACACATAGAAAGTCACGCCCGGATACTCTCGATTGAGTACGGCCCGCAGCTTCTCAACGTAGGCTCCCGTCGGATGGTGATCTTCGGTGAGCTGTACCTGAATATCCGCGTCTGCCGGCCCAATGGGCGCGGAGGTCGAGTACGACAGGTTCAAGCCCGAATACGGAAGACCGATGTTATCGACGATCGTGACCAGCTCTTTAGCGGGAATGTACTGGCGGATCGTCCCGTCGATGTGGTCGCAAAGCAGGGCGGTTTCTTCAATGCGCGTTCCGGTGCGGGCCCGCACGTGGATTTTGAATTGGCCGGCATCAACGCTGGGAAAGAAGTCCTGGCCGAGCGGCGGCGTCAACAAAGCAACAGAGCCCACCGCAAAAACAAGGAACAGAATAAGAAAGGCGGCCGCATGGTCGACGCACAGCGTGAGCAGGCGCAGGTAGCCGAGGCGCATTCTCATAAAGCCGGCTTCGAAGCCCAGTTGAAACCGCACGAACGGATTGCGGCTCTTTTGTTTCTTCGCAATCTCCGCGTCGTCGTGTTCCTTGAGAAGGTACTTGGCCATCGTCGGAACTACTGTCCGGCTGAGCAGGTAGCTCGCCAGCATGGCGAACACCACCGCCTCCGCCATGGGGACAAACAGGTAGCGCGCCACACCGCTCAGAAAGAACATCGGCACAAACACAATGCAGATAGCGAGCGTTGAAACCAGGGCAGGCGTGGCAATCTGCGCAGCGCCGTCCAGAATAGCCTGCTCGATCTCCTTGCCCGATTCGAGGTTTCGATTGATGTTTTCAATCTCGACTGTCGCGTCGTCTACCAGGATGCCCACGGCCAGGGCGAGGCCGCCCAGTGTCATGATGTTGATGGTCTCTTTGAGCACGTAGAGCATGATCAACGAGCAGAGAATCGACAGCGGAATTGAAACCGCAATAATCACCGTCGAGCGAAAGCTGCCCAGAAAGACCAGAATCATGATGGCGGTGAGGCACGCGGCAATCAGCGCTTCGCGCACGACGCCATTGATGGCCCCGCGCACAAAAATCGATTGGTCGGAAAGGGCAGCGATCTTCAGTTCCGGCGGAAGCTGCCCCTTCATATTCGCCAGAACTTCCTGCACACCCTTGATGATGTCCAGAGTAGAGGCCGAGCCGGTTTTGAGCACGTTCATGAGAACGCCGCGGCTGCCATTTACGCGTACGATGTTGGTTTGCGGCGGGAAACCATCGCGCACGTGGGCCACGTCGCGGATATAGATAACCGCACCGTTGACCGCCTTGATGGGCAGGTTGTTCAGGTCGTTGACGACGCTCGGAGCGGAGTTCGTTTCGATGGCGTACTCGAAGCGGTCCACCTTCATCGTTCCCGAGGGCACGATTATGTTTTGCGCGTTGATGGCGTTCACTACATCCACCGGCGAAAGGCCCTTGGCTTCCAGCGCATGAAGGTCGATGTCCACCTGGATCTGCCGTTGCTTGCCGCCATAGGGAAAGGGGGTCTGCGCTCCTTCAATCGTCGCCAACTGGGTGCGGATGTTGTTCTGACCCAGATCGTTCAGCCGCTGTTCGTCCAGGCCCTGGCCGCTCAATCCCAACTGCAGCACAGGCACGCTTGAGGCGTTGTATTGAATGATGAAAGGCGGCGTAGTCCCTGGCGGAAGGGAGCGCAACTGAACCTGGCTGATCGATGTAACCTGCGCCACCGCGCTGCCGATGTTTACGTGCGGCTGGAAAAAGATCTTGATGATCGCAATTCCGTTGAGAGACTGCGACTCGATGTGCTCGATGTCGTTGACCGTGGTGGTCATGCCGCGCTCGCTGTTGAAGACGATGCGGGTCGACATCTCTTGCGCCGACAACCCGGTGTATTGCCACACCACGGTCACAACAGGAATATCGATATTCGGAAAGATGTCCGTCGGCATCGAGACAATGCTGAAGACGCCGAGAAGCAAAATCAAAAACGCAAAGACGGCGAAGGTATAAGGCCGCCTAAGCGCAAGCCGGACAATCCACATCATAGGGCTGGTTCTCGCTCCTGAGCCGGATTGCCCGTCCCCTTGCCGAAAATGACAATTGGTTTAGCAAGGTCCGAGGTTGGCTTCACCGGCTCAACGGGTTCCGGGACCCCTTGGGCTGCGCCACCAGGGACCGGTCTAACATGCGGTTGAAACTACAATGGTAGTCGAATTGACAGGGATGTGAACTAAGTTCAAACAAAATAGGTCTTCATCGCTTCTCTATTGACGCCAAAGCCGGACAAAGGATGCAGATTCGCAACCCCGCATCCCGCCATCTGGGTCCTGAAAAGATGCCCGGAAACTTCTGGAGGTAGCCAACCTTTCCGCCCCCTGCGGCATCTGTCAACATAGTCCACCCTCCTCCAGCATGTGAGCCCCGATTCCGATTCGATGAGCATTCCATTTGGTTGCATTTTTCAGCAAATCCTGGGCATTCGGCAAAATCCCATCCCGATCCAGAGAAACTTCCCTCCAGATCGCATGAAGAAAGCCTGCTGACAAAACAAATCTTCGATATCTTCCCGAAGTTTGCAGTTTAATTCGCGTAAACGCGCACAATCAATTCATGGCCTCTACAGCGCTACAAAGCCCTCAATTCTCCCAGTCCAACCTGCCACACGGCGATAATTGACCCCACCCCTCCCCCTTTTTTGCCCCACGCCCATGAAACTAATGCGGTTACGTCGAAAAAACCCAAAATCACCTGCTAAAACAAACAACTTACGCCTCAGAGTCTGACGGAGATCGGTCCTATGGATCACGTTGAGACTGGACCGTAAACGACCGGAAACGAAATCCTCTGTTGGAGCGCTCATCTCGCATCCTTCACCATTTTCACTACCGGCAGCGCCTCACCATTGCTGAGCGGAACTGCAATCCGTTCCACCTCCACGTATCCCTTCAACTGGTAGAGCGGCACACCAGTCAACGTCGACCCCATCTCGTATCGCCTGAACCCAGCAGCGCGAGCCGCTGCTTCTACATGCGCCAGAATCAGAGAGCCCAATCCTTGCCGGGCAAACTCGGGATGCACGAAGATTGCACGGACCTTGGCAGCATCGGTAGCCGGGTCGAGGAGTTCCGGCTCCCGACCGGGGCCTCGGTCTGCTCCAAAAAGCGTCTTCCGCTTCGACCAGCCACCGCATCCTGCGATGGTGCTCCGCACCTTTGCGTTTTGGTTGAGAGCATCGCCGGTCCAGACCGCTTCCGCCACAAAATAAGTTCGATCGCGGATAAGCTGCGTATCCAGCCCCAGCACGGTGCCGAGCGCGCCTTCAATCTGGGCCGGGGTATAGTCCCCGGCCTGCAACCCACGCACCGACGCCTCAATCAGCGCGTCGAGCGCCGTGACATCCTCTTCCGTCGCCAGACGAAGCGCAAAATCTGTACCAGAATCTGTCCGTGAAATCATCCGGATTTCAGTTTACCGGCCGGTCACAATCTGCGCAGCGCGGTCGTACGATCCGAGGTTGAACGCGTTTGCGTAACCCAGCGCTTTAAGCCTGCGGCGCGCTTCAAGAGCCCGCCTCCCGCTCTGGCAATGCAGCAGAACTACCTGGTTCTTGTCTTTTACCTTGCGGCCAATCACCGTTTCAATCTCGCTCAGCGGAATATTCACCGCCCTGGGAAGATGCCGGGCAGTGAATTCGCCCGCGCTGCGCACGTCGATTACCACCGCTCCGTTATGCAGATATTCAACCGCAGTCTTTCTTGAAACCCGCCAACTGCGCTTCAGGAAGAGAAGAAGCGACAGCACCGCAACTTCAATCAGGATAGATGTCCACGCCATAGTCTTCGTCTTACCGCTTGCCCTTCCAGGTTGGGTTCGCATGGCCATCAGGCCCGTCGAAAGTAGCATGCGCGGCCTAACCGCTCTTCTTACGACGGGTCATTCTACGCGCTGCAATGAACAGTTGTATTGATTTTTTTGTCGATTGAGGCCTGGGATTCTTTTCGGCTATTTCAGACTATTCTTGTCCCATTTTGGGACCGCCTTTGGCCGCAGCCGTGTCCCTCAGGGGTTAAAACCCCCTGCTTTCTCGGCCATTTGCGGCACGACTGAAGTCGTGCCCTGTTACAAAGCCAGCTTATGAAACAAGTTTTACTGAAAATGTGAAAACTGCGTTTTACACTTTCCCGACTTCCACCAGCGTCGAATAAAACGTGGCTCCCGCTCCGATATCGGTCAGCCGCTCGCTGGTGAGCGCATTGACATTGGTCCCACCCGTGCTCAGCTTTGCCCAGTCGAGCTTGCCGGCCACTACACCCGCGGGCAAACTCGCATTCATCATCGCCGCCAGGCGAAGCTCACCGCGGTCATTCCAGATCTTTACCGTGTCTCCCTCGCCGATACCGCGCGCCGCCGCGTCGGTGGGATGCATCTCCAGCCGCTGGCTCGTCCGCGCCTCCATCGTGCGGTGCCCGTCGAGATTGGCAAACGTGGTGTTCATGTAGTTGTCGGCCTTGCGGCTTAAAAACTCAAGGGGATAGCGCTCCGCCAGCGCCCCAAATCGCGACTCCACCGCAGGAACAAAGGCCGGCAGCGGGTCCAGTCCCTGCGCCGCCAGATTCTCAGAATAGAACTCAATCTTCCCGGAAGGCGTTGGCAAGGTTCCTGAAACATACGGCCGAAACGGCTTCGTCTCCGGCGAAAGATGAAAGGCCAGCGGGATGTGCCCCTGCGCCTTCAAATCCTCCAGCGTAATGTGCTCCATTTCCTCGTTTGTGGAGTGCCCGTCAGCACCAATGGCCAGCGCCTGACGAATCAAATTCATCTCTGTATCCCGGAAGCACTCTTCCTCGAATCCCATGCGGCGCGCCAGTTCTCCGAACAGCCAGACATTCGGCCTGGCCTCGCCAAGGGGCTCGATTGCCTTTTGAGAGAGCTGCACAAAATAGTGTCCGTACGCCCCCTGCACATCGGTGTGCTCCAGAAACGTCGTCGCCGGCAAAATGTAGTCGGCATAGTCTGT
>Ga0182016_10008667_pt1 | contig 10236 bp, 8 predicted proteins | sample 712S2MmetaG_FD_120491 | JGI IMG/M metagenome (GOLD analysis project Ga0182016, IMG submission 120491) | Permafrost microbial communities from Stordalen Mire, Sweden - 712S2M metaG | ecosystem: Environmental > Terrestrial > Soil > Wetlands > Permafrost | place: Sweden: Stordalen | collected... | reverse complement strand
TGGCGAAAGCCGGTGGTGTCGGTGGTGTAGGCCAGCCAGCGGCCATCGTCGGTTATGTCGGTGTCGCCGACTGCGAAGAAGGCGTGGCCCTCGGCCATCTTGTTGCCGTCGAGAATTATCTGCTCCGGGGTGTCTTCTGTGGCATTGGGAGAGCCATGGGTGCGGCAATGGATGGCGTACTGGAGGCCCTCCTCGGTCCGTGTGTAGTACCACCAGTCGCCGTCGCGAAATGGAACTGAAACGTCGGTCTGTTTTATGTGCGAGAGCATCTCGTGATAGAGCTCATCGCGGAGGCCGGCCAGCGGCGCCATTACGGCCTCGGCGTACTCGTTTTCCGCCTCCAGATAGGCCGTGACGTCGGGATTCTGCTTATCGCGCAACCAGGCATAGTCGTCGGTGAGAACTACGCCATGCATTGGGGTTTCGGTATGTTCCTTCTTGGCGATTGGAGGTGTGGGAAGCTCGGATTCAGTCATCTTCCCCAGTGTAGTGCAATGACAGCTTTCAGCTCTCAGCCTTCAGCTTTCAGGCTTCAGCTTTCAGAGAATCCCGTCAGTCGCTGGGTCGAGGCTTGCCGGAACAGCAGGCCCCGAGACGTAAGTTGTTTGTTTTCGGAGGTCATTCTGGGTTTTATTGATGTAACGTCATTGTTTTCATATGCATGGGGAGAAAAGGGGGGAGGGGTGGGGTAAATCGTCGTTTTTGAGGCATTCGGGATTCAGCGAATTCAGGGAGATTTGTAGCGTTATGGAGGCCATGAATTAATTGTGCGCGTTTCCGCGAAATGAACTGCAAACTCCGGGAAGATTTCAGAGATTAGTTTTGTCAGCAGGTTTCTTCGTTCCATTGTCTTGCGTCCCTCCGGGCAATCGCATGAAGCTGGTCGAGCCGGGAAAGGGAGGTTCGCCGCGTCCCTACAGGACGCGAAAGCTCGATCGGGACGCTTACCCCGGATTTCATCCGGGGCTATTTTCATGCCTTCCCTCCGGGAAGAAGGCCGAATCGTCTCCGTTCTGGCAACGGATGAAGCGAACTACGGGAGCAAGAACTGTTCATGCGATTGTCTTGACCTGTCCCTGTACTGTGGAACTTCCGACAGCCCTCCCGCGTACAATTGAGAGCGATGAAAGGCATTCGCCGCGCACATTCGACACTTTTCCGGCTGCTCCTGGCCGTTTCCGCCGTCTTTTTCGTTACGACAGTGACGGCCCAGCGGGTCGACGACCTGCCCAAACCGACAGATTACGTAAGCGATCTGGCCCACGTGCTTTCGCCTGAGGCGATTGCGCGAATTGACCGCATTTGCGGGCAGCTCGACCATTCCGCGGCCAACGCCCAGGTGGCCGTCGTGACCGTCCAGACGCTGGATGGGGAGGACGCAGCAACATACTCCGACGAGCTTGAGACCAAGTGGAAGATGGGCCGGAAGGGGTCAGACCGCGGCGTGCTCATCCTGCTGGCGGTGCGCGACCACCAGCGGCGCATTGAGGTGGGCTATGGCCTCGAAGGCATCCTTCCAGACGGCAAGCTGGGAGACATTGGCCGGGAGATGGTTCCGCAGCTTCGCGCCAACGACTTTGACGGCGCTGTTACCCTTGCGGTGGACGAAGTTGCGCAGGTCATTGCTGCCGACGCCAAGGTGACCCTGGACGAAGAGCCTGCGATGGCGGCTCGGCCAATGCAGCAGCAGCACGCCGGCGTGGGCCAAATGATTCTGATCATCATCGTGCTGATTTTCTTTGGCGGATTCTTCATTCTTCGCCTGCTGATGAGCTTCGGCATGCTGTTTGGCGGCTGGGGTCGAGGGCCCTGGATCGGCGGTGGCGGCGGCTGGGGAGGCGGGGGTGGTTTTGGCGGCGGTGGTGGTGGTGGAGGCGGCGGCTCCGGCTTTGGGGGTTTTGGCGGAGGCAGCTTTGGCGGCGGCGGTGCAGGCGGAAGCTGGTAGTTTTTTCAAGATTTCTTGAAGGGGACCTCCTTGAATGGAGGCCGGAGGAGAAGGGAACTGTATGGGCAAGGGACTTTTGGCTGGCTTGGGATTTGTTGCTCTTTTGATTCTTGGCGTATTGATGGTGGGTTGCAGTTATGTAACCTCGAAAAACCAGATGGTGGCCAAGGATCAGGCTGTTAAGACGGCGTGGTCCGACGTAGATGTACAGCTTCAGCGGCGCGCAGACCTGATTCCTAACCTGGTGGAGACCGTGAAGGGCTTTACCAAGGAAGAGAGCACGGTATTTGGAGATATTGCGAATGCGCGTGCAGGGATGCTGAATGCGCAGGGACCGGCGGCAAAGATCGCGGCGAACGGTCAACTGGACGGAGCCATTGGCCGCCTGCTGCTGCTCACGGAGAATTACCCGCAACTGCGGTCCAGCGATCAGTTCATGCGCTTGCAGGATGAATTGGCCGGTACGGAGAATCGTATTGGTGTGGCTCGCAAGCGTTATAACGACGCGCTTCAGGAATACAACACGTATATTCTCTCGTTCCCTAACAGCATTTGGGCGGGGATGGCTGGATACCAGCAGAACAACGCCAGGTTTGAGGCCAGCGAATCGGCTCGGACGGTGCCGAACGTGAAGTTCTAAGGAAGGTCCGTAGTCTCCCCGGTCCCCAAGTGCGAGGGACCGGGGGCACCCTCACCCTCATCGTGGTCTGGAAAGGGCACCGGGACCGTGGCCACCCGCCTAGGTTTGAGGCCAGTGACGCTGCTCGGACGGTGCCGGCTGTGAAGTTCTAAGGAAGGTCTGTAGTCTCCCCGGTCCCCAAGTGCGAGGGACCGGGGGCACCCTCATCGTGGTCTGGAAAGGGGACCGTGGCCACCAGCCTGATTTAGCTCGATTGGTGAGTGACCGCCGTCTCAGCCCCTGGGTATCAGCCGTTCGACTTGTCGAAGATTGAACCGTTATGAAGATGCTCTTCCAAGTCGTTTGTGGCGTGGCGCTATGCATTGCGATTGTGGTTGTGCTCATATATTCGCCGATTCCGTGGTTTTGGGAGCACGAGGACCAGCCACTTGTTTATTCGATCACTTGGAGGTCGGCTGTCGTTTTGTTTTTGCTCGTTCTTCTTACACAAGGAATTTCGCGTTTGACCTTCGTTTGGTTCGGAAGGCGTCGAACGAAGGCGGGTGGCCGCGGGCTCGGTAACCTTTCCAAACCCAGATGAGGGTGCCCCCGGTCCCTAGCCTTTGGGGACCGGGGATGGAAGCACAACCCCGCCCCCCCCCCCGGTTGGAGTATCCTCGCAGTGTATGAAGGGCCAGCGCATCCGTTATCAGCAAACGGGAGACTTTCACTTCCTCACCTTCAGCAGTTTCCAGCGTCGGCCCTACCTGTCGACGGTCGCGGCGATGGAGCTTTTTGAGGATGCGTTGGAGCGCGTTCGGCTGCGTTATCTTTTTGCAGTCGCTGGTTACGTGGTCATGCCGGAGCACGTGCATCTGCTGGTCAATGAGCCAGGGCGCGGGCTTTTATCCAGAACCGTTCAGGCCCTTAAGCTGTCGGTTTCGATGCGCATCCGCGAAAGACCCTTTTGGCAGGCGCATTATTACGATTTCAACGTCTCATCGCACAAGAAATTCGTGGAGAAGTTGCGCTACATTCATCGCAATCCGGTGAAGCGCGGCCTCGTTTCCAAGCCTGAGGAGTGGCTCTGGTCGAGCTATCGCCATTATCAAACGGGCATGCACGGCACCGTGGAAATCGAATCGGAATGGACGGCCTACGAGAGAGGCTGGCAACTGCCGGAGTGGATGCGCTACAGGCAGATCGATTCCCCTTCCCCGGTCCCCAAAGGCGAGGGACCGGGGGCACCCTCAACTCGATAATGCGCGGTATGAGAGCAGGGCCACCCGCCTAGCAACCGCCTGAGTGGATGCGCTACAGGCAGCTCGATTCTCCCTCCCCGGTCCCCAAAGGCGAGGGACCGGGGGCACCCTCAACTTGATAATGAGCGGTATGAGACCAGGGCCACCCGCCTTTGCCTGTTCTCCAAAAAACAAAGGCCACCCGCCGCGGCGGATGGCCTTTCGATGTTGGGCTCACGGGATCGCCGGACCGGTTTACTTGAAGGACGCGATGGCGCTGGCCTCGTCGTCGTAGATGTCGAATACGGTGTAAAGCTTTGTCAACTGCAGCAGGTCATGGACCTTCTTGGTCAGCTTCAGCAGCTTGAGCGATGCACCTTGATTCTTTGACGTGGTGAATGCGCTCACGAGCTCGCCCAACCCAGAGCTGTCAATGTAGTTCACGTCGCCCAGGTTCAGCAGGATGCTCTTCAAGCCCTTGCTGATCAGGTCGCGAATCGCATCGCGCAACTGCACACTGCCCTCGCCCAATGTGATCCGCCCGCTCAAGTCTAGAACAGTAACACCGTCAACTTCACGGGAAGCAATAGTAAGTGCCACGGAAATTCCTCCTTGTTTGGTGTTTCGTTTATAGCACTTCTGCCGGCAGAAATGGCAACAACCCTGACTGCCCGATGCGCCGGCCTGGACGGCTTAGTTGGCTTGAATGGCTTCTATCCGTCCCAGGCCCGCGCGACCGTTGCGCAAGTACTCTCAAGTTTTTTCGCCGGGCGGCGCTAAATGTTTTACGAGCGTCAACTCGGTTCCAGGATGCAGTTGTCGAAAGTGTACCTCATCCATGAAGGATCGGATAAGGAAGATGCCGCGGCCTGTGCCGCGCAACAGATTTTCCGGGGCCAACGGGTCGGGAAGCGTGTCCGGATCGAGACCCTTGCCTTCGTCGGCGACTGAAATTACAAGCTGAGAACCGGTGTTCTCAAGGCTCACCGTGATCTTTTTGCTGGGGTCGTATTCGTTGCCGTGCAGCACGGCGTTTACCGCAGCCTCGCGGACCGCCATGCCGAGCCGGAAGCGTTCATCCTCGTCCAGACCGGCCGTTTCGGCCAATTTGTCCGCGGCAGCCTCCACCTCGCTGACGCTTTCCATGGTGGAACTCAGCGAAAAACTCATCCGTCCTTCCCTGGGTGCGCTCACCGGATTCGTGTCCGCCCCTTCCGGAGCGGAAGCGCCAGGCGCGCATCGCCGCTCCTCAGCAACCTTGCTGGCAAGTTTCGTTGCTGGGAACAAATGTGTCAAGCGGGCATCGGCTGGCGCTGTACAGACTTGCTCATTTCGAAATATCGTCGAGCGGAATCCTGTGTGGTCTTCCCGCAATTGAGGTTTCGAAACTTGCCCCGTTGTCCAATAGGATGCATGCGGGCCTCAAATCGGGTCGAAGGGAATAAACTCACTTCATGCAGCCTCGCACCACAGCTCGGGTCAGCCTCACTGCGCTGCTTGGCACTCCGGTGACCGATGCTCAGGGCCATTTGCGCGGGCGCCTGAAGGATATTGCCGTGGCCACTGGGCCGGACGCCGGCAAAGTGGCTGGCCTGGTGCTCAAGACGCGCACCGGGCTATGCATTGTTCCCTCCCAGGACGTGATGGAGACAGCGGCGGGCACGCTCGAGCTGCGTACCGCTGGGGCGCTGGTTCCTCTCAAAGACGATGGGAACTATCTCTATCTCCAGCAGGACCTGATGGACCGCCAGATCATCGACATTCACGGGCGCAAGGTGGTCCGCGTGAACGATGTCGACTTGGAATGGATGGGGCGTGGAGCGGCACACCTGCTGCGCGTGGCCGAGGTTGAGGTTGGCCTGCGCGGAGCTTTTCGCCGCGTCTTCAAAGGCCTGCTGACCCGCGCCGCGCTGGAGACGATTTCGCGCAAGCTCGGCGCCAGCGGCATTCCCTGGCAGTTTGTCGACGTGATCGAGGTGGACCCGGCCCGACGCGTGAAGCTGCGCATCGAGTATGAACGCCTGGCCGAAATGCATCCTTCGGATCTGGCTGAAATTCTGGAAGATCTGGCCCCGGCCGAGCGCGAAGCGGTGTTTACCTCGCTGGACGAAGAGGTGGCCGCGGAAACGCTCGAAGAGGTCGATCCCAAGTTGCAGAAGGCGCTGCTTGAAAAGCTGGACGAAGAGCGGATCGCCGACATCGTGGAGGAGATGGACCCCGGAGCCGCAGCCGACCTGCTGGCCGAGCTGCCTGAGGAGCAGTCGGACGCCATTCTCGAGGAGATGGAGCCGGAGGAGCGGCACGAGGTTGAGGAACTGCTGGAGTTCGATGAGAACTCTGCAGCCGGCTGCATGACTACCGACTTCATCGCATTGGGAATGCAATCGACGGTGGCGCAGGCGGTGCAGGCGCTGCGCAACTTCGACGGCGATCCGGAGAGCGTGACTGAGGTTTACCTGCTGGACGAAAAGCGTGTGCTCCGCGGGGCGGTCTCCTTGGCGCGGCTGGTGATGGCGCTGCCGGAGTCGCGAGTAGCCGTGCTGGCTGAGCCGCGTGTGCTTTCGTGCCCGGCGGATCTGCGCCAGAATGAGCTGGCTGAGCTGTTCGACAAATACAACCTTCACGCTCTTCCGGTGGTCGATAATCTGGGCCGGATGGTGGGCGTGGTGCAGGCCGACCACGTCATAAGCTTTCTGAGAGAGAAACTTTAGGGCTGGGTAGCCGACAATAAGACTGTCCCGGAACCAAATCTGTCCAAAACAGCACAGTTCTGTTTCGTTCTTGCCACTAAAGTTGCAGAAAGTAGCTTGACTTAACCGGATTTGTGAAAGAATCCAGAGATGATGCAGTTTCCAAAAATCATTCAGGGCGGAATGGGTGTCGGCGTCTCTAACTGGCGTCTGGCCAACGCGGTGTCGCGGCTCGGCCAGCTCGGAGTGGTTTCCGGCACGGCGCTCGATCAGCTTTTTGTTCGCCGGCTTGCCGAGGGCGACGATGGCGGCAATATGAAGCGGGGGCTGGATGCGTTTCCGTTTCCGGAGATGGCCCGCCGCATCTGGCAGGAGTATTTTGTTCCCGGCGGCAAGCCCGCCGATGCTCCCTACCCGAACGTCCCCATGCACCAGCGGAACAGTCCGCGCAAGCTGGTTGAGCTGTGCATGGTGAGCAACTTTGTCGAGGTATTTCTGGCCAGGGAAGGCCACAAAAACCCCGTCGGCATCAATTTCCTTGAAAAAGTGCAGATGCCGCACCTGGCGTCTATTTATGGAGCGATGCTGGCAGGTGTCGGCTATGTGCTCATGGGCGCGGGCATCCCGCTGCATATTCCGGGCGTGCTTGACGCCTTTGCCGCAAACCACATTGCCGAGTACAAGCTGCAGGTGACCGGCGCCGTCGTTGGGCAGGACACGATGATGCACCTGAACGCCGCCAACTATGTCGAGGGCATTCTCCCAACGCTGAAGCGGCCCAAGTTCCTGGCCATCGTCTCTTCGAACACGCTGGCGACGACCATGCTCCGGCGTGCCAGCGGCCGCGTGAACGGCTTGATTATCGAGACACCGACGGCCGGCGGACACAATGCGCCCCCTCGCGGCAAGCTGCAACTCAACGCGGCCGGGGAGCCTGTCTACGGCGAGCGTGACCATGTGAACATTGAGGAACTGCGTGCGCTGGGCGTGCCTTTCTGGCTTGCCGGCGGCTATGGAAACGCCGAAAAACTGCGCGAAGCCGTCGAGCAGGGCGCGGCGGGAATCCAGGTCGGAACCGCGTTTGCTTTCTCTGCTGAATCCGGCATGCGGCCTGACCTGAAGAAGAAACTCCTCGCGCAGGCGAAGACTGGCTCCGGTGTCGTGTTTACCGACCCCCTGGCCTCGCCTACCGGTTTCCCGTTCAAGGTTGCCCAGTTGGAAGGCACGTCTTCCTCCTTCCCCATCTACCAGGAGCGAAAGCGGGTCTGCGACCTGGGCTATCTCAGGGAGCCCTACGCCGTCTCCGAAGGGAACATTGGATATCGCTGCGCCGCTGAGCCGGTGGCGAACTTTGTGGCCAAGGGCGGCAAGGTTGAGGATACCGTAGGCAGAAAATGCCTCTGCAACGCCCTCATGGCGAATATTGGACACGCCCAGAAACGCAAGGACGGGACAGAAGAGCTGCCTCTGGTGACAGTCGGGGACGATCTGAATTCCATCGCCCAATTCCTAGCTCCGGGCGAGGAGTCCTATAGTGCTGCGGACGTGGTGGCCTCGCTCATGAGCGCCCTGCCGCTTGAGTCGGAGATCGAATCCGGCGTCTACGCGACCGCTTAGAGGCTGTCTCGTAAATCACGGCCGGATCCGAAGGAGAATTCCCTCAGGGGCTAAACAGGCTGCGGAAAAACTCCGAATTTGGGGCGAAATACGCGGAAAACATACCTCAGCGGCTAAAGCCGACAATGATTCTATTGGCCTTGTGCCGGGGATAAATCCCCGGCCTACCGCCCGGACGAGTTTTTCCGCAGCCTGTAAAGCCCGCGATTTTGGAGGTCTCCAGCGGCACGACTGAAGTCGTGCCCTGACACTTCTTGCCTCTTCTGTTGAGTCTTACCGCAAGCTGTAAAAGCCCGCGAATTTGAAGCCCTCTGATGGCACGGCTGAAGCCGTGCCCTCTAGGCTCGCCGAACGCGTAAATCGTTGATTTCATTGCCAATCCATTGAGAACGCGGAGCTTAGACGCTTTCCGCCCTCTCCGCAATGCCCACCATTTCCGCCCAATTTGGCCCTGTAGAGCCGTTTTGCATGACAACGGGAAACGCGCATGACAACGGCCTTCCTTGCCGGGCCGGGCCGCTGTCAGCCCAGCTTCCTGTTCAGTGTATTCGAGACTGCCGCTACAGGCTAAAAGGGCATTCCGCAAGATACCGCTGCATCATCTGTCTCGATAAAGAGGCTCGCCAGGGAGCGGAGTCGGGAACGGACTATGCTTCGAGCGCGCCGTCGGAGTCGGAGTCATGTATGGGCCTCTTTACTTGATCTCGGTTGCCGAGACTATAGCGTCGCAGTTGAACTCGGCTCTGCCGTCGGCAGATCTTGTGGTGCCCGACTTGACGTACACCCGATAAGTATGACCAACCGTGAACCTCGATGTTTGGTCACCACAGAACCTGTTCATGGAGCGCTGCTGCTGCCAAACGACTCCAGTTTGGCCCGTGTTGGGATCGTATTCGACGTGCGCCGCCGTCGCAGTATGAGTGCCGTCGTCGGCTGCATCACAAGACGTAAGTGTATGAACGGCGAAGGCAAGTACTGCGGCTATGCAGGCTACAATGGGAAGATTGCGGGAGCGCCTGTTGGCAAAGACCCTTGATATGTACGACATGACTTTCTCGAGCCTCGATACATACGACATGACTTACTCCTTGGTGCAGCGGCCTTGAAAGAAGGGCGCTATGCAGAGAGCCTCTAAGAAGTAAGAACGAATCTTTATTTGAAATCCCGTTCGCTGGTGATCTTCCACCCTCCGTCTACCTTCTTCAGGTACAACTCGGAAGGAGTAGAACGTTCAGTAGAGCCCTTAGAATCCTTTACTACCACTTGCTTAACAAGCCTGAGTTGCGCCGTCAAGGCGCTGACATTCTCGTAGGTCACATCTTTGAATCTGAACATCGTCACCCGGCTGTCGTGCTCCTTAAACCAAGCATCCATATAGTCGTGTACGAATGTGTTAGTAACATTCTGGCGAAGGAAATAACGGTCGATTTTGTCAGCATAGCAGTTCGCAAGAAGGGCCGGATCATTCGATTCCTGTGCTTTGGCCCAATTCTCCAAAGCACGAGATACTTCGACCTCAATATTGCCTGCACTTGCTGCTTCAGGTTCAGATTCTGCTGCCGCTGTGCTGACTGGAATAAGCTGAATCGGCGCATTGCTCGGAGTGCTCTGGACAGCAGTTGTAATGCTGAAGTCCTTGCTCAGCATGAGACCGTTGGACTTCGGAGGAAGGCTCGCATCATTGCAAGACTTGGCATCATCCGATGTGCTCACCGTGTGCTGAAGGGAGTTGATTGTGATCGTTCTCTTGTAACAGTCTTTGGTCAACCCTTCCGCGACAACTTGGTAGTTCCCCGAACCCAGTTCCGACCAATCGATGACCACGTAACGGTTTCTCCCTATTTCCAAGGGCTTTATGACGTTCATGTCGGCGGCTCCTTGTTCAGCGAAAAGGGCGCCGTCGCGCCCGATTACGGCAGTCGTGTCTCCTGTCTCCGTCGGTTCAAGGGTTGCTGTCTCGTAGCAGTACTTCCCCCCATTGGAACACTCAATCGTATCGTGCGTCGGCAGGCTTGAGATCTTGGGATCTTCGTACTCCTGAATGAAGCGTCCCTCAACCTTGAGAGCGACACCCAGTTGGTCATTCGATATTGTGAACTCGGGAGGGAACTGCTTTATTGCCTG
>Ga0182016_10008665_pt1 | contig 10237 bp, 11 predicted proteins | sample 712S2MmetaG_FD_120491 | JGI IMG/M metagenome (GOLD analysis project Ga0182016, IMG submission 120491) | Permafrost microbial communities from Stordalen Mire, Sweden - 712S2M metaG | ecosystem: Environmental > Terrestrial > Soil > Wetlands > Permafrost | place: Sweden: Stordalen | collected... | reverse complement strand
GGCCGGGAGCTTCGGACGGATGCTGATGACGCCGCCCACGACCATGAATTCGATCTGTTGGCGGCTCTTGAGGCCGGCCTGCCGGCGTACGGAGGGAGGGACCACAAGCGGTGTCTTATTTTTGACGGTAACGGTCATGACAGGCAATACGCTCAAAACGTGCTTCGCTTTCGAGTATAGAGCGAGGGGGACGGGCAGTCAAAATGCCGGAACCGCCAACACCGCCAACACCCGCTCGGCTTCGTTGGGGACGGCGATGGTCGATGCGCACCGCATGCCGCGGGTTTTTCAGCACATCCCGGTATTTCCACTCGCGGCCTGCTCGGGAACGGCGCAAAGGCCCAGACGCGAGAGGACCGTTCCGATAGGACTGTTCCGATAGTGGCTGGTGGATAGTGGTTGTGCTAACCTTAATGCTTCGCACACTTCAAGAAGGAGTCCGTCTCGCATGTCAGTAAGGTTTGGGTTGCGGCTGGGCATGGCTTGCCTGGCCCTGATTTCTCTATCGAAAGCCGGTCTGAGTCAGACCAAAGTTGGCGTCATCAGCCTGCAGCGGGCAGTGCTGGGATGCGCCGAGATCAAGAAGGCCTCCGCCGCCATGGAGACCAAGTACAAGCCCCGCCAACAGGAAATGGAAAGGCTGCAAAGGGAGCTGGATGGCATCCGGCAGCAGTTGCAGGCCAACGCCGGCAAGCTAACGCCGGCGGCCGAAGCGGACCTGAACGCGCAAGGCACCCGCAAACAGCGCGAACTGCAGCGCCTGAACGACGACCTGCAGGCCGACGTCACCGCGGAGCGCAACGAAATTCTCGGCAACAGCGGCAAGAGGATGAGGGAAGTGGTGGAGAAGCTGGCGGCCGAAAAAGGCCTCGACGTGGTGGTGGAGGAACAAGGAACGTTGTTCTTCAAGCCCGCGCTGGATCTGACGGCCGATGCCATAACCGCCTACGATAAGGCTTATCCGGCAAAATAGGAGCCCGCCATGGCTGGCTATCTCGATCATTACGGAGCCGGCGAAGAACGGCGCGAAAAGACCATCAAGCGGCTGGTGCTTACCGCCGTCGTGGTGGTGATCGCCGCGGGCGTCCTGTTTCTCATTTTCAAGAACTACCGCCAGGAGCGTCAGGTCAATCGCTTCTACGGCCTGCTAGCACGCCAGGATTATCAGGCGGCCTACGGCCTGTGGGGCTGCACCGCCGCCAATCCTTGCCGCGATTATCAATTCACCGAGTTCATGAAGGATTGGGGTCCGCAGAGCGAACATGCCGACCCGAAATCCTTCCACATTACCAAGACGCGCTCCTGCGGCTCGGGCGTAATCGTGACCGTGGCTTCCGGCAAGAGCGCCAACCAGCAGGAAGACAAGCTGTGGGTGCAGCGGGACGATCTGACCATCGGCTTTTCGCCGCTGCCGGGCTGTCCGGCGGGGCAGTAGACGTACAATGAAACGAGAGACTGGAACGGAATGGGCACAACAGTAGCGGGTTTGGAAGGCGTCGTCGCCGGCGAGTCCGAGATCTGTTACATCGACGGATACGCGGGCGTGCTCAGCTACCGCGGATATAACATCCACACGCTGGCCGACCATGCGACTTTTGAAGAAGTCATCTTCCTGCTGTGGAATGGGTGGCTGCCCAAGCAGGCGGAGCTCGATCAACTCAAGAAGGACCTGGCCGCCAACCGGGGAATTCCGACCGCGGTGGTGGACTTTCTGAAAACCGTGCCGCAGGCCAGTCCGATGGACGTTTTGCGCACGGCGGTCTCCATGCTCGGCATTTACGATCCGGAGACGCCGGACATGACGCCGGACGCCAATACGCGCAAGGCGCTGCGCCTGATGGCGCAAACTTCCACCATCGTGACCACGTTCGACCGCATTCGCAAAGGTCTGCATGTGATCGGCGGCGACCCGTCCATGAGCTTTGCCGAAAACTTTCTTTACGCGCTTACCGGCAAGCGGCCCGACGACGTGATGGAGCACGCCTTCGACGTAGCCTTGACCCTGCACGCGGACCACGAGCTCAACGCTTCCACTTTTGCCGCGCGCGTGACGGCCGCTACGCTGTCGGACATGTACTCGTCGATCACCTCGGCCATCGGTGCGCTGAAAGGTCCGCTGCACGGCGGGGCGAACCAGGACGTGATCAAGATTCTGCTGCAGCTCTCCAGCGAGGAGGCCGCCATCGACCGGGTGAAGAGCACGCTGGCGCGTAAGGTGAAGATCCCCGGTTTCGGGCACCGCGTGTATCGCGCCGAAGATCCGCGGGCCACGCACCTGCGCGTATTTTCCGAGGAACTGGGCAAGCGCACCGGCCAGGAGAAGCTGTTCCGCATGTCGCAGGCCATGGAGCAGACCGTCAAGGCGGAGAAAGGGCTGATCGCCAACGTGGATTTCTACTCGGCCTCGACCTACTATGCGCTGGGCATTCCGGTGGATCTGTTCACGCCGGTCTTCGCGGTGAGCCGCATGGCCGGATGGACGGCGCACACGCTGGAGCAGTACAAGAACAATCGCCTGATCCGCCCGCGTGCGGAATATAAGGGCAATCCGGACGGCATGAGCTGGATTCCCGTGGACCAACGCTGATGGACGAGCGCGCCTATTACACGGAATCGCCGACGACCAAGCCCATGTCGTTGAACTGCCCTTTCTGCCGGTCCGCCGAGACCTACGAACTGCGCTGGATGGTGCGCACGAAGAAGAACCGCCTGCCGCCCGGCGCCGACGAGCGCGACCGCGCGCGCTTTGCCAAGTCGCAAAGTTACATGGTGCTGCTGGACGACAAGGTGGCGTGCAAGAATTTGCGGTGCCGGAAGCGGTTCGATATTTCGGGCGTGAAGACGATGGCTTTTCTGTAGTGGGGCAGGCCCTCGGCCTGCGGCGGCCTCCCAGGCCGCCCCACAGAGGACTTCGAGTACCATAGGTCCATGCGCGTATTCGTCACAGGCGCCACCGGACTGCTGGGCAGCAACATCGTCAATGCGTTCCTGGCCGCCGGCCACAGCGTGAAAGCGCTGGCGCGCACGCCCGCCAAGACCGCCGGCCTTTACGCGTCCGGCGATGTGACGGTGGTTCAGGGCGATCTGGGCGCCATCGGCGCTTTCGCGGGCCAACTGGCCGGCTGCGACCTGCTGGTGCATGCCGCCGCCTATTTTCGCGAATATTACGCCCCGGGCGACCATTGGGACCTGCTGTACCGCACCAATGTGGATGGCACGCGCGATATCCTGAGCGCGGCAGCGGGGCAGGGAATCGCGAAGGTTGTTTACATCAGCACTTCCGGCCTGATCGGGCCGCCCGCTTCGGGACATGTCAGCGACGAGCAAACCCCGCCCGGCCGGCGCACTCACCAGAACCTGTATTTCCGCAGCAAGCTGCTGGCCGAGGAGGCCATTGCGGAATGGAGCCGCGAGCATCCCACGCCGGTGGTGCACATTCTGCCCGGCTGGATGTTCGGGCCGGGCGACACCGGGCCTACCGGCAGCGGGCGCATGGTGCTCGATTTCCTGGCGCGGAAGTTGCCGGGCATCCCGCCCGGCCGCGCTTCAGTAGTGGATGCGAGAGATGTGGCCGGCGCGGTGGTCCAGACGGCGGAGCGGGGCCGGGCCGGCGAGCGCTACATTGTGGCTGGCCGGGCAGCCACCCTGAAGGAGATCCTGGAGACGCTGGAACGGGTGTCCGGCGTGCCGGCACCGCGCCTGCGCCTTCCCTATTTCGCCATGTTGGGATTCGCTTACATCGCGCAGTTTGCGAGCCGCGTCACGGGCGCGCCGGCCCTGGTCACGCCGGAAGCCATCAGGACCTTGCAGGAGGACTATGACATGAGTTCCGCCAAGGCCGCGCGGGAATTGGGCGCGACTTTCCGGCCGCTCGAAGAAACCTTGCGCGATGAGATCGCCTGGTTCCGCCAGCGGCAGGTGCATTGAGATGCCAGTTGTCGAGACCAGCCGCAGCGATTCTATTCTGACGGTGACCATCAACCGGCCGGAGGTGCGCAACGCCGTGGATGCCGCCACCGCCGCCGCACTGGCGGAGGCCTTCCGGTCGTTCGATGCCGACGAAACCCTGGACGTGGCCGTGCTGACCGGGGCAGGCGGAACCTTCTGTGCCGGCGCGGACTTGACGGCCGTCGCCGCGGGGCGGCCCAACGCGCTGAGCGAAGAGGGCGACGGTCCCATGGGGCCCACGCGCATGCTGCTTTCCAAGCCGGTGATCGCCGCCATCGAAGGCCACGCCGTGGCGGGCGGCCTCGAACTGGCGCTGTGGTGCGATCTGCGGGTGGTGGCGCGCGATGCCACGCTGGGGGTCTATTGCCGGCGGTTTGGCGTGCCATTAATCGACCTGGGGACCATCCGGTTGCCGCGCCTGATCGGGCAGAGCCAGGCGCTGGACTTGATCCTGACCGGGCGCGGTGTTTCGGGCGAAGAAGCCTTGCGCATGGGACTGGCCAACCGGCTGGTGGAATCCGGGCGCGCATTGGAGAGCACACTGGAACTGGCGCGGACGCTCGCCAGCTTCCCGCCAACGTGCATGCGGTCGGATCGGCTCTCGTGCTACGAGCAGTGGGGACTCTCCACGGAAGAGGCCATACGCAACGAATACCGGCGTGGCCTGGCGGTGCTCGAGAGCGGCGAAGCCGTGGCGGGCGCGCGGAAATTCGCGCGCGAGTGATGTGGGGCGGGACTCCAGTCCTGCGGCCGACGTCCACGTCGGACTGTGGCGGGTCCTGGAGGACCCGCGCAGACCTGGAGGTCCGCCCCACCTTAGCGCCCCGGTTATGATGGAATCGTGCAGCGGCCTTCCAGGTTACTGATTCTGGCGGTGGCCTTTTCGGTGGCCATTGCCGGGACATTCGTTTTCGCGTTCAGGGCCGGCCGGCACGCCCGGCGCCTGCACTTTGAGAATGAGCCGGTCCGCTCCTGGATGAGCGTGCCGTTCATTGCCCACACTCACCACGTGCCTTCCGCCGTGCTGTTTCAGGCTATCGGGCTCGAACCACAGCAGCACGACCGGCGACCGTTGCGGGTCATCGCGCGCCAGCAACACCGGCCGGTCGAAGATGTGGTGCGGGATCTGGAGCGCGCCTTGGCCAGCGCGGGTCACACGCATCCCGCGCCGGAGTCTCCGGGGGGCAAGGCCCCCTGATGCGGGAACAGATCCTAGCGGCGCTGGCGCAATACGGCTCCCCTGCGTTGTTCGCCGTGGTGACCATTGCGTCTATCGGCGTGCCATTGCCGGTGAGCTTGCTGCTGATCGTTACCGGCTCGCTGGTGGCGCAGGGCGTCATGCCCCTGTGGTGGGCCATCGTGCTGGCCAGCGCCGGCTCGGTGATCGGCGATCAAATCGGGTACGCCATCGGCCGGTGGGGCGGTACCCGGCTGGTCTCCCGATTTGGCGGCATGCTGGGCGGTCCCGAGCGCATGGCCAAGGCGGAAGCCCACGCGCGGCGTTGGGGAGGACCCGGCGTTTTCTTGAGCCGCTGGCTGGTGACTCCGCTCGGCTCGGTGATTAACTTGACCAGCGGCATCGCGGAGTACCCGTGGATGCGTTTTCTGCTGTGGGACGTGTTGGGCGAGGCGCTGGGGGCGGCCCTCTATATCGTTCTGGGCTGGATCTTCAGCGACCGGGTGCTGGAACTGGATGCGGCGCTGGGCGATTTCACCTGGATGATCCTGGCACTGCTGGCCACGGTGGTGCTGGGCTGGATGCTTTGGAAATACTTGCAGAGCCAGAAGTCAGGAGGCGGAAGTCAGAAGACAGAAGTCAGAAGTCAGAAGTAACAGCCGCCGCGCCGGCTCCCTCAAAACACCATGCTCTCGATCGAGCCGCTCACTTCCGCCTCCAGCGCTGCGCGCTTCTTGTCCTGCTCCGCGCGGTGGTCGCGCAACGATGCAAGCTGCGATTCCTGACCGGCCAGCCGCTGCGCATAGGCCTGCACCTGCTGCTGTTGGCCGCTGACCTGGTTGAGGCTGCCGATGTTCCGCCGCACGCGCTCCTGGTCGTTGGTGACTTCGGTGATCTGGTTTTCCAGACTCTGGATCTCTCGGCCCGCGGCGGCAATCTGCTGTTTCAGATTGGCGATCTGCTCGAGCTGCTTGCGGGCCGCGTCGCTGAAAGTCTTGTTGCGCACATAAGTGAACAACACGTCCGGCGTGAGATCGGTAATCGCAAAAGCGCGCTCATAGACGCGCTCTTCGGTTACCGGAAACTTCTCGGTCGCGCCCGGCGCCAGCTTCACTTCGAAGCGATAAGCGTTGCTGGTCTTCTCCAGGGGTTTGCGGTCGAGCAGGTTGTATTCCGGGCGCGCCGTATGCTCGATCACCAGGGTCTTGGCCTTTTGGTCCACATTGTGAATGGTGTAGGTCCGCGTTTCCACGACAGCGTTGCGCGTGGTCAGAATGCCGCGGCGCGCGTGGATCTCGCGGATCTGTTCGGCCTTGCTGTCCCACTGGGTGGTGATGCGGGTGCCCAGATCCACGCCGTAGCTGATCAGGCGTTTGTCGCCGGTCTTCACCGTTTCCATCAACGCTTCGCCCGCATAAGCGCCGCTTTCGTATACGGTGATCGGACCGCCGTCCAGCGTCTTGCCAGTGGAGTTGGCGATCTCGGCGGCATCCATGGGATGGGCGGCGGACGGATCGGAGTAGATCAACAGCTTGCGGGTGTCCACCTTCTGTTGCAGAAAGGGCAGCATGGCGGATTCGTTGCGGCGCACCGTGACGGGCGTAGGGATGTGGTACTCGAACAACTCGCCGAGTTCGCGGGCGGCGGCGGGCGCTGCGATACTGGAAACCGGCGGAGGTTTCTGGATACGGGCGAACTGCTCCAACCGGCTTAACCCCGCGGAGGGCACCAACATATCCGCCGCTACAGGTTGTGCGGGCGGTGGTGGCGGCGCCGCCATCGGGACCGAGCCGGCGATGCCGCCAATGACGCCCCCAGCCTGGCCCTGCCCGTCCATGGCGCCTTCATAAACTATCGGCGCCGACGCGTAGTCTTCCGGCAGCTCCGCCGCCTGCCGCGTGACGTACCGCGGTTCATACAGCCGGCTGATAAACGAAATGGGCCGGCCGGAAACCAGCGACAGATCCACCTTGTTCCAATCTTCGCCGGAGGTGTTGTCCACAATGGCCCATCCCTCCAGCGTGGGTTGCGCACCGTCGCCGAAAATCAGCCGGTAGCTGGATTTCCAAACCGCCGTGGGCACCATGTAGCTGGCCACCACTTCGCGCCGCTGGGAGCCGGTGGAGTCGATATAGACCGTGCGCTTTTCCCTGGAGCGTGCCTCGGTCAGCGCGGCCAGGTAATCCTTGAACTGCGTATGTAGCCGGGCATCGGTGAAGCGGATGCCGGCCGCTGCGCCCAAGTCGAAGTTGCGCAGATCGCCCGCATCCATCAGCAGGGTGATCTGCTCGCGCTCCGGGCGCTTGTCGTCGCCGGGCGTCAGGCGCGCGGCCACGATGGCGCCGGTCACGGTTTCATTCGCGAATTTCAGCTCGATTTGCGCGCCTTTAAGCTGGTCGAGCACCGCGCTCAACGGCTGCGCGGCGCCAAGCTGAAAGGGAAAATCGGCCAACTTGTGGGCCAGCGGCTCGCTCGAATCGTAGCGCAACCCCGAGACCTTGGCGCCGCCTTTTTCCTCAATGGTGAGCGATTTCAGCACATCGTCCATCTCGGCGGCTTTGAAATCCAGGCGCGCCGATTCGCCGGGCGCCAGTTCGCCGGCCCGCTCGAAGTAGCCCACGCCGTGCTTGTAAAGGACCACCTGCCGCACGGGCAGTTCCGCCGCTAGCGCGCTCAGCGCCACGGCGCACACAAATAAGAAGCCTCGTTTCATAATTGGTAAATGCCGCCTGTGCGGCGATCCTTTCGCTTCACTCGCCCATCACCTTAATGATGACGCGCTTGGACCTGCGGCCGTCGAACTCGGCATAATAAACCTGCTGCCAGGGGCCGAAATCCAGCTTGCCTTTGGTTACCGGCACGATGACCTGGTGGTGTACCAGCAGGCTCTTCAAGTGCGAATCGCCATTGGTTTCGCCGGTCGCATGATGCCGGTAGTTCTGCCGGAAAGGCGCCAGTTTCTCCAGCCACTCGTCGATATCGGCCAGCAGGCCGTCTTCGGCATCGTTCACCCAAACTCCGGCGGTGATGTGCATGGCCGAAACCAGGATCATGCCGTCCTGAATGCCGCTTTTGCGCAGGGCGCTCTCCACTTGCGAAGTGATGTTGACGTATTCGCGATGCTTGGCAGTACGGAAAGTCAAATATTCTGTGTGAAATTGCATATGGGGATGATAACTCTGATAGCATGCGGTTGATGGCATACGCGGCCGGCCGCATCCTTATCGTGGACGATGACGCTGCCCTGCTGAAGGTGATGGACATCTACCTTTCGCGGCTGGGCTATCGGGTGGATGCCTGCCGCAACGCCGCGGACGCGTGGGCGTTGGTCGAAGCCAGTCCGTCGCTATACGCGGGAGCGTTGGTGGATCTGAATATGCCCGGCATGCGCGGGGATGAACTGGCCCGGCGCATAATGAACTGCAACGCGTCGATCCGCCTGGTGGTGATGAGCGGCTATCCGGCGGTGCCGAACGCAGAGACGGTGGGCGGCAACCGGGTCGGCTTTCTGCACAAGCCATTTGCTCCCCATGAATTGGCCGAAGCGCTGGAGGGCGGGTGTTAGAACGTCCGCTTGCTCACGCGCGCGGCTCGGTAACCCAGTTACATCCCCAGCCACTTCACCGGTAGCGTGGTCAGCCACGGCACGTAGGTAATGAGCAACACGCCGGCGAGCAGGATCAGGTAGACCGGCAGCGTGGCACGGTATACGGCGGTCATGGGCTGCTTGAAACGGTAAGCCGAAAGGCATAAGTTCATGCCGATGGGCGGCGTGAGATAGCCGAGCTCCAGGTTGGCCAGGAAAATCACACCCATTTGCACCGGATCGATGCCGAACTTAGCGGCAATGGGCTGGATTAGCGGCACCATCACGATAATCGCCGAGAAAACGTCCATGAACGAGCCTTTGATCAACAGCACGATGTTGAGCAGCAGCAGGAAGACGTACTTGGAATGGATGTGGGCATCGACCCAGTTGGTCAGGATGCCCGGCACGTCCTGGATGGCCAGGTAGTAGGTGAGCCCCTTGGCCACGCCGATAATCAACAGCACACCGCCGACCATGGTGACGCACTCCACGGCCACGCGCGGAAAATCGCGGCGCAGCGAGATGCCGCGCAGGATCCAGCACTCGGCGATGAAGGAGTAGACGACGGCGATAGCGCCGGCCTCGACCAGCGTGCCGAACCCGCCGAAGAGCCCGAAGATGACGATCACCGGGAGCGCCAATTCCCATTTGGCAATCCAAACAGCCTGGCGCGCCTCCGCCCAGGAGAACCGCGAGCGCTCGGCCCCGCTTTTCACGCCCTGGTAGGCGCCCCACCCCGAGACCATCGCCACCATGAGCAGTCCGGGCACCAGGCCGCCCACGAACAGCGTGTCGATTTGCACCGTCTTGGCGTAAATCGCATAGAGGATGACCGGCAGACTCGGCGGAAACAACAACCCGAGAGAGCCCGATCCATTGATCAGGCCGATGGAGAACTGTTTCGTATAGCGCGCTTTGAGCAGCATGGGCAGCATCAATCCGCCCATGGAGACGATGGTGACGCCGGAACCAGCGAAGGTGAAAATGGCGAAGGTAATCGCGGTGGTGATAGCCAGGCCGCCCGGCATCCAACCAAACAGGGCGGCATAGACGCGCAGCAGACGCGTGCTGGCGCCGCCTTCCACGAGCAGATAGCCCGCCAGGGTGTAGAGCGGGAGCGAGGGTAAGACCTCGGAGACCATCAGGGAGTAGGCATTGTCGGGCACCACCACGGCGGGCTGCCCGATGTGCCAAAACAAGAGCAGCGCCACGCCCCCCAGGGTGGCGAAGATCGGCAAGCCCAGCACGGCGCCGGCAATGATGACGCCGATCCCGATCCACAAGATCGCCGGCCCTTCCGGCCGCGGCGCAAAATTCAAAATCAGCGGCGCGAGCAGAAACAAGGCGGCGGCCAGACGATGACGAGAGCTGGCGCCCGCGCCCCGGATCGCGCGCAGGGTGATCAGCAGAAAACCGATCGGCATCACCAGCGCCAGAACCCAACTGGGCACTCCCAGCGCCAGCGTCTTTCCAATCGACCTTTCGGAAACCACGAACTGGTAACTGGCCCAGCAGAGGCTGGC
>Ga0182016_10008661_pt1 | contig 10240 bp, 14 predicted proteins | sample 712S2MmetaG_FD_120491 | JGI IMG/M metagenome (GOLD analysis project Ga0182016, IMG submission 120491) | Permafrost microbial communities from Stordalen Mire, Sweden - 712S2M metaG | ecosystem: Environmental > Terrestrial > Soil > Wetlands > Permafrost | place: Sweden: Stordalen | collected... | reverse complement strand
GGAGCCAGACGATGACTTCAATGTGGTGTAATCGGCCGAATGGCCGATCGATCCGGCTCTTAACCGTAACCGAAGCCACCGCCTGTCAGGCGGTGGAACATTCACCCTCAGCGTATTGCGGAAGTCTGCGAGGTGCCGATATGGTTCTTGAGGATAGGCCGTCGTATTTCAGACATGCACAGATCTGTACCGCGTCGTTCAATGAATTGAGAGCCGCCCTCGAGAAGGCGTATTCGAATGGATGGAGCGCTTTCGTCATCGTGTCCCGCAGTTTCCAGTTAATTAAGGACCGTTGGAGTGTGCCAGCTCCATCGCAGCGACGCATCGTTAGCAGGCGATTGGAAGATTCATGCCAATGCCTATCAGAAAACGGCACCAGATTCCAGACCTCCGTGTTTCAGGGGCTTGGACCATCCGATGTTTTAAAAGAGCAGCCTGGGGATACGCTAAAGGGCGGGATTGTTCGGACAGTCCTTCGCCACGCCGAGCAGGCCGCAGGGAGGATTTGGTGAAGATTATGAGTATCCTCAACCGTCTAGCCCCGAAGGAGATAGTCCGAACTTGTAAGAATGCGATGATGGATTTGCGATACGGAGGATTCAGCGGCGGAAGCACACGAAATCTTTCGCCAGGAGCGAATGACAACGTCTCGACCGATTATGCCATTATGCCGCAGCTGTTCGCCGGGCGCATCAGCTCAAGAGATGTCTTGGTCGACATAGGTTGCGGCAGTGGCCGGGTTATCAATTGGTGGCTCAGCCAGGGCTTCACGAATCGAATCTATGGACTTGAACAACTGCAAGATGCCGGAGAGTCCACTCGTCAGAGATTGCGAAATTTTGAAAACGTCACGATCATCGTTGGCGACGCGATCGCGAGTATTCCTGACGACGGCACGTTCTTTTATCTATTCAACCCATTCGATGAGCCAACAATGCAAAGATTCGTCAACCGGCTACGGACCTTGGCGGAGCGGACACAAATCACCGTCCTCTACTATGCTCCGGTTCATATCAACGTGTTCGAGTCGGACCCCTTTTGGAAAGTCGAACAACTGGACATTCTGATACCGCAGGCTGGCCATTTCCTGGATCGACACAAGCGATTTGCGGTTGTCAAACGTGCTCACTGAAACGGAAGTACTGGTGGAGGATAGGTGTGGCCATCCTTCCTGAAGGCAACAAAACCGCTTGGCTGGGCCCGAACTGTCAAAGTTTATCGGCTCGTCTTTTAAGAGCGAAGTTGAATCAATCGCAACTACCGCTTGCTTAATGAGGAATCGCGCTAAAGAGCCGAGATGCAATTGTCCCTCTGATGTCCCTGAAATCGCTTATTGAGTCTTTGGCAAGAAACAGGTCCCCAAGCGAGTGGACTGCCGAGGCTAGGCGCGATTCGCGGGGAAAGTCTAACAGTTCCGAACCCCGCCGCGCTGTGACAAGCAGGTGCTTGAGAATCGTCAGTTTATTGACCACCGCAAACCGCTTAGTGGAATACTTCGGGGGGGTACGCAGCCCCGCTAGCCCATAGGCCATCAGGCAATTCGCTGGCTCGTCGACACCCAGCCACTTCACTTTGTCTGTCGTCCCTCCAAAACGGACGTTCACTTCCAAATAGTGCCACTCGCCAGTTTCGGGAGAATAGAGAAAATCAAAATGATAGGGACCCGAGAATTTGAAGAATCGGCTAAAGGCCGCAACCTTTTCAATCAGGTCTTCAGGGACCTGCATTGGACGAATCCGCAGGCTAAAGGCTTCAAACTTGCGGTCGACAAGGAAACCCTTCAGATTAAGCAGTTCCCCATCCTCGCCACTCGTGCAGTGCAGGAGGGCATTCGGAAGTGAAAGAAACGGCTGCGCCACAATGCCGTCTCCAAAGGCACGTATGCCTCCAATGAAATCGGCCATTTCGTTCGAAGAGCGGACAATCCGCACTTTGAATTCAGGTTCGACGGTGCGCTCCATCGAGGGCCGGAGGCAGAGGGGATAGTGATCGCTAACGATATGACGCACATCGTCTAATGCTCGAATAACATAGGTCGGCAAAACATCGAAGCCTAATTCTCGGGCCACCTCGATCTGACGCAACTTCGATTCAACCGCCTCCAGGCAACCTAATGAGGGCAACATGAGCTTGCAGGTGCCGCGGAAGCGATCGGCATTTCCGGCTAACCAGAGGCAATGCGTTTCGGAGAGCGTCGCAATGGCATCGGCATCAACCTCGGCGACATAACTCAGGACAGCGTCGATGCCTTCCGAGGTCCCGATCATGCTGGAATCCAGTGTTCTGAAACCGGAGAAGCAGGACCGCTGAAGCCAACCGAGCGGCCTAGTACTAGTCGGAGTGAGGAGGTAAACGGAGATGCCCATGGAGCGACAACTTCGCGCGATGGTAAGAGCGGGCGGCCCGAAAAACCCAACGAAAACGATGTTCCTAACCGGTCGCAAGGGTCTGCTGTCCATCCGCAAGGAGTCGTGGTTGACAAACCTGGTGACAGTTTTTTTTGTCCCTGATTCAGCACTTGACATGTAGCCTCACTTCTTCATGGCAATCCCCAACAGCGGTCGGCATTCACCACAACCCCTCCGGTGGAGACTGAGTCTTATTTTAATCGATTCTGAAAAAGTCGTTTTCGCCGGAATTTTCATTTGCCTCTCGGCTGCAAGAAATATACCAGTGTTTGCTTCTGTCCTTCACCTTTTTGAATCCAAGCCCCTGGTCGTGCCAGGCTGGCCGTCTGCCAGACCAAGAGGCCACCATTCTGCCCCATCCCACAGCGATTTCACGAACACTTCCCCCGTCAACTCCCCTCCGTCCAGATTGGTTTCGCCTGGCTGCCGCGTCTGTCTGAGTGGCAGCGGCAAACCCTCTATCCGCCCCAGCATGCTTCCGAATGAGCACCGTGTGAGATGGCTCTCCGCCAGCAGAAGCCAGTAGTGAGTTGGTCCCGGTAGTTCGAACGGTTCTTGCTTTATCTCCGAACGCCTTCGCAAGTGTTCGTCAATCGCCAGTGCCCATGTGAATGCGCAATCTGGCCAACTCCCGAAATTATCACAAATCAATTTTTCTCATCGTCCTTCGCAAGCATCCGGCTCTGGGTTCCGGCTGAGCTCGATCTCGGACGCAAGAACCACTTCAACCCGCGGCCCCTACAATGAGAACAACTCATGCCCACTGGGGCCATCATCGGAGCCGGCCCCCTTGGCCGCTGGCTCGCTCTCGAGGCCGCCCGCGCAGGCTTCTCGGTTCTGCTTGAAGACGTGATGCCCTGGAACCTGCACCACGCTCAGGAGGCACTTCGTACTGTACTCGGCCCGGACCCGCTGCACCGGTTCCACTTGCCCGTTGCCGTAGTTGGAGGCCAAAGAACTGCAGGTCAGCCAGGCACAGCATGTTCTCTTTTAGGTGCGGAAGTACCGCTTTGGCAATCGTGATCTCACCCGTCTGGTAGCCATCCATCTGGTTGCCGAACAGTACGTGTGTGCCGTTCTCCACCAGGGATACAAAACGGATCTTTGGATAGGCGCTGGAACCACGGATTGCCCCTGGGAGAGAGAAAGCATCCTCGTTGGCCTTCTCGTCGACGACATTGAGCGTGCTGCCATCCAAGCTCACAAGCGGCCAATTTCGAAACCATGCGCCCCGCGTGCCGCGCACTGCAACAGGCTTGACCAACTCATTGTGTAACTGCCGCAGCGGCTCCCAGACCAGCCATGTACGGCCCCGAGAGATGCCCGATTTACCCGCAACACGAATGTTGACCGATGGATCGCGCAGCCACTGGACTGCCTACAGCAAACAACGCATTACCTCCCGATGGGACGACTGCATGTAGAGCGCCAGGACGATCATCCAATACACAACAACCTGAGCCGGAAGGTCGTGCCGGCGAACACTGGCTGTTCCCGTCTTCGAAAGCACCGGGCCGATGATGGAAAGAGGAAATGTCCTGGTGATTACGCCAAGACTGATTTGTTCCGTGATCCGGGAACCTGGAGGGAGATCCGCAACCGTACGCGCCATCTGTGGCCTCCTGTCCTTCTCCCATATCGAACGCCACAAATCTCGTTAGGTGAACAGTATTAGGTCTAAGACTCATCACACACGCAGGTGCGGCTCAATCCCGAGTTGGGCAGTCGGTTGAGCGCCAACCGAAGCGCACGTTTGCAAGATAATTCCACGCAGTCACGATGAGAATAGCGATGCCATTGGCAACATAGCGATTCATCCCAAGCCAATTGAACTGAATGTTTAGAAGTACCACGCTCAGGATCATTCCGAAGGAGCAGATCGCGTTGAATTTCAGGAAACGGCCGAACTTCATCCGAAGCGATGAGGCTTTGGGTACGAGATTCGCGAAGGTCCACGCATCGTTCCAAAGAAAATTGTTCAAAATGGCAGCTTCGGCCCCGACCACCTTGCTGCGAGTAAGGCCAAAATGAAGGGTTCGCGGATCGCTGAGCAGATAAAGCACTCCCATGTCAACGACAACCCCAGTGAGGCCTACCACACAGAATTTTAGAAAGCGCGAATTGCGCAACAGTGCAAAGCGCAGGCGGACGAGGTGTTCCAGGTACTCGATATATATGGACAACGAGACTTTGCTTTCGCCTTCCATCCGTTCGCGAAAAACATACCCACGTTCTGCGATCGTTCTTACATTCCCGCGCGCCAAGACCTCAATCAGAATCTTGTACCCCTTGGGATTGAGAAAGCGGCCGGCAATAGCGCTTCTTTTCACGAGGAAGTATCCACTCATCGGGTCGCTCACCCGGCCGACAACTTCTGGTAGGATTAGAAGGCCGATTAACTGGGCAGTGCGCGAAATCATCCGGCGGATAACGCTCCAGTCTCCCACGCCTCCATTTTCGACATGACGGCTTCCAACGACCAGATCTGTGCCCTCCCGCGACAAACCTACAAGGCCAGTCAGCACTTCGGGCGGATGCTGGAGGTCGGCATCCATCACGCCGAGAATGCGGCCCCGTGCGACCTGCCAACCTCTGATGACCGCCGTCGCCAGACCGTTTTCCGCGGTTCTCCGCATCACGCGTAGCTCGGGAATTGCCACGGCCTGGTCCAGTGCCAACTGCCAGGTACCATCCGGGCTATTGTCATCAACCACTACAATTTCGAATGTGAGACCCTCGATGGAGCGGAGAGTCTCACTGACAAGTTGGAGCGCGGCGCGGATGTTGCGAGACTCCTGGTAAGTTGGCAGGACAAGAGTCAGATCAAAGCCATCGGCCTGCGGCGAATCCTGGACTATATACGGTCCGGAGGGTGGATCGACCCATGCGGCGGGGCTGAGCGATGTTTTCATTCGGGCAGTATAACAGTCGTTATTGTGAGGGCTCGATTTTGAGAATGCGCACGTCCGAGTTCTGTGCGGCAATTGCAAATCCGCAACTCGGTTGTCCAAACACTGCCTGCGCTGCAAAGCTCGATTCATCGAGAAGAAGTGAAGTACGGTCCGGGTGTCGGTAGAGAAGAAGATAACTGGCGCCAAAACGATTCATTTGCTTTCGGATCTCTGGGCACTCCCAACGTTCAGAGCTATATTCCGACTCGACCAGGGCTAAGGTACGCCTATGGAGAAGATAGCCGGTTTCCTGGCCGTCCTGGGCGGCTATCGCGGCCACCGGATTAATGTGCAAATTTACCCAATCCGACAAGCGTTGGCCGTCAGCGGTTGGTTCTGCAAACAGGCCGGACAAATAATCTTGCCGCGATATCGGGCTGGGGTCCTTGAGATCCCGCGCATTTACGCCGATGTATCCTATCAAGAACATGCAGACAGTCAATCGAACCCAGATTTGTCCGCCTCTGAAATCTGCCCGCGACAACAACCAATGCAAAGCGAGACCGAGGAGCAGAAGATAGATGGGCAAAACCGGCAGGAACATTCTGGTTCCAAAGGAAATCACGGTTCGCAAGCCTGCATAGCAAAGGCCAGCCGAATAAACGGCTGCACATGTGAACAGCAAAGACCACGGCTCATCGGCTCGCAGGAGAGCAGCGGCGCCTGCCAGCCCGCTGCGGAAAAGCTGTCGCCCAAACAAAGCGCAAAGGCCTAAGACTCCAGCCAGCAAGAGGGCTTCCCAGAGTCCGGCTTTTACTGCGTGCTCGCCTAACAGAAGGTGCATTTGAGCACGCACGTAATCCGCTGACACCTGATGCAGGGGATTTGAGACCTGAAGCTCGTTTCCGCCCTTCCAGGTACCGGCCACCAGCACATTACGCGCCATCAGAGCGCCAGCCAGTCCAATTGGAATGAGCGTGGCATAAAGCTCGGAGGCGCCTATGCGATGACGAAGCCGGAGAAAGCGCAACCCTACGTAGAAAACGAGGGCAGCAATCAGGAATAGGCCCGCGTAGCGAATCCAGTACGAAAGACCAGCAAGAGTCAAGCCCACGATGGTCCATGGCACACGAACGCGCGGGCGCTGGTAATCCCGCCACGCCCACAGTAGCGCCGCGATCGATGCAGTGAAGATGAACACAAACATCGACTCGGTCATTACCGCTGAGGAGAAGTCCAAGTTGACGACATTGGTGATGAAGAGCAGCAGCATGGAGGCGCGCACGAACACAGTGATACGAGCCGCGATGAGAATAATTGCGAGCAAAGCAGCCGTGCCGGCAAAGCAGATTACAGACAGGATTCGAGCGGCCGCTTCAAAGCCGCCAACCAACCCGGATAGCATTCCCACCGCGATTGGATAGCCCGGAGGAAAGGTTGTAAGGGGAGCAGGAATCCGGCCGTGAGAGCGCTCGGCATCGAAGTAAACTAAATCCGTGGCGATGCCGTTCCCGTTTCTAATGTTGGCAGCGACACTCAGGTACTGGCAACTGTCATTCGACAGAGAACCTGGGCGAAAGGACAGCATACAACAAGCCACAGCCAATCCCAGCGCTCCCCACAAAAGCACCTCGACCAAAGGACAAAGAATAGTGCGAGGGATTGCAGCCGAGACAACCCGGCGAAGCAGGTTGCTCTTGGCCGGAAGTGGTTCGTTCTCTGTCATCTCGAATTGAGTCGCCAGGCAGGGATTCCTCTGCCGTGATTATTCTCTCATATCTCGTTTGCTATACTCCTTTTGTTGGCGAACGCCCCTGCAGTTCGCGCCAGGCACAAAGGCTTCGTCTGGAACACGAAAAGCAAGGATGACAGATGGAGTCGGGTCCCATGCTGAAGAAACATCATTATATTCAGTTCTCATTGTTGTTGTTCCTTGTGATATTTGCCCGGTTTTTCTTCGTCCTGGATCGCTATCCTCTCGTCAACGCGATCGACGAACCTGCGCTGAATCAGCCTGCAATCAGCTACCACGACGGTCATAGCCTTTTGTGGGCGCCGGCTCCTAATGCTCCATACGAGAACGAGTTATGGTTTTACCATGGCCCTTTCTATCCGCGATTCCAGACGTTCACTTTCCGTATATTGGGGATCAGTGAGTTCAGTTCACGGCTTCCGCAGTATCTCGCCTCGTCGCTTGCAATTCTCGCATTGAGTCTTGTTCTGATTTGCAGCGGGTTGCCCAAAACCGGAGTGCTGCTGCCGATTGCCTGGCTCGGTGACCGATCATCCATTGAGGTTCTTCTGGCGCGGCCAGAGGGCATCGCACTTCTCGCTCTGGCCGGGGCGTTCGTTGTTCTGATTCGCCGGCAATGCCTGTCGCAATGGCTTATGGTTTTTCTGGCAGGCTTCTGCACCGCTCTTGCCGCAGGGTTTCATCCCAGAGCCTGCGTTTTCGTGATCGGAGCCTTTGTGTTTCTGGCTGCTGATCTGGGACTGAGTGCATTCCGCCGTTTGATCCCGCTTTTCGTCCTGGGCGTGGCTATTCCAGTCTCCTTTATGCTATGGTGCGCTGTTCCGGTTTCACGCGCCGTGCCCGATATTCAAGCCGCGATGGTGCAACTGGCATGGCATGCTCACCTGAGCAATGCGGAAAACTTTGGCCACCTCCGCAAGGGTTTCACGGATTTTCGCTGGTCCTGTCCCTGGGTTTGGGCAGCCGCACTTGCCACGGTAGCGGTGACTTGTGCTGCCTTCGCACGGCGGAAGCCACTTCACCGTGTTGTACTGGCGGCCTCCTGCTTCGCATGTTGCGGCCTGATCATGTTTTTAACTTCGATTACGATGCATCCGCCCTATCTGGTCTTCCTCACGGTGTGGCCGGTCATCGCCGTTATGGCGCAGATCGAATCGGGTTCGTCGCAGCGCCGGCTCTTCCGGGTTATCGCTGCCGTGCTGCTTGTCGCATGGCTGCCGAGCATGGGGTGGAATATGATGCGCACACGCGAAGCCTACAAGTTTTATTCCGCTCTTTCCACGGCACACCTCGCCGACGAACTGGCCGCGACTATTCCTCCGGAAGCGCCGCTGATGGTCTCCGGCGACCTGTACATCGCCGCCCGCAGTCCCACCCGGAAGCCGTTCATCGTGCGGCAAGCGTCACCGCCCTCTGAATGGCCGTGCGATGCATGGCTGGCGCTTACTACATCGGCTGAGGTTCCGTGGAATGTTTCGCAACTGCCCGGACGCGTTGTGCACGTCTCGAACGAGAATCTGTTTCCCGGCTTTCCCTACAGCCCGAAGCTCACCATCCTGACCCCCTGTCAAGGCTTCTACTGATTCGATCAGGAGAGCCCCTTTCCCATGGAAAAGGGCTATGCGCTGCGATGATAGGCGCAGCCTCCAGAAGGGCGTCCGGCATAGATCGACTTGACTGGAAATATAACTGAATCGAAAGCGAGGAAGTGCGATTTGGAAGGCACAATAACTTCAGGAGTTCGGTTTTTATCGTCCGGAACCGGACGTTCTCCGCTTTGTCGCATTTCTGCTCGTCTTCTTTCACTCCACTTTGCCCTCAAGCAATGATCCCCGCGTAGTCCATTTGCTGCATGGTTTTTCTCCAGTCTATGATGCTTTCACCAATTCCTACGCGTTCGGCCTCTCTATTATCTTGCGCTGGCGATTGGCGTAATCTTCGCCGCGAGGCTCGACAATGTTTTTGACTCCATGGACAAAATAGGACGGTACGCCCTCTTTCTTGGATACTGGTTTCCCGTCGCCCATCCACGTACCAATCTGCCCACGGACCCGCTGTGGAGTATCTCCATTGAAGAACAGTTCTATCTGTTTGCCACGTGGAGGTTGAAGCACTTCAATCGCAAATCACTCTTTGGATTTTGCGTGGCAATGATGATTCTTTCCAATGTCTGACTGTATTTCCTGGGCAGGATATCGGCCATCGATATCAGTGTTTGGTTCGAGCCTTCTGCTCAATATCAGTGCATCGCCGGCGGAATCCTATTATGCCTTATTCTGCCTGGTAAGGTAATCAGGTTCATCGTCTGGCAAAGAATCGTATTGCTTGTTCTCGCCGTCGTTTGCTGGCTATACGCCTGCTACGGCCAGCACTGCCGTTTCGGCGGCGATAAACTGAACCCAGGCAATTGGTCGCTCATCGGAAGATACGCAGTGACCACGCTGGGCTGCGTCCTGCTGCTGCTTGCCTTTCTAGGAGCGGATCCAAAGCTGCTTCCGGGATGGGCTATCTACCTCGGACGCATTTCATTCGGCCATTATATCTATAATGAATTTGCGATTGCAGTGACAGATCGCCTCATCATCAGAAACCTCGCTGCACACATGAATTCGACGATTAAGTCGCTCGAAGGGCCCATATTCCTGCTGAACACCGGCCTGACGCTCGGATTGACTGTCCTGATGGCGGCTGTCTCCTATCGCTATTTCGAGACGCCATTCCTCAGGTTGAAGAAGCGCCATTCAGTCATTGAGAGCCAGCCGATTGGTGACGCCCGCTGATCATTCCCAATAACGCACCTGCGCATCAATGAGGGCATAAGGCGCGAATCCACTTCCATCTGCGTGGCCGCTGATGCCATTGAGCCGGTCAGGTCGTCAGGTCGTCAGTTGTTCGATGTTGGACCGCTTTAGCCACGTCCGGCAGGGGGCCGACCGCAAGGCCGTTGCCGCACTTGACAACACAACAGCCACGGCGCAATTGGGGAAATGGCAGGCCGCTACTGAACATCTCAAACTCCCTGAATTCTCGGCAGGCGCTTCATTGCAAGTCTTGAGACTTAACATGAGCTATCTCAGGATTTCTCAGAAGACATTCCGAAAATGGTGCAGGGAGGGACTCGAACCGCCGACTTCCTGCTTGTAAGGCAGGCGCTCTAACCAAGTGAGCTAACCGCCCACGGATGGCCT
>Ga0182016_10008658_pt1 | contig 10242 bp, 8 predicted proteins | sample 712S2MmetaG_FD_120491 | JGI IMG/M metagenome (GOLD analysis project Ga0182016, IMG submission 120491) | Permafrost microbial communities from Stordalen Mire, Sweden - 712S2M metaG | ecosystem: Environmental > Terrestrial > Soil > Wetlands > Permafrost | place: Sweden: Stordalen | collected... | reverse complement strand
TTTCGCAAGCGCAACCGGCCTCACCACCTCGACTCCATCTACAAGCTGTTCTTCATCTGCGAGCTCACCGGCGGCAAGGCAACCCCAAGCATCGAGACCACCGACGCGGCCTTCTTTGCGCCCGACGAGCTGCCGCCTCTCTCCATTGGGCGCACGACGGCCGAGCAGATTCATCGCATGTTCCAACACGCGGCAAATCCGACGCTAGCGACCGATTTCGATTGACCCAACCGACGCCGCGCGTCTTCGGTGGCGTGCGATCCAGCGGTACAGCAGCGCGCAGCCCACGAGCAGAATCCCGGCGATCACGCCCGAGCGCGGATCCTCCATCAGCGCCGCGATCAGGATCAATACGCAGCCCACGAGCACGATCCCCGTGGTGAAGGGATATCCGAACGCTCGATAAGGTCTCGGCAAGTCAGGCTCCCGCCGGCGCAACACGAAGACGGCCGCATACACCGCGATGTACGTCAGCAGAAAAATGACCGCCGCGAGCGCTATGATTTGCTCGAAGGTGCCGGTCATGATCAAGGCGATCGCCGCCGCGCTCGATACGGCGAGCGCCACTCGCGGCGTACCCCCGGCGCTGACGCCGGCCGCTTTCGCCGTGAACAGTCCGTCGCGGCCGATGGCGAGCAGAATCCGCGGCGCCATCAGCAGCACGGCGTTGACGAGGCTCAGCACCGTCAGCAGCGAAATGACCGTCACCAGCTCCGCGCCGCCGCGCGGCAACACGACCCGGGCCGCGTCCGCCGCGGGGAGCGAGGAGCCCGCCAGCACCGAGAGCGGCAATACGCGAAGCACCGCGGCATTGATCAGCACGTAGAGCACGATCAGCACGAGCGTTCCCCCGATGATGGCGCGCGGCAGCGTGCGCGTCGGATCGGTGCTCTCTTCGGCGAGATAGATGGGCGAGTACCAGCCGTCGTAGGTGACCAGCACGGCCCGCAGCGCCGTCACCACCACCGCCGCCATCGCCGTGGACAAGAGCGGCAGCCCGGCGGCGCTCATCGCGATCGGCGCACCGGCGGGCACGGCGGGCGCAAGGAAGCACGCAACGATCAAGATCAGCATCATGAGACCGATGGTCACGCTGATGAATCGGGTGGCCGCGCCGCCGATGCGAAGCCCCACCCAGTGCATCGCCGTGAGACCGACGATGATCAGCACGGCTCCTGACTTCGCATAGGGCGCAGCGGCCGGCCAGATCGTCGCCAGGAACACCGTCGCCGTCATCGACACGTAGGCGAGCGAGGCTATCTGGTTGAACCAATCGCCCCAGCCGACCAGGAAGCCCACCCCGTTGCCGAACGCACGGCGTGCGTACACGTAGAATCCGCCGGCCTGCGGCAGCATCGCCGCGAGCTCTGACACCGACACCGCGCCGAGCAGCGCGTAGAGGCCGCCCAGCACCCAAAACACCAGAATCGCGTCCGGGTTACCGAGCGCGGCGGCGAGGGTTCCGGGCAGGCGCAAGATGCCGATGCCCACCGTTCCGCCGAATACCATGGCGAGGCCGAAGCCGAGGCCCAATATCCGTCGCAGCGGCCGGGCGTCCGGGGGAGCTGACTCTGTGACCACGTTCTCACCGCCAAGATGATGTCGACGGCGGATAGTAGCATTCGGGGCTTCCGGCTATGCGCACCCGCGTTTCCATGTGATCCTGTTTGCAATTTCACACCCTTTCGGGCCGGACACCTTTCCGTCCCGCAGGTGGAGGGTTAAAAATAAGCGCTATTCGAGTCACGGGTGAGAGAGGATGAAGTTCAGGCTCAAAGCATTCGGAACGCATCTGCTGTGCAGCGCCGTCGCGCTCACGCTGGTGCTGGGCGCCCTATACCTCGGCTGGTACCACTGGCCGGGTTGGCATCTCACGGAAGCCGCTCACGTGGTCGTGGTGATGGTCGCCGTCGATGTAGTGGTCGGCCCGTTGATCACGTTGATCATCGCCAACGCGCGCAAGCGGCGCCGGGAGCTCGCCCGGGACATCGCCATCATCGTGTCGGTGCAGCTGGTCGCGCTAGGCTATGGAGCGACGACGCTCTGGCACGGGCGTCCCTTGTATTACGCGTTTTCGGTGAACTGCCTGCAGGTCGTGCAGGCTGCCGACATCGACCCCGAGGCGGCGCGTGCCGCCCGCGAGAAAAACTTGCCCTTGGCTCCTTATTGGTACAGCCTGCCCCGATGGATATGGGCGCCCTTCCCGAAAGATTCGGCAGAAGCCGACAAGATCTTCCAAAAACTGATGCAGGGCGGCTACGACATCATCGGATATCCGCGGTACTACAAAACCTGGCAGGAGGGGGCGCCGGAGGTCCGCACCCAGCTGCGGAAGGTGAGCGACATCCAGTTCTTCTCTGCGAAGCAAAAGCCGCTGCTCGAGAAGCGGATGCAGACAGCCGGATTTCCCACCGATCAGGCCAACGGCATCGCGCTCACCGGTAGAGGCAGCTCGCTGCTGGCGGTGATGGATCCGAAAACCCTGAAGCTTCTCGCGATCATCGAGGCGCCGTAGCTCGGCACGTGACCCTCGTGGTGCAATCCGTCTCCATCGTCGGCTGCGGCTACACTGGCCTGCGGTTGGCCGAGCGGTTCTTGCGATCGGGGGCCCGCGTGCGCGGGTTCGCGACGCGGCCGCAGAGCCTCAAGCAAATCGCCGTCCTTGGTGCCGAGGCGATGACGCTCAACCTGGATGGCGAAATTGGCGCCTTCGATTTCAGCGGGGAACTGCTGTATTACTCGGTTCCGCCTGCGCTCGAGGTCGGCGACCCGCGACTGGCTAGATTTCTGGACGCCGCCGCAGGAACACCGAAGCGCCTGATCTATCTGAGCACCACCGGCGTATACGGCGATCGCGGCGGCGGCCGGGTCGACGAGGACACGCCGCCCGCTCCGCTCACGGAGCGCGCCTTGCGGAGGCTGGCGGCGGAGAATAAGGTGCGTGCGTGGAGCGACGCGCGCGGCATATCCTGGTGCGTGCTCAGGCTGCCAGGCATTTACGGACCCGGTCGCCTGCCGCTCGACCGGTTGCGCAATGCGGTTCCCGCGATCGTGCCGAACGAAGCAGGACCCGGCAACCGCATCCACGTGACCGATCTGGTGACTGCGTGCGTCAGCGCGGGCAGCCTGGATGCCGCAGATCGGCGAATCTACAACGTGACGGACGGCAGCGAGGACAGCGCCACGGAGTTTCTCCAGCGCGTCGCGCGCATCGCGCGCCTGCCGCCGCCACCTCTCGTCAGCCGCGCCGATGCCATGCGGGTGCTGTCCGCATCGGCCCGATCGTTTCTGGCCGAGTCACGGCGGGTCGACAACCACCGCGTGCTCAAAGAGCTCGGCGTGACGCTCGAGTACCGGGATCTCGATGCGGGGATTCGGGCAAGTCTCGAAGGAACGTAGGCGCCTATCGGGCGCCGCAGTATTTGTCTCTGCTGCACCAGCGGACCGGAGCACAAATTGACCCGCTGCGCGCCCGCAAGGCGCAACCCTACGATGAACGTGCGCGTTGATGCCGTATGTTTATTGTCGCGACAGTAGGTCGAAATATCGCTGCGAATAGGAGCTGCCGCACTGTCGATCATGTGCCGAGAGCACCACGTGGCATAAATCAAGGGAACCGTAGACCTCGTGCAGCAAGGCAGCCAATTTGAGCAGCGCTTCGGGCTTCAGACCATCCAACCGAGTCACTTCCGGTACATATACCGCGTCACTCCACAGCATCTGACTCAGGGGCGTATTGGGATTGTCATTCACCATCAACGGCTTATACGTTCGCCCTGCCAAGCCGAGAAAGCGGTGAAACATGAATCCATGGCTGCGCAGTAACTGATCAACTTCGGCAAACAAGGGCTGTCCCTCATAAAGTGGAACGAACTCGACCTCCGTCTGCACGATGAGGCATTGTCTGAGAGTTATGCTCGCATTCGCCAAGATCTCGGCCTCACTTCCCTGGGTGTCGAGTTTGAGGAGGTCGCATCCCGCCTCACGGATCTCGGCAACATCATCGAGTCGAACCGTGTCGACCTCCGGGGTGGCCACTACCTGCATGAGCTCAGCGAGATTATTGAACAACTTTGCAAAACTTAAGTTTGGCCGCAGTAACGACGAGGTCATTCCAGTGTTTGTCACGTAGAACTTACGCCGCCTACCGTCAGCAATCGCATAGGGGAGGTATCGCCGGCCCGGTCGACCCTGAGCGTTGAGCTTTTCGCACTCGGCGGGCTGCGGTTCAAAGCCGATGATGCGGAGTCGCCCGATCTGGCTCAAGCGCGCCAGGGGGTCAATCTGACCTTGCAGAATCATCGCCCCGATATCCACGGCCGTCATCGAGGGTGGTACTACGATTTCTTCAAAGAAGAACATGTTTCCTCATCCGGGGTGTGATGGATATATGGGTGCCGCGGGCATGGACAATCGGCTAATGCCTTGAATTTTCCTGAGCATAACCAACCATTCACCGCCTCTTGGGTCTCCAAAAAAGGGCACATATCACGACCACCATCAACGCAAGGAAAGGGTATAGCAAAGTGGCCTGTTCGCGGTTATCGGGGTTCGATTCCTTCATCGACTGTCTCCTGTGCAAGTGGCCATTCTAGAGGCTCCGACTGTTCCCATGGGGGTTTCAGATTGGCACTGCCGGGGCGTTGAGCGTTGAGCCGGGAATCGAAGAATCGCGTTAGTTGCAATGCAATCATACGAGCTGATACCAATTGTGGTTTCCATGCCGACATGGTAGTTGTTGGAGCCACCTATGCCGAGCCCCCGGCAGCCGCAACTTGAGGAGATCCTCGTCCCGGGAATAGAAGCAAAATAGCGGCCTAACGTCGCCGACAATCGGACATGATGCGAGATAACAGCGAAAACACAACCGGGTGCCCTGACGGGTTCTATGTCGTCAAGACCTCGAGCTCCTATTACGGACTCGATGGCACAAGACCGATTTACGCGTTCGAGGTCGACTCCTCTAAACGGTACAGCGAGGAGTTGCGCGTCGCCTCGACCACGAATGGCCCCTTGACGCGGGCGGCGGGAGATACTTCTGTCGGTTCGAAGACGCGTGGAGGGTCCACCACAACATTCTGCATCCCATGGCCGCCGTCGGATCTCCAGCAACTAACACACTCGATATCGATCAGCCGACGAACCATCTCCGCACGATCGGAGTGAACCTGGATTACCCATTCTGAGTGCCCACCATGTACATCCCAACACAGTTCAAGAGCGATGATGTCGCTGCCGCAGTCGAGCTGATGCGCAAGCATTCCTTCGCGACCCTGATTTGCAATGACGATATCGGTCAGCCCTTCGTGACTTACCTGCCGTTACATGTGGACCTGCGCGAGCGCGACGGCCGGCCCTGGCCCGCGTTGCTCGGGCATGTCGCGCGAGCCAATCCCCATTGGAAGTACCTGCGAGATCGGGGAACGGCCCTCGTGAGCTATCTGGGGCCGCATGCGTACATGTCGCCCACAGTCTATGCGGACACGAAGCGAGTGCCGACTTGGAATTATCTGGCGGTTCAATGCAGAGTGAACGTGCGACTGCTGAACGAGCGTGCCGAGATGGATCAGATGCTGGACAGGCTGATCGAGGACAACGAACCGAGCTATCTGGCGCAGTGGCGTTCGCTGAGCGAGGAATACCACTCGATGATGATGGCGATGATCGTAGGGTTCGAGTTGGAAATCACCGAGTTGCAATGCAAGTTCAAGCTGAATCAGCATCGCCCCGAGTCGCACGCCGCGTTGCGCCGGACCTTCGCCACCGGGGGCGAAGCGGAGCGCGAGCTGCTGGGTTGGATGGATCGGTTGAATATGTGATTTGGCAGCCGCTTTCCGAACGCTTAGCTGGACGCGCAGCCCAGCCGCCGGCTGAGTCGTGATTCTGTATGCTAGACAGATGCCACCTAAACCCGACAGAAACGGCGCGCGGGCCTCACGTCACGGCGTGGCGCGGGTCATCTCGAAGCTCGGTATGGCGTCACGCTCTCTGGCGGCGAAATGGGTGCATGAGGGGCGCGTGCGCGTCAATGGCCGATCGGTACGTGACCCCGACTTTCCCGTCTCGCAGGGCCAGGATCGCATCAGCGTGGACGAGCGCGACATTGCGGCGGCGGCGCGCGTGGTGCTGATGTTGAACAAGCCGCGAGGTCTCGTCACGACGTGCGAGGATGAACAGGGACGCGCGACCGTCTATCAGTGCCTTGCGAACGCACCGCTTCCCTGGCTCGCAGCGGTGGGGCGGCTCGACAAGGCCAGCGAGGGGCTCTTGCTGTTCACCAATGATTCCACCTGGGCGGCACGGATTACGAACCCCGCAACCGGACCCGACAAAACCTACCACGTGCAGATCGACCGCGTACCTGACGAGGCCCTGCTGACCAAGCTGGTGAGCGGTGCACCCGTCGACGGAGATTGGCTGCGCTTCAAGTCGGTGCGCTGCATGCGTTCGGGTCACAAGAACGCCTGGTTGGAAGTCATACTCGATGAGGGACGCAACCGGCAGATACGCCGCGTCCTCGAAGCTTATGACGTTTCCGTCCTGCGTCTGGTGCGAGTGGCGATCGGCAGCCTCACCCTCGGCGAACTGCAAAAGGGGCATTGGCGCCTGCTGAGCCAACTGGAGATAGGCTCGCTATGAGCGAAGGCGCCGAGGACGACGCACCCTTTCCGCTATTGACGTTGCCGGTGAGCGAGGCGCTGCGTGCCGCTCGGGACGCGGGCACGAGCAGCCTGGAATGTTCGCTCGATCTCGGATTGTCATCGACCCGCGTCGATATCGAGCCGCAGTCATGGAACTGCAATCAACAACGGTTTCCATACTTTGCGGGTTGCAAGGATCGAGCCGTCTATCACTGGACCGGCACCAGCTTCGAGCCAGTATCGCGTTACGGCACTGCACTCATCAAACTGGTACCGACGACCTGGGGACCACCGACATTCGAGATCGATGGCATCAAGATGCTGCCGACCGCCCGCGTCTCGCCCTATGAAGACGCCATGCACAAGGTCGCGCTGATCGAGCCGCGAGGGAAAGTGGTTCTCGATACCTGCGCGGGCCTCGGCTATTTCGCCGCATGGTCCCTGCGAGGTGGCGCGGCCAGCGTGCATTCGTTCGAAAAGAACCCAGACGTGCTCTGGCTGCGAAGCCATAATCCCTGGTCGCCCGATAGCCCTTGGTCGCACGAGCAGCGCGGCGCACTAACGCTCGTCCAAGCTGACATCACGACGGCCGTCCGCGATTTCCCGGCCGCGTCGTTCGATGCCATCCTGCACGATCCGCCACGCTTTGCTATCGCGGGAGAGCTTTATTCTCAGCAATTCTACGACCAACTCGCGCGTGTCATCGCGGAACGCGGCAAGCTTTTCCACTACGTCGGCACGCCCAACAAGCGGAGTCGAGGCCGCGACCTGCGGCGCGAGGTGAGCCGCCGCCTACAGCAGGCGGGGTTCGATACGCAGTACAGCGGAGATGGAATCCTGGGCCGGCGGGAGAATCAACGTTCATGATCATTGGGGGCGGTGCGACGCCCGTGCTCGCCGAACGAATTACGCCAATTAAACGCTGCACGTGGCATTGCCGATCGGTTTTTGAATCCAAAATTGGTACATTCCGATAAACGTATCCGGGTTGTCGGCTTCAAAGGCAGCCCAATTGCTCAAACTGGCGCAGGAAGGGTCGTCGGTAAAACGCTTGCGATACCGATGGAGCACTGTGCGATCACATTCGAATCCGATGAAGTTGAGCCCGCAATCCGCAATGAACGACTCGATTTGACCCAATGTTAGGCGATGCTCCTGCACGTGAAAGAGTAGATCGCGGCACTCGCTCGTCGAATAGAAGTCGCGGTACTGACTCAAGGCTTGCAGTTCAAGACTTGAGTACCGAGCGAAATCCTGGCGAAATCGACGGATATCAACAGCGGTACTTGTATATCCATGTGCGGCAATTATTTCACGAGCTTTGACCACGTGCCTGCGCGCAAGCTCGCTGTAGAAGCCCAGTCGCATGAATCCGCCAGGCCGCAGTCGAGACAAGAGTATTCGCCAACCATAAAACGGTTCGGCTAGATGATGTAAAACACCAACTGATTCGACGATGTCGAAAGTGCGCGTGAGCTCACCGATTCTCAAAATATCGGCCTGTCTATACTCAATGTTCGTCAATCCCAGTTCCTGCGTCTTTCGCTTGGCGTAGCTAATGCTGCTCAGGCTCAGGTCTATCGCCAGAACGCGGACATCGCGGTACCGCTGACCGGTAATTATCGAATGGCTGCCGGTTCCGCAACCGGCGATGAGCGCCTCCGGCGCGCTATCGTCAATCAATGGCGTAAAGGAACCGAATGGCACCGAACGACGCAATTCGTCATTAAAGCGCAGTACGTTGTTGAATGTTGGCAGTCTCACCCAGCGCGGATAGGGATTCTCCTCGTACTGACTTCGCACTTCTTGGGACACACCCACGGTGATCGGTGTCAGGCATCCGATATCAGTGCGGAGCGCCCGCTCTTCGAGCGGCTCGATAACCTGCTGGCGCAGGACGGCGTCGATCGAACTGGGAAGGTTTGCATCAAGAAGCCGGCGCGCACCGTTGAGGGTGTATAGCGGGAAATATGCAGCCACGGCTAGCACGAGCAACGGCGATATCACTGCGTTCGCGTCCAGCAGAGCGACTAACTTCGTGCGGCAGGCAACCGCCGCAAGCTCTTCATTATTGTCGCTATAAAAGATGTATTCGTTGATGAAGCACTGCCGGGAGAGAGCGGAATAGAATCGCAGTGCCGAGATGTCCGAAGGGTCCGGTCCATCCTCGCCCGATGCGGCCTCGAGCAAGCCGAAGCGCGCGCAACAGAGGAAACGCTCGAACTCGGGCGTGCTCACGGGAGTAGCTTCGAGCACCGCATGAAGCAGAGGGTCTGCTGCAAGGGTGTTAAGACCGAATTCACCGAATAGCATGGTCTTCGGCAGGCGTGCAGGCCACGAGTCGTTGGCAAGGCGTACGCAAGTGGCAATCCTCTGGTCCACCATGATGAGACTGAGTGCCGCGCGGCAAAGCTGGGATGGTGTTCCCCATGGTTCGGTGATTGCGGTTATGAGGGCCGAGCGAATTCGTGGGTCGTTGATCATGAATTTGGCGCGCGCTACGCAGTTGGAAAAGAATGCTTTGATCGCCCACGTCGGTCCACGCTCAAGCGCTGGTGCGATCACTGTCAATGCTTCCACGGATTTGCCAAGAGTGTAGAGAATCGTCGCCAGTTCGTTAGGGACATTTTCGGATTCGGGCTGCAAGGCCAAGAGCCGGCGAAGGCTCTCACCCGCCGCATCGAGATCCTCAAGTTGGATCAACGCAGTGGCGAGGGCGCGGTGGGCTTGAGCAAAGTCGGGCTTGATCTGCACGGCACGACGCAGGCTCTTGGCGGCCTCCTCATTGCGTCCTTGTGCGACTGCAAGCATACCTAGATTGAAATGAACTTCGGCATACCCTGGAGCGATGGCCAGCGCACGCTCGTAAGCCACCACCGCTTCGGAGGTGCGGCCTAGGTTGTCAAGCGCATTTGCCATCGCCGCGAACGCATCGGCAAAGTCAGGCTTGATTTCAACGGCTGCTTGGTAATTCTGCAACGCGAGCTCAAAATCGCCCGCGCGATAATTCAGGTTGCCCAGGTTGAAATGCGCCGCCGCATAGTTTGGATCGCAGGCAATGGCGAACTGATAGGCGCTGCGACTGTCATCAATCTGGCCGCGCGCGAGCAGAACGTTGCCGCGATTGAGATGGGCTCTCGCGCATTGTGGCTCGGCCTCGACGGCCGCATCATACCGCGCCATCGCCTCGGCGGTCCGCCCCTGTTCTTCGAGCGCGTTTCCTTCGTCAATCATCGCTAGGGCGGAAACTCCCAACGTGTTTGACGGTCTCTGGTCAACCACGGTAGCGGGGGGTCATGCCAGTGCTCTCCTCGAGGTCTCTCATCGATCCTACTGCGCAGATTGTCTGCCTCGCGAAACCGCGTAAGCGACCTGCGTACGGTTACTCTATCAAAAGCAAATGTGGGGGAAACGAGAACGGCTTTGGACTTCCGCTGGCTCAGCATCTGCGACCGGTATGCCGAGGGCTGCATTGGCCGTAACCGGTAACCAAGCGGCGTCCTTCTCGTGATCAGGATCAAGGCGCAAGGTGGCTCCAGTTCAAATCACTGGAGATTTCGATGCAGACGACGAAGCGACGAAGTGCGGAGACATGGCGGGC
>Ga0182016_10008656_pt1 | contig 10244 bp, 12 predicted proteins | sample 712S2MmetaG_FD_120491 | JGI IMG/M metagenome (GOLD analysis project Ga0182016, IMG submission 120491) | Permafrost microbial communities from Stordalen Mire, Sweden - 712S2M metaG | ecosystem: Environmental > Terrestrial > Soil > Wetlands > Permafrost | place: Sweden: Stordalen | collected... | reverse complement strand
GACTGTAAATCGTAAGTCGCGCATGATGGTGATAGTCCATTCGATCTCCTGAGCCGCTGTTTGTTCGCAACTTCAGCATCCCAGTTCTCGATCGAATGGACAACAACCTATTGAAACTTCACATTTAGCCGCTGAGGTGAGCCATCCAGCGGATGCCGGCCTGCATTGCCCAGGAGGGCCTTTGGGTGGCGCAGCGCTTTCAGCGCTGCGTTCACACCCCCACCACTCCCAACGGCTTTAGCCGCTGAGGTGGCGATGCCGCGTGCGGCCGAATTTCTCAGCAACCTGTTTAGCGCCGCACAGACGGCTCACCGTTCACAGAAGTTCTAATAAACCGCCGCACCACCAGCCGGAAAATAACTCCTATAACAAAGGACCGTTGCCCCATCGTTCTCATCCACCGTCGGCAACGCCATAAACGACGCCTGCAGCGCCAACTCCCCGATCGGCTTCTGAATCTCGACCATGCTCTCCCGCTCCCACTCCTTCTTCGCCGTGCAAGGACTCAACAGGGGATAGAAAAAGCAAACCCGGCCCCCCGATTCATCCTCCGCCACGAACAATCCCGACCACTGTTGCAGAAACGACCCGCCTTCGCGGTCAACAAACGCCATCACTTGCTGCACCCCCGCTCCGGCCGCAGGCACTCCCCCCGGTAAGGCCTGTGTCAGAAGCAAGCTGGTCGTCGTAACTTCCGCAATCCGTCCGACATTGAAGGTGACACGTCGAACATAGTCCGGATCGCCTCCAACATCCGTTGGAGTACTCACATACGCCGCTGCGATCCCCGTTCCGATGTACCCAACCTGTTGCGCATAATCCACGTCGCACGCCACTAACTCACCCGCCGCGAATCCCGCGACAGCACCTTCACCCACCATCAGTTCGTTTGCTGTCGAGCCCGAAACAACTGGAACCGCGGCCAGCGCTGTTCCCCCCGACCCCACGCGCGTCGCGCTAGGATCCGTCGCCAGCACATTCATGTGCTCCGCCCCGCCCGCCAGCGCCATCTGCAACTTCCCCCACTCCCGAAACTCAAAATCGATCCGCGCTCCGAGCCCGAGCCGAGCCTGCGCCGCTACCGCACCCGCCGTTCCGCCAGTCAGGGACTCAATCTGGGATGTGCTCGTCCGCTGAAAATTTTCAATCCAGCCCAAATCAATCCACGGCGCCGTCGGAGCATCCAGTTGAAACGCATAATCCTTCGAAGGATCAAATACTGCCTTCGGTCCATTGACTCGGTCCACCGGCGCAAAATACGCCCGCACTTGCCGTGTCACCGGACGCAACCCAGCTCGTGTCATGCCTGCACCTCCGGCAGAAAGAAATAGATCCTGACCTGCGCATACCGGTCCACCCGCGCCGCTCCCGCACTCCTCTGCAACTTCTGAATCGCGACGTCCCCCGGAGCATTCCCGATCACCGGTACTGTCCAGAAAATCCCCGACCCCATATCCGCGCTCGGAGTCTGGCTGTAATCCTGCATCTCCGTGTGCGGAGGATCGCAGATCCCCAACAGCTCAACGTCCATCTCCGCCAACATGCGTCCCCGGTCCACTCCCGTTCCACCAACACTGCCTTCGCTCGCATACCAGATATGGCAGTCCAGCCCCAACATCGGGCGCGTACTTTCCGCGATCAGAACCTCGCCAAAATCCAAATAAAATTCCCCGCCTGTGCCTCTCCAAACCGTGGCTCCAAATTTTCCCGGACCACAATCGCCGGCACCGTAACCCCATCAATCACCATGGTCCGCGCCGGATTCAACACCGCCAGCCGGCTCCGCAGTGCCATATAAAAACTATCCTTAGCCCCCTGCATATCTCTCCTATAAGTGGGTGTAGGTTGTAGCCTTTGCCTTACCTGACGGCTGATGGCTGACGGCTAACCAAGGTTTTGCTTTACCTGACGTCTAATGGCTGATGGCCGACGGCTAACCAAGGTCTTGCTTTACCTGACGGCTGACGGCTAACCAAGGTTTCGCTTTACCTGACGTCTAATGGCCGACGGCTGACGGCTAACCAAGGTTTTGCTTTACCTGACGGCTGACGGCTGACGGCTAACCAAGGTTTTGCTTTACCTGACGGCTGACGGCTGACGGCTGACGCCTATTAAGCCACCGCCGCCACCTTATACAGATAAGCCACCCCGTCCAGCCGCTCGATAACAAATCCCTCAATGTGGAAAATCACACCCCGATACAGCACCCCCAATGCCGTCTCGAACAACACATCCGCGCACGCCACATTCCGTTGACTGACTTGCTCAGCCATCGCCGCATGTCCCGCCAGCAACTCAATACGTCGCCGCGGACCATTCGTCTCCGTAGTCAACTCCCGCACGATCACCGGACCAATCACCGCCTGCACCACGCCCGGATCCACCAACCCCAGGTCCGCAACCGCATCTCCCGGCAGCCCCGCAGCCGCAAACAATAAAATCACTTCCGTTCCGCCGAGTGTCCGCAACATCGCGTCCGCCGCCCGTGCCGCCGCCGCTCCAGAAATTCCCGTCATCCTTATCCCACTCTCTGCGCCACATACGGCGCCAGCAGCGATTGCACCGTCGCGTCCAGCAGCGAATCCGAGAAGTACATCAACTGCATCCTGTCCGGAACCACATTCCTCTTCACATTCAGCGCCGGAGTCGCCTGCGCATTCTTCACCAGCTGCGCGCACGCCACCTTCACCGCATCCGGAAAAGGATCGAGCCCCGCCGTATACACAATCTGCAGCTCCGTAAACGTCCACCCCAACACATTCACCGGAAGCGTCACTTCCCCCGTATCCATCGCCACATCCAGGTCCGCCACATCCAGATCAACCCACGTTCCCGGAAGCCCAAACGCTAGCGCGACGTCCCACCCCAGCGCCTCATATTCCATTTCGCCCCGCCGTGGCGTCGCATACCGCGCCTGCACCGAAACCAGCGGAGTAGTCGCCGGAGCCACCGCCGCTAGTGGCAGATACGTAAGCTGCACCGGCCTCTGCTGGCTGTCTGTCCGCATCCGCTCCGTATACTGCGCAACCGCGAGCGTCGCCCTGCGGCAGTGTCCATCGATAATCGCCGAGGCCACCGTCACCCACGACAAAGCCGTAGTCGATTCCAACCCGTAAGACTCGTATTCCGATGGCTGTAAATAATTCATTGGCGTTTTTCCCATCCTTAATAAGTAGTCTTCAGCTCCCCGGTCCCCATATATCCGCAGACTTACTCCACCGATAACAGGGACCCGAGAACTGACAACTGACAACTGCCTTTCCTACCGGTCTACTTTGACCTCGTAGTGCGCATACGACGCACCCTTCACCACCACCGCTCCAAACTTCACCACGACACTCTGTGTCATCAGTGTGTTTGGCAGTCCGAGTTTGAATACCCGAGGATTCGGATCCGTCAGCCAGTGATACTCGATCATGTCCTCCGTCACGATGTAGGCTGGCAACACGCTGCCGGGCCCACCCGTCCCCGTATAAGGAAGAGTCCATTCCGGAATCAGCGGCAGATTGCCGGCCTGTGTGCTCAGAGTTTTCACCGTCAGCCCGCCCGTAATCTCGGCCGTCGCGAGCACAACGTTGTACTCCGCCTTCATCTCGCGATCGATCAAATCCAGCAGCACCGGATTCGCATAAATCGCCGTCGGCCTCACCTCATACGACGAACTCGAGACCATCTGCGCGATCGTGCTCTTCAGCCCATCCACGATGCTGGCCCCAGCCGCAATGGTCGTGCTGTTGCCGCCCGCCTCGATCTGCCCAATCGCACCGAAATACTGCGGTGTCGTCGGATTGCTCAACGACGTGTCGTTTCCATTCCACAGAGCGACATCGTGCGTCCGCAGAAGTCCATCCACCGAATCCGCCAGGTCTTTCGCCTGCAAATAAGCAAACTGGCTCTGCTGCGTTCCCACCTCCATGTCAAACAGGTTGTAGTTGATCTGCGAAACCAGCGCCTTCAACGGAACACTCCGCTCCACTCGCGTCGGAACCTGCAACGTCGGCGAAATGTTTCGCGGATCGACAAATGCCTGCGCCGCTGTCGGCGAAGGAATTGCCGTCTCCTCAAAGAACCGCGACGGATGTCCCGTTGCCGGAACCTGCTTCACCCGTTGCCCAAAGACTCCGCGGCGCCGCACAATGTCCGTGATCTCCGTCTGATACCGCTCGATCTCGATCGCGCCCGGCCCCAGAAAGTCCGCAGCAGCATGCAAATCCAGAAAATTCGCCTTCATGTCTTCTCCTCAATTGAGTTATTACTGTTCATCCCGTTGTCATCCTGAGCGAAGCAGGAGTTTCGCAAAGCGAAATTCCTGCGTAGGCGAAGGACCCCGACTCCCCCACGCGCCGTGTGCCCTGACGCAAAGCCGGCACCAAAAAAGAAAAGACGCGAACGAACTCGCGTCCCCCGATACCCGACGGCTGCTACCTGATGGCTGATGGCTACTTACTCGATCATCCCCGCCCGTGCTAACTCCGACTTCACGGCAATCCGCTGCTCCACGCTGAGCGCCGACAGCGTCTTATTTAGCACCGCCGGATCCATCCTTTCCCCTTCGACATCGTTCTTCCCAATCAACGCCGATACCACCGGAGACAGCGTCTTCCGTGCCATCCGCGAAGCTTGTGCCTTCAAATCCGCATTCGACTTCTCCAGCTCCACCACCCGCTCCTGCAAGCCGTCTCCAACTCCTTCCTTCCGCTCCTGCGATGAAGCTTTGATCGCACTCTCTTCCACCGCTGCCACAATGCGCTCTACCTTCGCATTCAGCATTTCCTGTTGTGCATCCAACTTACCTAGCACCCGGTCCAGCGTCTCACTAGCCGCTGCCAGCCGTTCCGCTGCCGCCATCATCTGCTGCACCATCTCTTCGTTCATTTCCCCTCCCAGGATTACTTTGTAAAGCAACTCTTCTAACCACTGCCGCGAACTAAGTTCCCCTCCGCCACTAATTTCAACTTACCCCAACTCAATCCACGTAGAGTGATACGCCGCCTTATCGCGCCGCAACACCGCCGCCCCCGTAAACGTAACTCGATTCAACACCCAAACACTTGCCTTGATGTCCTCCACCACCGCATCCGCAATCTCATACGACATCCCCAATCCATCCCGTGTAGAGCGGGCACTCCTGCCCGCTTCGCGTTGCTTGACGGCGGATGGCTGACGGCTGATGGCTGAACCCTCTCGCCTCGTCGCCCCAATCTCTTTCACAATCTCCGGAAAATCCCGCGCGTAGAGAAACCCGCCCACCTCGATCGCATGTCCTACAATCTCCGCCCGCGTGATTACTCCAATCTTCCGTCGTGCATCATGTCGATCCAGCGCCGGCGAGTAATCCAGCCCCATCCCCATCAAAGAAGGAATGGCCGCTTCCGCCGCCCGCCGAGTTAGTAACACCCGATGCCCGCGCGCTCCCGCCGGAGACTTATCCGACGCCGCATCGACCGTCGTCAACACGCCCCGAAATGCCGTCCGGTTCGGATGCCCATGTACCGTCGGCATCTCAATCGCCATCGAATCCAGTGCCAATCCCATCCTTTTTTCCCCTGTGGTTGTTCACCCTTCGCTGTTCGCTATTCGCTTTTCGTTGTTCGCCAGACCCAGACCCAGTCCCACGGGCACGCAAATCAAATAACCACCGCCTTGCCGTACCTGACGGCTGATGGCTGATGGCTGACGGCTAATAGCTACAAAATCTCCGCCAGCCCCCGCGCCCGCCGCACCTCCGCCACGGTCACAATCCCGTTCCGCAGCAGAATCTCGTCGATCTGCGCCTGTTCCATCTCGTCCTGCGCGTCCACATCGGTGAACACAAATTCCAAATCGTCCCAACCTAACTTTTTCGCAATCGCGTCCCGCGTCAGATACTCCGCCACCAGTCGCGCCGTTGGAACAATCGCCGAACGGAATGCTATCTCGCTCATCTCCGCCGCCGTCGACCGGTTCACATCCTGCTCCAACCCCAAAAACTGCGCCGGAATATCAAAAGCATCCGCAATGATCCGCATCAGAAATTCCTGCCACGCCAGCCGGAGGTCCGCGTCGTTCCCCGCCGCGAACCGCAGCACCTCCGGCTTCGACTCCGCCGAGAGAATCGGAACTCGCCCCGTTCCCTCAATCTCATCCTGCCACCACCGAATCAGCCGCTCGTGATGCGCCGGAGTCAATCCATCCACCCACAGCGCATACTGCACCACTGAATTCGAAGCCAGCCGCCCCGCATACCGGTTCGCGCTCAAAAATGCATTGATCGTCTCGAACGCAACCTCCACCCGCCCCAGCCCAAACGGCGTGTGCGTCCGCGGATTCAGCCGTATATAACTCAACTCATCATCGTTGAGTAACACCAGCCCCGCCGCCCCCGATAACCCAGTTACCTGCGCATATCTCGGAGAATCCGGCCGCCCATCCCAATCCGTGATGATCCGTATCGTCGCCCCATCCACCGGCCACATCAATAAAGGACGCTGTGGTTGTTCGCCGAGAACGGAAGACTGATCACCGCGAACCGCCGGATGGCTGACGGCTGACGGCTGATGGCTCGCCGTTTGCAACTCGATCGCTCCAAATCCCCCAACAATCACATCCTCCAGCACCTGCTCGATCAAAGACCGAAACGAATCGTCCGGATTCGGAGCCTCAAAGTTCCGCGTCAGCGCCGCGATCCGCGCCGCCCCATCTGGAAGCTGCGCCAGCACTCTCCCACTCCGCGGCTGGATCCTCCACCGCATCCCCACGATCCGATCCTTAATTACATTGATCGCCCGCCGCGCCACCGGAGTCTCCGCAAACCGCCGCAAATTCGCCGGCGTCGGCTTCGGTATCAGGTTGTGCGACGCCGCTGCCCCTGTCCGCGATCCCCCGCCCGGGATAACCCCACTCCCGAATCCCGGCGTAGCAAACGGGGCCAGGTTCGACCCCGCTCCCGCCGTCCGCCGCCCCTCGCGCCCACCCGCAAGCAAACCTCCCGTCAGCATCGCCACCGCATTCCTGAAAGCTGACGGCTGACGGCTGATGGCTGCTTCCGACACCTCTCCCACCCGCCGCAAAGCGCCGCGCACCCGACTAATAATGTCCATTGATCTCCTCATCCCGTGTGGCGCGGGCATTCCTGCCCGCGAACAGCGTGCATCCAAAATGTTTGCTGGCCCCGATCCCCCCAAAACGAAACGGCACAGCTTTTCGCCGTGCCGTCTCCTTCTGCAATCTCCCACCCGCACCGGATGCCCACACAACCGTGGAAGAGCGGCCCTTCAGGGCCGCGTACGCTCCCCACAACCACCAAGGGCTTCAGCCCCCGTGCGAGTTTTTCCCGCGAGCCCTGATCAGGCCCGCAACTCCCCCCGTACCTCGCTCGCGATCGCCGCCATTTCGTTCACCGTTCTCACCCGCACCGAATTTTGTTCGAGCATCGCGATCGCGAATCGCGTCCGTTCGTCCCGCGCACCCAACTCCTGCTCCACCACCGCCGTCAACGATGCCTCCAATTGCTCTCGCCGCATCCCCGCATCAATTCGTGAAAAGCGATATCCCAACGCCAGGGTCTGGTCCACGTTCGTCGCAACCGAAACCGCCTGGAACATCTTCACTTCACTCCCTACTCGATACCCGAAATCAATCCGAAACGGATCCCCCATCCCCGTGTACTGGTCCACATCCAGATTGCGTTGCATCAGTTCCAGCACACCTGCACTCTCGAACGCCAGTCGCATCGACTCCACAATCGCCCCCCGCCCCGTGCGTTCCTGCAACCGCCCGCTTCGCGCCAACGGAACTAAATAAATCCCCGCCAGCACTTCCATCTCTTTCACCGGATCGTCCGTCATCACCGCTTTCGCCGGCGCCACCTCAAGAACCGTCCCGAATCTCTCATTCACGAACCGATCCAGATCTTCACGCCGTTTCAACGTTCCCAGCTCGCCGCGAATCTCGTTCTCCACCGCCCGCAACCACTCCAAATCCAAATCAGGAGCGACACACTGCAGCATCCGCAAGTCCCGCGTAAACCGCACCTCGGCAAACCCTCCGTCACTCTCCAGCAACGCCAACCCAATCGTGACAAAGTCCTCCCGCAACGGATGCGTAAGCAGCCGCATCAACACCAGCTCAAGTTTGCGCTTGTCACTCATCAGATTTCAGTCATCAGTCATCAGCCATCAGCCATCAGCTCTCAGCCTTCAGCTCCACCGTCCTGGCCTTGCCCAGATATTGCGTGAAACCAGCCAACATTTTCTTCGTCTCAACAACCTGCTTAGACAGACTCAAGCACTTTTCACGCGCAAGGTATTCCAGATCACACGACAATAAAAGGTGATACTCCAGCTCACTAGCCGAGCCGCTTGCGATCTGCAGGAACCTCCCAAACTCAGCTCGTGAGTTCTTCCCAGCCCCCTCCGCAATATTCGCTCCAATCGAAACCGCAGCCCGCCGAATCTGACGGGTAAGCCCATACAACTCTTCGCGAGGGAACGATTTCGTAGCGCGATAAACATCCAACGTCAAAGCATGCGCCTTCTGCCAAACCAAAAGCTCCCGAAAATCCCTCATAAATTCCCCCTCCGAAAACCGACACCAACCGCCCTACCTGACGGCTGATGCCTGATACCTGATACCTGACGGCTGATCCCTAAAGCAGCGCCAGTCCCCAATACTCCACCCTCATAAGTTTGCCCAGAATGCCGACACCCAACCGCCGTACCTCACGGCTGATGGCTGACGGCTGATCCCTAGCCTCTCCCGAAAATCCCTCATAAATTCCCCCTCCGAAATGCCGACACCAACCGCCTTACCTGACGGCTGATCCCTAAAGCGGCGCCAGCCGCTAATTCTCCATCCACTCCGGAAACGGCCTCCGCGGCGACCCTCGAAACGCCAAAATCAACTCCCGCACAATCGCCTTCCGTTCAATCAGCCGTTGCACCAGCCCCTCCAACTCATCCCAAGACCCGCCATACCACGCCGGAGGAATCTCGCCCGCCACCCGCCAGATCGCATCTTCCTCCAACTTCTCAATCCTCGACAGCCACGGCTCAAACGACGCCCACCCGTTCACCCGCGCATAAACTTCGTTCCGCGGATACACCCCGCGCAGCGGAAAATCCGGAAACGTCCACTCCCCCGCATTAAAGCAATATCCCTGGTCGATGAACGCCGCGGAATACTTCCGCTCCCGCATCTTTCGCCAGAATGCCGCCTGCCGCCCATCCGCATTACAAGTCCATTTATCCAGCGCCAGAATCCCCGCAAACGTATCCAGATTCCGCACCCGGTCCAGCATCTCCGGAGGCAAGTAATCCAGCACCTGCCCTTCCACCGGACTCACCACATACCGCGACCCAAACTGCAGCCCAGCCTCCACCTGAATCGCGTGACTTCCCAGCACGATCGTCAGCTCCGCCGTATGCTCCACCAGCCACGCCGGAACCTCCACCACCTCCGCCGCCGGCACCGGCAATCCCACCCGCTCCGCCAGCCGCGTCGCCAGAAACTCATTCGCCAGCACCCGCTCGTGCTGCGGATTATTCCTGAACTTCACCACATAAAAATGCCCGTCGTCGCAGCGCATCAGATGCCCCTGCGCTCCACCCCGCATCCTCTTAACATGTTGCACAGCCGTAGTCGGCATCGCTCGAACCTGGCTCACTTCACCCTGATCGACTGCCACCCCATTTGAAATGTCATCCCAACTTGAAATGTCATCCTGACTTAAAATGTCATCTCGGTTTGAAATGTCATCGAAAATTGAAATGTTATCCCAAATTAAAATGTCATCCTGAGCGCAGCGAGAACTTCACGAAGTGAAGTTCCCGCGGAGTCGAAGGACCCCTACCCAACCACCGCAGGTCCCTCCTCGAATCTACCGCCTACGGCTCCTCCCGCCTGTGACCGCCGCCACATCAATAATGTTCAGTTTTCCCCTTCCGAGACATGAGGGTGCCCATCCCAGCCGCGTTTTTACGGCTAGGGTGATTCCACAAACGCCTGCATCCATTGATTTCCGTGGCCGAACTACCTCCGCAAAACTCACGAACGTGGCGCGACGCGAACGCGTGCGCGACCCGTGAACGCGTGCGCGACCGTGAACCGTGAACGCGTGCGCGACCGTGAACCGTGAACGCATGCGCGACCGTGAACCGTGAACGCATGCGCGACCGTGAACCGCGAACGCATGCGCGACCGTGAACGCATGCGCGACCGTGAACGCATGCGCGACCGTGAACGCATGCGCGACCGTGGAAGAGCGG
>Ga0182016_10008653_pt1 | contig 10248 bp, 8 predicted proteins | sample 712S2MmetaG_FD_120491 | JGI IMG/M metagenome (GOLD analysis project Ga0182016, IMG submission 120491) | Permafrost microbial communities from Stordalen Mire, Sweden - 712S2M metaG | ecosystem: Environmental > Terrestrial > Soil > Wetlands > Permafrost | place: Sweden: Stordalen | collected... | reverse complement strand
GGACCCTACGCCCGAGGCGCAGTCCTCGAAGGGGCGCCCGTTCATCGTGGGGGCGCTGGCCGCAGGCCTCGTCGTCGCTCTCGGAGGCCTCGTTTATTTGGGCCTCCAATCTCGCGATCTCCAGCAGAACATCGCTCGGGTGGAGGCCGGAGCGCATTCGCAGATCGCGAACTTGAGCGAAGCCACCGCCGCGCGCATCGCCGAACAGCAGAAGCAGTCCGACGAAGTCGTGGCCGATAAGGTCAAGGCTGCGAACGATAGCGCTACTACAGCCATCCGCCGCGCACGCGCCGAAGCCGATAAGAAAACCGCGGAGCTCAGCCGCGAAATCGCCGACGCGCACTCCGTCCTCGACAGCCAAACCGGCGAACTCAACGCGCTGAAGGATACGACGAACTCCAAGTTCACCGAAGTCTCCAGCAACGTCGATCAAGTGAAGACCAATCTCGAAGACGTCAAATCGAACGTGGCATCCACGCAGTCGCAAGTGGAGAACACGACGAACGACCTGAAGCGCATGGTCGGCGATATGGGTGTGATGAGCGGCCTCATCGCCACCAATTCCACGGACCTGGCGACGCTCCGCGCCCTGGGCGAAAAGAACTATTTTGAATTCGACTTATCCAAGGGGACCACGAAGAAGGTCGGCGACATCACGCTGACGTTGAAGAGATCCGACGCCAAGCATAACCGCTTCACGGTCGAGGTTCTGGCCGACGATCGCCGCGTGGAAAAGAAAGACAAGACCATCGACGAGCCCGTGCAATTGTACGTCGGCGGAAATCTGCAGCCTTATGAGATCGTTGTGAACCAGGTGAAGAAGGATCAAGTCTCCGGCTACCTGGCGACGCCTAAAATGCATCTTGCCCGCCGGTAATCTCTTTTCCTTCGAGTTGAGTGGGCGCGCGCGCACTGCGCATGGTCGGTGCGCGCGTTTTTCTTGTGCGGCGCCCTTACGCAGGCGAGTCTACAGATCCCGTCCCACGCAACCAAACCCTCCTACTCCACAAAACCCTTCCAGGTCGAGCCGCGCTCGTCGCGCAGCGTGAGCACGAAGCTATCCGAAATCCCCGTCAAGGAACGTCCCTTGCGGTCGCGGAATCGATAGATGACGCTGTTGTCATCGGCGCGGAAGGCCGATCCGAGCCACTCATTCCCGTACTCGTCCTTCAAGCGGATGTGATCGCCGTAGCCGTAACCGGAAACGCGCGTCTTGGTGCGTTCCTCTTCCAGGTGGAAAAAGCCCCCGGGGATTTTTTCGCGGATTTTTCGGGATCGAGGCCGCATCGCACTACGATTGTCGGCTGGCTCGGCAAGTTTGGCGATCAGGCGAAGTATCTAAATCCCTTCCCGCGTGCACCCTAGCAGGGACGTAGTAGTCGCCTGTCTATTGGTATGGCAACAGAAAGGATGCCGAACCCATGCCTGCGGAAAAAATACCAAAACTTGCCCGTTCGGAGCCCGCAGCATGTAGTACAATGGGAGTCTGTAGACCTCGCGTTCTCTGCGGACCCTCCTCGGTTTTCCAGACGACGTGTTGAAAATGCGCCCGTAGCTCAGCTGGATAGAGCGTCTGGCTACGAACCAGAAGGCCGGGTGTTCGAATCACTCCGGGCGCACCATAAACTTCCAAAATTAGCCACTTACGTGGCTTTAAGTGGGCACAGGTCCGATTCTGCACACAAAAATGCAAATCGCAGACAGAAAAGTGCGGGCGCTGCGAGATTTCTAGCGCGACTTCTGCGACCGGCTGATTCGCTCGATCTTGAGCGCCGCGATCTTTGACGAAAGCGTGGTCGGGCGCATCCCCAGCAGTTCCGCAGCGCCATCCGATCCGTAGATCTTTCCGTTTGCCTTCTCGAGAGCCGAGACGATCTGTTGCTCCACTTCAAGGAACTGGGCTCGCGTACGGACGGGGGAGAGCACGTCCGTCAATTTCGCTGCGGCCGGATTTCCTAAGGCGAAGCGCAGACGGCCTCCTCCCGCTACGATCAAGGCGCGCTCGAGAACATTTTGAAGCTCACGGACATTTCCGGGCCAGTCATAGCTGCAGAGTTCCCGGATGTTTTCAGCGGTTAGGCGTGGAACAGCCAGGTTCAGCCGCTTGGCTGCCTGCTCCAGCAAGTCGGCGGCAAGAATGATCACGTCCTCCAGGCGCTCACGCAGAGGAGGGGTGTGAATCGGAAATACAATCAAGCGGAAATAAAGATCCGAACGAAATCGTCCGGCGTCCATCTCTTGTTTCAAATCCCGATTCGTCGCGGCGATGACACGAACGTTGACCGGCCTGGTGCGCTCCTCGCCCACTCGCTCGAATTCACCTTCCTGCAATACGCGGAGCAGTTTGGACTGGAGGTCCAAGGGTATCTCAGCAATCTCGTCCAGAAACAACGATCCTCCATCGGCAAGTTCAAATCGTCCCATACGATCGCGCAGGGCGCCGGTGAACGCCCCTTTCACGTGGCCGAAGAACTCGCTTTCAAAAAGCTCGCACGGAATCGAAGCACAATTCACCTTCACCAAGACTCGGCGAGCGCGCCGGCTGTTGTCATGAATCGCACGCGCGACGAGTTCCTTGCCCGTTCCCGATTCACCCATGATGAGGACGCTGGCATCGGTCGGGGCCACTTGCTCGATTTGCGCGAGGAGTGCTTTCAGTGCAGGGCTCTGTCCTTTGAACCCACCGAGATTCTCCTTCACTTCGGATTTTAGATAATCGTTCTCTTGCTCCACCCGGAGTTGCAGAGAGTGAATCTCTTCGAAGGCTCGTGCGTTGGCGATCGAGACCGCTGCTTGATCTGCAAATACCCGGATCCACTTGAACTGTTGTTCCTCCATGTCCAATCTGGCGAAGACACCAAGCACTCCCAGGATTTTTCCGCCGAAAATTAACGGGTGGCCTGCAAAACCGTGAATGCCCTCGTCCCGGACCCAGTCGGGACGTAGAGTCCAGCTGGTGTCCACGATGGATTCCTCTATCAGTATCGATTTGCCTGTCGAGCCGATCCAGCCGATCTTTCGAATACCCAAAGGAAAACGCTGGAAAGAACCGTCCAGTCGAGACCAGTCTGTGGAATCCAGCTGGGAACAGCCGGCGCTCGCCGCTAAGTGGAGGCAACGCCGTTCACTTGTCCGGAATGCGACTACGCGGCAAAGTCGAAATAGCGCCGGATTATCGGCAGCTAGAAGGCGCTTTGCATGCTCAGCGAGTCCGCGGACTCTGCGCGACACGGAACCGCGAGATTCGAACCGCTGAGCTAAAGTTCGCTCATGAGAAAGCGCAGCCCAGTCCTGACGTCGTCGGGCGGAGTGTCGTATCGCTTCCCTCGGTCTCCGGCTCATCGGGGCCGACGAAGTGGCTTAAAGAGTTTCTGGAAAGCCAGAACTTCCTCAAATGAAGACGAAGCAGGGCTTAGTGGGCTTCGCTAAACCAAACTGGGAGTGGCGTCATAATCCATGGCTACAGATTTAGCGAATTTCCGCCGATGAGTACCCGAGGTGACAACCCGGTTATGTTGCGATTGGGAAACTCCAGAGTGCTCTCCGTCGGCGACGCGGTCGGACTCGCACTATCAAGCCCGCGGACTTCGATCAACGCGCTTCACGACAAGCTTTTCGGAAATCGAAGTCTGGAATTCCCACGAAGAATCCTCCTCCACTTGGCAAATCGATGCGACTTCGCGTGCCCGATGTGCTCGATTGGGCAAGCGAGAGCCGACCGGCAGCAGGATTTCAAGGGGGATCTGCCCTTTGAAATTATCGAGAAGGTTGTGGGCGAAGCCGCGCGCCACGGTTCCTATGTGGATCTGCACGGGGGCGAGCCGTTGCTTTATAAGCAACTGGGGGACTGCATCGCGCTGCTTTCGAAGCATCGGATGCTTTCTTATATCACGACAGACGGCCTTAAGCTCAAGAGACGCGCGGCCGAACTGGTCGAATCGGGACTGAAGATACTATTGATATCCCTGGATGGCTGGGACGAAGAATCGCAGAAGCAGAGGGGATTAGTTCCGGGCTCATTCCAAGCAATCGTGGACGGAGTCCAGGAAGTGAAGCGCCTGCGCGGAAAACGCGCCTTTCCGATCATCAGAATCGGCACGGTGACGACGAAGGTCAACTACCACAGCCTGGACAAAATAGCCCAAACGGTATACGAAATGGGCGTGCGCCGCTGGGCCCTGGCACCCTACTTCTTCATGACCGATTCGGCGATGGCAGCGCACCGCCTGTTTAAGCTTAAGACCGGCATCGGCGACCAGGTGATGCAACACCACATACCCGGGACGGAGTCTTATTTCACGCACGCCGAGGTGGCGGACCTGAAGCGATCTCTGGCACGTCTGCGCATTCTGCTGGACGGTCCGCTGCGCGGCCTCCGGGCCGACGTGAATTGGGAGGCGGATCTGGACTCCTATTACTCCCCGAAAACGCCTAGCTCGAACTCTAAGTGCAACCTGCCGTTTGACCGCGTAGATATACATACCGATGGCCGGATCGCGGTCTGCGGGGACGGTCACACCATCGGCAACATGAAAACGGGCACGCTGACGGAGGCTTGGCGAGGAGAGAAATACCGGCGCTTCCGAAAAACCCTCGATGAGCACAAGGTCATGCCCATGTGCTTCCGATGCTGCGGGATTGCAAACACGATCCAGTTCGACAAGCAATCAGTCGAACTCTCCAAGTCAGAACTGGTCAGTATCGGCGGTTAGGCGAACAACGGCCTGGCGGCGTTTTTCCAGTTGGCCCGGATTTTCTCCAGGGGGGCGTTTTGCTTATAAGGTGCGTCCACTTTGACGTAAAACGCGCAAACCATAGAAGTGCCAGGTTCGAGCCCGGCGGAAACTACCGATAATGGCCTTAACGTTTCCGATCCGTTACGTCGGCTCGTCCGTAGTTGGTCGGCGAATGCTTCTCATGCGTGGTTGCAGCACGCGTTTCCACCACATCATCGCGCCAGTCACAAACATGGCCGCGGGGGCAAGTCCGAAGACCGCCCAGATCGCCTTGGTCGTCTGGTCACAAACTCCGGGGCCGTCACACGGAATCCCGATGCCGTCCACGCGGCCGAAGTGCAGGAAGGCGAGCCAATAAATCACCTTGTCGCCGACGCGGATCCCTTGATTCGCCGCGGTGGGAGGCTCCAGCCGATCGGCAACGCCCTGAAAGACTTCCGGAAAGCAGAGATAAATTCCGCTCACGGCGAAAAGCAGAATAAATCCAAAGCTCCAGAAACCAATCACGCTGTGCAGGTTCCAGATCAGGCGGTTCCATCCCAGACTGCGACGCAAGGCTAAACTGTGCCGCCACGTCTTGATGCCCGGCCACCAGATCGCGAAACCCGTCAACGTAAGCACCAGCGTGGCGAGCGCCCCGGCACCATTCACGGTCCGTCCAGTCTCTCCGGCGAACAGATTGTCGTGCAGATCAATAAGTCGGGACACGCGGCGGATTCCGCCGGGGACGGAAGACCCAAGATCGACGCCGCTCCGCGGATCGAAGAGCCGGTACTGGATCTCCTTGCCCCGGCGCAGCCAGACATCTACCGCTTGATCGCGATTTCGAGCTCGCGTGATTCTACTGATCACATAGCCCGGGTACAATCGCAGGGCAGCCTCGGACAGCTGGCCGTCTGTCAGTCGTGGTCCGGGATGATTCGAGAAGATGGGCGGGGGCGTCGCCGCACGATAAAGTTCGTTGCTGTAGACAAGCACGCTACCGGTTGTGCTCATCAACAGGACGTACAGACCAAGGCCGATACCGCTCCACAAGTGCGCTTGAAAAAGCGCCCTTCGTAACCAGATCTTCTGCGGCTGCCGAACCCAGCGCCGCCATAGGGTTAGTTGATTGGCCCTGATCACTGAGCGCTAGGCTACAGCACACCAGCGATTCCCGTCAATGCGTAGCGCGTCAACGCGTCGGCTTGTTTCCTCCGCGTGTGTTTTGCCAACAAGATAGCGGATAGCAACCGATAGGGGAAGAGGGAATGACGGCTCGCGGCTTGCTTGACCCGAACAAAGATCCGTCACGAGGACACGGCGGCTACCTGTGCGGTGGATGTGGCACGAGATTCCGTCCGATAATGACGCGCGTGCGCTCACGCGTCATCAGGATATGGCACGCCAGCGGGTCGGGTCCCGCGCTGCAAGTGTTATCTCTAAGTTTGAGCCACGCGATCTGATCGTCACCCGTGATCATCCATGCCGTCGCATTCGTTGCATGATTGGTTTGCTCCAAATAGGAGGCGGCAATCAGGTCGATGTCGGCGGAGTCGGCATTCATCTGTCGGCAAATGGATGGAGGAGGTGGGGGCATTCCGCCGGCCGCCGTGCAAATGTCTTCGTCGTGCTCCAATACGATTTTTCGGTTGGAGCCTGTAATAAAGTAGCGTGTCAGCACAGGCGGAATCCTGGCTTGCGCGGACCACTGGCTCAGGTCTTCCGCGAACGCGGGCGGAAGCTGGCTCATCTTGATGGATTCTTCCTTCACCTGTTTGGAAAAAACGGTGGCCGTCGGAGTGGGCTCACCGTTGGTTGGATGGAAAGAGAACCCACCGAGGACGATGCCATCCTGCAAATCGATCCATACAAATCCGCGGCCGGCGAGATAGGGGCCGCTTCGGCCGGAGAGCATCAAGTAACGCCCATCGGGGATTCGAACCGGCAGTGGAGAATCCTTGAGCACCATTTCGAGGGCGTCAAGGAGCGGCATGTCGCGGCCATAATGAAACGTGCAATCCGGGATCACACTGTGCATTAATTTGTGGAATTGTTTGTCTCGGACGAGATCGTTTGACGTCGCCCCCGCGAATGAATTCAGAAACGCGAGCTGATCGTGAGGAACGGTCTTCTGGAAAATGGCCTTGTCATACTTCGATACGGGAGACTGCGGCGGTTGCGATACGGCAGAGGGACTCGGTTGAGGGTCGCTGCCCTGCGCGTTCGCCGATCCCTGTCCCGCGGCACGGAGCAAGAGAGTACCTGTCGAAAGCAGGAACAGCGCCGCGCACCCCACGACGCATGAAACCTTGGGACTGCGCAATAGCGGGGGAAAGGATGGCATCTTGCCAGGAACCTCCTTTTGTCAGCACCGATTTCAAATCGAATTGTACCGCTCTTCATCATGTCGGAACGCACGATTCATGGCCGGGCTCTACCGTCTACAAACGATCCGGTTGCACCCAAACGGCGTTCGCGTTCATTAGCATTTGTTTCGGCCCCAAGAAGACTCCGCGGACGCCTCTGCTAAAATAAAGTTAAGGAACCAAGAATCTGCGCTGCTCCTATATTCCGCATTCTTGCCAGCGGTTTTGTTGACCCAATCGGCCAGTATGAAATCTTCCCTTCCATGGATCCTATTCCTAATGGCCGTGGTCACGCCCACGGCGCTCTTCTGCCAGAGTGGGCCGCCTTTGAGGCAAGACGCCAGCGCTCAAAGGATGGCATTAGCCACTCAAGAGGTTGAACGAATAAAAACCCTTGTCGAACGTGGCGTCGAGGCGCCTATCCGGCTCGCGCAGGCTGAACAGGATCTGGCCGACGCTCAGGATCGTGCCGTACTGGATCGCATGCAGTACGCGGACTCGGCCGACGCAACTCCGCAACTCGACAACGACATGGTCGAAGCCGCCAAGCGTCGGGTGAATCGCGAAGAGGAGCGGATCGAACAGCAAAAGAAACTGATGGCCGACGGACTGGTGGCTGCGCACGACCTGACATCGTTAGAAGTGGAGTTGAACCAGCGGCAACTGGATCTCTACTGGGCGCAATCACGCATTCAGTTCGGCATCCAAGAAGACGAATTGGCGAAGCAGCGGAGCTCAATCGCCAGTGCGCAGGAAGCGGCCCGCACGCAATACGCCGACTTCTCCGTGGATGGTGAAGAGCATTACGAAGGAGTCGGCACGTTTGACGAAGCGCGGGATTTAAAGCTGCTCGCGACCGCTTACGAGACCGAATTTGCTCATCTGTTGCCGATCAGCGCCGACGGAGAAACAGCGCTGCATCGGAGCATGGGATTCGATCATCGCGGTCGCATTGACGTCGCTGTCGACCCGAACGAATCCGCCGGTATTTGGTTGCGCCACTATCTGCGATCACGACAGATCCCCTACTTCGCATTCAGCCGCGCTATTCCGGGTAAGGCCACAGCCGCGCATATCCACATTGGCACGGGGAGCACCCGCTTGGCTCACTCCGATTAGATCGTTCGGCAGCCCACACTCTGGTTGTTCCGCCCAATTGTTCAGAGAGCCCGCCTAACAGGTTGTTGAAAAACTCGATAGATCCCCGCTCCATGACTGTCGCGGCTCCGCAAGGCACTGAAAACGATGAAGCCTCACACTGAGCCGCGAGAGTCATCGAGCCGGGGTGCCTTGTTTTTCAACACCCTGCTAAAGCATGCGCGTTAAATTTGAGCCACTCGTCGGATATGCGAACAGCGTGTGCTTTAAATCGGTGGCGCGCATCCCGGAACGGATGGCAAGCGCGAAAAGATTGATGACTTCACCGGCCTCGCTCCCTAAAATATGAGCGCCCAGGATGCGGTCCGAGTCTTCTTCCACTAGCACCTTGTAGCCGGAATATGCTTCCGCTACTCGCCGGGACGAATACCAGGTCGAGGTCATCTCCTTCTGAACCCTGAACTTGAGGTTTTGCTCCTGTGCCTCGCGTTCACTGAGACCGACAGCAGCCAGCGGGGGGATCGTGAAGACGACCGAAGGAACGCCGAGGTAATTTGGCGTTTGATGGTTTCCCTGCAGGAGGTTCGCGGCCACGATCAGTCCTTCATAGCTCGCTATCGGAGCCAGCGGTGGACCTCCACTGGCAGCGGCGTCTCCCGCCGCATAGACTGCTGCACTCGACACGCTTTGCAAAAATTCGTTGACTCGCACTCCCCGCTTGTTCCCTTCGATCCCTGCCGCTTCCAAATTCAGGTCGCTGATCTCGGGCACGCGACCCGCGGCATGCACAACCATATCCGTCTGAAACGTGCCGGTCTTCCCCGTGGCCAAGGCCCGCACAATCAACTCAGCGGAGCTCTTTTCGATCCCGATCGCTGTGGTTCCGAGATGAACCTCAATGCCAAGTTCGCGAGTTCGTTCGACGAGTTGATCGACGAGATCCGGATCAAACAGGGCCAAGGGACGCGGGCCACGATGTAGGATAGTGACCTGCGCGCCCGCACGCGCCGCTACATGCGCAAACTCAAAAGCGATATACCCGCCTCCGATGAAGAGAATCCGCCGTGGGAGTTCGTTCAACTCCAGGAACTGATCGCTTGTTGTCAGGTGCTCCGTACCGGGAATCTGCAAATCTGCCGGCACCTCTCCGGTCGCAATCACGACGTAGCGTCCCTCCAATGTCTCGTCCCCGACTTGTACCGTAGTTGGCCCGGCGAAGCGCGCCCGGCCATGGAAAGCCGTTATGCCGGCTTTCGCAAACTCGTCTTCGCGCCGTTGTGGAACAGGCTCAGTGAAAGAACGCTTGAAACGCATTAACTCCGGCCAATCCATCTTCAGCTTCGTGGCCTGAATTCCTTTTCCTTGCATTCGACGAGTCCAGTCAATGGCTTCGGCAGCTCCAATGAGCACTTTCTTTGGGTCGCATCCGCGCAGAGCACAGGTGCCCCCGAACGGCCTCGAATCCACGATCGCCACCTGCCATCCCGCTTTGCGACAGCGCGACGTCACCGCCGAGGCGGCGGATCCCGTTCCAATGGCGATCACATCAAATTTTCTAGTCACCGTTTCCTAACAGCATATTGCATTTATTCAGACACGAACTCGCTCCGCTGTAGGATGATCGAATCATGCGGCCTGAAGGCTATGAATACCTGTTGGTTGTCCCGCTGCTGATTGGGTCGTCGCTGCTCGCGTTCGATTTGCGTGCGCAGGATCGGACCGCACCCGAGGCTCTTGATGTAAGCACGACGTTCACCTTGGACCAACTGGCAGCGCGGGTCGCTACCAACCGTGTCGTTTTCATCGGCGAGACGCACAACCGTTACGACCATCATCTAAACCAACTCGAACTCATAAAGCGCCTTCATCAAGCGGACCCGCAACTGGTGATTGGGGTGGAGTACTTGCAACAGCCCTTCCAACAACCGGTAGACGACTACATCGCCGGGCGGATCAACGAAGCCGAATTTCTCCGCGCGACGGAATACTTTCAGCGCTGGGGATACGACTATCGGTTGTATGCGCCGATTTTCCGTTATGCGCGCGAGCAGCGTATTCCTGTGCGG
>Ga0182016_10008651_pt1 | contig 10250 bp, 14 predicted proteins | sample 712S2MmetaG_FD_120491 | JGI IMG/M metagenome (GOLD analysis project Ga0182016, IMG submission 120491) | Permafrost microbial communities from Stordalen Mire, Sweden - 712S2M metaG | ecosystem: Environmental > Terrestrial > Soil > Wetlands > Permafrost | place: Sweden: Stordalen | collected... | reverse complement strand
TAATTATTTATTTATATATAAATACTATCATTCAAACCAATACCACTTCACTTTGTCGCTTTCGTACTCATCATCAGAAATCAATAAACATGCACAGAGAATTCGATCTTCAAATTTTACCAAGTACATATCATTGTTCAATGACTCGGATACAAACGATCCATATTTTCGCACTTCAAAAGCAATACGTTGAACCCATGGTGAAGATTCAAACTTTTTATAAACTTCATATATTAGTTTGGCATTTGGATCATCGGCATCGGTATCTATATCATGTAAGAGTGAGAGATTGAATATACCGAATTTTATTTCTGGATCAGAAAATGGACCATCACATATAACTTCGTTTTCAAGACTTTTTAGATATTTATCATCTTGTATTTTACGATAGATTTTCCAAAAAGGTTCTTTTAGTTTGTCATCACTTAAATGAAGCGTTAGATTAGTACCATGAATTACTTTCATGTCATGCCAACTCATCCAACATACTGACTTGTTAAAATTAGTTACACATCGTTCGTAATAAGATTTTTCGTGCTTGTAATAATCATTTCCAAAAAACGCTTCACCACCACAATTTCTAAAAAGGGGTATATGCGCAAAAAGTTTGATCGCAATTTGTCGTACTATAGTCGACTCATTATAAATGCAGAAAACAGCGGTCATTTCTATGATATTTTTGTCGTGTGAAAATCCATCATGATTATACGTATAGGCAAGTAGTGTTTCCTTATCAACATCATTCTCGTACGGTATAGGATCCGATTCACATAAGCTCACCGCTAACATTTCCATATACCAGTCATAATGTTTGGTATCTATAGAAAAAGTAGACTTCATTGACTGATTATCAATTTCAGACATTGAATCTTTAATGGCATCTTCAACACATTCAATGTCATTTGATTCATTATCCCAATTATAAGCGCATACAGTATTGACAGGATTATCGAGCAAACTTTGCTTAAAGATCATAAGCGCTTCTCTAAATGACCTCAGTTTAATAGGTTTCTTAACTTTCAACGGTATGATTATACTATCCATTTTCATAATTTTTATGAAAATTATTAAAAAAAATATTCAATATAAAATGGATAACCGTATTTTTTCTTTACGAGAGGCATCAGCTGATGTGATCAGAAGACGTCATCTTATATATCCACCTGAAAATCATACCTTTCCGGGTTTTGGATTAGCTGATACTTCAGATACCACTTGGCATCGTTTTTGGATCGAACGATTAAATATAAGAAATGCTCCAATGTCAAACAGGAGTATAAGACTATCAATGAATTTGAATCCATCAGATAATAAATACTTGAAACGAGATATAATCAAGTACAACGCCGATATCAATCATATGAATGTTTATACGCCAAGACTTGGTTCGCCGTTTTATTATCACGCATCAGCTTTCGAAAATCGAGATATTCCAAAATCAGCACTTATAATTATGAATGAAGCTTTGTGTCGTTTAGCTACAGGAGCTTCTAGTAATAATCCACTCGATATCGACAGCGCTCCATCTGATGAAGAGGAAGAATATTCTGATGAAGATGACTATTGGTGATTCAAAATTGAAAAAATAATAGTTATTATTATTTAATTTATCTCTGCATAATGTCGTTCACAAGACTTGAAGCATTTAATTCTCTCAAAAATTATGAGTTGTTTAACGATGACAATTTGGATATGTTATCATCATTGTTAGAAAACGATCAACTAGATTTGGTATCATTTTGGATTCAGAAGTCGAACGGTGATGATATGCTCGATGATGTTTTGGTAGTAGAATTATTCAACTATCCAGAAGCTCTATTAGAATGCCTATGTAGAGGTATTGTGAACATTACTTGGATTTATAATCGGTTCCGTTTACACCTATTATACGATGATGTTATATCTTTATTACAGCTGAACTATGGCGATAAAGATTGTAATCTTCTAGCTAAACTTGTTATCAAAAAATCAAGTGTTGATGGTGTCAAATTATTCTTTGATACCTACCCTCATTTGATTAAACGTCATCTTAAACTATTAACATCACATAAAACATATGGATATGAATATATATTGTACTGCCGTTCTATGGGTGTAAACGTAGATTATCCTATCAAACTTGTTAGTAATGTTACTTCATATAAACTAAGTAGAGAACATAGTACAATGGTTTACAAACGATTATGGGATACGTATATAATACATTATGAACGTGACGAACTTCCAACAATAATTGCTAAATTCTATGATTCTGGAAAATTTTGTAGACCATCAACAGATCAACTGTCTAAATGGAGACTTGAAGATAAGCAAATGTCTAATCGTATTGAAATGTGTCTCAATTATTGTAATCGGGGTATTATGCGTCAAAAAGAATTAACTCACAAATATGGATATGAATGGTACTTTAAATGGATAAAACGGAGTATGGATCCTAATAATCCATCGGGAACTCAAATCGTCAAATGGCGAAAAGAGATGAAACATATTTATAAACAAAATGGATGGTCAAAAAAATAATATATTAATGAATACATATAGGTAATACTGTATGATCTTGATTAGATAAGAACTAATATTGGTTTTCACCAATAGACTTGATCCTGTTAATATCAAGCGTTGCCCACATTTGACACCGTCCCATTATGTAATGGAACAGGGTTGGAACATTTTATTTTTATCATGATTTAACCATTCTTACCATTTATTTCCATTTTAAATGTTAGGTCCGAAGGACGGACCGCCCTATGCGGGCCAGGTTTGAATGTAGTTCTTACATTAATTTCATTTTTAAGAAATGTAAAATCTCTCACGATCTTCAATCATGGAAGATCGAAATATCAATCCTAATAAAGGAGATAACTTCTGGCCCGCATAGCGGCGGTCCGTCCTATGGACCAGTACTACCATGAAGGAGAAACTTCATCGATAAACTATTATCTCCGTTTCTATAATATAGAAAAATATCCTTTTAAACGTTTCAAAAATTGATTTTATTCATCATATAATCTACACATTGTTCAACTTGTTCATCTTGTTCATCTGAAACAACAACATCAGCATTTGGATTACCAGTCCAAGCAGAAGCACGATTTTTGCTTACATAGTTAATAATATTCTTTGCTTTATATTATTTATTATTTATTTTATTAAAAATAAATAGATGTCATCATGTACTGATCCAACAAAATTATTTTATGCTCCATGTTCAGATATGTTTAAAATTAATTCGGTATATGGAAATATGTATATCATTAAAGTAAATCCAGGAGGAGTTCTCTATTCCGGAAATGCAAATGTATATATGTCTAACTCACATCTACCCATAGGTTCAGACTATTACAACTATAATGGAACATCTAAAGATAAGGCAGAGTTAAATCAGCGAATTGTCAATGCTCAACAGGATGTCGACGCCATAGTTACATCACTTCCAGATATAGAACCGTTAATTGCATCTTCATGGTATGGATCTTTTCAGACTGCCACATTATATTCACGCAAGTCATCCGTACAAGCATGTAAAAATGGTGAGTGTATAATTGCATTGCGTGTAAAACGAAACATGCCATTGGTATATATCAATATTGAATCTATGATGACTATATTAAATTTTTTGAAAAATAATAGAGATGTCGTTCATAATTCACATATAATTTTTAAAGCTATAAAAACTGCATTCTTCAACGGATTACCATTAGGTATTTCATTTGACGACTATCATAAATATTTTAATAGGAAAAGTTATTACAACGAGGATCGTATTTTTAATAATTTTATTCGTAGTTATATCACTAAAATAGTGGGAGATATTGATATAGGCGGTTATTGTTCTGAAAGTCAAAATACATTTCACGAAGAATACTGTATTTGGAATGCGGCAAGATATCTTCAACGTGACTTATCAAACGTAAATGATTATTTGTACAATCCGTTTGTAGCAATAACCGAATCACCTATAAAGGAATGGTTGGTGTTAATGTCGTCATTCCAAACTTATAACGTTTTTGGACATCAAGGAAATTATTTAGATCATAGCAGTTGGGCATGTTTAAATGCGGAAGATCATGTCTCACTTTTGAGACCTTATAAACGGTATTTTAAATACGCTCATTTTGAAAAACTTTCAAGTCTTTGCGCCTTTTTACATGATATTGGAAAGATAAGTGAACAACATGATTCTATTGGTACAATCAAAAAGAAAAACTATACTGCCTACATATCAGGCGATACTGAAAAAGTTAAACATGGCTACTTAGGAGCATCATTAATCATGTTTGATATGAATATTGAAAATATGTCAGTTGAACTTTAGCTAAAGCTTCTTGATCATCTGGATTACGAAATAAGCGTTTGTCATACTCGTCGATGTCAATGGTATTCATTTTTTTATTAAATGAATAATTTATTTTTGATGTAATAATCACTTATTGGAAAATGGTACTATAATTTTTTTTAAAATATTCACACGTATCTATGTTATAAACGTAATTGTGACCATTAGGACACCATACTTCTTTAGTTGGTCTTGAATTGGTTTGAGTACCACCTATTTCGTTGCATACTGGACACTTCATTTCAGTATAAACTTTATTTTTAACTTATAAAAAGTATCATTTAAACATAATTTTTATACTTTAGTACACTAATTATAAAATACTCACTTGTAGATATGATATACTATTCGAACACCATACTTATTTAGTTAGTCTCATACTGGTAGCAAATAGAAGCTCATTATCTCCCATTCATTTTATAGTAATATTTTACTATAACAACAAGTTCCATTTATTTTTGATACAATCACTTCTTCTAGTATATTTAAGACACATTATTAACTATCAAGCCCACCCATCTATTGATGGAATTGGATGCATTGTCCAAATCTACAAAAGATGCAGCATAGTTGCCGTTTAGATAATCCCGCACTTGAGATAGAGTTGAATTTCTATAAGTTGCCAATAGATCCAACACTTCTTGAGAAGGTAGAGAATCAAATAGCACCATAATTGATTGTTCAATAGCTATCATTTTTTTTACAGAGGATGAATAGACTGCATCTTCAGATAGTCCCATACTAGCTATAGCCTCTAGCAGCAATGCATCCCATTCATTTAATAAAGTAGATAATTCACTTCCAACAGATGTTGATGTTGAATAATTTAAAGCTTCACCTATCAACCTGTTTGTTGATATCAAACGTTCTAATGTCATTGAAGCGCTATCATGGTTTGTCAATGTTGAAAACATCAACAGTCTTTCAAAATAAACTTTAGACATAAATAGCTGTTTCAAGTTGTCCATACAGTCGCATTGAATGGTCGATAGTACTTTACTATGTGGTACTGACGTTGTTATAGCTGTTGTTGTGGTTGATGGTTCGACTGGATTATAATAAGGTGGCATCTGCTGTGATCCAATTACTATAGCACTAATAACAAGAGCCAGTAGTAAAGCTCCGAATATGACACCTAAAATTACGGAAAGTTGAAAATTATTTAATACCATCTATTTTTTAAATAATTATACGAAATGATTTTTTTAAATAAATAATTTACTTGAAATAATTTAGTAGCATAATGTCTGGTGAATGGAGCAATACATCATCTATGAATTGTACTCCAAGCACATCACAACCACCATCACCAAGATCGGGATCATCTCCTCAAGAAATACAATCTATGCTACGTCAGTTTGGAATGCCTGAAATTAAGCGTAAGGGTTCATTGACTCCAAATGAGCAACAACAAGTTGGTCAAGCTATCAATAATCTTCTAAAACGGCTTTAACATAAATTATTGGATGATCTCCAACAATATAGTTCATCAAAGATTGGTCTCGTTCTAATGATGGGTTATTCTCATCGAAATAAAGTATAATTGTATACCTATGAGATCCACCAAATGATAGAGAATCGCAGTATTTTAATAATATTTTCACTCTTTCTTCGACTTGAAAGAAAGACATATTATGGTGGTGACATCGTTCACAACTAAACATATTTATTTTATAATAAATATCATGTCTTTATGACTGAACCATTTTCATACTTCCGATCAGAGAAAACAGTAATTTAGTCATATTATCAGGAAGACCCAATGCTTCACTAACTTCAGTTCGTAATGATTCATCAGCTAAATTCTTTTGCAGTTCTTCTATAGGTTCGTCTGTAGAAATGACCATATTTTTCAATGCATTCTGAAATTCTTCAGTCTTGTAGGCTTCTGTTAGAATGTTTCCCATTTCTTCCATATCTTTATTAGCTACAGCTTCTGTGAATTGAGATTTAAGAGTGTCCATTTTATATAAAAAAAATTTTCTTTTAAATGTTCCAAGTTGAATAACCTTCAGTTAAAAATTGTAGAAATACAGGACTTTGTTTTGTAATATCTTTTTTACTTATAGATTTAATATATCGCTGTTGGATAAGCATACTTTCTAATACTTCCTTTTCAGATTCAAGATATGATGTAGATAGTTTTTGCTTTTTATTTGCAGGAATCATTGGAGCTCCTGTATAGTCAATACCAACAAGTATAACAATTGATAACATAGCGCTTGTAGTCCAAAATGGACGAATTAACTTGATATCTTTAAAACATGATGACAGTGATAAAATAAAATCTTGTTCTATAGGTAATACGGTGATGTTTATAAGAATACCTCCCTTTTTTAGTACTGGAAGTAGAACTTCATTTAATTCATCTTCAGCATTAGTTTGTATAGCGACAGCAACTCCTTCAGGATTAGAGTCCTTAATCTGAGCGATGCGTTTTTTAGGATCCTTATCCATAAGTCGCACTATTCGTCTAAGATCTATATGAGGCTCGTCTACAAGAGAATCAGTATATGATGTCCAACCGATGGTATTACTAAACCTAAACATCATATATTGCATCCAACCTAAAGCATAAGCGTCTTCGCCATTAACAAAATATGAAAATGCATCCTCAGGAAAAACAGAGTACTTAGATCCTGGGAAGAGTTTCAAAAGACTATCAGCTTCAACAGCTAAAGCCATTTCTAATGATGATAGAGGTGTAGGTAAATATACACCTTCAGATAAAGGATAGGCCCATTCTATAACATTTTGATGTGATTCATTTTCATCCACTAATTGTTGCCACTGCTTTAACATTTTCAGTATAAACCTTTTTTAAATTACAAATAAAAAATCAGTGTTTAAATATTATTTTAAATATAGTTCAAATGATCTATGATGTTGTTATTATAGGTGGTGGTGTCGCCGGGTTGTACGCAGCAGAAACATTTATTGAGAAAAATTCAACTATGAAGATACTTGTGATTGAAGAGTCTAACACTTTGGGTAAAGATGCAGAGAATCTTAAATTATATAACGATGATACCTTGGCTATGACTTGGTTAACAAAATATCATGCATCTATCATAACGCCGGATATAAAGCGTAAATTTTGGTATCAAGATCAACTAATTGATGCACCATCTATAGTCTGTTTAGATGAGATCCCACGTCCACATTCATATCAGCGATCCGTGTTTAATTTTGGAGAATGGCTGGATATGACTATGACTGATGATTTCATATTTTCATCAGTTTGCAGTTATTATTTAAAAAATGATATAGTTGATACGTTATGTAATTTTCGAAATAATGATAATATTGCAGTTGTAAAATGGCGCTCATTTTTCAAAGGTGTTGTTACGTATCTCAAATTTAAAAAAGTTCAAATTAAAAAAAATACAGTAATTTATTCTTTGTCAAGAAAACGAAATCTATGGCGTTGTCAAATTGTATCTGGATCTCCTATATACGCTAAACATGTAATAGTTACATTATCATCAAAATCGACTGCTGACTTATTAAAACATTCAGATACCATAGATTTTTCTGAAAAGTTGGATCTATTGAGTCAAATAAAAACGAGATCAATAACTAAAGTTGTTATTGTATTCAAAGATAACATCAATATCATAGAGACTATTCTAGATTCTATAGATCAACTCGTATGCGGACCACCTTTTATATCCATATCACCAATAGATAGATTTCAACGAACATATGTTGTTAATTATAATCGAGATCTTATGGATATCACCACCGAAGATCAAATCAAGTTGATACAAGAAACGTTAATATATAAGTTTGTTGATATAAAAATTAAAATAGACAAAGTGTTCATTTACCATCACCAAATGCATACATACGAACCATTGCCTCAAGAGTACTCTTCTAGAAATAAGTTTTTAGGTCATCTTGTACATCTCAACAAAAATTTGACATATATTGGTGAGACTGTCGCTTTGAGTCATGGTTCAATAGAAAGTATACTACAGCAACTATAATTTATTTATAAAAATAAATAAACTAATAATAATCATCGCACTAATTATTTCTTGCGTGTACCTGCTGCTGGTTTACGAGGAATAGTAAACTTTGGTGGAACAAAGACCGCAGGTTCTTCTGCATCAGGTTCCGAGCCTTGATTTTCCTCTGCATCAGCTGGATCAGCATCAGTTTCCTGTTCTGCTTCTGCTGAATCTTCAGCTGCATCCTCTGGAGGCTCTTCAGTTTTGGGTACCTTCTTTTGTTGATATGGTGCCTTCTTAGCCTCGGATTGATATACAGTTCCTGTAAGAGGCAGCGTATCCGCAGGCTTTGATGCCTTTGCCTTTTTCTTAATTTCAAGCCATTGGGCATTGAAAGACTTGACAGCTTCAAGACCCAGTTTTTGTTGAAGTTCTTCAGCAGCTTCATCCTGATGAGACTCGTCAGAAGCTTCTGTGAAATTGTAGATGATTGCGCTCTTAATAGAGTTGGCGCTAGAGTAGTTCAAAGCACCACAATCGATTTGGTAGTAGGTGACACGAGCACAGAATGAAAATCCTACACCACTCAAAAGATCAACTGCTTCCTCAAATGAACATCGTTTTCCAGTTTCAGGATCGCTAAGTGGTTGCTTCATGATATCTGTAAAGATGGTTTGGAATTTATCGCGACCGGAAAGGAAAAGACGAGTAAGGGGTTGACCTCCTTCAATAGGTTGCTTACTTTTCTTATCAAATGGCATGAAAAATGATGTGAAGTACTTTTCTTCAGCAAGTGTGCGATACTTGGCCAACTTATCCTTTGATGCAGTTTTGGGAGGGCCGTTCATGATTTCGTAGTTTTCAATAATCAACTCCAAAATACGCTCATTGTACTGCATTACAAAGTTGTCATAGAATTCTTGATTATTACCCTCTGCAAGTTCAAGTGTTCCTGTTAGTTGATGAAGAGTATATCCTTTCTTTGGATTGGATTTAACACCCGTTCGATTGACGAGGGCAGGAAGATCAACTTGCAATCCATCCTTCACTTGACCATTAGGATACTCGTACTTCAACTTGATTGACCACACAGTGAGATCATCACCCTTCTCGTCTTTTACTTGACGAGATTTTGGCTTATCAGCTGTAAGATTTTTTGGGATAAATTGAGATGGTTTAATAGCTAGAGACATGTTTGATATATTAATAAAAATAACTGGGCTGTTAAAAAAAAATCAATTGGCGGCCTCTCGTGCTCTTTTTTTTATATTCTAAAGATATAAGATTGATTAATTAAACAATTAATATTATATATTTATACTTACTTACATTATGCAGATCAAAGATCATCGTCAGTTGTCTAGCTCTGCAGAACGACTTTGGACATTAGCTATTAAATGTCTACCAATTTTGGAAAAGGATATAACTGGGCTAACACTACTTCAACAATGCGAACTTACGGAATTGCAAGTTGCTTTGGATCTTACAAAAAGGCAAATGAATCCTACATATGTTGAAAAGCTTACCAATAAAATAAAATTGTACCCTCGTATTACCAAAGTGTTCATTGCAGAGTATGCAGATGGTAGTCTCATCGAAATGATACAAAAAGAAGATGATGAAGATGGATTTTACGCTAGGCTACAATTTATCAGACAACTAATAAGAGATAGCGATCAAGATGAAATGGAACTAAAGCGTATTCAACTTATGGATATGACTCAACCTTTTTCGCAACATGTGAAAAACAGTATCAAGTCATCTTGGTCGAGAAACGAAGCTGTATGGGTGAAATTGTATTTCAAGGATTGGTTTTAACCAATGGACTTGAGGTCTTAAAGACATCAAGCGTTGCTCACATTTCACGCCGTAATCAATGGTAATACCACTGATTCAGGGTTGGAGCATTTTATTTCAAAGCCTCGACAATAGCGCTCAGGTCTAACACCATGTTTCATATG
>Ga0182016_10008649_pt1 | contig 10251 bp, 9 predicted proteins | sample 712S2MmetaG_FD_120491 | JGI IMG/M metagenome (GOLD analysis project Ga0182016, IMG submission 120491) | Permafrost microbial communities from Stordalen Mire, Sweden - 712S2M metaG | ecosystem: Environmental > Terrestrial > Soil > Wetlands > Permafrost | place: Sweden: Stordalen | collected... | reverse complement strand
TCCGGCGATCACCGTGAGCTGCAGTGCTCGAAAGACGATCCCTACATCGAGTACCGCGACTGCGTGAACGCATCCACGCGCGACAACAACGCCAAGGTGCGCATGGCCCAGGCCGCGACGGCGGCGCGACGCGCCTAAGGCCCCCTCCGGTCCGGGGCCCCGACGAAATGGCTCTCGCTGTATCGAATAATCAAGCAAGACGCCCCGGACAGGAGTCCGAGGCGCCTTGTCTTCAAACCCAGCTAAGCGCGTCGCGCCTACTGATCGTTGCCGGCCAGGACGCTGCGCGGGCTACGAGCGGGGGTTAGGTTTTCGTAGATCGCGGTCAGTTGGGGCCGGTTGATCTTGCCCACGGCATCGGCAACCAAATGGTTCACGCAGTTCAAGTCCGGGGCGACATGCGGAAGCGCGGGGTCGGGCTGATCGATGCAGGTTTGGCGCGCCACGGTTTCGATGTGGACGTAGAGCGCCTGGACTTGGGCGGGATTGTCATAGTTCACACGGTCGACGTGCAGCCTCACCGATTGGGTCACAAAGTCGCCGGCCAGAGCGTGGCCGGACAACAGGGCAGTAGCCGCAGCCGCAGAAAATAGCACCTTAAGCATAGGTCGTTTCCTCCAAGGCGTCCGGTGATTACCGGGCTCGCTCGTTGCGAGTGTTGTGTTGAATGTTATTCCCAGCTTCGAAGAAATCAACCGGACAATTACCCGGGCAGCTAGACCATTATTGCTTGTATATTAGCCAACCTGGACAATATCGTCGGATTTGCTCCTAATTTAGGCGGGCGCGGCGCCTATAATTTGGGCGACATCAACTTGGACACGGCCCTAGCAGAGTCGTTTCCCAAGACCAATCAACGTTTTGTCGAAAAATGGGCGCCGTTGTGGGCCCCGCCCGAGCGGTCGGCCTGCAGCGTCAGGCCGTCCGTGCTCGAACCCGGCGATCAGTCCCCTACGCGCCTTGATTTGTAGGTCCTTTATGCCCGCGCGCCGGGACTCCGATCGACCCTTTATCCCCTTCGGCGGGAAACTACGGTCGATCCTGATGAGCCCGCCGGGCGCTCGACAACGAGCGCCGCGGCGAATTGCGGGATGGAGACATGAAGTTGATGAAAGACGCTGTTCCCCGGGCGCGGCGAGCCGCCGATGTGCTGTCGACTATTCTTGATAACGCCGGCGTAAACGCCGGCAGCGCCGTGCGTGTCACCGGAAAGGGCGGCTTGGCGCCGCTGATCTGGCTGTGCCGCCGCGGCTTCGACGACGTGGCCTATGTCCACTATCACGGCGGCGGCCCCAGAGATCCGGCCGATGTGCTTCTGATCCTACAAAGCACTCCGCCGGCCGAACTCGAACACCTTCTCAATGAGCGTCCATGCGTGCGCGAAGGCGGAGTGCTGATCGTGCAGACCCCCGCCGTGAAGACCGCAGACGGGCGCGATCCCATCCACCTGATCCTCGAACGAGCCGGATACCTTGTGGAGCGCTGCATCCCTCATCGATCCAATGAAGTCCATGTCGCCCGCCGGCGAACCACTGCCGCTTGTCGTCAGGCGGCGTGAGGCGGCTGTTGTCGCAAGAGGATCGATTGATGATTCAATCCCATCCCTGGCTATCGCGCACAGTAATCACTGGCGCCGGCGCCGGAGGCTTTGTCAGTCTGTTAGTGGCAAGCCATTATTTCCAATCGGCGGCCGATCCGCTTCGGGTATTGGCGTTTATCTGGTTCTTTGGCTTCGGAGCCGCGAGGTTCGCGTTGGACCTCAAGGTCGACGCGGAAAAGATCGAGCGGTCTCCAGACATACGTTGATCCACTGAAGGGACACGGGCGACCGCTCACCTTTACAGGCTCCGCGAACGCCTTGAACGGGGCTCATGCCGAGGACCGCGATCGTTTCGGTGGAAGCGCCGCTGCGGGCTCCAAGTCCCCTCAATTTTGATGAGGCCTTTATGTGCCCGCCTGCAGGTCGAGATCGAACGCTTATGGGCCTTGGGTTCATATTGGCGGTTGAAAGCTAGACGCCACATGGCCGAGCACGGCGCCCCGCCGGTATTAGCGACGCCCTGATCTGGATCTTTGTCCAATGCGTTCCCCACGGAATACCGCCCTTCGACCCTGCTCAATCGTCTCCGACGATCCTGATCCAGACGCGTTTCCCGAGCGTGAGTCCCCTGACGCGTCGGGAAAAGGCGGCGGGCGCTTGTTTCGTCCCAACAGCGTCCGCCGCCTCGTTCCCTCATTGACCAGTCGCTATGTCACAAGGGCCCGATCTCAAGCCGAAGCCGGACCGCCTGCTCGTCTGACCTTTGCGGCAATCTCCAGTTGGCTCGTCATCTGCATAGCCATAGGGGTCGTTCGAGCATACGGCTTTCACGAACCCGCTGCGGCGAGCGCTGTTACCGCGAGCCCCAGTCCCATTCGGCCTCAGAGGCCCAGTTGGCGATCAAATCCCCCTATTCAGGTCAGTGAACCGGCGCGGCCGTGATGACTGAGGTCACCGGTGCATCGACATCTGCTCCAGGATCGGAGTCAGCGTGAGGGCCGGGAAATAGGCCAGCCCGCCGATGATCAGGATCACGCCGATCAGCAGGCCACCGAACAGGGCGGTGTCGGTGGGCATGGCGCCGGCGGAGAGCTCAAGGCGCGGCTTGGCCGCTAGGGCGCCGGCCAAGGCCAGCACCGGGACGATCACGGCGAACCGCCCGAGCGCCATCGCGAGCGCCAAAGTCAGATTGTAGAACGGGGCGTTGGCCGACAGCCCAGCGAAGGCGCTGCCGTTGGTCGCCGCGGCGGAGGTGTAGGCGTAGAGGATCTCCGACAGCCCGTGCGGCCCGGTCGCCTCGCGCCCGGCCAATCCCGCAGGCAGGACCGCAGCGATGGCCGTGAAGCCCAGGGTGATGATCGGAGGCGCCAGCGAGGCCAGCATGGCGAACTGCACCTCCCGCGTCTCGATCTTCTTGCCGAGATATTCCGGGGTGCGTCCCACCATCAAGCCGGCGACGAACACGGCAATGATGGCGAACAGCAGCATGCTGAACAGGCCTGAGCCTGGCGCGCCGACGATAACCTCGCCGATCTTCATATTGGCCATCAGAACGAGGCCGCTCAGCGGCATGTAGCTGTCGTGCATGGAATTGACCGCACCGTCGGCCGAGGCGGTGGAGACCTCCGCGAATAGGCTTGAGCCGGGCGCGCCGAAGCGCGTCTCCTTGCCTTCCATGTTGGGCCCGTTGACGCCCAGATAGGACAGCGCCGGATTACCCTGCGCCTCGGCGGCGTAGATCACCGCCACGCCGCCCACGAACAGGATCGCCATCACCGTCAGCAGCACCCAGCCCTGCCGGGTCGATCCGATCATCTTGCCGAAGGTGTGGGTCAGGGCTGCTCCAACCACGAAGATCAGCAACATTTCCAAGAGGTTTGTGAAGGCGTTGGGGTTTTCGAAGGGATGGGCGGAATTTGCGTTGAAGAAGCCGCCGCCATCGCCGCTGAGCAGCTTAATCGACTCCTGCGAAGCGACCGGCCCCACCGCGATCGACTGATGGGCGCCTTCGACGGCGATCGAGGCCACATTAGCGGCGAGCGTCTGGGGCGCGCCCTGAGCCAGCAGCACAACCGCGCCGAGGATCGACAGCGGCAGGAGGACGTAGAGCACCGAACGGGTCAGATCGACCCAGAAGTTGCCGATGGTCTCGGCGCCCGACCGCGCGAAGCCGCGTATCAGCGCCATGGCCACGGCCACGCCGGCGGCGGCCGACAGGAATGAGGCGACAGCGATGCCCGCCATCTGGGACAGATGGCTGAGGGCGCTTTCGCCGGCGTAGGATTGCCAACTGGTGTTGGTGACGAAGCTGATTGCTGTGTTGAACGCCAGGTCCGGCGCCATGCCCTGAAAATGCTGAGGATTGAACGGCAGCCAAGCCTGGGTCCGCAGAAGCCAGTAAAGGATCAGCACGCCCAGCAGATGAAAGGCCAGTAGGCAGAGCGAATAGGTAAACCAGCCCTGTTCGCGCGTGGGGTCGATTCCGGCGAGGCGATAAAAGCCCCGCTCGATCGGCTCGATCAGCACGTGCGCGAAGGTTCGCTGACCGGAGAAGACCTTGGCCATATAGCGCCCCAGGGGGACAACGCAGGCCCCAAGCAGGGCTAGGAACGCTGCGATCTCCAGCCATCCGGTCAGTGTCATGCGGTCGCCCCCAGGATGAACCAATAACGGTCAGTTTCGGCACGGGAAGGCAGCCGGCGCAACATGACGCTTGGGCGCACAGGCTCATTGAGCATCCCGATGACCCACAGGGCGGCGTGGAGCAGCCAATGCCCGAACCGAAATTGTGAGCGCCGCCCGTCCGCTACGGCGAATGTCGCTCAGCCGAGACGATCGCCTTCCACGCCATTGGGCGTAAATCCAATCGCAGCGAGCCGCTTGTGCGCGTCCTCGATGCGGCCGCAAACCTAGCCATGCGTTGGGGTGTTAGACATTGTCGATCACGTACACCCTCGAGATACCGAGACTGTATGCTTCCTCGACGGTCGCGCCTATGGCGACGACCCAATCGATTTCCGGATACAGTGACGTGGAGTGCGGGCTTGCTCTATAGGCTTCCCAGCCGCCCCGCATTGGGCCGGTTACGCCAGCCCATACGTACAATGCATCAGGATCGTTCCTCTCGGCTTGCGGATCACCGCTGCGAAGCGAGTGGAGGATACCGGCGGGTTTCAATGATTGCTGCATTGGCCAAGGACCCAAATAACGGCGGCGCCTGAAATAGGCGCGGCGCCAAGGACCGACGTGCGCGCTAGTCCGGATCGTTAGTACACGCCCAAAAGCCATAAAGGTTCGATGCGGCTTTCGGGGCGACAGGATAAACGCCGGATCAAGATCAAAAGGCGGGGTCCCAAGAACCATCTATCGACCAGCCGCCGGACGCCAGCGAGCGCCGGTCAGGGTCGTTCTGCGCGCTGGCATCCCGGCGGAAAGCCGTCATCGTGACGCGTGCCGCTGCTCTGCGTCGTGGACCCTCCATCATGATAAGGGATGGTGGACACAGCAGTGGTCACAGTTGAGCGTCAGAGAGAGACTGGAAAACTGTCTCCGCAACCTCGCAACGCGTTGGAAAGGTTTGGAAAATTTGGCGCGCCCGGAACGATTCGAACGTCCGACCCTCAGATTCGTAGTCTGCGCTCAATCCTTATAAGTCATTGAATATACACATAAGACTTTTTGAAAAAGTGTGAGTGCGTGAGGGTGTGTGTGCTTTTTGCCCTAAAATGCAGACTTTTTCGGCCACCCGCACTTTTTTCTTCGTGGGGCGGCCGAGAGCCCGCCAAGCACCCCGCCAACTATGAATTGGCGGGGTATGGCCTTTCCCCGGAAGGCCATTAGCCGTTGTCCCACAACGGCTTTCATACCCCCGCAACCGTCGGGCTAACCGCCCGACTTCGACCGTTTTCCCTGTACGTTGGGGCCTGGAGCGCCAGCCCCTCCGTCCGGGCTCCGAAGGCGCGCTAGATAGCGCGCCTTCTTCGGGGGTTCGCGGGTCTTTCGACAGCACGCCGCTCACCCCAAAACGGTCGAAGTCGGGCGCTTCGCTCCCTCGCTGCCGCAGCCACTCATCGCGGCGTAGATACCGCCGCTCTTTGCGGGCGGACAGCGGGGCCGACGGTTGCGGGGGGAATGCGTCGTCCGTGCCGGGTCACATCCGAATGGCGGCAGAGCCGCGGGGTGTCGGGGCGACACCCTCCGAAGGCGCTCATCCCGCGCAGGCGGGAATGAGCGCCCGCACCTAATTTATCTCGCCGCCAGGGCGGCTCATTTCCTTCTCGCCACGCCTGCAGTACGAAGAGGTCGCACCGCTTGAGCCGCTCGAAGCCCCGCTACGCAAGGCTCACGAGCGCGCAGCGCGTTAACGACATCTCCCCCTAAAATCCCTGCGTCTCTGCCGGCAAGGCTTGCGTCACTGGCCCTGCGAAACATGCATGAGCAGGGCGACCAGCGGCGCGTTGATATAGTAGTTGTTGCGCCCGTGCTGGTGCTTCTCGACGAAGCCCGCGGCGGCGAGTTGGTCGAGATATTTCGCCGCCGTCTGGCGCGTGACGCCGAGGTCGGCCTGCAGAAACTCGATCCGCGTGTAGGGGTGGCGGAACAGGTTGTTGAGCAGGTCCTGGGAATATCGGACCGAAGGATGGGCGCGCAGCCGCCGCTTGTAGTCGGCCATGAGCATGCGCATGCCCTCGATCAGTTCAAGCGTCTGCTGCGATGTCTCGGACACCGCACGCAGGATGTAGAGCAGCCAGGATTCCCACGCATCGTCGTCGCGCACCGTCTGGAGCAGGCGGTAGTAGTCGGGCTTGTGCGTGGTGATGTAGCGGCTGAGGTAGAGGATGGGGATGTCCAGAAGGCCAACGCGGGTCAGGTAAAGGACGTTGATGATGCGTCCGATCCGGCCGTTGCCGTCCGAAAACGGGTGAATGCTTTCGAACTGATGGTGGATCAGTGCCATCTTGACCAAGGGGTCCAGAGGGCTCGCGTCGTCGTCGTTGATGAAGCGTTCGAGGGCGGTCATGTGGGCGATGATCTCGCCCTGATCTTGCGGTGGGACATAGACGAGCGCCCCGGTCGCCTCGTTCTTGAGGGCCGTTCCCGGAGTCGCACGAAATCCCTCGGTGGTGCGCTTGAGGACGCGAAACATCTCGATGATTGCATTGTTGGTCAGCAGGCCGTGGTTCTGGCCCAGGCTGTCGAACCCGCATTTTAGGGCGTCCCGGTAGCTTGCCACTTCCTTGGCGGCCGGCGAGCCGGGGCCATCAAGAAATAGACTAGCTTGGAACAACTCGTCCTGGGTGGTGACGATATTCTCGATTTCCGAACTGGCCTTCGCCTCTTGCAGAGATAGCGTATCGATCAGAATGGATTGGTTAGGGATGCTGGCCGCCCGCCCCTTGAGTTCGGCCAGGTGCCGATGGGCACGGGTCAGCTCGCGCAGCACGGCGGGTGTTTCGAGCTCACCCGGCGGCGGCAAAGCCGGCAGTTGATAGGTCGGCTTTAACACGTGCCCGCCCTCATGTTCGCGAATCTGGAACTTTTTAACATGAAGTGCCCAGCATGTTAAACGGGCGGATGCGTCTGCCCGTCTTGGCCGGGCGGGGGAATGCGTCGTCCGTGCCGGGTCACGTCCGAAGGTTGGCGACGAAGTCGCGGGGTGTCGGGGCGACACCCTCCGAAGCGCTCATCCCGCGCAGGCGGGAAGGAGCGCCGGCACATTGCTGTCAGCGGCGCACAGCGCCGCTTCCAAATCCGCCTCAGCCATGGCCCATCGCACCAGCATTCACGCTTTGCGCGACGGTCGCAACCCCGACCGTCGCGAGCTGACGCTGGCACGATGGGCTACCCTCTCCAAATGCCCAGCGATTCGCTGGGTAGTTGACAGCGCTACTGGCAGCCCGTATCTATGAGCGGTGACGTGTTCGAATGGGATGAGGACAAGGCCGAGGCCAACTACCTCAAACACGGGGTTGATTTCCCGGTCGCCATTGAGGTGTTCAACGATCCCTTCGGCATTGAACAAGCCGATCCTCGCAGCGCCGACTATGGCGAGGACCGATTCCTGATCACCGGGATGGGAGGCGGCTCGCTCCTGACCGTCGTGTACAGCACGGAGAGAGCCTCCGCATCATTTCAGCCCGCAGGGCGACGAAGCGCGAACATGACAATTATTACCTCCAGAATTCGCAAGAGTGACGGCCAGCTCGTCCAGGTCCACCCCGATGGCCGCGAGGACGTTATGGAAAAGCGGCCTGTTCGGCCCATGACCGATGCAGAGGTGCACGCGGCGGCGCTCAGCGACCCTGACGCTCAGCCGCTGACGGCTGAAGACTTCCAGCGCATGAAAGCTGTGCCGCGCGCCAAGGTCATTCGCCGCGCGCTGCAGCTAACCCAGGAAGAATTCGCGGCTCGGTATCACATTCCGCTTGGGACGCTACGAGATTGGGAGCAGGGCCGTGCTCAGCCCGACCAGCCGGCGCGGGCTTATTTGAGGGCGATTGCCGGTGACCCCCAAGGAGTCCAGCGGGCGTTGGACACTCAGCCGGCGTGAAATCGGATGTTTCGAACGACTGGGTCTGGGATCGAAAGCGCTATTCAGCGCAACGCCACCTCAACCGGTCATTCGACCCGAAAGGTTCTGGCGCGGGTCGAGGGCGAAGGGGGCCGCTTCCGGGCCGCGAGACCTTTCCCCAAGAAGCTGCCGAGCTTGAACATATCCTCACCCTCGGGCCGCTGTGCGCCGCTTTCCCACGCCGCGAGGGCGAGTTCGGAAACACCAAGACATTTGGCAGCTTCGGCAAGCGAAGCTCCGCGCCGCTCCCGTTCGGCGACAATGAGCGTGCCGATCTCCGCCGCGCTTTTCTTTTTCAACACGTCGGGCCGCATAGCGGTCAGGACCAGCGGGACGCCCGGAATAAGCGGCAGGCGGCGGATAAACTCTTCGACCTCGCGTCGCTGCTTCCATTCGGCCTGGTCTTGATCAGTCATCGCTTTCCCTCCGTGCTCTCCACCGTCAGGCCGCCGGCGGGTGTGTCTACTGCCCGCATGAACGCCAAAGCGACCGATACGCAGCGAGCAGCAGCGCCGGAAGCCGATATTGACCAGTTCCTGGTCGAGGATCGTGAGACATCGCCGAGAAGCTTGCGATCAGGGGGCGATTGGGTCCAGCTTTCCGAGGCTTTGAGTGGTGTTCCGCTGGCTCCGGCCGCTGGCAGTCGGGCGTGTCAATCGGGTGGACACATCCTTCGGCCTAGGTAGAGCCGTTCAGGAAAGGCAGTGGGTGAGATGACAGCTCCGATACCGGACATTGTCAGTTTCCTGGAGACCTACGAACCTGAAAAGCTGCAAGAGGTGCGTCAGCGCCACCCAGAAGCCTCTACGGTCCTGAAATCGAAGGGCGTGACTCTGGGAAGAGCCCAGCAAGGGACGGAAGCAAGGCTGGACGCTGCCCGCATTATGCTCAACAGCGTGGGCGAGGTGACCGCAGCGGCGATCGCTGATGTCGGGCGAAAGCTCCATGCTGGATCGGGTTTGGACGTATGCGGCCGGATCTTAGCCCTGTTGGCCTCCAGTGGGGTGATGGCGGCCTCGGCAGTGCAGCACAGGCCATACCTCGTCCTGGCATTGGGAACCGCCGGGTTTGCCGGGACTGCGGCACCCCTTGTTGCGAAATGGCTGCAGAAGGGTATTTCCGGGCAGACCATGAGCATGGCGTTCGCCAAGCTCCAGAAGCTCTGCTGGGATGCTATGGCCCTATCCGCCGACCTTGATCGAATCTCGCTTGAGGAAAAGGCTAAACTCGACAAGGCCATTGAGAAGGCCAACGACCTGGCTCGTGAGGCGTTTCAAATTCTGAATGAGGTCGGCTTTCAGCCGAGCTTCAAGCCGGTGTGATGGGACGCCCGGTCGGTCGGCTCCTGACTATCGCGTCACTGGCCGTCGCGTTGGCGGTGGGGCCTGGCGCGTCGGTTCATGCCCAGTGGCTTGGTCTGCTTGGACAGTCCGCTGAGCACTCGGCAACCGGCGTAGGGGAGATAGCCGGCAAGAACGCGGCGAAAGCGGTTGCGGAACACGAGGCCGAAGTCACCGCCGCGGAGACCCTGGCCGACACATCCGCCGAGCGCACCGAATTTGAAACGCAGGAGTTTGGGCGGGACGTTGAAAGTTTTCAGACTGCCGATCCCACGGCATTCAAGTCCTTGCAGGCCGCCGCCGCTTTCGTCCGGGACAATGACGGCGCACTATCGCAGACGGCACCCTTTGGCCCGACCTTGCCATTTATCCGCGTGCGCACCACAGGCGTGGCGGCATACGATGCGGTCCTGCTCGCTTTCTCCCACGTCCGCCTCGACAGTCAGCTGAATGCGCCCTTCCACATCGACAGTCTCAAGGTCATCCCCTTGGCTATGGCCGATGACGCCAAGACCTCTTCAGCTGAAGCCGGCCGGTACAGGCGCTCATTGCCGAGGTCGATGATCGACCGGGTCGGTCCGCTCTCGAAGTTGGCCGCAGGTGTGAGAGGAGAAACGTCGCTCGATGAGAAGATTGCGGACCTGCGCCTCTATCGAGGCCAGACAGTGATCATGGTGGGGCATGTCCCGCCAGATAAATCCGATTTCTTTGTCGTGGGGCCGGATGGGCAACCCCAGCCATTGGGCATCGGAGAATGGCTGGCAGCGGCTGCTGCCGCCAAGGTGAATTTGCTTCCGATA